>WNFE01000363.1_pt1 | contig 45300 bp, 61 predicted proteins | sample 5400451 | NCBI WGS metagenome assembly WNFE01 (sample SAMN13153344, study PRJNA577476) | soil metagenome | isolation source: 200 cm saprolite under Douglas fir tree site 2 hole 2 | place: USA:California | collected 2015-04-18
GAAGTGTCACCGGCCGTGCCGCGGCGCCGAGCGGTGCGAGCACCGGGACCCACGAGCCCAAGGCGCTGCCGGAAGGAGGCGTCGACGAAGCGATCCGGCCGTTTCATGAATCGGTCGGACCGAGGATCAAAGGTCGCGATCTCTCGGACCAGGCGGGACTCGACAAGGCACTGCGATTGATCGATGGGACCGAGAACTTCGCCCGCATAGGCTGCAACGTCGCGACCGCGGTGTCCCTCGCGACCGCGAAGACGGCGGCCTCCGTTTCGGGCAAGCCGTTGTTCCGGTACCTCGGCGGCCGATCTCACTTGAACCTGCCCCTCCCGATGGGGAACGTGATCGGGGGCGGCCGTCACGCCGTCGGTGGAACGACGATCCAGGAGTTCTTGGTGGTCTCTCAAGGACCGACGGCCGCCGCGAACGTTTTCACGAACGCCCGGGTTCATGGCCTCGTGCGAGACGCCCTGGCGAAGAAGCTGCCCGACGCGGCCCTCGGTCGGGGCGATGAAGGGGCGTGGGTCGCGAAGCTCGCCGATGAAGAGGCCCTCTCCGTCGTCGTGGATGCCTGTCACCTTGCGTCGAAGCAAGCAGGATTCGCCGTGCGGCCCGCGCTCGATCTCGCGGCCTCGGAGTTCTTCCGCGGCGGGAAGTATCGGTACGCCGACCGCGCGATTTCCCCCGAGGAACAGGTCGAGTTCGTGGAGCGCCTCGTCCGCGACTATGGCCTGTTCAGCGTCGAAGATCCGTTCGACCAGGAGGATTTCGGTGCGTTCGCGGATCTCACGCGCCGCATCGGGGACCGATGCAAGGTCATCGGCGACGACATCTTCGTCACGAACGTGGAGCGACTGCGGCGCGGCATCGAACTCGGAGCGGGCAACGCTATCCTTATTAAGCCGAACCAAATTGGGACGCTCTCCGAGACGCGGGCCGCCGTGGACCTGGCCCACAAAGCCGGGTTCGCAACCGTGATGTCGCATCGGTCCGGCGAGACGACGGACGACACGATCGCCCACCTCGCCGTGGCGTTCGGATGCCTCGGCATCAAGACGGGAGCGGTCGGCGGCGAGCGGATCGCGAAGCTCAACGAGCTCATCCGGATCGAGGAACAACTCCAGGCAGGCGCGTGATGCAAGAGGAAGAACAGACGGGCGTCCAGGGATTGCTCGTCCCCGAGGACGTGTACCTGACGTCGGGCGTGCACATCGGCACCCAGCAAAAAAGCGCCGACATGAAGCCGTTCATCTACAAGGTCCGGATCGACGGCCTGTACGTCCTCGACATCAAGAAGACGGACACCCGGATCCGGGAGGCGGCCAAGTTCCTGGCGCGCTTCAAGCCGGAGAACATCCTCGTCGTCGCCGCTCGCCAGTACGGCCAGAAGCCCGCGCGGCTGTTCGCGAAAAACGTCGGAGCCAAGGTCCTCGCCGGCCGATTCGTCCCCGGAACGCTCACGAATCCGAATCTCCCGGAATTCATGGAACCGGAGGTCCTGCTCGTGACGGATCCCGCGGCGGATTCACAGGCGCTGCGCGAGGCGCTGAACGTCGGCATCCCGGTCGTCGCCTTGTGCGATGCGAATAACGAGACGCGGGACGTCGACCTCGTCGTGCCGACGAACAACAAAGGCCGCCGGGCCCTGGCGACCGTCTACTGGCTCCTGACGCGCGAGGTCTCGAAGGCGCGGGGGACCGTGAAGTCAGACGAAGGGTTTACGTCCACGATCGATGATTACGAAGCGTCCCTGTGACGGGCGCCGTTTATGCGGTATCCGGCGGTGGCGGGCGCTTTCTATGAGCGGTCGCGCGACGCCCTCCTCCGCCAGATCAAGGAATGCTACACTCACCCGCTCGGACCCGGTCGGCCTGCGGAGGTGCGCGCGGGTCCCCGCCGCCTGGTCGGCCTCGTCGTCCCGCACGCGGGGTACGTGTACTCCGGGCCGGTCGCGGCGCACAGCTATGCCGCCCTGGCCGCGGACGGTTGGCCCCAGTCCTTCGTAATCTTCGGTCCGAATCACCATGGACAAGGGGCGCCCCTCGCCCTGACGGAACACGATTGGCAGACGCCCCTCGGGACCGCGATGGTGGACAAGGGTCTCCACGACGCCCTGTCGAAGCCCCCACTCGAGGAGGACATCCTCGCCCACCGCGACGAGCACAGCATCGAGGTCCAGCTCCCGTTCCTGCAGGAGCTGTCCGCTAAGGTCCGCTTCGTCCCGATCTGTATGGCCTTCCAGGAGTACGATCTCGCGGCGGAGGTCGGGGAGCTCGTCGCGCAGACCGTCGAAGGAAAAGACGTCCTCCTGATTGCGTCCTCGGACTTCACGCACGTCGGCTCCCAGTACTTTCAGATGCCTCCTCCGGGCGTCACGGCCCCCGCCTTTGCGAAGGAGCAGGACAGGAAAGCGATCGAGCCGATCCTGTCCCTCGATCCGAAGCGTTTCGCCGCGAGGGTTGCGCAGGACGACATCTCGATGTGTGGCTACGGGCCGGTGACCGCGATGCTGACCGCCGCGAAGCGCCTCGGCGCGACGGAGGCGAAGCTCCTGAAGTACGCCACCTCGAGCGACGTGAGCCGGGATTCGAAAATGGCGGTCGGATACGGGGCAATCGCGGTCTACCGCTGAGCGGTCTCCGAATCGATCCACCTGAGGTATCCGGGCCACGCGGGTCCCATCGGGTACGAGACGATGCACGGCACCTCCGCCGGATGGACGCTCTGGACCGCGGTGATCAACTTCCGCATCAGCGACTGCCGTGTCTTGAAGATGATGACGAACTCGTGTGCCTCCTCCTGCTTCCCCTGCCACCAGTACCTCGATTCGACCGGCCAGTAATTGGCGCACGCCGCGAGCCGTCCTTCAACGACGACCCGGGCGATCGTTCGCGCGCTCTGACGGTCCGGCGCGGTGACGTAGGCCATCGCGTGCGGAATCTTTCGACGGGCCATCCGAATTTCGCTCCTCCCTACGCTATCAGGGTCAGGAACAGGAATGGGTTCGACGGCCTTTTATCTGGTGGTCCTCGTGTGCGCGATGTTCCGAATGCCCGTTGTGACGATGTCCGAAATGGTCGCCGCCCTCCGGGCCACGGTGGGGAAACGGGGGATGCCCGAAGAGGACCTCCGGGCGCTCGCCGACTACCTCATGTCGTTCTTCGGATTCGAGACAGAAGCGATCGACAACAACCTGGACGTCGCGGACCGCGATGTGTTCTACATGCTCGAGGAGGAAGGCCTCCTCACGACCCGCCAAGAAGAGGTCATGATCAAGAAAGGCAAAATGTGGCGGATTCATTATTGGATCCTCCGCGTCGAGCGGATCAAGACCCTCGCCAAGCCGCAACGGCCGAAGACGGATGGCGATGCGTTCGCGGTGTACAACACGTTGCCGGACGACATCTGGGCGCGCCAGTTGCCGGCGAGATAGATTGAAATAGACCAGAAGGTTCGTTTGGAGCCGCGCATGGCCTTTCTGGACTCTCTCCTTATCGCAGGAGGCGCGATTGTCCTCTGGTCCCTGCTGCTCTATGTGCTCCAAACGCGCGGGCTCCTCGAACGGCGAGGCCTCGCCCCGTCCCCCCCACCCGCGGGTCCGTTCCTCATGTGGAAGACCCTTAGGGGCCGCCAGCTGATCGACCGACTCGCGCGGCCGAAACGGTTCTGGCGGGTGTTCGGCGACATCGCGATCGTCCTGGTGGCCCTGACGATGATCGGCACGACGGCCCTCCTCGCTTGGGAGGCGACGCTCGTCCAGAACGCGGCGATCCGAAACAACCCACCGTCCCCCGAGACGCTGCTCGGCCTACCCGGCATCAACCCGATCATCCCCCTCGGGTACGGCATCCTCGGCCTGGCCGTCGCCATTATCCTCCACGAGTTCTCGCATGGGATCCTGTCTCGCGTTGCGAACATCAAGATCCGCTCTCTCGGGCTGATTTTCCTGATCTTCCCGATCGGGGCGTTCGTCGAACCGGACGAGGACGAGCTCCGCGCACTCCCGCGCCGCGAACGCGGCCGTCTCTATGCGGTCGGGCCCGCGACGAACGTCCTGCTGGCGGTGCTCTTCGCCACGCTCTTCTCGATGCTCATCTTGACCTCGGTCGCGCCAGTCCACGATGGAGTGGGGATCGTCGGATTCACGACGAACTCTCCCGCGGGCAACGCGAGAATGCAGGCCAACACCGTGATCACCTCGATCAACAACACGCCGGTGCACACGTACAACGAGTTCGTCGCGGCGCTCGCGGCGGTCCAGCCGAACGCCACGGTTCCGATTCAGGCGTACGATCCCGCCACCCGCACCTTTTCGAACTACAGCGTCGCCACGCAATGGAACCCGACGACGAAACGGGCGATGCTAGGAATCTACGCATTCGACGTGAGCACCGACTACTATCATCCGCTCACGAACCCGGACAAGTTCGGCGGCGCGACGAGGGCGATCCTCGCCTACATCTCGTTGCCCTTCTCTGGCTACTCGCCGATCGACGAGCCCGCGACGCACTTCTATCAAATCCAAGGACCCGCAGCCGTAATTCCTGCATCGCTCTTCTGGCTCTTCGCGAACGCATTGTATTGGCTCTTCTGGCTGAACTTGATGCTCGGTGCGACGAACGCTCTGCCCGCGGTCCCGCTCGATGGGGGCTATCTCTTCAAGGACGGCATCGAAGGCCTCGTCTCCCGCTTGCGAAAAGGGATTCCCACGGAGCAGCGGGATCGCATCGTGCGGGGCGTGAGCTACACGTTTGCCTTCTTGATCCTCGGGCTCGTCCTCTGGCAGTTGATCGGGCCGAGAATCTGATCCTCACGGATGACTCGCTTCGGTCGCCACGAGTCCGAGGACGCCGCTGACGATTGCCAGGATGCCGCCGGTCGTGCTGACCGAGAGAATGAGCGCGACGATTCCGAGGATGATATTGATGATCCCGCCCGAGCTGTACTTGCCGCGGTAGATGAGGAGGCTCCCGACGAGGATTGCAATCCCGAGAAGGGCGGCGATTCCCGCATTCAACAGGCGGTTCAGGTCGACGGTCCCTCTCCCGACGTCGAGCGCGTTGACGAGGATGAGCAGCCCCGCGATGAGCCCAATGAGCATCGCGAGGAGGGCGAGGACACGCTTCTCCGTCATGGCGCGCGAGAAGGTGTGAGGCCCCTTCAGCCTTTCTCTAGACCCCCGACGGCCCAGATACCGGCTGGGTCTCCGGGAAATTCGTTGGCTCCCCACCACATTCGAAGTGCACGAAACACCTCCTTGAATCCCGTTTCGCGGACGAACTCCAGCAGAGCCCCGTTGGGGGACGGACCACTGAGTGCGACCGCCGAAGCACCCGCCGAATCGATGAGGGCCCGGCATAGGTCCTCCGAGACGCTGCCGGAACCCGGTTCAACGACCCACGGGCCAATTTCGCACGCGCCGCCGCTGGGATTTCCGACGATGAATCCACGCAGCCGGCCGCGATGCTCGGCCACCAAGAACGTCCCGGGGAATTCCTCCGCGAGCCGGGCGATGAGCTCTTGCCGGTTCGCGCCGAAGTACCGGGCATCCATTCGCGCCAGGCCACTGTGGTCCTCAGCTCGGATCGGGCGAATCCCGCGGACTGCATCCCCTGCCTTCGCAGAGCCGTGCCATCGGATGACCTCGTACTCTCGATGGAATCCGAGGCGTTCGTAGAACGGGATGACGTTGAGGTATGCGTTCAGCCGAACGGTGCGGACCCCGGTGGCCTTCAGGTGAGCCAGGGCGGCCTCCATCATCTCTTTCCCGACACCCTTCCCTCGCAACTCTGGAGCGACGATTACGGCGCCAAGAAACGCGAGGCCGTCATAGGTCGTCGTCGTGAGCACGCCGACGACGCGCCGCGCCCGCTCCGCCGCAAAGCAGCCGTCTGGAGAGAGTGCCAGGAGTCTCCGAAAGTCCTCGCGCGTGTACCCCCACGCCTCGAGGTCCGTCAGGGCAATGCCTGCGTCGATGTCCCGCTCTTCGAGCCTTCGGACCCGCGTGCCTTCCACAACCTCACCCGTTCCTCGAGCTCCTCCGGCTCGTCGCACTCATGGTACCCGTACGTGACGTAGCGCGTGTCCTTGCGCCGATGCTTGTACATGCACGGCCCGTATTCGTCGTCTTCTTGGCCGTACCACTTGTCGCAGTCTTTGCACACGTGACGGGAGGGCAGCTGGTTCTGAAGCGCTTGCGCGGACGCCAATCTAGCCGCCTCCGACTGGAGCTCGACCGCCGGCCGACGCGTTTAGACGGCGGCGCCAACAAAGCCAAGGAGGCCTGCGGCGAGGACGAGGATCCCCGGGACCCCGAGGCCCGCGATGATCATGATCGCCCCGACCACCGCGCAGAGGAGCGCGGCCGCGTTCATCCGAAAGCGCGGGAACAGAAGGGCCTGCGAACGCCGGTAGATCCGACGACCCGCGATGATCGCGCCGATGCCGGTAATCGCGTGCAGGACCCGGACGAGCGTGGAGGCGCTCGACTCGACGGCGGCCCAAATCGCTAAGGCCCCGCCCGCGAGTGCGAGCAGGAGGGCCCCCAACCCCAGGGAACGCCGTATGCCGGCGGACCTTCCGAAGATGCGGGCAAACATGTCGCGATCCTAGTGGCGGGGGGTATTTCCAACTTGTGTCGTGGACCCGGAACAACGGGTTCACATGCCCCAAAAAGGGTCCTCCCTGCGTTTGATTGTGCAGAGCTCCTCGAGGGCTTCCATCTCGTCATGGGTCACGTCCGTTCGTCCCCGGAGCGCGCGGGCATCCTCCTCCGGGAGGTCCACGTACAAGACATCGCCGCCGTTGATTTGCCGGCCGATCGTGATCCCATCCACCGAGATCGCGACCTCTTGCCCCTGATTCGCCCCATCGAGGCTCTTCTCTCCGCTCCGAATCGCCTTGATCCGGCCGAGCGGCCGACCATCCGCGCGCATGACCGATTCCCCCGATCGGATGCGACCCGCCAGGACGCGCACGCCAAAGATCGCGGGCTTCGAGGTCCGGAAGACGTGCTCCCCCAGGAAGAGGAGCTTCGCGGGGTACGCGATCTCCTTCCGACCGGCCTCGGCGAGCGCTCGCTTCCGCTCGTCGCGCCACGCTTGGTAATCTTCGATGAGGCGGTAGATGACATCGTTCTCGAGCAGCTTCAGGTCGGGATGCTCCCGGAGGGCGGTCTTTGCGTCCGGGAGGATCTCCAGGTTGAACGCGAGGATCGCACGGTTCAACGGATTCTTCGCGGTCGCCCCATCGGTCACGTCCCGTCGCGAGACCGGTCCGAGCCGGGCGAACTTGATCGGGATCGAGGCCCCTTTGCATTCGTACGCGAGGCCCTCGAGGGATCCGATGGCGTCCGCCTTCACGAGGATCCCTTCGTCCTGGGTCTCGATGTGGACCTGGGACTCCTTCGCGACCTCCTCGATGACGGCGGCCAGGTCGCCCTTCACCGCGCGGATCGGGGCGCCCGCGACGGCCTTCTCCAGGCCGCTTCCCACGATCTTGACTCCCGAGGCCGCGGATGCACTCTTGACCGAATCGAACCGCTCTTGCGGGTCCCGGATCTCGTCCAAGGGTTTCGGCTTCAGCAGGGCCTTCACTTTCGTCGTCCCTGGCTTTCCCGCGGTCCCGAAGACGATCGTCTCGCCCTTCGAGAGCGTGCCCTCGTAGATAATTGCATCCAGCGTGATTCCGACGCCCTTTTCCTCCCTGACCTCGAGGATCGTGCCGACCGCAGGCCCCTCGGCGGTCGCCAGTTGCTCCCCCAGGAACCGCTGGGCCAGGCCGATCAAGGTCAGCAACAAGTCCGGGATGCCTTCGCCGAACTTCGCGCTGACCGGGATGACCGCCAGGTTCGTCGTGAAGTCCTCGATCCGGTCGTAGCGGTCCGCGGAGAATCCGTGCTCGAAGAGACGGCCGACGAGCTCGTACATGCGCCGGTCGAGTTCCTCGCGGGCGGAGTCGGGTTGGTCCTCGTACGAGCGGACGAACGGCTGGCCTTCGTGCTTCCGCCAGCCTGGCACCATGTCGATCTTGTTCGCCGCGACGACGAACGGCGTTTTGTAGCGCCGCAGGATGTTCAGGCTCTCGATCGTCTGCGGCCGGAATCCTTCGTTGACGTCGATCACGAGGACCGCGAGATCCGCGAGCGCTCCGCCGCGGGCCCGCAACGTCGAGAAGGCGACGTGGCCCGGCGTGTCGATGAAAAGGAGGCCAGGGATCCGGAACGATCGGCCCTTGACGAGGTCCCCGCACATCTCGAGAATCGCTGCGAGAGGGACCTCCGTCGCTCCGATGTGCTGGGTGATCCCGCCCGCCTCACGGCCGGCGACGCCGGTGCCGCGAATTCGGTCGAGTAGGGTCGTCTTGCCATGGTCCACGTGTCCCAGGACGGACACGATGGGCTGGCGAATGGAAGCCATCGACAGGGCGAAGAATTCGACGATATTAGGCTCTGTGCCTTTGCGATGATCGTCCTCGCGTCACCGAGCAAGGCACTCGACTCCGCTCGGCTCCTCCCGTGCGCCCGTCGGCAGCGCCGACAGGTCGTAGAGGGGACTCACCACATCATCGCGGAGGGCACCGGGCTGGAACCGTACAGCCCTTGCCAAAGCCTCGTTCGAGGCCAAGGCGGTCTTGAGGATGTTCATGCCTGCGTTGATCTGCCGGTCCATCTCCCAGTCGCACATCAGGCACACGAACACCTTGCCCACCCTATCTCGGCGCCGGGCGCCACACACCGGGCAGGTCTTACTCGTCCAGGCTGGATTGACCTTGATGACAGGAACGCCTTCGAGGGCGGCTTTGTATTCGATCTGACGGTGGATCAAACCTCGGGGCCAGGAAGCCAAACGTCGGTTCATCTTCCTCGACCGGCCTCCCGCGCCGCGTATCGTAAGGTTCTCCAACACTATTGCGGCCCGGCGCGCTTTCGCAAAACGTACGAGCATCTTCGAGACTCGATGGAGCCGCTGGCGAACGCGGTCCCGCTCCCTCACGCCGTCCCGTTCGAGGAGAGTCCGCTGGACCCGCCGGTCGCTCGGCTTCTTCCGTGCGATCCGCCGTCGTTTACTGAAGTGGATCGCCTGAACGCGGCGGACGCCGTCAAGTGGCACTGTCGCGGCCCGGCTGATACCTCCATCTACGACTATGCCGTCGAGTGAGTCCTCGTTTGTGTCGAGAGCGATCGCTGCGTTGGGATCGTATGGCTTGGGCGTTTCCTTCCGCACGACGAAGATGATCTTGCCCGGGACGACGGTCAAGGAGCCGAGACCCCACGACGGGTCCGAAAGGAAGGACCGATGCCATTCCGACATTGTCAGGCGGAGCTGAACCCCCTCCCTTCGGCGGATCGGAATGCGAAGGTCTCCAGTCTTCCGATCGAACTGGTACGATTGGTTCTCTGCTTTCAGCATCAACCGTCGCATGAATGGGGTCGTCGCGCGTTTCCCCTTCCGGATTCGACGTCGATATGACTTCAATGCGGCCAGGGCTACCTCGAATGCCGACGGGATGTACTGCTTGTGCACATCGTGCCGCGCGCTCAGGTCCCCGTAGGCGGCTCGGGAGAGACGGGCACGCGATCGATGGTTCCCTCTCAAGGCGATTCGAATCGATTCGTTGACGAGGAGGCGGAACTCTACCAGCAGCCAATCGAGACGACGATCATCCCACGTGATTGGAAAGACGAGCGCCCGATAGGCAAGCACGCCTCCTCTTGCGTTGAGAAAGGCGTTAGGCTATCGGGCGGAGTGGGATGAAACTGAAAATCCGACCTCAAGGAGGTTCCTATTGTCTGGGAGGGCCCTAACAGGAGTCTACTCCCGCAACCAGGCCTCGTCGACCCGGGTGTACGTGTGAATCTCGTCGGGTTTGAAGAACAGCGAGATCTCGCGTTTCGCGCTCTCCGCCGAGTCGGACCCATGAATCACATTGCGACCGATTGTGAGCGCGAGATCCCCGCGAATCGTGCCCGGTTCGGCCTCCGCGGAATTGGTCTTCCCCATCATCTTGCGGACGGCGGCGACCGCTCCGTCTCCCTCGAGGACGATCGCGACGACAGGCCCGGCGGCGATGTAACTCATGAGCGGTTCGAAGAAGGCTTTCCCCTTGTGCTCCGCATAGTACGTCTCCCCCAGGGAGCGACTCACGCGGGCGAGTTTCAACGCCGTCACCTTCAGACCGCGACGCTCGAATCGGGAGACGATTTCCCCAATGAGGCCGCGCTGCACCGCGTCCGGCTTCAGGAGGACGAAGGTGCGTTCGGCCACGGTCAGGCCCTCTTCTTCGCCTTCTTGGCGGTCGGCGCGGGTGCCTCCTCTTCCTCGGCCGGTTCGCGCTTACGACCCTTGACTTCCTGCCATCGCCCGTCGAGCCAGGACTTGAACGTGCGTCGCCCTTCCGGCGAATCTTTCCACGCGAGGAACTCCGCCTTGTCGATCCGCGTGACCGGTTTGGCGCCGTGCTTCTTCTTCGACCAGCCGACGATCGACGTGTGGAACGTGTTGCTCGCCACGAAGTCCGAATACTGCCGTTCGACGTCGCCGCGAGAAAGGTCCGGGCCCAGTCGCTTGTCGATCAGGTCGGAAAGATCGGACGGGATGTCTTTCCCTTTCGGAGTCTCGATGGCGACTTCGACCGCAAGGGCCTCGGGCGCCGGAGCCTCCGCGACCGCGACGGCCTCTTCAGCGGCCACGCGGCCGGCGGCCCGCCGGAACGCCTGGGTCCATGGAGTCCACCGCGGCACCCGCCCGAGCTTGAGCATGTTTGCCTGGCACTTGTGCGAGCAGAACAGGAAGACGGTCCCGTCTTTGCGGATGAACATCTTGCCCGTGCCGGGCTCGATCTCGTTGCCGCAGAACGAGCATGAGCGTCGGGTCGGCATCGTCTCACCGGACCGAGAGCTTGCGCGCCTCGCGGGCCGTCTCGCGCAGCATCAGGACGTCGCCGACTTGGATGCTGCCCTTCACGTTGCGCGTGATGATGCGTCCCTTGTCCCGGCCATCGAGGACGCGGACCTTGACCTGGACCGCTTCGCCCGTCATCCCGGTGCGGCCGACGACCTCGACGACCTCCGCGGGAATGCTGTCATCGTCCGCCATGTTCTCTCACTCGCGTGTCCGAGGAATCGTCACTTTTTCATCGCGCGGATTTTCGCGGCGACGTCATCGATGACCGGCTTTGCCTTGCCGGGGTCGAGGATCGCGATCGAGGCCGTCGCCTTGCCCAGGCCCACCGCGACGCCGAGTTCCTGCTTGCTCGGAACGTACGCATAGGGCACGCCTTTCTCCTCGCATAAGAGAGGCATGTGCGCGAGGATCTCTTCGGGCTGGACGTCCTCCGCCATCACGACGAACTGCGCCTCGCCGCGCTCGACGAGTTTCGTGACCTCGTTCGTCCCCTTGCGGACTTTCCCGCTCTCCTTCGCGAGCTCGATCGATTGATAGGTCTTGTCGACGAGCTCCTTCGGCATCTCGAATCGAACGTACATCGGCTTGGCCATCGTGGAGACCTCCTTCCGCCCCGCGGCCGCGGGACGTCATCAGTCATCGGCTCCCCGTCCTCGGAGAAGCGGCCGTCGAAGTGGAGCGAGTTATAAAAGGTTTGCGACCTTCGCAGCGCGACGCTTCGAATCAACGCCGAACGGTCGTGCAGCAAGGTTGAAATCGCGAGGCGGGGTTTAATCACACATGCCCACAGACCGGAAGTTCTGTCGCTTCGCCACGACGGACCGACCGCTGCAGACCCGAGAGATCCCGGAGGGCGGGATCTGTTTGTCCGCGTTCATCGTCCTGAGCCAGAGCGGCCATCGAGACCGCGTGCTCATGGGTCATCTCGATCCGTCCGCGGGGTGGGACCACATCGGGGCCCTGGATCCGGAACGGGCCGCGCTGAACAGCAAAGGATGGATGCTGCCTTCGTCGCACTTGTTGCTGGGTGAGTCGCCGCAGGCCGCCGCGGACCGCATCCTCAAGGAGCAACTCGGCCTCCCGAGTCATCCGCTGAACGGCCCCCTCGTCTTCTCCGAGGTGTACGGCCCGAAGAATCACTGGGATCTCGAATTCGTCTTCCTGGGGGAACGGAACCAGATCGGACAGCATCCGGCCTGGGCCGAGCTCGCGTTCGTCGACACGAACGAAACGCCGCGAGAGGAAATCTCGCGGTACCACGACGACATCCTCGCGCATGTGGGCCGTTGGAATCCAACCGGATAAGGACTCGCGGAGTCCTCGCGAGCCGCGGGAAATCGGGTGTGCCGACTAGTGTTCGTCGTCGCGATGGGCGGGCGGTGGTCCGCCTCGTGCCAGTTGTTCCCGAACCATGCGATTCGCGATCTCGAGGAACTTGTCCTCGGTTCCCGGAGGGATTGTCGCGCCGGCCGCCGCGTGATGACCGCCTCCCTGGCCGCCGACGGCTAGGCTGGCGGCTTGCATGATGGCCGCGAGATCGAGTCCGCGGGCCACAAGCTCGCGCGTCGTTCGCGCGGAGACCTTGATGCCATCGTCCGCTTGGGCGAACGCAATGATCGGGAGGTCCTTCGTCGCGCCACCCCGGTTGAGGGCCATGCTCGCGGCGATCCCGACCACGGTGTCGCGGATTCGGTCCGCGGCATGGAAGTACTGGAGCGCTTCCATCTGCGTGATGCCGGCCTCCTTGATCGCCTCCATCGAGTCCATCAGGTACTCCCGGTGGCCGCGGAGGAGCCGGAGGGCCTGTGCGAGATACTCGTCCCGATCGCCGCGGCACACGCGGTACCCGACCTCCGGTTGGTCGTACCGTCCGCAGGCGTTCATCAGGGTCCCGAACTCCTTTGCATCGCGCGTCGGACTGCCGGCGGGTTCGCGCGGCAAGGTGTACGTTTCCCCCGCGAGTCGCTCGACCTCCTTGATTCCGCACCCGCGTTCCAGCATGTGCGAGACGAGCGCGGAGACGACGCGCTGCTTCTCGCCTCGCTCGAGGTCCGACCAGCTCCGCCAGTGGTCCTCGATCTTCAGGTCGACTCCCTGCTCGAGGAGGAACGCGATGCATGCTTCCTCGTTCCCGCTGAGGCGGGGGATCCATGGGTCCGTCGCGTACTGGAGCAACTTGTACGCGGGCCGGGTCTCTCGTCCGAAGAGACGGAGATCGATCTGGGCCTCGAGGACGCCGGCCGCGATCCCATCGGCGAGGATCGTGCGGTTGTAGCCGGAGAGCCGTCGGAACTCCTGATCCTGGACGTCGCCCACCGCGCCGACGACCGCGATCGAGGCAAGGTCGACGTTCTTCGGGGAAAGCGCTCTCGCGACCGCGTACGCGCATCCCGCGCCGCTCGCGACGTCGGAGCCTTCGCCCTCGAGATGCGGATTCAACATCAAGACCCGATCCTGGGATTCCGTGAAGCGAACGAGATCGCTCCGCAAGGCCTTCGGGACCTCCCTTTCGGTGGGGACATGGTGGTCCGTGATGACTGCATCGAGACCATGCAACGCGTGCAGCATCCCGGCTCCCAGGTCGATGAACCAGACGAGAGGCGTCCCTTTTCGTTTTAGTTCCGTGAGCACGGCTTCGTCGAGCTTCTTGACGAAGGCCACCTCGTGCGAGATGCCCGCCCGATCGAGGGCCTCCGAGGCAATCGCTCCGCCCGTGATGCCGTCCGTGTCGATGTGCGTGACGATCCGGACGAAGGGCGCGGGGCGCAGACGCTCTGCGATCTCCTGAGCGACGGCCTCCATCGCCCCAGCCACCGGGAGTCAAACGCATGAATCTTTGGGAAGGAGCCGCGCACGCGCTGGTCCGCAATTCCAAGAAGAACGGATATCGGAGGACGACCTTGGCGGCGACGTGCTTCACGTCACGGCGACGGGTCTCATTGCTCGCGACGGTCGGGTCCTGCTGGGCAAGCGGACGAGCACCGTTCGATTCGCGGGCATGTGGGACGCCTTCGGAGGACATCTGGTCCCCTGCGAGGAGCCCTCGGCCGCTCTGAATCGCGAGCTTCGGGAGGAGTTGGGCATTACGGTGCTCCAGCCCCGGTTCCTCGGGATTTACGAGGACATCGATCCGACGTCCAAAGATCTCTTCCGTCACTATCTCTTCTTCATCACCCGGTGGAGCGGAGATCCGAAAATCGCGAACGAAGAGCACTCGGAGGTCCGTTGGTTCACCCCCGAGGAAGCGGAACAACTGAATCTCGCGCCGAGCCTGAAGGACGCCATTCGGCGCGCCCTCCCAAAGAAACCTTAATCGCGACGCATGTGTTCAATCGAGACGAGCCTATGGTCGACGAAATGCAGATCAAGAAAATCCTGAGCGACATCCGGACGATTGCGGTCGTCGGTTGCTCCAAGGATCCCGCGAAGGACGCGCACCGCGTCCCGAAGTACATGCAGATGAATGGCTACCGGATCATCCCCGTGAATCCGACCGCGACCGAGATCCTCGGTGAGAAGGCCTACCCGTCCCTCGATGCCGTGCCGATTCCGTTCGATGCCGTCGACATCTTCCGTCCATCCGCGGACGTGCCGCCGATCGTGGACCAGGCCGTCAAGACCCCCGCAAAGGTCATCTGGATGCAACTCGGGATTCGCAACGAGGACGCCGCGCGGAAGGCCCAGGCCGCGGGCAAGATCGCGATTCAGGACCGCTGCATGATGCGCGATCACGCGCGGTTATTCGGCAAGACGATCCTCGAATGACGAGGCCGCGAACACGAGCGCGACGCTCGGTCCGCCGGCACGTCTCGCCGCAGAGATGAGCGCCTCGATCTCTCCGAGGACGGTCACCGCCGCTGGAGGTGCCTTGAACTTCGCGGTGGTCACGGCATCGTACCAGGGACGGAGTCGGGCTTCCGGTACGATCCCAACGCGGAACGGATTGGAGACGCCCCGCTCGAGCTTGACGTTCGGGTTGATTCCCGAGAACGCCTGCACCGGGACCTCGATCCAGTTGGATCCCTCCTGAGGGAACAGTTCCGGGGAGACCCCTGTCGGAAGGGCTTCCTCCGCCGCCCGGATCGACCGGCTCCCGTCGAAGTTCTCCCAGACGCGGCCGAGGCGAGCGCCTGCCGAGACGACGGTATGATCGAGCCATGCGAGGTCGTGGATCCGCCGAATCGACGCCCGCCGGGTCCACAAGACTTTCGCCAGGAGATAGTACGACTCGCGGAGCGCCTTCGCTTCCGCGGACTTCGGACCCCCGGCGTGCTGCGCCTTCTCGAGCGCCGAGGCGACGAGAGGTTGCGACGAGAGCAACGACTGAAAGTCGACGACCCGGAGGAGCGCTCGCCATCCCACGGCACCGCCACGGGTCTCGGCAAGAAAAGGGTGTCGGCGGCGAGCGCTCAGTGGAGGACGACGGACTTGACGCCGTCCACCTGCTTGATCTGCGGGAGGAGTCGCTCGGGCACGGGCGCCTCCGTGACGATGAATCCGTGCGGGTCATCCACGATTTCCGGATCGTCCATGATCACCTGACGGATCGAGATCCCGGCTTGTGCGATGATCGCCGCGACGCCGGCCAGGATGCCCGGCTTCGAGGCGTTCGTCGGGACGATCTCGATGGCGCCCCAGTTCATCAGCGGGGCGATTTCGCGCAGGTGGCAGACCGGCCGAAGGGCATCGAAGAACGACCGCAGCTCGTCGTTCTTGTCGATCGTGTCGACGGTCGCGGTCACGACGCGCCGGTCGACGCCGGCGGCCCGCGCCATCGCGGTGTCCGAGAGCTTGATCTCGGCGGCGTAGACGCTCCCCTCATGGACGCGCAGGCCGTACATGACCATGAGCTGCGCGACCTTCTCCTGCGCCGGGAATCCCTTGAAGTAGTGACGAAATCGCGCCCACATGTTTTCGGCCAATGTACGGAAGGGTGCGCTATGGGTTAATGTTTTCGTCATCAAATGTAATATCATGTACGTTGACGAACAGAATCGTTATATATTGTCCAAATAATCCTCGATTGGGATCGGTGAGACCGATGCAGGCGATTCGAACGGAACCGACGAAGGCGAGCGACGTGAAAATCCTCCTCGATGTGGAGGACCTGCCGCGGGCGTGGTACAACATTCTCCCGGACCTCCCCGCGCCCTTCCCGCCGTACCTCCACCCGGGGACGAAGGAGCCGGTGCCGCCGCAAGCGTTCGAGCCGCTCTTCCCGAAGGAGCTCATCCGCCAGGAGATGAGTCCGAACCGGGCCGAGCCGATTCCCGACGAGCTCCGGGAGGCGTACTTCCGCCTGGGCCGGCCGACGCCACTGTATCGAGCGAAACGGCTCGAGGCGTTCCTCAAGACCCCGGCCCGAATCTACTACAAGCGGGAGGATCTCTCGCCGGTCGGCTCGCACAAGCCCAACACGGCGTTCGCCCAAGCCTACTTCGCGGCCCGGGAAGGGGTCGAGGCCTTGGCCACGGAGACCGGCGCGGGTCAATGGGGATCCGCCCTCGCGCTCGCGACGAACTACTTCGGACTGAAGGCGAAGGTGTTCATGGTGCGCGTTTCGTACGACCAGAAACCGTACCGCAAGTACGTGATGAACCTGTACGGAGCCGACGTCATCCCGAGTCCCAGTGATCAGACGAACGTCGGCAAGAAGTTCCTCGCCCAAGACCCGGACCATCCGGGGTCCCTCGGGATCGCGATCTCCGAGGCGATCGAGGCCGCGGTCACCGGGAAGAACACGAAGTACTCGCTGGGCAGCGTCCTGAACCACGTCCTGATGCACCAGACGATCATCGGCCTCGAGGTGCAAAAGCAGTTCGAGCAGGCGGACATCACCCCCGACTTCATGGTCGGCAGCGTCGGCGGCGGCTCGAACTTCGCCGGCTTCACGTATCCGATGATCGGCGAGCGAATCCACGGCAACGTCGACACGCGGTTCGTCGCGGTCGAGCCCGAGTCCGTCCCTTCGATGACGCAAGGCCGCTACGAATACGACTTCGGCGACACGGGGGAGATGACGCCGCTCGTGAAGATGCACACCCTGGGCCATACCTTCGTCCCGCCGCGGATCCATGCGGGCGGGCTGCGGTACCACGGGACCGCCGCGACCCTTAGCGTCTTGCTGGACTCCGGATTGGTCGAGCCGCGCGCGGTGGACCAGCTCGGGACGTTCCAGGCGGGCGAGATCTTCGCGAAGACCGAAGGGCTGATCCCTGCCCCGGAGACGTGCCATGCGATTCGCGGCGCGATCGACCTCGCCCTCGAAGCGAAGGAGCGGCACGAGGAAACCGTCATCGCGTTCAACTACAGCGGCCACGGCTTGCTGGACCTCGAAGGCTATCGCCAGTTCATGGAGGGCAACCTGAAGAACAACGGAAAGTGAGAGGGCATCGCAAGCCGCCTGGCGCCATCTTCTCCTCTTTTCCGGATGCGGAACTTCGACGAGGGTGCCAGGCCCCAATCCCCTCGAGTCAAAGACATGAGCCGATAATGCCATCCGCTGCCGTGGACGTCGGCGTGGATGTTGGCGGGACCTTCACCGACTTCGTCGGGTTTCGTGGCCGTGAGGTCGTAACCGCAAAGTTGCCGAGCACGCCCAATTCTGAGGTGGCTGTCATCGAAGGGATGCGCGACCTGGGCGCGGCGGGAATGGCCCATGGCACCACGGTGGCCACGAATGCGATCTTGGAGCGGAGAGGGGCCCGCACCGCATTCGTGACGACCGCCGGTTTCGAACATCTCTTGCTCATCGGCCGTCAGAATCGGCCTTCCCTCTACGACCTCCGGATCGCCCGGCCTTCGCCCGCCGTTCCGAGAGAGCGATGCTTTGGCCTCGCGGAACGGGTGGACGCGCATGGACGAATCCTCCGCGCGCCGACGAAGCGCGACTTGGAGGCGCTCGCCCGAAAAGTTCGCTCGAGTGGGGCCGAGTCGGTTGCCGTCTCCCTCCTCTTCTCGTTCCTGCGGCCCGATCACGAGCGACTGGTTGCGAGAGCGCTGGTCGGTCTGCCCGTTTCCGCGAGCCACGAGGTGCTCGCCGAGTTTCGCGAATTCGAGCGATCGTCGACTACGGTCCTCGATGCATACGTGAAGCCCCTCGTCGTCCGGTATCTTCAATCCCTCGAGAAGGCCGTCCGCGGGGACTTCTACGTGATGAAATCCTCCGGCGGCGTGGTCTCCCATCGAGCCATCATACACCGACCGGTCGACATGATCCTGAGCGGACCGGCAGGCGGAGTCGCCGCGGCGGTCGCGGTGGCCCGGGCGACCGGCCAAGGAAACCTCCTCACGTTCGACATGGGCGGCACGAGCGCGGACTTCTCGACCATCGTTCGCGCTGCGGCGAGTTGGACGACCGAGGCCATGATCGACTCGTTCCCGCTCGCCCTTCCCGTCATTGACATCGAATCGGTGGGTGCGGGCGGCGGGAGCGTCGCCTGGATCGACGCCGGCCGGGCCCTGCGGGTCGGACCGCAGAGCGCGGGCGCGACACCGGGTCCGATGGCCTACGGAAAAGGGGGCACGTCGGTGACGGTCTCGGACGCGGATTTGGCCGGAGGCTCGCTGGGACCGAATCTGCTCGGAGGCCGTCTTCCGCTGCAGGAAGATCTCGCGGCGAGTGGGATTGCGGGTCTCGCGGACGAGTTACATCTCTCCTCCGACGAAACGATCCTCGGCGTGCAACGCGTCGTCCGCGCCACCATGGCGAAGGCGATGCGCATCATCTTAGCCCGGCGCGGCCTCGACCCGCGGGACTTTGCGCTCCTCGCGTTTGGCGGGGCGGGTCCGATGCACGCGGCGGCTCTGGCGCGAGAACTCCGAATTCCTCGTGTCTTGGTGCCTTTCCTACCGGGAGCCTTTTCTGCCTACGGCATCCTGATCTCGCCGATCCAGCTGGAATATAGCCGGACCGTCGTCCGCCCGTTGGACCGGGCCGGGCACACCATCGAGGAAACGATTACCACATTCCGGTCTCGAGCCGTCCGGGCGCTCCGGCAAGATCACCAGGATTCCCGCCATGTGGCGGTCCAGGCGAGCGTTGACCTGCGGTATCGTGGACAGAGCTACGAGATCAATGTCCCCGTTCGCGGCGACCTCGCTCGCGCATTCCGGAGAGAGCACCGCCGGCGGTACGGATATGCCTCGCGGGAAGACCGGATCGAACTCGTCACTGTTCGCCTGACGGTTCGGGTGCCGCGCCGCGTCATCTTTCCGGTGTCGCGCACGTCGGTGTCGCCGAGAGTTGCCCGTCGGCGGGTCCTGTTCGATGACGGATGGTTGGAGGTCCCCGTGTTCGACCGCGAGTCGATCCCCGTCGGGTTCGAGCGGGAGGGTCCCGCGATCTTGGCGGAGGACCACGCGACGACCGTGGTGCCGCCGGGCGCGACATTCCGCATTCGGCCAAGGGGCCTCATTGAGATCGAGGTCACTCCATGAATCCGGCCGATCTCGAGATCCTGCAGACCGCGTTGTCGTTCATCCCAGAGGAGATGGGCGTCGCGCTTCGCCGGACCGCGTACTCCCCGAACATCAAGGAACGAATGGATGCGAGCTGTGCGCTCTTCGACGCCGAGGGACGAATCGTCGCCCAGGCGGAGCACATACCGGTCCACCTCGGTTCGATGCCCGTCGCGGTGGACGCCGCGATGCGAGATTTCCCCGGAACCCTCCGAGAGGGCGACCAGATCATCCTGAACGATCCCTATCGGGGCGGCACGCATCTGCCCGATGTCACGCTCATCCGACCGGTGTTCGTGCGCCAGGTGATCGCCGGATTCGCGGTGAACCGGGCGCATCATGCCGATATCGGCGGAAAGGTGGCGGGCTCGATGCCAGCGACCGCAATGCGCCTCGAAGACGAGGGCCTGGTTTTGGAGCCGCAGAAGTTCATGGACCGCGGACGCGAGCGACGGGCGGTTGTCGAGCGATTCCGTCGGGAGACCTTGAATCCCTCGGAGAGACTGGGCGACCTCCGGGCGCAGATCGCGGCGAATGAATTGGGAAGTCGGCGCCTCGTCGAACTCGCGGAACGAATCGGGGTCACGAGTCTCCATACCTCGATCGAGGAGCTCCTCGACTACGGGGAGCGGCGGGTGCGCGCGGCGGTTGGCGAGCTGCCTCGCGGGACCTGGGCTGCCGAGGACTTCATGGAAGGCGCCTTGCCGCAGGAGCCCGATCGAATCCGAATCCATGCGGAGATCACGATCGGCGGATCCGGCATCGCGGTGGACTTCGAGGGGACCGATCGCCAGGTCGCCGGGAATCTAAATGCTCCATTCGCCGTGACGCTGAGCGCCGCATCGTACGTGATGCGATGCCTGACGGACCCGGACGCGCCGCGAAATGCGGGATCGCTCCGCCCCCTGCGGGTCTTAGCAAGGGAAGGGAGCCTGGTGAGGCCCCGCCCTCCCGCTGCCGTGGCCGCGGGGAACGTCGAGACCTCGCAACGAATCGTGGACGTCCTGTTCCTCGCGCTCTCGGAGCCGCTCGCCGAAATCGTCCCGGCCCAAAGCCAAGGCACGATGAACAACCTGACGATCGGAGGATCGGATCCTCGGCCGTTCTCGTACTACGAGACGATCGCGGGTGGCGAAGGCGCGCTGCCGTACCGCTCCGGGATGGCGGGCGTTCATACGCACATGACGAACACACGCAACACGCCGGTCGAAGCCCTCGAGTTCGCCTACCCGCTGCGCATCGAGGAGTACCGGCTCATCCCCGGGACCGGCGGCCGAGGCCAGTATTCCGGAGGCGACGGCATTCGGCGATCGGTTCGATTCCTCGCGCGTAGGGGCACCGCGTCGATCCTGTCGGAGCGTCGTCGCCTCCGGCCGAAAGGTCTCGAAGGCGGAGACGACGGCCGCCCCGGGAGGAACCTGCTCGTGCGGAGCGGACGGCGTCAGCGGTTGCCGGCGAAGGTCACGCTCGAACTGCGGCGCGGCGACCTGCTCGTGATCGACACGCCCGGAGGCGGAGGATGGGGACCGCCCGAACCCCCACGCCGTTGAGTGTAGCCTACGTGCACCGGAGACGTTCACCCGAATGTCGGCAAGTTCCCGTCGTGACCCCGCTCGGTTTCGTCGCGGGCTTCCTCATCCTGACGATCCTCGGCCTCCTGGCGGGCGCGCTGACGGGATTGTCGCCCGGACTTCACGTCAACAATGTGGCGGCCCTCGTCCTGGCAACCCAAGCCGCCTGGACGAGCTTCGTTGCGACCCTGGTCCCGGACCTCGCGTCCGAGCCGGAGGCGATGGGCCTCTTGCTGTCCTGTTTCCTCCTTGCGACCGCGGGGAGCCACGCGGTCTTCGACTTCATCCCGGCCGTGTTCCTCGGGGCACCGACGGAAGACACGGCCCTGGCCACCCTTCCCGGGCACCGCCTCCTCCTGGTGGGCCAAGGGGCGAAGGCCGTCGCCCTCGCGGCCCGGGGCGCCTTGCTGGGGACCGCGTTCGCGGTCGTCGCGCTGGTCCCGCTGCGGTTCCTCCTCGCCGATCCCGTCCGCCTTGCGGACCACTTCCGGCCGTGGACTCCGGCGTTCCTGGTGTTCGTCTTGGCGGCCGTCCTCGCCTCTGAATTGCGCGGGCGGAAACGCGTCCGGCGGTTGGCTCGGGCGATATGGGTCCAGGGACTGGCCGCCGGCCTCGGGATCGCGGTCCTCCGCGGGCCGAGTCTCGTCGCTCCGGACACGGTCCTCTTCCCGCTCTTCTCCGGTCTCTTCGGCATTCCGAGTCTGCTCCTCGGGTTGCGGGCTCGGCCCGGTTCGATTCCATACCAACGGGTGGAACCGCTCCGAGCCCTGTCGCGGGAGGATGCGCGAAGCGCCCTGCGCGGCACGATCGCGGGGGCGAGCGTATCGTGGCTCCCCGGCCTGAGCGGTGGGGCCGCGGCGACCCTTGCATCGGTCGGCACCCGAAAGAACGTCGGGCCGAGTCAGTTCATGGTCGTCTTGGGCGCAGTCTCGACGTCCACCGCACTCCTGAGCGTCGCGGTCCTATTCATGATCCACCGGGCCCGAAGCGGGGCCGCCGCGGCAGTCCGCGGACTGAGCGGAGATCTCCCGCCGTGGCCGTCCGCGTGGGCGACACCGCCGTCCCTGCTCCTCCTCGTCACATCCGCGGTCCTGGCAACGGCGATGGCCGCACCGCTGGCCGCCCACCTCGGCCGCGGGGTAGCGCGTCGCTGGTCGAGTTCGAATCCGAGACGGATCGCCGCGTTGTCCCTTCTCGCGATCCTGATCCTGCTCGCGATCGCCATCGGTCCGGTCGGCATCGGGTTGGCCGGCCTCGCAGCGATTGTCGGCCTCGTGCCGATCGCGCTCCGGGTTCGTCGGGTGCACTTGATGGCGGCGCTCTTGGTCCCAGTCCTCTTGACGTATCTCGGTCTCGCGGGCTGAGGAAAGGGTAAGACCTCCCGGCCGTATCGTGAGCCGGCGTGGCCTCTGGACGGGTCCCTTCTTACGGGTCCTCGTGGTTCTCGCGCGTGCCGTACGGCGTCGAGTACTTGTGCGTCTCCCGGATCCGTTCGATGCCGTCGATTTCTTTGATGTACTCGGCGACGACGGCCGGGACGAGGGATTCCCAGTCGCCGCCTTTCAGCATTCGCTGGCGCACGACGGTCCCGGAGAGCCGCTCGCGGTCCACGAGGGGAGGCGACTGTACCTTGAGGCCGTGTTCCCGGAACAAGCGCACGACCAGATCCGAGTTCGTGTAGACGATGTCAAAGCGCGGCACGAGCGAGGTCACGTGGCTCACCCAGACGCTGTGGACGTGGGTGTCCGGGATCGGAACAATGTGATAGTTGTGAATCCCCTCCGCGTCGAGGGCCCGCTTGATTATCTCGTATCGCTCGCCGGCGGTGAACGGATTCTCCCCTGTGTGGCTGTACTGGGCCGATCCGATCCCGACGATGATCTCGTTGTTCGACTCGAGGATGCGCTTGACGGTCGCGAGGTGACCGCGATGGAACGGCTGGAACCGGCCGATGAAGAATGCGCGCCCGCTCACTCGTCGTCCTCTCCGAGGAAGTGGTCGATGTACGGGCACTCGATCGTCAAGAACTTGCGGCAATGGACGCACCGGCCATCATCCTCGGCCGGGGACAAGGTCGGGTTGAATTCGTAGCAGGGCATCGGTTCGGAGAACTCGGAGGGCTCCATCGGACGATCCTCCGGTCTCTCCGGGATCTCAGTGCGGCAAGGCCGCGCCCGGCTTCTCCGGCGTGATCTTCGGGACCAACGCCACGAGCTTGCTGATGAGCCCGGATTTCTTGGGACCGACGAGCGCCTGCTCGAGGACCTCGCTCAGAGTGTCCACGGGGACGATCTCGATCTTCCCCTGGTAGCGGTCCTCCAACAGGACATCTTTCAAGTTTGCGCGGGGAATGACGACCTTCTGGATCCCCAGTTCCGCCGCGGCCTCGATCTTCGCCGTCACACCGCCAACCGGGAGGACCTGTCCGCGGACGCTCAACGAGCCCGTCATCGCGACGCTTTGGTTGACCGGCACCTCCTCGAGGGCGCTGATGACGGCCGTCGCGACCGAGATGGATGCACTGTCGCCCTCCGTGCCTTCGCGGGACCCGACGAACTGGACATGAATGTCGTGGTTCGAGATGTCCTCGCCCGTGTACTTCTTGATCAGAGCCGAGACGTTCTCGACCGCCTCTTTCGCGATTTCACCCAGGCGACCCGTGGCGATGATGCGCCCGCCCTGCTTCGCCTGAGCCGGCGTCACCTCGGCGGCGATGGGCAGGACGATTCCGCTGAACTCCGCGATCGAGTTGTCGCCGACTAGGACGGCAAGGCCGTTGACCATGCCGACGATTGCGCCTTCCGTGATGAATGTCTGATACTCCTTGCCGCGCTCGATCATGCGGTCCGCGACCTGCTGTTCGAGGGAGCGCGCGATCCGCTTCGCGTTCAGGACATGCTTGGCGGTGACGAGGGGCGTCGACTCTTCTTGGGCGATGTCGCCGGCGACGCGGATGAGTCCGCCGAGTTCGCGGAGCCGGAGGGTCAACTGACCTCGGCGGCCTGCTCTCCGCTGCGCTTCCCGGAGGATCTCGAGCACCGCGGTCCGGTCGAAGTGCGGAATCTTGCGGTCTTTCGCGACCTCTTGGGCCACGAACCGCACGAGCTTGAGTCGGTTCTCTTCCGAATCCGGCATCGTGCTTTTCATGTAAATCTCATAGCCGTACCCGCGGATCCGCGAGCGCAATGCCGGGTGCATCCCCTGGACCGCGTCAAGGTTGCCCGCGGCGACAAGGATGAAATCGCATGGGACGGCTTCCGTCTTCACCATCGCTCCCGAGGACCGCTCGCTCTGACCGACGATCGAGAACTTCTTCTCCTGCATCGCGGTCAAGAGGCTCTGCTGGCTCTCCATGCGGAGCACGTTGATCTCGTCGACGAACAGGACGCCTTTGTGGGCCTTGTGAATCGCGCCGGATTCAACCCGCTCATGCGCCGGCGTCTCGAGCCCGCCACTCTGGAACGGGTCGTGCTTCACGTCCCCGAGGAGCGCGCCCGCGTGGCTGCCCGTCGCATCGATGAACGGCGGCATCTCGTCGGGCGTGTGGCTCACGAGGAGCTTGGGGACCATCAGGTTCTCTTGGCGGTGCCCGGTGTATCGCGTCGCGATGTAGATGATCGCCGCCACGAGGATCCCGAACAGGATGATGTTCGGCGCGTCGGGCCGGAACTGCGGCGTCGCGGATCCCCACTGATACGAGAGGATGACGCTCAGGCCGATGATGAAGAAGACGATCGTCATGACCATGGAGGCCTTCTGCTCCCGCCGTTGCATCGCCTCCGCTTTCTGCGCGTTGACGATCTCGCGTCCTTTTCCGGCGGGCACGACGCGGATCTTGGGCTCGTTCGGATCTTCGGGATTGTGGTAGACGATGATGTCTTGGAGGTCGTCGCGCGGCAGCATTTCCGTCATCGAGCGGGCCAGCATCGACTTGCCCGTGCCCGGATCGCCGATGAGCATCACATGCCGCTTCTGCTCGGACGCCTTCCGGATCACCTCGACGGCTCGCTCCTGACCGATGACTTGGTCGACGAGCCGCTCGGGGATCTTCACCTCCGCCGTGGACCGGAAATCGACCTTGTTAATCCACGAATCCACAGGGGGGAGTTCTTCAGGCTCTCCCACCGTCTCCACCATCTTCTGACCGGGCCCTCGCGTGGGTCACGTTCGAATACACGAGCCTTCTACTTAAACACTTTGACCTCGAAAATCCGAATGAGATTGCGCGGCTTCGACTTCCTCCACATGTGAATCATCGATCTTCGCCGAAAAATTCGTCGCGATGCGATGCACTCGAAGCGTCGAGTGAGTGCGAATGGCAATCGAACGTCACGCCGCGCGCTTCGCAATCATCTGAGCGAGCTTCGCGAACGCGATCTCCACATTCTCGCCGGTCTTCGCGGAGGTGAACAAGAAAGGCGCATCATGCGATTCCGCGGCGCTCTGCACGTCCGCCTTTGTGACCGTCATCTGGTTCTTCAGGTCCGCTTTGTTTGCAAGGAATTCCATTGGGATGTTCCCCGTGACTTTGACGACCGCCGCGACCCAATCCTCAAGTTCGTCGAGCGTCTCTTTTCGGGTGGCATCGCAGACGGCGAGGACGCCCTGGGCTCCGTGGAAATAGGCCTCTTTCAACAGCTCGCGAAATCCTTTCTCGCCCATGATGTCCCAGATCGTCATGTCGACGTCCATGCCGCCGTTCGGGCCGTCGACCTTGATCTCTTTCTTCGAGACCTTCGCCCCGAGGGTGGAGATGTATCGGTCGTCGAATTGGTCCTGAATGAACCTGCGGATCAGGCACGTCTTGCCGACCGCGCCCTCCCCGACGAGGCAGACCTTGACTTTCATTTTTTGGCGGTCCATCAGAATCCCTGGAGCCGATGCGTCGCTCGCACACGTCTCAGGTTATAAAGGCGTTGCCCATCGGTTATCTATCGAGATAATGGCGGGGCTTCGGAGCGCCAACGGCTCGACTGACGTCACTCGTTTCCGCGGTTCCCGATCGCATCCGCGAGCGCGCGAAACGCCTCGGCCACTCCGGCCCCGGTCTTCGCGGACGCGAGGAACTGCGGGGCGCTGTGGATCGAACCCATCCGGGCGAGCTCTTCCTGGCTCACGACGAGGCGCTCGGTCAGGTCCATCTTGTTCCCGAGGAACACCATCGGGACGTTGCCGACCTGCTTGCGGATCATCTGGACCCAGTTGTTGAGATCGTAAAAGGTATCCTTGCGCGTGAGGTCGCAGACCGCGATCACGCCCTGGGAGCCCTCGAAGTACGCGTCGCGGAGCAGGGCCCGGAACCCTTTCTCGCCCATGATGTCCCACACCATGATGTCGAGGGTCGCGGGGGCGCCCTTCCACATGACGTCGATCGACCTCTTCGTGACCTTCGTACCGACGGTGGCGATGTATCGGTCCTCGAACTGGTCCTGCACGAACCGCTTGATGAGCGAGGTCTTGCCGACCGCGACATCCCCGACGAGGCAGACCTTGGCCTTGAGATGCTTCTGGCCAGCCATCGTGGACGTCGCCATCATGGGCCACCCATCGAGCGGGGTCTTATGTACCGTGCAGACGCGAGTATCGCCCCTGATAAATTAGGCTGGGCGCCGTTATTCGCCGGCGAGTTTAGCTCCCGCCTACACTGTTCCGGGAGGGTGCCCGCGATCCGCATCGGGTCGTCGAGGATCTCGGGGCGCTCGAGCGCCTTCCCGATCTCCAAGCCGCGCCGTGGGGCCCGGCCGCCCCTGGAGGATGCCGTCGTCCGCTCCTTCTCGAGGGCGGGGTCGTGGAAGTAGCAGAACGACGAGCCCTCCATGGCTGGGGCTCCGCAGGGCCGCCCATCCTTCGTTTCCGCGCACTTCGGCGTGGGAGCTCACCATCCTCCACGCGTGAATCGCGCCAGCGGGCCGGAAAGGCCCCAAAATCGCATCGTGGGGCCGGGCCGCGGGATGATCGTGGAAGAGGGCGGAGATGCGGCTGTGGGCACGCCACGAGCTATTGTTAGTACAAAGGCCCGCGTCCGCCTCCAGGGAGATGGCGACATTATGACTAACATATAGCCCGCTGCTTCTCAATGGCTGGCTGCCCTACTTAGACATTGCTCCGGGCGCAGGGAGGGACGGGGCCGGCTCTCCATGCACGACTTACTCGCAGCATGGGGCCGCGTTATCTGGGAGGATAAGCGCAGGCTCGGACCGCAAGCGGTTCACAGTAGTTCAGGAAATCGACGGTCGTATTCTTCCCAGACCGATCGGAAGATCCGGTTCCACACATCCTGATTTGCACGACTAAACAGCGGCTCTTGGGACGATCGAACCGTTTCCAAAGCCTTTTCGACAAGAGGGTCCGTTGGCCATCGTTCACGGAGGAGCTCGAGTTGTTTCATTTCCCACCGTACTCGCTGGTCTGGTTCAAAGTCTCCCAGCGGATGGTGGAGAATCTGCAGCCAACGAGCGACGCGGTCATCAGGACTCAGTCCGGCCATCAGGGCAAGAAACTCCTCTTCGGCTTCGAGTTCGCCTGCATGAGCTGCCTCGAGATAACCAACTAGGACCCGCCCGGGAGTGGTGCCAAACCTTCGAAGGTAAAGGCGAACCGCGGGATAGACCGTTAGTGTGTAGTCTGACTGGCCGGCCCTCGCCTGCCTCCGAAGTTCCACAAGGAATGCCTTGAACTCTCCTTGGTTCGCCCTCTCTGCAAACCGGGAAAGTTCGTGACGATATCGCTCGTGCGCTCCGTCATCATTTGGAGCGTGCCACCCTGTTGCCAGTTCAAGCACTCCTTCCCTATTCATCGCCCGGCCTCAGCCCTAGAGGTCCACGTGGCCGAGGGCAACATGGACAGGTTGCGTCACCCTCGGCCCGGCGTCGGACAGTCACGCGTACATCCCCGCGTGGTACGTGCTCGCGGACGTCTGGGCCGCGGTACGCACGTCTTGGAATGCCTGTCCGAGGACGAGCTGACACCGAATCGCCGTGACTACCAGCTCTTGGATTCCATCCGCGACTCGTTGCACGGTCTCGGGCCGCTCGTTCTGGATGACGATCTTCTGCTCGAGACTGATCCTGCGCACTTCAGGAGGCTTTTTTGTCTCATCGAGTTGGAGGAGAAAACCCGAACGGCCCTCAGCCATCTCTCGTTTTAGGATTGCGAAAAGGGTTTGCTGGATTTCCGGCGGCTCCTTCGCGAGGAGTGCCGCGTCTTTTGGATCGACATCCATCGGATAGACAATGAGAGTGTAGCCTGCTTGCTCAATCGCAAACAAATTGTGCGTCCCGTGATGAAGGGCGAGGATTGGGATCTTTTTGCCCTTCTCGTCTTCGGCCTCGGCCCTCTCCGGCTTAAGCTCGAGTTTCTTGGCGATTCGTTTCAGATTTTCAAACAACGGCTCACCGGAGCCGCGGGACCTGCTCGAAGAAGCCCACGCGGTCCTTCTCATAGAGCCTGAGCATCTCTGTTAGCCGTTCGACGTCGATGTGGGTTACGTTCGTCCCCGGCAGCTTTAGGAAGCCGGTTGTCTCGGTGACCGAGGTCATGGCATCATCCGATGACCCCTCGGGGCTATTTCTACGTTGCGGCCTGGCTACGCCAGGGGGAAGGCTGCCCCCAGAGGGGCGCGGACCCTCGGACGGATAACGGCGACCAGCCGCCCTGATTGCCCCTGATAATTCTTATTCTTCAGGGAGCACTTTTCGCGCGTACCGTTCCTTCGCGACCCGCTCGGCCAGGGACTGGAATGCGTTCTCGACGTTGACGCCGGCCTTCGCCGATGTGAAGTGGAACGGACTGTCGTAGGCGCGGGCGGCCTGGACCATGTCGTCCTCGCTGATTTGGATCTGGTCCTTCAAGTCGATCTTGTTGCCGAGGAACTCGATCGGAATCTTGCCGGTCACGCTGTAGACGCCCTCGATCCAGTCGTCGAGGTCCTCCAGGGTCTTCTTCCGCGTGACGTCGCAGACCGCGAGGATCCCGCGGGCGCCGTAGAAGTACGCTTCCTTGAGCAGCTCGCGGAAGCCCTTCTGGCCCATGATGTCCCAGATCGTCATGTCGATCTTGAGCTCGCCCGAGCCGTCCGGGGACGAGGACGTGAGTTCCTTCTTCGAGACCTTCGTGCCTAGCGTCTGAATGTACTTGTCGTCGAAGTTCTCAAGCACGAATCGGCGGATGAGAGAGGTCTTGCCAACCGCGGCCTCGCCAACGAGGCAAACTTTCACTTTCATCCGCTTGACTTCCATGAAGAACCGCCCAGCACCGTGGCATAGCCTGCGAAGCCCGCTTAAAAGTTATGGGAGTGTTATCACCGACGATACATCGGACTCGTGCACGAGGCGATGCGTCTTCGTCCGCCTGGCATGGGCGAAGGGTTTTGTATTTTCGACGTCATGTCGTCGACGAAGGCGCGACGATGTGTGACGAATACTACGACGCGCGCATGAAAGCGTTCTGGCGGGCGCTCGCGGAAGAGGACGAACGAACGATCGACGAGAAAGAAGACGAACCGATCGTGCAACCGCTCGTCCTCGAGATCGCCGAGCCGCACAAAGCGAAACCGAAAACGCTCGCCCGCTAGTCGGTTCGAGCTTGACGCCCGCGAACGAATTCCCCACGAGGCGCAGCCTCCTGCTCCAAAGAATTATATACGGCCCCTCCATAGGGACGGCCCAACGCGTCGACCAGACGCTCCCGGGCAATCCCTTCGTGGATCCCGGAAATGCGGGCCCGATTCTTCTGGCCTCGCAGGCAGCGTCACGGTGTCGCGACCGAACGCCCGCGGCTCATCGTACGCGAGGAGAGACCACTCTCCGCGGAGGAGTGGCGCATGCCGAAGGAACACCGACCGAGACACGGATCGATGGGCTTTTCGCCCCGCAAGCGGAGCGAGAGCCCGATTCCGCATTTCTCGAGCTGGCCCGACATCGACGGCGGCACGCCCCGGCTCCAAGGGTTCGCAGGATACAAAGCGGGCATGACCCACGCGATTGTGGTCGACTACCGGCCGACCTCGACGACCTCGGGCCAAGAGGTCCAGGTCCCCGTGACGATCGTCGAGGTGCCGCCGATGCGGGTCGCCGCGGTCCGATTGTATCGGCGGGTGCCGGAGGGACTCAAGACTGCCGCGGAGGTGTGGGCGGCCCAACTCGAGAAGGAGCTTCGCCGCGTCTTCCCGATTCCCAAGGATTACGACGCCGAGCAGGCCTGGTCAAAGGTCGACGCGACCGCCATCGACGAGGTCCGGGTCATCACATACACGCAACCGTCGCTCGTCACCGGCGTCCCGAAGAAGAAGCCGGACCTGATGGAAAATCGGGTCGGCGGCGGATCGATTGAGGACCGGATCAAGTACGCACGCGGACTCCTGGGGAAGGAGATTCCCGTCACCGAATTTTGCCGCGAGGGTTCGATGGTCGACGTCGCGGCGATCACGAAGGGAAAGGGCTGGAAGGGCCACCACACGCGCTGGGGCACACGCCTGCTGAGTCACAAGAACTCGAAGCACCGACGGAACATCGGCACGCTCGGAAATTTCCAGCCGGGCTATGTGCGACCGACGGTGCCGCAAGGCGGCCAGTTCGGCTACCATCAACGGACGGAGTACAACAAGCGGATTCTGAAAATCGGAGACAAAGCGGACGAGGTCACGCCGGAAGGGGGCTTCCTCCACTACGGGAATCTGAGGAACCCGTTCGTCCTGCTGCACGGATCGATCCCAGGGCCCACGAAGCGCCTCATTCGATTCCGCGATGCGGCTCGTGGCGGATACGTGAAACTCGAGAAATCCCCGGATCTCACGTACATCTCCCGCGAATCGAAGCAAGGGGTGTGACGCCGTGGCGGATTCGGATGAGAAGAAGGGCGCTTCGAAATCCGCGGAAGCCGAGCCCGCACCCAGACGGCGCCTACGGTCTCCGAAGGCCGCGAAACCAACGAAGGCCTCGAAGGCGCCGAAGGCCACCAAAGAGAAGGAGAAGAAACGAGAGGCGCCGGCGGTCAAGCCGGGTCAAGTTCACGTCTACTCGCTCGATGGCGACATCGTCAAGACAGTCGAACTCCCGACGGTCTTCCGGTCCGATGTCCGCCTGGATCTAATTCGACGCGCGGTGACCGCATTTCAGGCGAACCGCCGACAACCGTACGGACCCTCGCCGATGGCGGGCATGCATCACTCCGTCCGCTGGTCGGGGAAGGGACAAGGCGTGTCGCGGGTCCCGCGTCTCCGGGGCACGATGACCGGAGCCCAGGCGCCCGGCACGGTCGGCGGCCGCCGAGCGCATCCCCCTCGCCCGGATAAGGTGTGGGTCAAGAAGGTCAACGAACAGGAACGGCGGCTGGCCCGCAACGCCGCGATCGCGGCCGTGAAGGATCCTCGGATGGTCGCGTCGCGCGGTCACCGGTTCCCGGAGGACATCACGCTCCCCGTCGTGATCGAGGACGGGATCGAGACGCTCACCCCGGATAGCGGCGCGACCCGCGAGGGCCTGAAGATCCTCAATCATCTCGGACTCCTACCCGACGTGGAGCGCGCGAAAGACGGACGACACATCCGCGCCGGTCGCGGGAAGATGCGCGGGCGGCGGTACCGCCAGCCTCGGAGCCTCCTCGTGGTCGTGAAAGAGGCCGGAAACGTCCGACGGCTCCTGGGAAATCTCCCCGGCGTCGAAGTGGTCAACCCCGCAGCCTTGAACGCGGAGGTCCTCGCACCCGGAGGCGCTCCCGGACGACTCACGGTGTTCAGCGAAGGGGCGCTCGAGGTCCTCAGGAGTTGGCCGTCATGAAGCCCCACGAGATCCTCATCCATCCGTACGTCACAGAGAAGACGCTCAACATGCTGCAGGGCACGCCGGCCCAGAACCTGAAGGACGGCAATCGCCTCGAGCTCAAGGCGGGCTTCTCCGCGGAGGAGATCGGCATGCGGATCGGGGTGTTCTGATGGGAAAGAATCTTCGTTCCCAGAGACGCGGTCGCGGCACCTCGCCGACCTACCGGTCCCCGAGCCACCGTCATCCGGGCCTCGTCACCTATCCGCACCTCCGCGGTGCCGGCGTCGTGACGGACATCTTCCAGGCGCCCGGTCACACGGCGCCCCTCGCGCGCGTTCGATTCGACGGCCAAGAGGTCCTCATGATCGCGTGCGACGGACTCTCGATCGGCCAGCCGGTGACCCACGGCATGCCGAACGTGGACCGCGGGAACACGTTGCCCCTCCGCGAGATTCCGGAAGGCACGCTGGTCTACAACATCGAAGCGATGCCCGGGGACGGCGGGAAGTTCGTGCGCGCCGCCGGGACGCAGGCCGTCGTCGTCAGCCAGGGCGAACGCACGGTCGTGCAGCTCCCCTCGGGACAGTTCCACACGTTCCATCCGGATTGCCGGGCGACGATCGGCGCGGTCGCGGGAGCGGGCCGCGGAGACAAGCCCTTCACGAAGGCGGGCAAGAAATACTTCTCGTACCGCTCGTTCAGCAAGGCCGTCTTCAACGTCCGCGGTGTCGCGATGAACCCCGTGGACCACCCGCACGGGGGCGGGTCCCATCAGCACGTCGGGAAGCCGTCGACCGTCGGATATGACGCTCCTCCGGGCCGGAAGGTCGGCCGGATGTCCCCGAAGCCGAAGCGGCTGAAGGCGAAACGACGGAGGTCCTGACGATGGCGAGGAAGCAGATGGGTGGGCTGGCCAAGGCTGCGCGACGGAAGCTGCGAAAGCGCGCGGGCCTGGTCGAGACCCGGCGCAAGAAGGAGTTCACGTACCGTGGGTACACGCTCGATGAGATGAAGGCGATGACCCTCGAAGAAATCATCGAGCTGTTGCCCGCCCGACCGCGGCGGTCGTTCATGCGCGGCATCGACGAGGAACGCTTCACGTTCGTCGAGAAGGTCCGCGCGAACGGGACCGAGGAGGCCGTGCGCACGCACTGTCGCGACGTCCCGATCCTCCCGGACTTCGTCGGCAAGAAGGTCGCGGTGCACAACGGGAAGGAGTTCGTGACGGTCGAGATCAAGGCGGAGATGATCGGTCATTACATCGGCGAGTTCGCGATGACGCGCAAGCCGGTCACACACAGCGGACCGGGCGTCGGGGCGACGCGATCGTCCAAGTTCATGCCGCTGAAGTGAGGGTTCGAATGACGAAGTTCGGGTACACGGTCGAATACAAGATCGAGACGATGGCCCGAGCCTACGGCCGGGAGCTGCCGCTCGCCTGGAAGAAGTCCGTGGAGCTCGCCCGCCAGCTCCGCGGGAAGACCGTCGACCAGGCGCGCGAATACCTCGAGAAGGTGATCGCTCTCAAGCAGCCCGTCCCGATGAAGAAGTACAATCGTTGGGTCGCGCACAAGTCTGGCACCGGCCCAGCGCGCTATCCGGTGAAGGCGGCGAAAGCGTTCCTCACGATTCTTGAGAGCGCGGTCGCGAACGCGGAGTTCACCGGGAAGGAGGATCCCGACGCCATGGTCATCAGCGTGATCAACGCCCACAAGGGCGCGACGACGAAAGGCTTTCGTCCGCGGGCGTACGGGCGAAGCGGTCCGTGGAACCAGGACACCGTGAACCTCGAGATCGTCCTCGAAGAGGTGGCGTGAGATGCCGGCCGAAGCGAAGGTCAACCGGAAGGACAAGCGGATCATCGTCGAGAACGTGCGCCGCGTGCTCTTGAAGGAATACCTGATGAACGAGACGCGCCGCGCCGGCTTCGGCGGCCTCGATATCCAGCGCACGCCGATGGGGACACGGGTCACGCTCCTGGCCGAGCGCCCGGGCCTGGTGATCGGCCGGAAGGGCGGCGCGATCAAGGCCCTCACGGAAGCGGTCGAACAACGGTTCCGCTTCGACAACCCGCAGATCGAAGTGCAGGAGGTGGCCAGCCCCGCGCTGAACGCCCAGATCATGGCCGAGAAGCTGGCGAACGCACTCGAGCGCGGCTGGCACTTCCGACGCGCGGGTCACTCGACCGTTCGGCGGATCATGGAGGCCGGGGCGAAAGGGTGCCTCGTCGTGATCGCGGGCAAGCTTACCGGCCAGCGGCATCGGAGGGAGAAGTTCAAGGCGGGCCACATCAAGTACTGCGGAGAGCCGCGGAACCTCTGGATGGACCTCGGGTTCGCGTCCGCGAAGTTGAAGCCCGGGATCATCGGCGTCACGGTCGAAATCATGGATCCTCGGGCGAAGCTGCCCGACGAGGTGGAGATCAAGAAGCCGACGGCCGAATACCTCGCCGCCGCGGCGGCCGCGGCACTCGAACCGATTCGGGCACCGGAACCAATCGTCGAGGTTGCGGCCGTGGCCGGACCCGGTGAGGACGAGTCCGTCGAAGAGCCGGAACCGCTCATCGTCCCGGAGGAGCCGGATCCGGCGAAGAAGGTCAAGAAGAGCAAGGTCGCAACGAAGCGGCTGAAGAAGGTCGCCAAACAGGTGAGCGAACTCGGCGTCGACGCCGACGTGGGGACGAAAGGAGGCGACGAGCCGTAATGGCGTTGCTCCGGACGAAGGAGATCCGCGCGATGGACGCGGAGACGATCGCGAAGAAGCTCACGGAGCTTCGGGACGAGCTCATGCACGAACGCGGCGTCGCCGCCATGGGTGGCGCGCCGCCGAACCCGGGCAAGATCCGGGCGCTCCGCAAGAACATCGCCCGCATCCTGACGATCATGCGTGAGGAAGAACTGGCGGGAGGCGCGGGGGCTCCGGCAAAAGCCGCGGCCGCGAAGCCTGCGCCGGCGGGAGATAAGACGTGATGGCGAACCTCCGCAAGCACGAGCTCATCGGCCTTCGAGTGGAGGTCGTCGACGCGTCCGACCCGAGCCAGGAGCATGTCCGCGGGCGCGTCGTCGATGAGACTCGCAACATGCTTGTGGTCGACGTCCAAGGGGAAGAAAAACGGATCCCGAAGCATGGGAGCCGATTCCGTTTCGACGTCCCCGGCGGATTCGAAGTCGACGGAGACGAGATCCGGTTTCGCCCGGAAGACCGCGTGAAGAAGGCCCGGTGAAACGAGATGGCAGAAAAGAAAGCGCAGAAGAAGCCGGTCACCCCCGCCGCAGCCGCCAAGCCCGTCGGCTCCCCCGCGCGAGACGTCGGGATCGACGTCCCCGTCCCGACCACGCCATGCACGGATGCGAAGTGTCCGTTCCACGGCCGACTGTCGGTCCGGGGACAGACGCTCGAAGGCGTCGTCGTGTCGACCAAGATGCAGAACACGGTCGTGATTGAGCGCCAGTATCTCCGGTTCATCCGGAAGTACCAGCGCTACGAGAAGCGGACGCACCGCACGAACGTCCACGCGCCGCCATGCCTCGGACTCCAGGTCGGTCATCGCGTCCTCGCGATGGAGTGCCGGCCGCTTGGAAAGACGGTTCACTTCGTCGCGATCCACAACCAGGGGGTCGCCGGATGAAGGGACTTCCCGGACGGCAGACGCGCGGCCTGCCGAAAGGCGCGCGCCTCGAGTGTATCGACAACACCGGCGCGAAAATCGTCGAGATCATCGAGGTCATGAAATACCGCGGGGTCCGCAATCGGATCTCCAGCGCGGGGATCGCGGACCTGCTCGTCGTCACGGTCAAGAAAGGGACGCCGGAGACGCGCAAACAGGTGATGAACGCGGTCGTCGTCCGCCAGCGCCGACCGTTTCGTCGGCCGGACGGCATGATGGTCCAGTTCGAGGACAACGCATGCGTGATTGTGACCCCGGAAGGCGAGGTGAAAGGTTCGGACATCAAAGGCCCCGTCGCTCGGGAGGCCGCCGAACGATGGCCGCGGGTCGCCGCGACCGCGAGCATGATCGTGTGAGGAACTGCCGATGACGAGTACGCAACCCCGGACCCAGCGGAAGAGGGCGGCGAACGCGCCGCTCCATAGGAAGCGGATCATGGCATCGTCCCATCTCGCGCCGGAAGTCCACGACAAGTCGAAGGCGCACCTCCCGCGGGCCCTGCCGGTCCGGAAGGGCGACACGGTGCGCATCATGCGGGGCGGCTTCCGCGGGAAAGAGGGGAAGGTCGTCTCGGTGGATCGCGTCCATGGCACGGTCGTCATCGAAGGCATCACGATCGAGAAGGTCGACGAGAAGAAGGTCGCCCGACCGCTGCACGCGTCGAACCTCCTGATCGTCCGGATGGACGACACGGATCCCTGGCGGCGGCGAAAGTTCGAGGAGTGATTCGGTCGTGAAGAAACATCTGAAGCGGTTGCCGGCTCCCCGCAGCTGGTCGATTCCGAGGAAGACGGATTTCTGGGTCGTGAAGCCCTCTCCCGGTCCTCACCCGATCGATACGAGCGTCCCGCTCGGACTGATCCTCCGAGACATGCTGAAGGTGTGCGCGAACGCCCGGGAGGCGCGACACATCCTGAACGGCCGCGGCGTCTTCGTGGACGGCCGCGCGGTCACGGATCCGAAATTTCCGGTCGGCCTCATGGACGTCCTGTCGTTCGCGGCGACGAAGGCCCATTACCGGATGCTCGTCGACACGCGCGGCCGGATGGCCCTCGTCCCGATCGACGAGGGAGATGCGAAGTGGAAGCTGTGCCGTGTCGAGGACAAGACCACGGTCAGCCGGGGCAAGACGCAGGTGAATCTCCATGACGGGCGGAACGTGCTCCTCGAGAAGGACGCGTACAAGACCGGGGCCACGTTGAAGCTCCACGTCCCGGAGCAGAAGGTCGTCGAACACTACGAACTCGGGAAAGGCGCGCCGGTCCTGGTGACGGGCGGGAAACACGTCGGCGAGATCGCGCATGTCCTCGAGATCCAGCGGACGCGCAACCCGCGCGCGAACATCGTGACGTTCACGGAAGGCTTCTCGACGGACGCCGGCAAGGTGTTCGTCGTCGGCAAGGAGGCCCCGTCGATCCGAACGCCGGAGGTCTCGGCAATCTAGGTGGGACCATGGCGGGCATGCGCGACATCCGAATCGAGAAAGTCGTCGTCAACGTCGGCGTCGGCGAGGCGGGCGAGAAGCTCGTGAAGGCGCAGAAGGTCCTCGAGCTCGTGACGAAGCAGAAGTCCGTGCAGACCCTCAGCCATCAGGCGGTCCGGGACTGGGGCGTCCGCCGGAACATGCCGATCGGGACGCGCGTCACCTTGCGCGGCGGTCCCGCGGAGGCGTTCCTCGCGGAAGCGCTCTCGATCCGGAACAATCGCCTCCCGGGGTACAGCTTCGACTCGAACGGGAACTTCTCGTTCGGGATTCAGGACTACACCGACTTCCAGGGGATGAAGTACGACCCGGAGATCGGGGTGTTCGGGATGGACGTCAGCGTGAGTCTGCAGCGGCCCGGTTGGCGGGTCGCCCGACGTTCGAACAAGGCGCGCCGGATCCCGCGGCGACATCGGGTCTCCCGAGATGAAGGGATGCAGTTCATGAAGGATCGCTTCAAGGTCGAGGTGGTCACCTGAAGCGCACGAAAGACTTTGGTCGGAAGCGCGGCTGCCTGCGCTGCGGACGCAAGCGCGGCATCGTCCGCCGGTATGGGCTCCACCTTTGCCGGCAATGCTTCCGCGAGATTGCCTACGAGCTCGGCTTCCGGAAATACAGCTGAGGGAACACCATGCTGCAAGACGCTCTCAACGACGCCATGGTGACGATGCGAAACGCGGAGGCCGCGGGCAAGACGGACTGCGTGATCCGTCCCGCGTCGAAGTTGATCGGCCGCGTGCTCAAGGTGATGCAGGAGCACGAATACATCCGGTCGTTCGAACTCATCGAGGACGGTCGCGGGAATCTGTACCGCGTGGCCCTGGTCGGCAGCATCAACAGTTGCGGCGTGATCAAGCCGAGGTTTGCGGTCAAACGAACCGAGCTCGAGAAGTGGGAGGCCCGGTACCTGCCCGCCCAAGACTTCGGCGTCCTGATCCTGACGACCACGGAAGGCGTGATCTCCCAGACCAAGGCGAAGCAGATCGGCGTGGGCGGCAAGCTCATCGCGTACGTGTACTGAGGTGAGGAATGCCGGTCGCGGGATTGCTGGAAGAGGTCGTCGAGATCCCGGACGGCGTGCATCTGCGAGTCGACGGCGACTTCGTCGTCGTAACTGGCGGAGGCCACACGCTTCGGCGCCGTCTGTCCCACCCGCGGTTGCGGATCGACGTGAAGGGCCAGCAGGCCACCGTCCGGTGTGAGTACCCGCGACGCAAGGAAGCCGCGCTCCTCGGCACGTTTGCGGCCCATCTCAGGAACATGATCGTCGGGGTCCGAGACGGCTTCACGTACGAGATGAAGATCGTCTACAGTCACTTCCCGCTGAAGGCCACCGTCAAGGGTTCGGAGTTCATCATCGAAAATTTCCTGGGGGAGAAGTTCCCGCGAAAGACGAGGATCGTCGGGGAAACGAAAGTTGAAGTCAACGGGGACCAGGTCCTCCTCACCGGGCCGGACGTCGAGGCGGTCGGCCAAACCGCCGCCAACATCGAGCTGGCCACGCGGATCCGCGGATTCGATCCTCGGATCTTCCAGGACGGAATCTACATCACGAAGAAGGCCGGGGAGGCGTGAGGATGGCGGACGAAAAGGAACCGAAGGCGGACGCCAAGACCGCGAAGAAGGCGAAGAAGACCGCCGTCCCCGAGGTGCCCGAGCCCGAGCAGGCGCTCCCCACGGCGGCGGAGATTCGCGCCGCGAAGAAGGCCGAACTCATCGCCTGGTCCGAACGCTACGACCTCAGTCAAGAAGGGAAGGTCGACGAACTCCGAAAGCGTCTTCTCACGTTCATCGAACGGGAGGCGGCGAAGAAGGCCGCACCCGAAGAAGAAAAACCCGCTCCTCCGAAGGCGGAGAAGAAACCCAAAGAGAAGCCGAAGGAGAAAGCGAAGCCTCCGAAAGGAAAGAAGGGAAAGGAGGAAGCGGAAGAGGAGGCCGAGGAAGAGGTCCACGAACCGCGCGCGAAGCCCAAGCTCGAACCTCACCTGAAGCGGCTCCTCGCGGTGCGCTCCGCGAAGAACGCGGCGCGGCCGAAGTTCCGCCGTCAGGAGTGGTTCCGCTACCGGAAGTTCGGAGACGAGTGGCGAAAGCCGCAGGGCGGGCAATCGAAACTCCGGCGACATTTCGGGTACCGCTGGAACCTCCCGTCGATCGGATATCGCGGGCCTCGCGCCGTCCGCGGGCTCCACCCGAGCGGCTTCCAGGAAGTCCTCGTGCACAACGAACATCAGCTCGAAGGACTCGACGCAGGGAAGCAGGCGGTGCGGATCGGACACGCGGTCGGCACCCGAAAGCGCGAGATGATCGAGAAAGCGTGCGATGAGAAGGGCCTTCGCGTGCTGAACCGGATGGTGACCGAATGAGGTTCGACTACCAGCGGCGCCTCGCGGCATCGATCCTCGGCATCGGAGTCAACCGGGTCTGGATCACCACGGACCCGAAGGTCCAGGACGACATCCTCGACGCGATCACCCGGGACGGCATTCGCAACCTCATCCGGAAGAACATCATCCAGAAGCGGCCGGTGCAGGGCGTCTCCCGCGGGCGGGCCCGACATCGAGCCGAGCAGCGGGCAAAAGGCCGACGCCGAGGTCATGGGAGCCGCAAGGGAGCCCTCAATGCGCGGACGCCGCAGAAGACCCGCTGGATCGGGATCATCCGGGGCATGCGTCGGTACCTGCGGGACCTCCGCGACACGGGCCGGATCGACACCGCCACCTACCGGCGGTTCTACGGCCAGTCCAAGGGCGGCATGTTCAAATCGAAGTCCCACCTGGACCAGCAGTTGCGCGCGGCCGGAGTGATCAAGGAGGCATCGAAGTGAAACAAGGACCCCATTACCGCGTCCCGTTCCGACGGCGGCGCGAGGGCCGCACGGACTACCGGTCGCGGGCGAAACTCCTTCGGAGCGGGAAACCGCGCGTCGTAGTGCGGAAGACGCTCAACCAGACGATCATCCAGTTCATCGTCGCGGACGCCGGCGGGGACCGGGTCGTCGCGACCGCGCAGTCGCTCGAGCTGAAAGAGCGAGGATGGGCCGCGGGCACCGGCAACCTCCCGGCGGCGTACCTCACCGGATATCTTGCCGGCAAGCGGGCGGCCGCGAAGGGCGTGTCGGCGGCAATCCTCGACCTGGGTCTGCAACGGCCCTCCAGAGGCGGACGTCTCTTCGCCGCCCTCCAAGGCTTGCTCGACTCCGGTGTCGCGGTGCCTCACAGCCCGGACGTGCTGCCGTCGAAGGAGCGCATTCGCGGGGCCCACATCGGGGAATCGATCCCGACGCAGTTCGACGCGGTGAAGGCGAAGCTGGAGGCCGCCTGATGCCGCAGCGGCGCGGGGGGCGTGGTCGCAAGCGGGAGGCTCGGGCCGCGAGACCGGAGCGGAACCTCAGCGAGTGGGCGCCGAAGACGAAACTCGGCCGGCTCGTGCTCGCGGGTGAGCTGACAACGCTCGGGGACGCGATCCGGACGGGCCTGCCGATTCGCGAACCGGAGATCGTGGACATCCTACTCCCGGAGACCGAGGACGAGGTCCTGGACGTCAACATGGTTCAGCGGATGACCGACTCCGGTCGCCGGGTGAATTTCGTGATCACCTGCATCGTCGGAAACAAGGATGGCTTCGCGGGCCTCGGCCGTGCGCGCGGCCGCGAGGTCGGTCCGTCGATTCGGCGGGCGATCGATAACGCGAAACTCAACATGATCGAGATCAAGCGGGGCTGCGGCTCCTGGGAATGCGGGTGCGGCCGAGCCCACACGCTTCCGTTCAAGGTGACGGGGAGCAGCGGATCCGTCGACGTGGTCCTCAAGCCGGCCCCCCAGGGAGTCGGCCTCGCGGTGGGCGACGTCGCGAAGAGCGTCCTGCGCCTCGCCGGCATCACGGACGCCTGGGGCTTTACGAAAGGCCACACGAAGACGACCGTCAACTATGCGCTCGCGACGTTCGCCGCGCTCCGGCAGACCGGCCAAGTCAAGGTGCGATCCGAGCAAACGGAGCGGCTGAAAATCAAGTCCGGCGCGGAGCAGGTCTTCACCCGGAAGGTCGAGGCGCCGTCGGTCGTGGCCGAAGGACCGCCTCCGGGAGAACTTCCCGAGGAAATCGAGGTCGAGGGAGCCACGCTGACGGAAGAGCCGGCGGACGAGTCGAAGGACGGGGAGGCGCCGGAGGAATGAGCTTCGCGGTCCTCAGGCTCCGAGGGAAAAGCGATCTCCGTCGCGATGTGAAGGACACGCTCCGGATGTTGCACCTGACCCGCCAGAACCACTGCTCGATCGTCCCGGAGGACCCCACGTACCGGGGCATGCTCCAGCTCGTGAAGGACCACGTCACCTGGGGCGAAGTCGACCCGGAAGTGCTTGCGAAACTCCTCCTGAAGCGGGGCCGCCAGATCGGCGACAAGCCGATCGACGACTCGTTTGTGAAGGGCCACAGCAAGTTCAAGTCGATCTGGGATCTGAGCCAGGCGATCACGAAAGGCGAGGCGACCCTCGCCGATGTGCGCGAACTCCGGCCGGTCCTCCGACTGCCACCGCCTCGGAAAGGGTATCGCGGGATCAAGCGCGGATTCCACGATGGCGGGGACCTCGGATACCGCGGAGGGGCCATCAACTCGCTCCTCGTGCGGATGCTCCTCGAGGAGGGCAAGGATGGTCTCTAGGACGCGGAAGCTGCGGGGCAGTCGCACGCACGGCCGCGGCAAGAAGCACGGACGGGGTGCCGGTGGCCGCGGCGGCACCGGCAACGCGGGCCTCCACAAACACAAGTTCAAGTGGATGATCAAGTACGACCCCGAGCATTTCGGACCGCGCGGCTTCTTCCGACATGCACAGCCGCGCCCGACGACCGCGATCGACCTCGAAGACCTCGCCCATCGGATCGGCGAATTCGAAGCCGCGGGCCATGCGAAGAAGGACGATTCTCGAATCAATGTCGACCTGACCGCCGCGGGAATCGACAAGCTATTAGGCTCTGGTCGCGTAACGATGGCAATGCGGATCACCGTCGCGAAGGCCTCTCCGGCCGCCGTCGCGAAGGTCTCCGGCGCTGGCGGCGAGGTCGTCCTCCCAGGGGACGCCGGGAAGTAGTCCGATGCCCCTCGAAGAGAAAAAGAAGAGCCGTCTGTACGCGCTGAAACCGCTCACGGACCGGCTGCCCGCGGTCACGCGGCCGGAAGGCCACGTTCACTTTCGCACGAAGATGTTCTGGGTCCTCGCGATCCTGATCCTGTATTTCGCGATGACGAACATCTTCATCTACGGCCTGGACCGGGCCAACGTCATCGACTTCTTCTCGAGCCTGCGGGCGATCCTCGCGGGCGCCCAGGGCTCGCTGATGCACCTCGGGATCGGCCCGATCGTCACGGCGTCGATCATCATGCAGCTCTTCGCGGGCGCGAAGATCATCAACCTGGACCTCCAGGACGACGAGGACAAGAGCGTGTACCAGGGGACCCAGAAGTTCCTCGTCATCATGATGATCTTCGTCGAGGCGATCCCGCAGGTCTTCGGCTTCCTCACGCCGGCCGCCGGATTCGTGAGCGAGCTGAACGGGTCGTTCCTGTTCGGCGTCATCCCGACAGGTCAGGGGCACACGTTAGCCGAGATCCTGATCGTGGTTCAGCTCTTCGCCGGGTCGTATCTCGTCTTCCTCATGGACGAGGTCGTCTCGAAGTGGGGGATCGGCTCGGGCATCTCGCTGTTCATCGCGGGCGGGGTGGCCCAGCAGATCTTCACGGGAACGTTCAACTGGGAGCCGTCCTCGGCGACGAGCCAGGTCCCCGCGGGCACCATTCCGAAGACGGTGTACTACCTCCAGCACTATTCCGGCAGTCAACTCGCCGGCGGCGGGATCGAACAGATCATGGTTCAGCCGCCGAACCCCCTCATCGCGCTCATCGGCACGGTCCTCATCTTCCTGATCGTCGCGTACGTCGAATCGACGCGGATCGAGCTCCCGCTTGCCCACGGCATGGCCCGGGGCGCGCGCGGCCGGTACCCGATCCGCCTGATGTACGCCTCGAACATCCCGGTCATCCTCGTCGCGGCGGTCCTGGCGAACGTGAGCATGTTCTCCCTCCTGTTCTGGCAGCATCCCGAGTGGCCCATCGTCGGGCACGCATCGTGGATCGGCGCCTACCCAGACGCGCTGGACACTCGGGTGGTGTCCGGGCAGATCCAACGCACCACGCCGATCGGCGGCCTGGCGTACTACTTCTCGAACGTGAACGGCGTACAGGACTGGCTCCTGCCGCTCTTCAACCCGAACACGTACGGCGTCTACCTACGGGGCTTGGCGTACTGGCAGGTCTTCCTCCACATCCTCGTCTTCCTCGGGGTCTTCATCGGCGGCTCCGTCATGTTCGCAAAGTTCTGGATCATGACGACGAACATGGGGCCCGAGGACGTCGCGAAACAGATCGAGTCGAGCGGGATGCAGATCCCGGGATTCCGACGGGACCCGCGGATCCTGCGGCGGGTGCTGGATAGGTACATCCCGGTGGTCGCGGTGATTTCGGGGGCCTCGGTCGGCGCCCTCGCGGCAGGCGCCGACATGATCGGGACGGTGGGGAACGCCTCCGGCACGGGCGTCTTGCTCTCCGTGGGCATCATGATCCAGCTGTACGAGGCGATCGGGCGGGAGCAGATGATGGAGATGCATCCCGTCTTACGTCAGTTCTTCGGGGCCACCGGATAACGGCCGAGAGTCCAAGCCGGCAAGGCGCCCCTCCGAGTTTCGCGACGGGCGTATCGTGGTCCTAGTAGGACGTCCGGTAGGGACCCAGGTTCCACCCGTCACGTCGGCGCGACGCGCACCGTGAGCTGCTCGGACTCGCTGTCGTATCGCACCAATTCCGCGTACCGGCCCCAGTAGACGAGGGCGTTGAAGACGTCCTCGGCCTGGTGGCTCCCGACCCGGTCCGACAGCGCCTGAACTACCTGCTGGCGTCCGAGCGGGGCGCTTGAGCTCCGTGCCATCTCCATCACGAGGCGGAACGCCGGCATATCATCGATGATTTCCCGAACGATTTTCTTCCGCTCGCGGACATTCGCGGTCAACAGCTTTCGGCTCAATTCGGTGATCCGGATGTCCCCGTCCTCGACCGTCACGAGTCCGAGGAACTCCGCCGCGTTCAGGATCGGCCCGAGGCGGTCAACATCCATCTCGACCTCTCGAGAAATCGTCGCGGCGTCCGCGACCCCACCGACCTCGTCGACCGCCTCGACGAGGCCCAGGATCTGACCCACAGAGACCTTCGCCATCGAATGGAAGTCGGTCACGGGGGTCTTCGGTCCATCATCGTCGCCCATATTTGACACTTGACCTACCCCTCACACGATCAGCGAATAGATTTCATCGACCCAGCCGTAGAACTCGGGGTCCTTACGGTTTCGCGGTCGCGGCAAATCGATTTCGAGCTCGGCGACCATGCGCCCGGGTCGGCTGGAGAGCACGATCACGCGGTCCGCGAGGTACACGGCCTCCTCGATCGAGTGTGTGACCATCAGCACCGCCTCGGGCGGCAGATCGGGATTCGACCACAACTGAAGGATCTCGTCGCGCAGGTTCTGGGCCGTCAAGGCGTCGAGGGACGAGAACGGCTCATCCATGCAGAGCAGGAGGGGCTCAATCGTGAGGGCGCGTGCAATTCCGACCCGCTGCTTCATCCCCCCGCTGAGTTCCCGCGGGTACGCGTTTTCGAACCCCGTCAACCCGACCGCGTCGATGAACTTCTTCGCGACGGCCCGGCGTTTCGCGGGGTCCTCGTGCAGGGCCTCCAACCCGAGCTCGACGTTCTGCGCGACCGTCAGCCACGGGAACAGGGCAAAGGACTGGAACACCATCGCGACCTGCGGATTGTCCGCGCGGATCGGATGCCCTTCGAACAGGACCTGACCGGAGGTGGGCGTGTCGAGGCCGACAATGATTCTCAGGAGCGTCGACTTCCCACAGCCCGACGGACCGACGAGGCAGACGAAGTCGCGCTCCGCAAGTTCAAATCGGATCAGGTCGAGAATCTTGGACTCCTTCCCGTTGTCGAAGTAGGATTTCGATACGTCCTTCACCTGAAGGAGCGGTTGGGCGCCCCCCATCACACATCCATCCTGTACTTCACGGCGGCACGCTTGTAGATCGGGCGCCAGACGAGTTTGTTTAGGGTCAGGACGACCACGGTCATCGCGAGGACCGTGAGGTAGCCCATGACATAATCCCCGGTCACGACGGTCGCTTGAAACAGGGAAGCTCCGAGGCCGGTCACCGAATAGACCGACCGGCCGAACTGAAGATACTCGGCCACGATGAGTGCGTTCCATCCGGCGCCCCACGCCGTAATGCTGCCGGTGGCGAGCGAGGGGACCAGCGCCGGCAGAAGAAGTCGACGCCAATAGGTTCGACCCCGCAACCCGAACGCCCGGGCCGCTTCGTCGAGGTCCCCCGGGATCGACCGCACCCCCGCGATCAA
>WNFE01000619.1_pt1 | contig 45228 bp, 33 predicted proteins | sample 5400451 | NCBI WGS metagenome assembly WNFE01 (sample SAMN13153344, study PRJNA577476) | soil metagenome | isolation source: 200 cm saprolite under Douglas fir tree site 2 hole 2 | place: USA:California | collected 2015-04-18
GGAAACACTGGATTTTTTTGGTATTTGGGCCATTTTGCCCGGCGAAACGGGCGAAGAGCGGCAGTTTTCAGAAGATGCGTAATCTAAAGGAATCGGCCAGAGCTTTGCGGGAGTTGCTCGCGCAGCGGATCCTCGTGCTAGACGGCGCGATGGGGACCATGCTGCAACAACGGAACCTGACGGCCGCGGATTTTGGCGGAGCTGCGCTCGAAGGATGCAATGAAAATCTGGTACGAACGCGGCCGGATGTGGTTCTGGATATACACAGGAAATACTTTGAGGCGGGTTCGGACATCGTTGAGACGAATTCTTTCGGCGGGGCACCGATTGTTCTTGCGGAATACGGGCTGGCGGCAGACGCGCATTTCCTGAACAAGCGCGCGGCCGAGTTGGCCAGGCAAGCGGCGGACGAATTTAGCACTCCGGCCAAGCCACGATTTGTTGGGGGTTCCCTGGGGCCGACCACCAAAGCCATCACGGTGACCGGAGGCGTGACATTCGACGAACTGCGCGAAGCTTACTATACACAGGCAAAAGGACTCATCGAAGGCGGTGTTGATCTGCTGCTGCTAGAAACGTGCCAAGACACCCGGAATATAAAGTCAGCGATCCTAGCTATTCGAAAGCTGTCGAAGGAATTCAGCGTCGAGATCCCGTTCGTTATTTCCGTCACTATCGAGGCCATGGGCACGATGCTGGCGGGCCAGACGATTGAGGCACTGTGGGCGTCACTCCGACACGCGAAGCCCTTGGCGTTCGGAATGAACTGCGCCACAGGGCCGGAGTTCATGACGGATCACATTCGGACGCTGAGCCAGCTTAGCAGCGAATACCTTTCCTGCTATCCGAATGCGGGCCTGCCGGATGAAGAAGGAAAGTACCTTGAAACCCCGACGACGCTAGCGGCGCAACTGGAGAAATTCGCGGATCATGGCTGGCTGAATCTCGTTGGCGGTTGCTGCGGAACGACGGAACAGCATATTCGTGCGATAGCGCAAATGGCGGAGGGAAAGAAACCGCGGCAGAGGCCGGCGGAATCGCACCGTGCAGTTTACTCGGGGATTGAGACGATCGAAGCGGAGGAAAGCACGCGGCCACTGCTCGTCGGTGAACGCACGAACGTGATTGGCTCGCGCTTGTTCAAGAATCTGGTCGCAGAAGAAAAATGGGAAGAAGCCAGCGAGATTGCGCGGAGGCAGGTGCGAGGCGGCGCGCACATCGTGGATGTATGCCTGCAAAGCACGGAGCGCGATGAAAAGAAAGATATTCCGCCATTCTACGAAAAGCTGATTCGAAAGGTGAAAGCGCCGGTGATGATTGATACCACCGATGCGACGGCGATTGAGCTGGCGCTGACGTTTTGCCAGGGCAAGGCAATCATCAACTCGATCAATCTGGAAGACGGCGAGGAAAAGTTCGAACGCGTGGTACCGATTGCCCATGAATTTGGCGCAGCGGTGGTGGTGGGCTGCATCGATGAGGACAAGCTACAAGCGCAAGCGTTTACGCGCGAGCGGAAACTGGCGATTGCACAGCGTTCCTTCAAACTACTAACGGAAAAATATGGACTGGGGCCGGAGGACATCATTTTCGATCCGCTCGTCTTTCCATGTGCGACGGGGGACGAGAACTACATTGGCGGCGCGGTCGAAACGATGGAAGGCATCCGGCTGATCAAGCAGGCGCTTCCGGACGTGCGGACCATCCTGGGCATTTCCAATGTTTCTTTCGGATTGCCCGCGGGAGCGCGCGAGGTGGTGAACTCGGTGTTCCTGTATTACTGCACGAAGGCGGGATTGGACCTCGCGATCGTGAATACCGAGAGGCTGGAGCGATTTGCTTCGATTCCGCCGCACGAACGCGAACTGGCCGAAAACCTGTTGTTTTCGCATCCCCCGAAGGATGCCCCAGGCGATGTTTCGAATGCGGCTTTGCTGCGGAACGTTCCGGCGGACTGGCGCGAGCAGACTAAAGAGCAACGCGCTGCCGTGAATCAGTACTACATCGCGGCGATTGCCGAACACTTTCGGACCACAAAGAAGAAGGAAAAAGCCCGCGCGGCAGACCTGCCATTGGAAGAGCGGCTGGCCAACTACATCATTGAAGGCACGCGAGACGGCCTGATCGCAGACCTGGAGAAAAAGCGCGGGGAAGGCGCAGCGCCGCTAGATATCGTGAACGGCCCGCTAATGGCGGGAATGGCGGAAGTCGGGCGGCTATTTAATGCGAATGAGTTGATCGTGGCGGAAGTGTTGCAGTCCGCGGAAGCCATGAAGGCGGCGGTGAGCCACCTCGAGCAGTTCATGGAAAAGGCGGATACGGCGAAACGCGGAAAGGTGGTGCTGGCAACGGTAAAGGGCGACGTCCACGACATCGGGAAGAACCTCGTCGAGATCATTTTAAAAAACAACGGGTATGACGTCGTCAATCTGGGCATCAAGGTTCCGCCGGAAGAGCTGATCAAGGCTTACCAGGAACATAAACCGGATGCGATCGGTTTGTCCGGGCTGCTGGTGAAAAGCGCGCAACAGATGGTGATTACCGCTAATGATTTAAAAGATGCGGGGATCGAAATTCCCATGCTGGTGGGCGGCGCGGCGCTTTCGGCAAAGTTCACGCAAACGAAGATCGCGCCAAGCTATGGGAAAGCCGTGTGCTACGCGAAAGATGCGATGACCGGGCTGCGGCTGATGAACGAATTAATGGACCCGGCGACACGCGAAAGCGTGCTGCGGACTCACACAGCAAGCGGAAATGGCGCAAGCGTGTCAACAGTAGTTTCAGTGCAGGAGATCCCGTCGGTGACACGCTCGCCGCGCGTTCGCGCGGACCTTCCGATTCCAGCGGTGCAGTCCCTGGACCGCAAGGTGCGGTTGGTGCCGGATTTGCGCGAAGTGTGGGGTTACATCAATCCCTTCATGCTTTTCGGGCGGCACCTGGGTTTTCGAGGAGATTTCGAGAAACGTTTGGCGGAGCGCGATCCGAAGGCGGTTGAACTCTTCGAACAGATGGAAGAAGTAAAGAAGGAAGCGGCCGAGTTCATGAAGGTTCGCGCCGTCTGGCAATTTTTCGAAGCGGAAGCGCAGGGCGACTCCCTGCAACTCTTTAGGCCGGGAGAAAAAGAGGCGCTGCACACGTTCCGATTTCCGCGGCAGAGGCAGGGAGATTTTCTCTGCCTGAGTGATTATGTGCTGCCGGCGAAGAACGCGCAGCGCGACCATCTGGCGTTGTTCGTGGTGACAGCGGGCGAAGGCATTCGGGTACGGTCGGAAAAAGCGAAGAACGAAGGCTACTACTTTAAGTCGCACGGCTTGCAGGCGCTGGCAATCGAAAGCGCGGAAGCTTGCGCGGAATGGCTGCACCGGCGCATTCGAGAGGACTGGGGATTTCCCGATGCGCCAGAGATGACCATGGCGCAACGGTTCACTTCGCGCTACCGCGGGAAGCGCTATAGCTTTGGATATCCGGCGTGCCCGAATCTCGAAGATCAAGCCGGGTTGTGGAAATTATTGATGCCGGAAGAGATTGGGGTGCAACTTACGGAGGGCTTCATGATGGATCCCGAGGCGAGTGTGAGCGCGCTGGTGTTTCAGCACCCCGACTGCACCTACTTTTCGGCGGGAGATGCGACAGATGACTGAGCCCGGTGTGCCAGCACATGTAATCTGACAGAGCGCCTGCACCCTCGCAGCCATTTCAACAGGAAAAGAAGGGAGTCGCTCCGTTCGGAAATCCCAAAAACGACTAGCACAACTGTGAAACAGGTGTGCAAGACGTACAGAACGTGCACAACGTGCAACGCTACGGATTGTATTTAAGAGGATTCTCGAGTTCCAGAACACCCACCTGGCACCGAGCGAGTATCCGCTCACAAAGAGTGCGAATGGAAGGATGGCGACAGGGGCGGCTTAGCTGAATGGGAACAGACTCACGGAAAGAAGAAAGAAAGCGGAAGTGTGAACTAAATTGGGAGAAACCGATACTCCTCCAATCGTAGTATACCACCGCTGCCGAAGCGAAAAATAGTGTGGTAAGAGCTTATTGTTCAGTTGTTTACAGAAGGCACCCAAGAGTTATGGCTTGGCGAGTAGAGAGCGAAGGACAGCTACGGTGACCGACTGAGGCCATGCCCTGGACGGCAAGAAGGCACGCCTTGGGCCGCAATACCGACTCCCAGGCTTGGTAATCAGCTTCATTGGCGATACTGCCGACGGCCACCATGGCGTGCAACCTCCCGGCTCACCGTCGACGCAGATCGCTGCCGACATTTGGCATACCTGCTCCTACACCAAGGCAAGGAACCAGCGGCAGAGTTCCAGAACTTCCGGACCATCGCGGCCGCGTGGGCAATTCCTTGTGGGGTGTGCCTTGGCCCATCTCGGCCTCGCTCGCCTACGTGTCGCAAGGCGACACCACCAAGGCCAAGGCGGCCTATCAGCATTTCCTCACGCTCTGGAAAGACGCCGACCCGGAGATTCCTATCCTCATCGCTTCGAAAACGGAGGACGCGAAGCTGAAGTAACTGTTCGCAACTTTGACAGAAAAGCGAACAGTTACTTCGCCAGATGGAGATTGGTCCCTCAAAGTCGCGCAGCGTTCACTTATAACTGTCGGGTGCAGGGTTGGATTGAGTCTGGTAGTTCCGCTCTTGACGGGAGTCACTAGGGAGACTACTTGTACGGGAATTACAGTCTTTAAGGGGTTGTCCCCAAGTCACACCAATAGTACGAGTAGCCGAGATCTAGCGGATAGCGACCAGCCCCAACAGCGAGCCTCTGTGACTCAATCCGAGCCGCGGCGAGGCTGGTTTCGCTTGGAGAGCTCATGGCCAACCAGATCACGCCGCGCGACCGCGGAAAAAGTGCCCACCGGAAACTGGCGACGAGGCATTTGACTGAAGAGCTAGCGCACGATGATTTTGTGCTGCTCACACAACTTGCGATGCGCCCCGCCGCGGCTGACGATGCCTTCAAGAGCAAACTGGACAACTACGCGTCAAGAGGGGCTCCAGCCGTTCTCCTTGACAGGAACAAAAGCCGAAGCTATAAACTTTGTCCCATGATGCGATGTGCGAGAGTCGCGTTGGCTGTGGTTGTTATCCTCTCGATCTCGTACGTTCTGATCACCCCGGATCCTTCTGACGATGTTTACGGGGTCCTGCGACCGAATCATGCAGCCATGGCGCAAAGAGTGCTTGCTGTTTCACTCTGGGGATCCCAGGTTCCCGTAATTGTCTTGTTCCACTTGTTCACCCCCCCAAGTTGTACTCGAGACTTGGCCACGTTGAAATTGCTCGATCTCATCTCCGTTTGCCGCTGCTAGTCTTCTTTCCTCTTTCAAGAAGCAAAGACCGTCCCGGAGAAGTGCTGGCCATCCTTTAGGTGAGCGGAAGGCCGGGACAGGACCGTATGAGGCTCTAATCTTCGTCGGGAGACATTGATATGCCAAACCTACCTATGTTGTGTCTCACGAGCGCGCTTCGGGCCTGCCAGCGTCACCCGCTAGTCCTGAGCGAATCAGGACGGCAGCAACTGTTTGTCGGGTCGAGATCTTTGACTGCAAACATTGTTTCGACCGCCGCCGAAATCCTCGACCTTACGGCGTTCGTGAGCAGTCTGGTACCAGAACCGGACATGCTTGCCCCACGCTTTTTTCTTGCATCGCTCTTGCCGCGACATTGCAGACCCTGCGTGGTTGTGGTCTCACAAGGTAGCAGGGTTGCAGGAGTGTTGTATGGAGGAGAGCGCATGGTGGCGGGAATCCCGACCGGTATTGTGTTTGGAGACGCTACCCTCGGCACGATGGTCGCGGCCTGTCTAGAGGAAATAGAATCCGTTATGCCTTGCGCAGTAGAGGCTCTGCTTAAGCACAAGGCTGCACTCAGGTTCAAGGTCGCTTCGGATCGCCTTCCGTTCCTGCAAGAAGAGAGCGCGAAGGCTAACGCAGACATCCACTTTTTCTGTGAAGAACACCACGCACATCTGGAACTCCCACGAACCTACGACGAATTTCTAGCTAAGGTCCGTCGCCCTACCCGTCACAATCTTTATCGCTATCGTCGAAGGAGCGAGCTAGCAGGCAATGAATTCTGCCCTGAACAGCCATTTACAGACTTTTGCGCTGCCGCGAAACGTTTGCTTCCAAAGGCGGCCTACCCGCCGCCGAAACGGGACTTTCAGCGATCCCTTGCCATGATTGAGGCCATGCCCTCTCGACTCCTGATTGGCTTGCGGCGAAGGGGCGGCGATTGGATTGGTCTCGCCGGTGGTTGGCACGCCGGTGGTCGCGCTTTCCTCGCCTTACAGTTCAATGATCGTACTTGTAGGGGAGAGTCCGTCTCGCTGGTATTGCGCTCTTATTTGATCGAGCAGCTAATCAATCGTGGGATTCGAGAACTTGTCTTTTGGGGTGGAGCATCGGCGCCGCTGAGCTTCTACACTGCCCCCCGCGAGGAATTCACGGTTTATATAGACTCCCAGTCGCATCCATGGCGCCTCGTCCGGCTGGCATGCATTACACTCGCCAAGCTCGCTCCGGTCAAATTTGGCAAGTGGCTGAAATGGGAGGTGCCCGACGCCAACGGATAAGCATGCGTGGTACGATTCGCTCTCCGGAATCGAACTGACCGATTGAAAGAACTGGGCGGACCGGAGAACGCCGAAGTCCCAGCTTGTGAGGGCAGTGTGACCGTGGTCGATAAGAAACAGCCTTTCCTGACCGTCTGTCAGTTTCTCAACGAAGAGGTTTGTGTTTGACCTGTCTGAGTTATGGCGAGGAAGCGTGGACTGCGCCTCAGTTGTAGCCCTCTCTAATCGTCCGCGAATCGAAGTCGACCACGCGCCGTCGCAGGCGACTCTCGTCGTGCGTTACACCAAACAAGACGACCATGACGAACAAGACCCTGAAAGCTGACTGGCTCGCCCGCGGGTGCGAAGAGCGAGCAAATTGAACGGGCGCGCGACCAGAAAAGCCGACAGAAAACGTTCGCGTTTCTTGCACGCGCGGCTTAGGTCCTGTGTGCCGTCCAGGCATGGTCGCAGTTAGGAGAGTTCGCGGCAGCTCAATTTTATTGAATTGCGGCTGCTCGCGCCGCGGCCCGTCCGATTCGGCTAACCCCTCATCGGACGACGCCGCAACAAAAGGATTTTATAGACTTCAAACATACATATAGCGTGAAATTAACGGATGATCCGAATAAGTTCACCGCATCAAGCGCAAAGAGAAGTGCAGGCCTGCTGGGCGCGGTGATAGAGGTGTGGGGCGCGGCTGCCGGCGAAGAGCTGAAAACTGTCCGGTGGTGGATGGGGAGAAACTGTCTGAGGAGAACAAATTGCCACTTGGTGGAAGTAAATTGGGACTCCCACCACGCTTGGATCTAGGGATGTGAACGTAAGTGAATCTCTAACATATTGGGTATAAACACTTTAAGTTGATCTAAGTAAAGGAATGTGATGGGATGGCCTTGGTATCGAACCTGCTCCGCCTAGGCGTGAAAACCCATGACAACAGGGGCGATTCACAGTTCGGACTATATGGCGGCGAGCGGTTTCGTGTGCGGGCAAGCTGCACCCGTGGAATCGTTGAATGCCCTAGTCGCGGAAATCGCCAAAACGGATATTCCTGTTCTTCTCGTGGGAGAAAGCGGGACTGGTAAAGAGGTTTATGCCCGATTAATCCACCGACTGTCTGGACTCGGCGGAGGAACTCTCAAGAAGGTGAATTGTGCAGCGCTGAACGCTGGACGATTGTTGGCAGAGATAGAGGTGGACCTTCTCTCCGGTAGTGAGAGTAAAGCAGCCGTGCCGCGAACTGTGTTTTTGGATGACGTGCACGAACTGGATGCCGCTTCTCAACGGGCAATACTTGCATTGCTGCCGGACGGGGAACCAAAAGGCTACCCGGGAAGGACCAGTTCGCGATTTATCTCCTCAACGTCGCGAAACTTGGAGAAGGAAATCGAAGCTGGGCGTTTTCGACGGGAACTGTATTTCCGAATCAACGGGGTGATTCTGCGTCTGCCGCCCCTGCGGGAGCGAAAGGAAGACATTCCGGCGCTGCTGGAATCCTTTTTCGTGAAACATTCGAATGAGTTAAAGAGAAACATTCCGGAATTGAGCAGCGATGCTCATGAGCTTCTTGATTCTTACGACTGGCCCGGGAATATACGCGAACTGGAAAACGTTGCGAAAAAGATTGTTGCTGTTGGCGATCCAGCACTGGCGCTTGCTGATCTACGTGCGACTCGGGTAGCTATACAGGTAAACGATGAGAGCTGGCGAGGATTATCGCTCAAAGTTGCCTCACGGGCAGCTTCCCGGAGCGCAGAGCGCGAGTTGATACAAAGAGCTCTTGAGGGAACCCGCTGGAACCGGAAACGTGCGGCCCAGAATCTTCAGATCAGCTACAAGTCTCTGCTTTACAAAATTAAACAAACGGGCTTGGAAGGAAAGAAGACGGAGCGGGAGTGAAGAAATGGCCATGAGAAACGCGATCCTGGTGATTATGGCGGCCTGTTTGTTAACAGGTGGAACGAATGCAAGGAGTGCGCGTCGCACGCCGCAAGACAGGAAAGAAGAAGCGAAGGCGGCGAAAGGCCAAGCCACTGCAACAGCAACACAAAGCGAGGGGGAGGACCCCACCTACAAGATTGGACCGCAAGATGTTTTAAAGATCGACGTATGGAAAGAAGATCAACTCACGCGAACTGTGCCGGTACGTCCGGATGGGAAGATTACCCTGCCTTTGCTTAATGATGTTCAGGCGATTGGCTTGACTCCGATGGAACTGGCCAGCGCGATCAGCGATCAACTGAAAAAGTACATTAACAATCCCCAAGTGACGGTCAGCGTTACGGAGATCAATAGCCGGCGGATTTATGTGACGGGAGAAGTAACCAAGGCGGGCACCTACGCGTTGCTTCCGCACATGACTGTACTACAGGCGCTCTCAAGCAGCGGCGGGTTTACGCAGTTTGCCAGGGAGAAGAACATTTACGTGCTCAGAACGGAGAGCGGCAAACAGATTAGGATACCCTTCAATTACAAAGAGGCGGTCAAGGGAAAAAACCCTGCGCAGAATATTGAGTTGCTACCCGGCGATGTGATTGTGGTGCCATAAGGAAAAGAAATGAAGGGCTGGAGAAAACTCACACGCGGAATTGCCTTCTTGACGGCTGCATGTCTGGGGGCATTACCCCTTCTGGCCCAGCAAGATGAAGGGGAAAAGCCGAAGCCTGCGGCGCGCGTCTATCTGCCTCTTCCCGATCCCGGTAACAAGCAGCAGGAAACGGATCAGGAAACGCAAAAGATGCAGCCCGATAATGGGCCCTTGAGCGGAGTGCAGAACCCAACATTGGGTACCACGGAGATGCGCCACAGCTACTGGGTACCTGGGATTGAATACAGCAACAATGCACGTTCAAATTCCTTGAGCGCCGCGGCGGACACCTCCTGGAACACGACGAGTTACTTGAGCGGGAACGTGAGCCTGCTTGAAGCTTGGAGTCATTCCTTGCTTTCAGCGAATTATTCCGGTGGCGGTTTTTTTTCTACGGACGCGGTACAGGGAAATGGGCAATATCATCAACTAGCGACGGCGTATGAAATCGAACAACGAAGATGGCAAATGCTATTCGTTGACCAGTTCTCTCATTTACCGCAAAGCTCGTTTGGGTTTGGGGGCACGACTGGATTGGGCTTTCCGGGGATCATGGGGACTTTGGCGGTGCCACTGCCAGGGCTTCAGAATTCGTTTGTGCCTGGGCAAACCATTTTGACGACAAATGGCCCTCGCTACAGTAATGCCGGTGCCGTTCAGCTTACTTATCACGTGAGTTCGCGGGGCTCAATTACACTCGCAGGCGTCTACGGTACCCTGCGCTTCATCGATTCGGGAAATGTGAACAACGACAGCGAGATTCTGAATGCCGGTTACAACTACGCGATCAGCCGGAAGGATACCGTCGGATTGATTTACCGATTCAGCGCCTACCATTACCCGGGTGATCCACAAGCACTCGGCGATCACGTGGGCCAAGTTGCATACGGAAGGAAGATCACCGGCAGGGTGGGCCTGGAGCTAGCGGGTGGTCCGGAGGTCACCACATTCCGGGTCTCTATCGGAGGGTTGACGCGAAGGATTTCGGGGTCCGGAAACGCCGCGTTGACATACGCACTTGCCCGAAGCAGCGTTGCGCTGAGCTATACCCATGGGGTAAGCGGGGGCAGCGGAGTCTTTAGCGGGTCGGAAATCGATCAAGCAAACGCGACTTGGAGCAGACAGCTGACGCGAGTATGGAACGGCAACGCCAATTTCGGCTACGCAAAAAACCGCCAGATTTTGTCGTTCAACGGATTAACTTCGCCGGTTTATGATACGTGGCTCGCGGGAGCAGGCGTGAGCCGGGCGCTCGGGCGCGAAGCAAGCTTTTCTCTCGCTTATCAAGCCCAAATTCAAAATTCCAGTGTGGCGCTTTGCGGCAGCCCAAACTGCGGCACGAATTACACGGTGCACGAAATCTACGCCACTTTCCAATGGCACGCGAGACCAATTGTCTTGAGATAGCTCAGTCAATGTACCAGACAGGTCTCGGATCCATATTCTCCAGATCGAAAAGACATGAGAGAATGAGAGCGAGAATAGAAATAAAGCTGCAAACCGATAAAATATAGACGTCATGTACAAAAGCTATTTCGGGCTGAAAGACAATCCGTTTAACGTCAATCCGGATCCTCGCTACCTCTTTCTTACCAAAGAGATAGAAGAGGCTCTGAGCGGCTTGATGTATGGCGTTCAGAACCGAAAGGGCTTTATTACGCTCATCGGTGAAGTTGGCACGGGGAAGACTACACTTATAAACCGTCTTTTCGAGTGGTTACATCAACAGCGCGTAAGAACCGCGTTCCTATTTAATTCCCGGATGAATACGAATCAATTGTTCGATTTCATTCTGGCGGAATTTGGGATTTCCTGCGAGTCTCGGACCAAGAGTCAGCAGCTGATGAGCCTCAATCACTGGCTTCTCGACCGTTACCGTGCCGGTGAGACAACTGTTCTGATCGTAGACGAAGCACAAAACCTCACTCACCCGGTACTCGAAGAAATTCGGTTATTGACCAATCTTGAGACATCCACCGAGAAGCTGCTGCAAATCGTACTGGCGGGACAGCAAGAGCTGGAAGAGAAGCTGAAATTGCCACAACTGCGACAACTGCGCCAGCGGATCATGCTGCGCTGCAAGACTGCACCTTTGACGAAAGACCAGACGCGCGATTACATCGCCGAACGGCTCAGGATCGCAGGAGCAGCACCAGGCGGACAACCGATTTTCAGCCCAGCGGCTCTCGAAACAATACATCTCTATTCGATGGGAATTCCCCGTGTCGTGAATCTCCTATGCGAGCATGCGCTGATTAACGCGTACGTGGAGCAACAACGGCCAATTCAGCCAAAGATCATCGAGGACATCGCTAGAGAATTTCAGCTGGATCAGGTTGAACCGATCGCCTCCCCCGAGAGCGTGAGAACCAGTGCAGAGCTCTACAACTCTGAAGCATTTATTCAAAACCTTGGCGAAGCCTTGTCGCGCTTTAGATTGAACCCGTACGACCCGCCTTCGCGCGATAGAAAATAATCACGGAAGCCAAGTCACTCCGGACGATCCAGTCAAACTAAGCTGGCACGCAGGGGCTCCGCGAGCCAATTACATCCGTGCGATCGACTGAAAAGACACTGAGAAGCTCCGGTGTCCCTTACATTTTCGAGGTGATTCACAACCTGTGGTTTCGGCCGTGGGGATATGCGGCGCGGAAGCCGCTTGTCACATCGTGGTAAGAGTTTTCCCTAGCCTCCCATCTGGCGGGGAGATTTCTACCCCGGGTTGCTGTCTGGAAGCCGACCCCATCAAATGAACTCCTTTGTTTTCAGTTACTTCCAGAATAAGTCGTACTCGTCTCCGGTGGGAGGTCCAAGCGTGATGTGGCAAGTTGATTGCGACCGTCTCTATGTTATTTGCAAGCACTTGTTGTGGACTTCTAAGTTGTTGGTTTTACAGGGCCTAGAGTCAAATTGAGCTTATTGGCGGAAGACTGAAAGTGCAATTAATGGCGGTAGCGTGTCTGGTAAGCAGCGGGAATGCCTAAACCTCAGAATCATTGGATAAACAGGCTTCAGCTGAGTCCGAGCGATTTGTTAACACGGCGTTCTCCAACATGCTAAGCAGTTTTTCTAGTCTCAACGGTGATTCAACAAATCTTGCTCCGCAGAGGAACGAGCGAACATGATCCGAGTGGGTGTAATCGGTTACGGCTATTGGGGACCCAATATCGTGAGGAATTTGCATGGTCTCGATAGCACGCGCGTGGAAATGGTGTGCGACAAGAGCCCTTCCGCATTGGCCCGTGTGCGTAAGACCTATCCGGGCATTGCCACTACGTCCGACTGCGGAGAGTTATTGCGCTCACCGCAGATTGACGCCGTCGCCGTAATTACACCTGTCTGGACGCATTACGAACTGGCCAAGACCGCGCTTGAGAATGGCAAACATGTCTTCGTGGAGAAGCCTTTCACTGCCAGCGCGGCCCAGGCCGAGGAACTGATCGAATTGGCGGCTCGCAAGAAACTCACCATCATGGTAGACCACACGTTCTTGTTTACCGGTGCAGTCCGCAAAATCCGCGAATTGATCGAAAACAAAGAGCTGGGTGACTTGTATTACTACGACTCGCTGCGCGTCAATTTAGGGCTATTTCAGCATGACGTGAGTGTGATCTGGGACCTGGCACCACACGATCTATCCATCATGGATCACCTGATAAAAAAAGAGCCCGAGGCCATCGTTGCCACCGGTGAGAAGCATTTAAACGGAGTGGAAGATGTCGCGTTCATGACGATTTATTTCCCACAGAACGTGATCGCCCATGTCAATGTGAACTGGCTTTCGCCGGTAAAAATTCGCACGACGCTGATCGGCGGGCAGAAAAAAATGCTCGTTTGGAACGATATTGTCGCGGACGAAAAGGTGCGCGTCTACGACAAGGGTGTGCAGATCAGCTCAGGAGATGGAATTCGAGACCTGCTGGTCAACTACCGCAGTGGAGATATGTGGGCGCCGCAGATCGAACAGTTGGAAGCATTGCGCGTCGAGCTCGGCTACTTCGCGGATTGTATCACGCAAAACAAAACGCCATTCAACGACGGGCACGCAGGCCTTCGCGTTGTTCGTATGTTGGAGGCGGCTGATCGTTCGATTCAAAAGAGAGGTGAGTTGGTGCGCCTGTGAACGAATTCTGCTCAATTACTCCTGACGTGAAGCTGGGAACTGGAGTTAAGCTTTCCAAGTTCATTAACTTGTACGGCTGCGAAATTGGCGACGATACCAAAATCGGTGCATTTGTCGAGATTCAGAAAAACGCCTTTATTGGAAAGAGATGCAAGATATCGAGCCACACCTTCGTATGCGAGGGTGTCACGATTGAGGACAATGTCTTCATCGGCCATGGCGTGACTTTCATCAACGATGCCTACCCGCGCGCGGCCACACCCGACGGGCAGTTGCAGACTGAAAAAGATTGGAAGGTCGAAAAGACACTCATCAAGAAGGGCGCTTCAATCGGCTCGGGAGTAACGATTCTTTGCGGCGTGACGGTTGGCGAGGATGCAATTGTCGGTGCCGGCAGCGTGGTCACTAAAGACGTTCCCGCAAATGCCATCGTTGCGGGAAACCCGGCACGTCTAAAGAGATACAACGATACGAAGGCGGCGGTTGTTATGGGAGAACAAAAGTGAACGACGAGAATCGCATACCGTTCTTGGATCTTGCGGCACCGCACATCGAGCTCGAGCAACAGCTGACGGATGTTTTCCAACGCGCGCTCCGCACTGCCAGTTTTGTTGGCGGTCCGATGGTGGAACAATTCGAGCACGACTTCGCGGAATTTTGCGGTACAAAATATTGTGTCGGCGTGAGCAGCGGAACGGATGCGTTACGCCTCGCACTGATAGCTGCCGGGGTGAAACCCGGCGATGTTGTTGTTACCGTGCCGAATACGTTTATTGCGACCACCGAGGCGATTTCCCAGGCGGGAGCTGAACCCCGGTTCGTGGACATCGACGAGCGCACCTACAATATGAACCCAGAGAAGCTGCGTGAATACCTGGAGAACTCTTGCACGGTTGACGCCCGGCTTGGCGTGGTGATCGAAAACAAGAGCGGTAAGCCGGTTACAGCCATCGTGCCTGTTCATCTGTATGGACAGATGGCCGATATGGACCGGCTCATGGAAATAGCTGAGCGATACAAGCTGATCGTCGTCGAAGACGCTTGCCAGGCCCACGGCGCCCAATATTTCTCGGAGAAGGAAGGCCGTTGGCGAGTGGCCGGTTCGATCGGGAAAGCTGCTGCCTTCAGCTTCTACCCCGGCAAGAACCTGGGTGCGTGCGGCGAAGCAGGTGCGGTCACGACCAATGATGAGGCCATCGCGCAAGAATCTCGGATGCTGCGCGATCACGGGCAATCGAAGAGGTATTACCACGAAATCGAAGGGTACAACGGGCGGCTTGATGCGATCCAAGCCGGAATCTTGCAAGCGAAACTTGAGCATCTTGCGGAGTGGAATGCGCTGCGCCGTGCAGCAGCAGCTCGTTATCATGAACTCTTTTGCACAATTGACAGTGACAGGGTCTTTGTGACGAACGAACCAGATTGGGCCCGATCTGTTTATCACCTTTTTGTGGTGAGAGTTAAGAATCGAGAAGGACTGATGAAGCATTTCTCATCCATCGGCATAGGCACGGGAATTCACTATCCGATTCCGTTGCACCTTCAGAACGCGTATACCGCGCTTGGGCATAAGAAGGGGGATTTTCCCGTCGCAGAACAGGTTGCTGCAGAAGTCCTTTCTCTTCCTATGTATCCACAATTGCGCGGGGATCAGCAAGTCAGGGTAGTGAGCGAACTCAAGAAATTCCTGGCGGTCGAGATGCAATCGCTCTTACCAGTCTAGTTGCCTACTGAGCGAAATAGCCGGCGCCGCATGCTCAGCTTTCACCGTCGGAAACGCTATCTGTAAATGAGTTATCTAGTTGGAGTCAGATCCGAGGCGAGGGGTCTCGCCGAAAGGGCCGAACATGCAATCTACCGCGAATAAATCAAAAGCCAGGGTGGCTGTGGTCGGTGTTGGCTATTGGGGCAAAAATCTTGTTCGGAATTTCCATGAACTGGGGGCGCTTGCGGCACTGTGCGACGCTGATAGGTCTGTCGAAGCGGCCTACAAGCGTTCTCACGGGGATGTGAAGTTTTACACGGAATACCGTGATGTCCTTTCGGATAATTCGATAGATGCAGTGGCACTGGCAACGCCGGCGGTGTCCCATTACGAAATGGCCAAGGCAGCCCTCGAAGCCGGCAAAGACGTAATTGTCGAGAAACCCTTGGCGATTGACGTGAAACACGGCGAGGATCTGGTCAAGCTGGCTCACGAAAAGCAACAGATTCTAATGGTTGGACACATCCTTCGGTATCATCCGGCAGTCTTGAAATTGCAGAAATTGATTCACGATGGAACCCTCGGAAAAATCAACTACCTTTATTCCAACCGGCTGAATATCGGAAAAATACGGACTGAGGAGAATATCCTATGGAGCTTTGCTCCCCATGATATTTCCGTAATGCTTTCGCTTCTCAATGAAATGCCGGCACGGGTTACCTGTCAGGGGAACGCTTACTTGAATCATGGGATCCCAGACGTCACTCTAAGTCACTTCGAGTTTCCAAGTGGCGTCCAAGCTCACATCTTTGTAAGCTGGTTGCATCCGATCAAGGAACAACGACTGATAATTGTTGGATCAGAGAAAATGGCGGTCTTCGATGACACGGCCGAGCACAAACTGATTCTGTATTCGCACAAGGTGGAATGGAAGAATCGAATTCCTACGGCAGTGAAGGCGAACGGCGAAATCGTCAATCTGGAGGAGCAAGAGCCGCTGCGGGCGGAGTGCCAACACTTCCTCGACTGCATCGGATCCAGGACTCCTCCTGTAAGCGACGGAAATGAAGGGCTCAGAGTATTGCGAATTCTGGATGCCTGTCAACGGGCACTGCGGGATGGGGAAATTGCTCTCGGAGCGCCCAGCGTGAAAAAGGAAAAGCAGGTGCTTCCTTATTTCGTGCATGAATCCGCATATGCCGATGAAGGCGCTCAGATTGGGGCCGGCACAAAGATTTGGCATTTTTCTCATGTGATGAAGGGGGCTCGAATCGGCGAGCGGTGTGTTATTGGGCAGAACGTGAACGTCGATGGTGGGACAATTATCGGGAATAACATCAAGATTCAGAACAATGTGTCCGTCTATACAGGTGCGGTCATCGAGGACGATGTTTTTCTTGGCCCGTCGTGTGTTCTTACGAACGTTACTAATCCCAGGTCGCAGGTAAACCGGCATTCGTTGTACGAAACTACTCTGCTGAAACGCGGCTGCACAATCGGAGCAAATGCGACAATCGTCTGTGGAGTTGAGATCGGCCGATATGCGTTTGTTGGGGCCGGTTCGGTGGTTACCAAAAAAGTTCCGGACTTCGCGTTGGTGGTCGGTAATCCAGCGCGGCAAGCGGGTTGGATGAGCCGTCACGGTCACCGACTTCAGTCGCCAGACTCCAATGGAGTGATGATATGCCCGGAGAGCGGCTACCGTTATCAGGAGATTGAGCCAGGCGTTTTGCGTTGCCTCGACCTTGACGAGGAAGCCCCGCTACCAGAGAACCTGAACAAAGGCACCAAATCCTACAAGCAACTGAAAGAGGAAGCCAGTTATGCATGTGCCACTACTCGATCTTAAGGCGCAATACGCCACGATCAAAGCCGAGGTTGATGCCGCGATCGCAGACGTGATGGAGTCCCAGCATTTCGTCCTGGGCCCGAAAGTAGAGGAGTGCGAGAAAGCGATTGCGCAGTACAGCGGCTGCTCATATGGCGTAGGGGTTTCTTCCGGCACGGACGCTTTGTTGGCCTGCTTGATGGCCGAGAACATCGGGCTAGGGGACGAAGTCATCACGACGCCATACACATTCTTTGCAACCGTCGGGGCCATCGCTCGCGTGGGAGCCACGCCGGTGTTTGTTGACATTGATCCAACCAGCTACAACTTGGACACAAATCAAATTTCAGAAAAAATGACGGGCAAGACCAGGGCAATTATCCCTGTTCATCTGTACGGCCAAATGGCAGACATGGATACGGTGATGGCCATTGCCGGGAAACACGGTCTGACAGTCATCGAAGACGCGGCGCAAGCGATTGGCGCCGAGCACAAAGGCCGACGAGCTGGCTCCATAGGACACTACGGGTGTTTTTCGTTCTTCCCGTCCAAGAACCTTGGTGCAGCCGGTGATGGCGGAATGATTGTCACGAACGACGCTGGGCGAGCTGAAAGACTGAAATGCTTGCGCGCTCACGGCTCGAAACCAAAATACCATCATAAGGTTGTAGGAGGTAATTTCCGCCTCGACGCGCTTCAGGCGGCAATCGTGACTGCCAAGCTGCGGCACCTGAACGAATGGACAGCTGGCCGCCAGCAGAACGCAAGAAAATACGACCAGCTTTTTTCGGAAACTGTGTTAGCTGTTGCTGGCACTAAATCGTCACCCGTCGGCTTGCCAAGCGTTGTGACCGACCGTCACATCTTCAATCAATACGTCATTCGTGTATCTCAACGCGATGAACTGCAGAAAGTCCTGCAACAGAAAGGAATTGGCACGGAGGTCTACTATCCGATTCCCATGCATCTGCAGGAGTGCTTTGCCTTCCTTGGGCGCGGAGTGGGGGCATATCCTGAGAGCGAACGCGCAGCCAAGGAAACGTTGGCCCTCCCTATTTATCCAGAGCTCTCAGAAGCACAACTCCGATACGTGGTTGAGTCCGTTCGTGATTTTTGCACCACAAACGCAAATGTTACGGGGGTTTCCCGAGGGGCAACCTCAGAGTTGATTGGAGTTCAGCCAAGGCACTGATCCGGTGATTCGAGGGATTAAGGTTAGCAAGCCGAAGCAGTTTGAGAGTAAAGAACCCTCTCCGACTGTGGGCAACCCAATGGCAGACACCTCCGCGCCTCTTGAGGTGCCGGACAACTCCAAGTCTGGCGAAGATCGGGTTACATGAAAGAATGGGAATGACGACGCTTCCGAGCTACGTTTTGATCACTCCGGCGCGTAACGAGGGTGATTTCATAGAGCAAACCATCAGGTCAGTGGTGTCGCAAACAGTATTGCCTCTGAAATGGATCGTCGTTAGTGACGGGTCGACTGACAGCACGGATGAAATCGTAAGCAAATATGCGATGGATTATCCGTGGATCGAGCTAGTTCGGATGCCAGAGCGGCGTGAACGGCATTTCGCGGGAAAAGTGCACGCGTTTAACGCAGGGTACGCCAGAGTGAAGAATCTTGAGTACGATGCGATCGGCAGCCTGGACGCAGACATCTCCTTTGACGAAGACTATTTCTCCTTCCTGCTTGGCAAGTTGGCCGAAGATCGCGCATTGGGGCTCGTTGGAACACCGTTCAAGGAAGGATCGAATCCGATCTATGACTACCGCTTTGTAAACGTAGAGCATGTGTCAGGAGCCTGCCAACTGTTTCGGCGCGATTGTTTTGAAGGGATCGGAGGATATGTACCTGTACGAGGGGGGTGCATAGATCACATCGCGGTGATTTCCGCGAGGATGAAAGGGTGGAAAACCAGGACGTTCACAGATAAGGTTTGTCTTCATCAACGGGAGATGGGAACGGCGCAACAGGGCGTGTTGATGGCCAAGTTCAGGATTGGCCGAAAGGACTATTCCATTGGAAACCATCCTAGTTGGGAGTTATTCAGAACTGTCTATCAGATGACCAAGAGGCCTTTTGTCGTCGGAGGCCTGTTGGTGCTAGCGGGTTACGTCTGGGCGTTGGTGCGGCGTGATGAAAGACCGGTGCCGCGGGAACTGGTGGCGTTCGTTAGACACGAGCAAATGCGACGATTGAGGAGATTTTTCACAAACAATGGAATGGCCTCTGAGAAAACCGTGGAGGCTCCTCCTCCGTGTGCCTAAGACCGATCAGCGGGTCGTTTGAGAACCCCGGTATTTACACCTCCTCAGGAGAAGCTCTGTCGAATCGGGTAAACCGATGAAGCGCCAAGGACAGCTGATCACGGCGCTGCTCCGCGAGGTTTCTCTATCGAAGGGGAAGGAACCATCAATGTGTCCCGGCCCGACTGGCGAGTCGGAGCGACGATGCTCCGCACGCCGATGTTCCTATCGCGAACGCCGATGATTGGAGACGGGCTTTGCAAACCCATCACATTAGCGTCTGCATTTGTACGTTCAAGAGACTGAAACTCTTGAGGCAGCTTTTGGGCAGATTGGAGGATCAGCGGACAGACGAGCTGTTTACCTACTCGGTGGTCGTGGCCGACAATGATTGCGCGCAGTCTGCACGGCAGGTGGTCACAGACTTCTCCGCCACCTCTCACGTGTGCTTGACGTACTGCTGTGAGTCGCAACAGAATATCGCACTGGCGCGGAACAGGGCATTGCAGCACGCGAAGGGCGAGCTGATCGCGTTTATTGATGACGACGAGTTTCCCGCGGCCGATTGGCTGTGGAATCTATTTAAGGCCCGTGCGGCGCTGCAAGTGGATGGGGTTCTCGGACCGGTGAAGCCACATTTTGAGACCGACCCACCGGAGTGGGTCAAAAAGGGCGGATTCTTCGAGCGGCCTTCTCACATCACAGGGTTTAAGATGAGTTGGGGCGAAACTCGCACTGGAAACGTACTTTTCAGCAGAAGCATTCTGACAGGTGTCGACCGGCCGTTCCGATCCGAATTTGATACGGCAGGAGAAGATGTGGACTTCTTCCGTCGAATGATGGAAAAAGGGTGCGTGTTTGCTTGGTGTGAGGAAGCGGTTGTCCATGAAGTGGTTCCATCCTCGCGCTGCAAGCGAAGTTATCTGCTGAAACGGGCACTTCTCCGTGGTAGCAATTTTCCGAAACAGCCGACGCAGCGTCTCAGGAACGCGACGAAGTCCCTGATTGCTGTGCCGTGCTACACGCTAGCGCTGCCCATTCTTGCGCTTTTCGGACAACACTTGTTTCTCAGGTACTTGATTAAACTTCTCGACCATATCAGTCGACTTCTGGCATTCGTGGGATTGAAGCTCGCAACACAACGAGAGCTGTGAGCGTCCTGAATGTTGCTGCTCCTGAATATCAATTCGATGAAAGAACTATTCGCCACTGAAATAGGAGAGACGCAATTCATGAAAGTGTGCGGCCAGGAGGTTAAGGTTCGAGGGCGCCTAGTTCGGATCGCTCGCCTCGAGGCGGATTTATACCATTTTCTGGATAATCCAGAGGCCCTGCTGAAAAGCCTGCGCCAATGCGGGACCCGAATCGACTTGTTTACATTCATGCAGAAGCTGCTGGAAACTGCGCCAAAATATGCTTACCCCATGGAATGGGATAACTTGGCGGCCGTGCCGGTATCCACTTTTGACTATTGGTGGAAGCAGCAAATCACACCTAAAACTCGCAACGCAGCCCGGCAAGCGGAGAAAAAAGGAGTTGTCGTCCGTGAGGTAGCTTTTGACGACGCCCTGGTGAAGGGAATCTGGAAGATTTACAACGAATGTCCGATTCGTCAGGGAAGACCATTTCCCCATTTTGGCGAGGATCTCGACACGGTGTACAGGGAAGAAGCAACCTTCTTGGACCGCAGTTTTTTCATCGGAGCGTTTCTCGACAACCAACTGATCGGCTTCGCGAAACTGACCGCTGATGAAACTCGCACTCAGGCTGGCCTAATGAATATTCTCTCGATGATTGAACATAGGGACAAGGCTCCAACAAATGCCATTATCGCACAATCCGTCAGGTCTTGCGCAGCGCGTGGGATCCCATATCTTTTTTATGCGAATTTTTCCTACGGCAAGAAAGGATGGGACGGCATCATGAAATTCAAGCAAAGGAATGGATTCGTGCGCGTCGATTTGCCGCGCTACTACGTTCCATTGACTTGGTGGGGAAGCGTGGCTTTCCGCTTGGGCTTACACCACCGATTCGTTGATCATCTGCCGGAATCCATTGTCGGTAGACTTCGCGAACTACGGAATGCGTGGTATAGCCGAAAGGGTCAAGGCGCTAAGGATTCCGCCTAGCCAAAGCCATGCCCGGAATCGTAGGTTTAGTCACGGCCATGCCCCGCGAACGAGCAGAGCGGGAGCTACTTCAGATGGTGGAGGTCCTCTGTCACGAGTCCTTCTATATTTCGGGCACCTGGTCAGATGAAAATCTAGGCGTATACGTGGGTTGGGTAGCTCAGAAGGGCTCGTTCTCCGAGGCGATGCCGCTCTCCATCGAACGGGGGGATGTCACTTTAGTTTTTTCCGGTGAGGAGTTTGGGGAGCGAGGAGCTGCGAGCCACCTCAAAGAACACCGGCACGCGCTTCACTTAGAAGGGCCGTCATATCTGGTCCACCTCTACGAGGAAGACCCCGCGTTTCCGAAGGGCTTGAACGGAAGGTTCCATGGAGTCCTGATAAACCGTGGCCGCGGAACCACCACATTGTTCAACGACCGCTATGGGATGCATCGAATCTACTATCACCAGTCGAAGGAAGCTTTCTATTTTGCGGCAGAGGCCAAGGCGATTCTCAAGGTACGGCCTGAACTCCGAAAGACGGACCCACGGGGAATCGGGGAGTTCATCGCGTGCGGGTGCGTGCTGGAGAATCGAACGCTATTCAAAGAAATCCACGTGCTTCCGCCGGGCTCGGCGTGGGTCTTTCGCAAAGGCGCCATCGAGAGTAGAAGCGCCTATTTCAAGGCGAAGGAGTGGGAAGAACAATCACCGCTAGATCCCCAGGCCTACTACCTGAAGCTCCGCAATGTGTTTTCCGAGAATCTGCCTCGGTACTTCAGTGGGAGCCAGCCTGTTGCGATGTCGTTGACCGGAGGACTAGATACCAGGATGATCCTGGCATGGCATAGGCCGGCCCCAGGATCGCTCCCGTGCTACTCCTTTGGCAGCATGTTCCGAGATTCGCAGGACGTACTTTTGGCGCGGCGCGTAGCGAGCGCATGCAAGCAGCCCTACGAAGTGATCCCGGTTGCTGGTGAATTCCTCTCGCATTTTCCTCGTTACGCAGAGCGCTCCGTTTATCTCACCGACGGATGCGTCGATGTCAGTCACTCTCCTGATCTTTACGTGAACGAGCGAGCGAGGGAAATCGCCCCAGTCCGGATCTCGGGAAACTACGGCGGCGAGGTGCTCCGCCGCGTTCGAGCATTCAAACCTATACCGCCTGCCAAAGGCTTGTTCTGTCCGGACATTCTCACGCAAGTCCAGGCGGCCGCAGAGACCTATGCGGCCCAATTGCACACGCATCCCCTTTCCTTCGCTGTATTCCGGCAGGCCCCTTGGCACCACTATGGCCTGCTTTGCTTGGAACAGAGCCAGGTCTCTCTGCGATCGCCGTATCTTGATAACAGCTTCGTGCAAACGGTTTTCCAGGCGCCAAGATCAGCCTGCACAAACGATGATGTCTGTTTGCGATTGATTGCCGAGGGGGATGCAAATTTGCTGCAGTTCAGAACCGACCGCGGCCTTGCGGGGAATCAAGGACACTTGCGGGCAAAAATCTCCCGCGGCCTGCTCGCGTTCACCTCCAAGGCAGAGTATGCCTATGATTATGGCATGCCTCAGTGGGTGGCTCAGGTCGATCATCTCTTCTCACAGTTCCATCCCGAGCGGCTTTTTCTTGGCAGACACAAGTTTTATCATTTTCGGGTCTGGTACCGTGATTACCTATCCGGATATGTTGCGGAGATGCTACTCGACTCTCGCGCTGTGTCCCGGTATTACGTGGATCGACGAGGTCTCGAAGATGTCGTGCGCGGCCACCTCAAGGGCAATCGGAATTACACTGCCGCGATCCACAAACTACTAACGCTGGAACTTTTGCATCGGCTCTTCATCGACCCCAGATGAGTTTCATCCTTTAGAATTGCAGGACGACGACCAGAGAATGAACCCGCACGCTGCCACAGCCATTTTCGTTGTTGGAATCCTGGGTCTCTTCTGGCTCGATCGAGACAACCAGTTGCGTCCATCCAAGGCACTTTGGATTCCGGTGGCTTGGTTGTTCATCAACTCATCGCGGCCTCTGTCCCTGTGGCTTTCTGCACTTGGATTGTCGCACGACGCCCCGACATCAACCGCAGACATGTATCTTGAAGGCAGCCCGATTGATGGCAGTTTGTTCACAATCCTTTTGATCGCCGGCTTAGTTGCTCTTGCTACGAGATTACAGCTAGTGGTACCAATCCTCGGGAGGAACGCGCCAATCCTAATGTACTTCGTTTACTGTCTCTTGAGCATTCTTTGGTCTGCCTTCCCCTGGGTGACTTTCAAGCATTGGAATAAGGGCATTGGCGATGTCGTTGTGGCACTTATTGTTCTGACCGATCCTGCGCCAGCCGCCGCCTTTCGGCGACTCTTCACTCGTGTGGGCTTTGTGCTGATTCCTCTCTCGGTTTTGTTCTCCAGGTACCTAGGCGATCTTGGAAGAAACTACAGCTTCGGTGGGGTCCAAATGTACACCGGGGTCACAACGCAGAAGAATAGTCTCGGGATACTCTGCCTGGTCATTGGACTCTACTTCTTATGGAGCTTTGTCGCTTTCTGGCGGGACCGCAAGGCAGCACGCCGGGAGCAGCATCTGATCGCCCACGCCGTTATTCTCGCGATGGTGGTCTACCTTCTCTGGATTTGCAATTCGATGACTTGCATTTCCTGTCTGTCGATGGCGGGCGGGGTGATGGTATTGGCAAGTCGGCCGACGGTGTTCAGAAGGAGCTGGCTTGTCCATTTTCTCGTGGCGGCAACGCTGTGTTTTTCTTCGTTTGCGCTATTCTTCGACTCGGGCGGAGACCTTCTCCAGGGAGTGGGCCGAAATCCCTCTCTGACAGGACGTACTGCAATCTGGAGCGCAGTTATCCCGATGGTTAAAACCCCCCTTGTGGGAACAGGTTACGAAAGCTTTTGGCTGGGGGATCGCCTTCAAGAGTTTTGGAGTATTCAGGGCGGAGCTTTCAAGATGCTCAATGAAGCCCACAACGGCTATATTGAAATTTATTTGAACCTGGGGTGGATAGGGATTGGGTTGTTAGCTACCGTGATCATCATGGGCTACCGGAAAATAATCGTTATGCTGCGCAACGAACCTCAAGCTGCCAGCCTCGCGATAGCGTTTTTTGTCGCCGAAATAATATACAATTTCACAGAGGCAGGCTTCCGGATGATGGGCCCGCTGTGGATTTTGTTTCTTTTGGTGATATTGGGCATGCCGAAAGTTGCAGTTTCCGAGGCCGAGCATTCATTGAGCCCTGAGTACGCCCGCATCCCCGCTAATGTCGAGCCACGAGCTGAACTAGTGTCTGATCATCACTTGCATTGGAGCGACATTTGAAGAACTTCACTAACACAGGGACATTTCCTGTCTCTTGGTATGATGAGGTCGCCAGAAGTTTGTCGCCTGTTCACGCGGTTTCCGGGGCCCAATCCCACTATTCTGCTGACAAGACAATGACAATGCTCGAGTCAGATTTTTCTCGGTGGCTGGCAAGAATCCAGAGGCATGGCCAACGCGTTGTTGCTCGCTCATTTGCCCGGAGAACCTTTTCGATAGATACGCAGACTCCTCTCATATCGTTTTCTTTTGATGACTTCCCGCGTTCGGCGCTGCTGACTGGGGGAGCCATCTTAAGTTCACACGGATTGTCGGGAACCTATTACGCATCACTTGGGCTCATGGGAAGTGAAGCTCCGACCGGACCGATTTTCTTGTCGGAAGACTTGAACGTGCTGGTTGAACAAAGGCACGAGTTGGGATGCCACACGTACAGCCACTGTCATGCCTGGGATACACGGCCGAGGGTGTTTGAAGATTCGGTCATTCAAAATCAGATAGTGCTTAACCAACTTGTCCCTGGGGCCACATTTAAGACCTTTTCCTACCCCATAAGTGTGCCGCGGGCGGAGACAAAGCGGAGAATCTCAAAATACTTTGCCTGCTGTAGGTGCGGAGGCCAGACGTTCAATGCAGGAAATGTCGACCTCAACTGCCTGTCGGCTTTTTTCCTGGAAAAGAGTAGGGATAATCCTGAAGCCATAAGGGATTTGATAGATCAAAACCGAAGGGCCCGGGGGTGGCTCATTTTTGCAACGCACGATGTCCGTAGCAACCCAACTCCTTGGGGGTGCACTCCCGATTTCTTTGAACACACTGTGCGATATGCAGTGAGCTCGGGTGCGCGGATATTGCCGGTCTTTCAAGCCTTTGAAGCCCTTCTAGCTAAATCCTTAACATGAGGATTTGGAACCCCGAGTCCGCACCGCGAATAGATCGAGCTGGTTCTATGGCCTGGAGTGATGGGAACATCACTGAATTACTGCGCGGAGATTCGTCGGCGGTGCAGGAGGTTGCGCCCCTCCACCTGTGACAAGAGGATGTGGATAAGTATACGGCGTGTAGTAGACCGACCAGGTATTCGTCGCAGAGCAAGTGTAGAGCGTTCCTTGAGGGCCCACGTCGGTAGCGAAATAGCCGACCCCCGCTGCCCCTTTTCCGAAAGCGGTTTCGGAACTGGTTACGCAGGTTGTCGGCCGGTTCGCTAGCGTTCCGAAACCCATTCCCGTCGTGCCATTGAAAGGTGATATTAGACTGCCTTGCGGGGAAGCAGAAACCGCGTTGTAGTACTCGCGGTTCGGAAGGACGTGGATTGCTGAATAATCGCAATTCCCACCAACGCCAGTGGTGCAACCCGGTGGGGCGATTCCGCTCCAAGGGTCATCGTAAATTAGAGGCACTTGGGCAAGCGTGTCCGACCAATAATTGTTCCACGCGTAGTAAGGCTTGTAGTTCCCGGCGATGTCTCGTCCCGGCTGGTGGAAGCAGGGATAGCCATACCAGACGGACGCCGGTGAACGATTACCATCTGAAAAGCTAATAGAGGTTGCTGGCCAAATTGCGTTTGAAACCGTTCCATCACATGCCGGAGGTGGTCCACCCGGAAAGCCTTCATTGCCGGATGGTGCATGCCCGTCATCTCGGTAGTGGAGAAAAGCCATTGGTTCGGAGTCTTTTGCACCAGACGCTGTGAGAGCGTTGTTGAAGGCGATGAAAGTGGCACCTCCTTGGTCATGGATGCAGCGGTAGCAGCCCACCTCGCTCCCGGCGTTGGCGTTCATGCTGATGTTGTTTGCATACACCTCGAAATTCGCTGGTCCTCCTGCCTGCGGGGTTGCGTGAACAACCACCCGACAGTTCGTTGAAGTGTTATGGCGATAAACTACTGCGAAAACATCGCCCCACCCGTCTATGCAGGCCGACCCTGGGTCAGTCAGACTGGCCTCTATTATGGTGTTGTCCTCAACAAAGATGTTGTTTGACTGTCCCAGTGGAGGGTTGGCTGTCGAGGTACTCAGCGCGCTGATTGGGAAGACGAAAATCAGACTAGTCGGAGTGGAATAGAGGTTGTGGTCAACAACTCCGGAAACCGTAACCAAGCTCGTTGAATCGCCAAAGACTATTCCCCATGACCCTGCCCCGCTTCCCATGTTTATTGTGTTATGGTCGATTCGGATTTGCGAAAAAGAGCCGTTGCAGCCGCCGGCCGAACAGAACCAAATAGGGGTCCCGCCGTTGACGTTAAACGTGAACCCGGAAATCCGATAGAAGTGGCTATTGCCAGCAGAAGCAGCAGTGGTGCCAAACACCACGCCACTCGACGTTATCGTGCAAGGATTGGTAGTTGCGGCACCCACGGCTAAAGGCGGCGTGGCGCAGATTATGGTCGCTCCTTTCGACAAGGAGAAATAAACGCCCGAAAGCGAATAAGACCCTGGGGCGAGGGTAATCGTAGCTCCATCGCTAGCACTATTTAGAGCGTTTGAAATGTCGGTAGACGAAGCTCCGGCAGGACAGGACCAAGATACACCGCTTCCGGTGCACGCGGCATGCACAGGCGAGGCAAAGAGGATTAGGAGTGAGAGTAGCAGTAGTCTTTTCATGATCTATCCCGGTAGCGTGGCTCCTTATTTCCTTCTATTTCTTCAGACCATAGCACACTGTATGGAACAGCTGCTGCAAGCGCAAGCGTTTGGCGGATTGGGCGTACAGGAGCACGGGCAAATTGTGACGTTAGTAGCTGTGACTTTCGGCATGCTTCATCTGAACCCCTCAAATGAGGCCCCCCCTCATGCAACAAGAATTGTCGAATGAATTTGGGAAGGAGCGATACTGGTCGCTAGTACTAATTTGGCACAGGTAAGTGTACTTGCCCTTCAGTCCATGCTCGCCTTTTGGGCCGATAGTAATCGAAAGAAATAGTATAAGAACGGATCCCTGACAATTTGTGTGCGATAATGCTCAAAAATCGAGATTTTGTCATTGGCACTCACGCGGACTGCGATCAGCATAAGCGCTTAGTTGAAGAGGACCTGAAACACATTCCAAGACAATATGGCTCTCATCATTCGAATTGATGTCGATCGACCGTACGGTAGACGCCCTTTCCTTCGCCATTTTCTCAGTAGGCTAAGTTCGGACTTGTATTTTCCAAAAGTCCCAGGATTTGGATTTCTCGCCGAGTTGGAGGCAATGCTTACTTGGCTGGAGAAGGCAAGCGCGCGCGCGTATGTCTTTTTTCGTCGGTGTACGCTTCCTTCTAAATCAATCCTCAAATTGCTGGACGCCGGCCGTCACGAAATCGGCTTGCACCTGGAAAATTCTCGTTCATTGACTACCTTCATCAAGGAGATGCAGATTGTAGAGAATCATGTCGGACGGCATGTGCGTGCTATATCGAAGCACGGCTCAGGGGGGGCAAAGTATGGATTTCATCACTACGCTCCTTATGAACCCGAGAGGTACATCGAGTGGGCCCAACGTACTTCCATGCGTTTATTTCTGGGCAATCTGGAAGACCCTACATTTGAGCCCACGAAAACGGCGACCGGCCTATTGGTATTCCCCTCTGCGTTTTGGCTCGAACCGTCCTGGAGAGATCCGAAGAAGTTCACGATAGATTGGCTATTGGACCACGCTAGATACCAGGACATCGTCTTGTTGGTGCATCCAGAGAACGTGCTGGCGCATCCAGAGTTAGTAGCAAACTTTAAAACGCTTATCGAGACATTAGAATCGAGAATTTTCGAATGAGCCACCATTCCCTGCCCCGAAAAAAGATCCTCATGATTGGTTATACCTATTACGAAATTGATCCACGGGTTATTCGGGAGGCCGAGGCTGCTCTTGACGGCGGATTTGATGTAGACGTTCTGGCATTGCGGCGTTCGGGTACTCTCCCGATAGAGATGGTTCGTGGTGTTCGCGTGATTCGCCTCAATCAATCCAAGTATCGAGGCAAGACGCACTTCAGCTATTTAATGGCATATCTGAGTTTCTTTTTCCTTTGTTTTGTGAAAACCACAGTTCTTTTTTTCAGGCGGCGGTACGTGGTCATTCACGTTAATAACATGCCGGATTTCTTGGTCTTCACTACGATTCTGCCCAAATTGTGCGGAACAAAAGTGATCCTTGATATCCATGATCCGATGCCGAACACATTTGCTTCGAAATTCAAAGGAGGTGAGCATGGATTCTTCTATCGGGTGCTTCTCTGGCAGGAGCGACTCAGCGCCGCGTACAGCGATCGGGTAATAACTGTGCACGATCCGGTCAAAGAGGGCATCTTGCTGAAGCATGGCCTGGCCTCAGAGTCGATCGAAGTCATCTCTAATTTCGCTGATGAAGAGCTTTTCCCGCTCCGAAAGTCATATTGCATCAACGGCAAGATACGATGCGCTTTCCATGGAACCATCCTCGAGCGTTCGGGACTGGGGACTTTGATGTCCGCCCTGGCGAGCCTCCGCCAGAAGGACCGCATCTACGTGAAAATCATTGGGGAGGGAGATTTTAGTCAGACGTTGCGAGGAATGATCCGATCGTTGCATCTCGAGCAGATCGTTGAGTTTGACAATCACAGTTATCCGGTGGATTTGATTTCCGAGCGGATCGAGGACTGTAACGTGGGTCTCGTACCACTAGAGATTTCTTCAGTTACAAACTATGCGCTGCCATTGAAGTTGCTCGAATACATATCTATGGGACTCCCTGTAGTGACAGTTCGGAGCTATGCTATTTCTTATTACTTCGGTGAGAGCGACTGTATCTTTTTCGACTGGAATGATCCTAAGTCCCTAAGTGCCGCCCTGGACAGAATCATAGAGAATCCCGAGATTCTGCTCGAGTACCGAGAGCGGGCTGTAGCCCTGCGCGGGCAATTTGCCTGGAGCGGCGAAAAGAAAAAATATGTGGAATTGCTTCGTCGAATTTCAGGTGCTGCCTGAAACCGGTGAGCTAGGCCGTTAAGCGATTGATAGCAGGCCTGCCATTTCTGTTTCCATTGGCCCCAACTAAGGTCGATTGAGACTAGTTCGATGGAAAGGAAGCAGCCTTAACTCGTCGTTTACAGGCATTAACGTAAGATGCCTTTTGTCTCTTATTCCACGGAGTCTTATGAAAACTGTGCAAGACAGCCTTGAGGAAGTTTCACGATGGGTGGAGCAGCACGATTATCGGGCCTACGATCCCGGCGACGGCGACCTGTCTTTTCTTCGTCATTTTACGCTAAACGTCCACTTCTTTCGCCGGCTCCTTACTGCTGCCGTGCTGCGGGCGCCATTTCACATCAGACCCTGGATCGGCATCAGGCCGCATACTTCCACAAAGGGTATGGCGTATATGGGATGGGGTTATGTGAAAATGTACGCTTTAACGAAGAATGACAATTACCGTCATCGTGCCGAATTTTGTTTCAATTGGTTGATGGCTAATCGTTCGCTACATTACGAGCAATATTGCTGGGGCAATCACTTTTCGTTTTCAACTAGGGCGGGCACCATACCCCGCCATACTCCTACGATTGTCTGGAGTAGCCTGATTGCCTTGGCCTTTTTGGAAGCGTATGAAGAGCTGAATAAACCAGAGTATCTAGCCGTGGCGGCGAGTACCGGGGAATGGGTGAAAAACCTACCACGGGAACAAACGAGCCGAGGAACTTGCCTCAGCTACGTCCCTTTCAAGTACGTCTCGATTCACAACTCGAACATGTTGGGCGCAGCGCTGCTTGCGCGGGTCGCCAGTCACACTAATGATCGCCAGGCTCTCGATTTGGCAAGAAATGCAATGATTTATAGTTGCGCGCGGCAGAATGCTGACGGCGCTTGGTATTATGGAAATGCGCCGACATACCATTGGATCGACAATTTTCATACAGGTTACAATCTGGACTGCTTGAAGCGCTATATGGATAGCACCGGTGATCGGGAATTCGACTCACAACTTCAGAGTGGATATAAGTATTTCAAACTTCATTTTTTTGAGACAGATGGACGTCCAAAGTACTACCACGATAGAGCTGAACCCATAGATATTCAATGCGCTGCACAGGCTATTGATACGCTGGCATTTTATTCGGACCATGATCCTGAGGCTCTCGAACTAGCAGGAAGGGTTGCCCATTGGACGATTAACAATATGCAGGCAGAGGATGGCCATTTTTTTTACAGGGATTTGGGATGGAAGAAAGTGAAGACGCCGATGTTCCACTGGGGACAAGGAAGCATGTTCAAAGCATTGGCTCATCTGTTGAGCAAAGTGAATGGTGAAGAGAGAGCTCTGGGCAAGGCCTGAAGATCATCTAACAACGATGACTAAGTTCCTCGGAAGAGCGTTTCCTTACACTTCGTGGAAATCGGGACGCTTGAATAGCTTCACCGTTGTTAATTGGCCAAGAGTGGAAAATATTTCTGATTAGTGCCACTGGGCAGCCCAAGCCTACCTTTCACCTGAACTCGATCTCCGGCATTTTCGATAAGCCTTTTAGTTATAATCACTTACGCTGGTCACGCGCACGGGGACCCCCTATTGAATGTGGCCGGTTTTGGCATACGGATTGCGGTTCAATTGGAAGGGCATGCGAGATGCTCGTGGCCTTTCTGATGGTAGCTCGTCGAGAATAACAGAAATGCAGCGACGGTTTTTGAAAGGCTACAATAGCGACCACTGAACATTCGCAAACGAATCAAATACCTGAAAGGCAGCAAGCCGAACCCTCCGCTGCGTTCTCCTTGTAGCTTGACGGCTCTGGCGGCTTACGTGCATTGTTCGCATGTCGCCTAAAGCGCCATCTACTGGACGCGAGCCAAAAAGGCAAGACAAGGGCCTGTCCGGCAGGGCGCGATGTACATGTCCCAGCAATGGGGTCCGAAATATTTCAAAAATTATGTAAGACGGCATGAAAGTCAGCGAATGGAGCAGCTGAAGAGTTCGGAAGATGTCAACCAGTGACGAAGAATCGAGCCGAGAATCTGCTAGTGCGCTAACTGAGAAGGAAGCTTCTGGGGCGAGTGCCTGTGGCTTCGCACTTGCTACGTTCGAGCCGGGGGGTCTGCAATCCTACGGTATGAAAACCGAGCTGGGGTCAGTTGTTCAGCGTTTTTCAGACAGAAGGAGCGATCCATGAAAGTGGTGATTTTCTGCGGCGGCCTTGGTCTGCGGTTGAGGGAATACTCTGAGAATGTTCCCAAACCGCTGGTCCCTATCGGAGATGCCCCGGTGATCTGGCATCTGATGAAGTACTACGCGCATTATGGCCATAAGGACTTTATATTGTGCCTAGGGCACAAAGGCGAAGCCATCAAAAGGTTTTTCCTTGATTACAACGAGGCTCTGTCGAATGATTTTGTTCTTTCCGATGGTGGGCGTAAGGTTCAGCTTCTTGGTACAGATTTCACCAGCTGGGCGATTACTTTCGCGGACACGGGAGCCAAGTCACTGATCGGCGAGCGCCTCATGGCGGTTCGCGACCACCTCAGGGGAGAGGAGGTTTTCCTGGCAAACTACGTGGACGGGCTGACGGACATCGATCTAGATATGGTGATCGATCGACTCCTGAAGACGGGAAAAACAGGATGCTTTGTATCGGTACCTCCAACCCAGACATTCCATCTCGTGGAAACCGACGGCGACTGCCGCGTTACAAGCATCAACCATGCGGAAACCTCCAATAAATGGATCAACGGAGGCTATTTCGTTTTTCGGCAGAGGATCTTCGACTACATACGGCCCGGCGAAGACTTGGTAGACGAACCGTTCGCAAGACTAATCCAGGCTGGGGAGCTCATAACAGTAAAGCACAAAGGCTTTTGGGCCTGTATGGACACCTTTAAGGAAAGACAGCAGCTAGAGGACCTTTGGTCAAAAGGTAGCGCTCCGTGGCAAGTGTGGTCAAGGAATGGCCACGCGAGTAAGGTAGTAAAGGCCAAGACTCCGTGAGCAATGGAAGTCGAAAGTCGGTTCTGGAGTTGAGAACGCAAAGGAAAGTTGCCACCGTGCCTAGGTGGATTGGCCGAATGACTGTTGGCCGTCAATATCGTGAAGTATGTGCTGGTGGATGGTTGTCTCCGACGACAAATTCGAAAGCAAGTTTTGCGTAGAATAGGAGGTTGCGTGGTCAGTAGTCTGAAAACCGCGGAATTCAATGATCCCGGAGCGGCATCGCAGACAGAACACTTCAGTACTGATCATCTGCTCCCAAATATTGAATCTCGCGCAGTGTCTGGCGGCTTCGTCACGATCGGAGCGCAGGCGGTTAAGTTTCTCCTGAACTTCGTTGCGGCAGCGGTTCTGGCGCGGCTACTGAGCCCGAAAGATTTTGGGTTAGTTGGCATGGTCCTAGGCGCCACTGCACTGGTAGGCGTCTTCAAAGAGCTAGGACTCTCAACCGCAACAGTACAGCGAGAGACGATCACACAACAACAGGTCTCTAACCTATTTTGGATCAACGTTGTTTTCTGCGGAATTCTTGCGATGATCAGCGCCGCACTAGCGCCCTGGGTAGCGAGGTTCTATCGCGATCCGCAGGTCGCTAGCATCATGGTGGCGTTGTCGCTGACTTTTCTCCTCACGGGGTCCACCGTACAACATCAAGCTCTGTTGACCCGACAGATGCGCTTCCGGGCGCTGGCAGTGATTGATGTAACTTCGATCGCGATCGGGTTCGCGGCCGCATGCTTCCTAGCCTGGATCGGGTTTGCTTATTGGGCTCTGGTGGCGCAACAGTTGGTGACTGCGGGCTGCGGCCTTGCGATGACATGGTTAACGTCGGGCTGGCGCCCTCATATGCCTAGGCGGAACAGCGGCGTGAAGCCCTTGGTGAGCTTCGGGGCACACATCAGCATGGCCGACTTTATAGGCCAATTTTCGGTTAACAGCGACAACATCTTAATTGGGCGGTTTTTTGGAGCGGCACCCCTCGGCCTGTACACGCGCGCAAATGTGTTGTTGGCACGGCCCATACAGCAAGTCGTCGCGCCTATTAACTCTGTCCTGGTACCAGTGCTGTCACGACTTCAGTCTGATCCGGAACGTTATAGACGCAGTTATATGCGGGCTTATGATACACTGGCACTCATCGTTTTCCCATTTACGGCAATGTGCCTCGTTCTAGCAAGGCCTCTGGTTCTGGTGATCCTGGGCCCGAAGTGGACGAGCGTGACCCCGCTGTTTGCCGCGTTCACCTTGGTAGCTATCTCCGGGCCACTCTCGAGTGTCTGCACTTGGATATATGAGAGTCAGGCAAGAGGCCAGGACCAGTTGCGTAACCACGCTGCCGCAGGTGCAGTAACCGTGATCTCCTACTTGCTAGGCCTGCGATGGGGACCTCTTGGGGTTATCGTGTCGCTCGCAATCACCAGTCTTGTGATCCGGATGCCGATTGTGTACTATCTCGCTGGTCGACGCGGGCCGGTCAGGACACGTGATCTTTGGATCGGCTTCTTGTCCCACGTTCCTTGCTGGGGAGCAGTTTTTCTCACAACAACCCTGGTACATAAGATGGTCGAGCATACCGCTCCCACCGTGCAATTACTTGTGTGCGGCCCTGTCGGCTTAGGAGTGGGGGCTGTTGTAATTCTTATGTTCCCTCGCCCACGTCAGAGCGCCTTCTATGCGTGGGGCATGATCAAAAGGGCGTTGATAGCGAGGTTTGCAAGGTCATGAGCATTCCAGTGGATTATCAGGCTGCAGCCACCGAAAAAAACCTGCTATCTTCGACTGCAACAAGGAAACCGAGAATTGCGTTCTTTGGGATCTTTGGAATTCAGAATCTCGGTAACGAGTGCACCCTTCAAGCAATTCTTTACAACATTCGCAAACGCCTGCCTGGTGAAGACATCTACGCGATAAGTTTTAATCCGGATGATACTTCCCGCCGGCATAATCTTGCTGCGGTTGCCGTGTCCCAGCAAAACCCTGCCGGCGTTTTACGCTGGGGCGGCCTCTGGCGTGGCCCTGCAAAGTTGTTGCGAATATGCGTAAGAATACTATATGAATTGATGAATTGGTTTACAGCAATCAAGACGCTTCGGGGCACGGACTTGGTGGTCATGACAGGGACTGGGATGCTCACTGACTATATGACTACGGCATTAGGCTTTCCCTATCATGTCTTCAGGTGGACCGCCGCTGCGCGACTTGCGGGATGCAAAGTGCAATTTGTTGGAGTTGGCGTAGGTCCGATTTACGGCCGCCTCAGCCGGTGGCTCATCACAACCGCCCTGTCCCTAGCCGACTACAGGAGCTTTCGAGATCAGAATTCGAAAAACAGAATCAAGAAGAATGGTTTCGACAGCGACCAAGATCCTGTGTTCCCGGATTTGGTCTTTAGCTTAGCACCCGACATTCTTCCTCGGCGCTTGAACGATAAACGTCAAATCCGGAAGGTGGGCCTTGGAGTCATGGACCATCAGGATATTCACCTTTGGAACTCAAATGAGCATCAGGCACAATATTCCGCCTACCTGGAGAAGATGTGCGACTTCGTGTTCTGGCTAGTTGAACACAACTACGCAATTCGTATTCTTCAAGGTGATGTGAAATATGATGCGAGTACAAGAGCCGAACTAAGAGCAAGATTGGAGAAGCGAGGAATTCGTTATGATCAGGCTGGAATCATAGATGAGGGCAGCACTACTGTTGAGGAATTGATCGCGCAAATCGCGGAAGTCGACATCGTAGTGTCGCCGCGATTCCATAACTTACTTCTGGGATTAATGCTGAATATTCCCGCGGTCTCTATATCCTACGATCCCAAGAACGATTCATTGCTGGAGGGGGTTGGGCTTGGGAAGTATTGTCAGCCCCTAGCCGAGTTGGATCTACAAAGATTGATCGACCACTTCATTGAGCTTGAAGCTCGCGGTGACGAGCTCAAGCCGATGATTGAGAAGAAGGCGAAGGAGTATCGCAATCTCCTCGAGGAGCAGTACGACCTGATTTTCGGTGAACTAGAGCATTTGCCCAAGAGGTCAATCGCAAGCCAACCAACAGCTCGAGGACCTAGAGGATTACATGAAACAAGCCGCTGAGAATTTCAGGAGCAGAGATTACTGGGTCGTGGAGAACGCTCAGTATGCCGAAGCAAGTTTTCGCTTACGCAAATGCGCTCGAGTTATTAATGAATTGGCGGACAATCGAGAGTGCGCACTGCTGGATGTCGGTTGCGGACCAGCCGCTCTCCGATCCTTGCTCAATCCCAACATCAGCTATCATGGTATCGACATCGCAATTCATGAACCAGCCGCGTACTTGCGGGAACTCGATATTGCGCGCGAAACGATTGCTTTCGATAATAAGCGCTTCGATTTCGTGGTGGCCCTCGGTTTCTTCGAGTACATAGGTCAGCAGCAGGACCGCAAGTTCGAGGAAATCAGGACGATTCTCAAGGATGACGGAAAATTCATGATGAGCTACATCAATTTTGGACATTTTCGCCGAAAGGTCTGGCCGAATTACAACAATGTTCAGCCGGTCGCCGAGATGACGAGGAGTCTGAATGAGGTGTTCCACGTAGAAAGACGTTTTCCTGTCTCTCATCATTGGCGCCAAAAACAACCCGGGAAGCGCTCATTTCCAGCACTACAAATGCGGGTGAACTTGAACATTCCCATTTTCAGTCCATTCCTGGCGGTCGAGTACTTTTTCATCTGCTCGCGGCGCAAGTAAGCCGGTTCGTAGCTCGGTGTAGCCAGATTTTAGCGTCAATTCATACGCTGACTGCTAATGACGATCCAACGAAATCCATACAGGAGTGAAGCATGGGACCGTCCTTACGTTTTACACCGACGTCCGTGGTCGGTGCAGTTTTGATAGATCCGATTTTGCGCGAAGATGATCGTGGGCACTTTTCACGAGCTTGGTGCTTCAGGGAATTCGCGGAGCAAGGGATCAATTTCGTTCCCGTGCAGGCGAACACAGGCTTCAGCTTCCGAAAAGGGACTTTGCGTGGCCTACATTTACAAGTGAAACCGGCGCTTGAGGCCAAACTGGTGCGTTGCACCAGGGGAGCCGTTTTCGACGTGGTGGTTGACCTTAGACCCCAATCTCCCTCCTACCGAAAGTGGTACGGTGTAGAGCTACGCGCCGAGGACTATCAGATGTTGTATGTGCCTGAGGGTTGCGCACACGGTTGCCAAACCTTGGAGGATCACACAGATCTGTACTACATGTCCTCACAGTACTTCACTCCTAGCGCAGCGCGGGGGGTGCGATTCGATGATATTGCATTTGGGATTAAATGGCCGTTAGTCCCCACAGTGATCTCTGAACAGGACCGCAACTGGCCACTGGTAAGCGAAACGAGCCCACAATGATTATTGATACTGCCCTTCAAGAGCGCGAAAAATCAGGTAAACCGATCCGTGTCGGGATCATTGGAGCGGGTGCAGCGGGACGCGCGATCGCCCTGCAACTCGCAACACCTCCGCCGGGGATCCGTCTTGCGGCGATCGTAAATCGGACACCGGAGCACGGAGAGCGGGCATTCCGGGAAGCTGGCGTAGGGGAGTGGCGATGTCCAGACTCTGTTCGGGACGCCGAAAGGTCCATTAACCAGGGAATTTCCGTCTTGACAGACGATCCTTCGGTGGTGACCAACTGTGATGCGGTCGACGTAATTATTGAAGGAACTGGGACCATTGAATATGCCGCTGGAGTGGTTGTAGCCGCGTTCAATCACGGCAAGCACGTGGTGTTGGTGAATGCCGAGCTCGATTCACTCCTTGGCCCGATCCTGAAGGCGAGGGCGGATCGCGCTGGTGTCGTCATCACACACACGGACGGAGAAGAACCGGGAGTGGCCATGACCCTTCTGCGTTACCTCCGCGCTGTGGGACTCCGCCCGGTTGCGGCGGGGAACCTGAAGGGCATGGTCGATCACTATCGGACTCCAGAGACGCAGCGGACCTTTGCACTCAAATACGACCAGGATCCGAGAAAGGTTACATCGTTTGCGGATGCTGCGAAGCTCTCGATGGAGACGACCATTCTCGCCAATGCAACTGGGTTCCAGGCCGGGCGCCGTGGCATGTATGGGCCTGCCTGCGAGCATGTTCGGGAGATGGCCAAGCTCCTTCCGGCGGACCAGATGCTCGAGACTGGCCTGGTCGACTATGCGCTCGGAGCTGCGCCACACACAGGCGCATTCGTCGTTGTTTACGAAGATAAGCCACTCAAGCAGGCTCAGCTAGGCTATGTGAAGATGGGGGATGGACCCTTCTACGTCTTCTACACGCCATACCATTTACCTCACATCCAGATTGCGTCGACCATCGGTCGCGCAGTCGTTCACGGAGACCCAACCGTCGCACCAATTGCTGGTCCTGTTTGTGAGGTAATTACCCTCGCTAAACGCGACATGAAAGCGGGTGAGCGTCTCGATGGCGTTGGCGGGTTCTGCGTCTATGGCCTGATTGATAACACTGCTGCGGCGCGCGCCATCGATGCACTACCACTCAGCTTGTCCGAAAATTGTATGCTGTGTCGCGATGTTGCGAAAGATGAAGTGATTTCGTTTAGGGATGTCGAGGAACCGACCCGTGGCGTGGTTGACGAGCTCTGGAGCGAACAGCTTGCTCGTTGGCCACTTGCGAAGCAAGCTAGTCGGAGAATAAGCCCGATGTAGTTCGTAAACTGCCTTCAGAATCGAATGGCCAACTTGGTGACAGGCCGCATCGGAACACGCGGACGAAATTTCTTGTATTTCCTAACAGACCTAATTCATGATGCCTAACCGAAATTACTGGAAGAGTCGCCGGGTGTTCCTCACGGGACATACCGGCTTCAAAGGCAGCTGGCTGTCACTATGGCTCGAAGCACTCGGAGCTTCGGTGGCAGGATATGCGCTGCCGCCGCCGCAGCCCAGCCTATTCGAGCAAGCCGGGGTTGCGAAATCTCTGTGCTCGATCTTTGGGGACATTCGTGATTTCGATCGGCTTAAGAAAGCCATCGACGATTGGCGGCCTGAGGTCGTAATCCACATGGCTGCCCAGAGCGTTGTTCGTCGCGGTTATGAGGATCCCATTGAGACCTATTCTACGAATGTAATGGGAACGGTAAACCTGTTCGAGGCACTGCGACAGCTCAAGCGCCCTTGTGCGGTAGTGAACGTGACGAGCGATAAGTGCTATCACAACCGCGAATGGGTCTGGGCTTATCGTGAGGACGATGCTATGGGGGGGCACGATCCCTATTCGAATTCGAAAGGTTGCGCGGAACTTGTCACTGGCGCGTACAGGGATTCGTTCTTCCCCCCAGACACGCACGAAAGCCACGGCATGGCCCTTGCAAGCGCTCGGGCCGGAAATGTAATCGGCGGTGGGGACTGGACTGCTAATCAACTGATTCCTGATCTGATGAGGGCTTTCCTGGCAAAGCGAGCATGCCTGATCCGGAATCCTTCCGCCACGCGGCCTTGGCAGTTCGTACTAGAGCCTCTACGCGGATATTTGTTTCTGGCAGAGCGCTTGATGGAAGATCCGAAAGCCTTCGCGTCTGGCTGGAACTTTGGTCCTGCCGATGACGAGGCGAAGCCCGTTTCGTGGATTGCAGACAAATTAGTACATGCATGGGGAACTGAGGCGAAGTGGATGTGCGACGGAGCTCTACATCCATATGAGGCACACTCCCTAAAGCTGGATGCCTCCAAGGCAAAGTCCTACTTGAACTGGCATCCCCAGCTGCCTCTAAGTTCGGCACTTGAATGGATTGTGACCTGGTATCGATCGTTTCAGGAGCGAGCCGATCTGGGGAGGCTTACTCGAGCACAAATCAAGGAGTATGAGGGGCTCTCTCCCAGTGAAGATAACCGTGCGGGTTCTTCGGAGATGAGAAATTTGTCAGCGACTTAGCAACTGGCTGGTCTACGCTCGACATGAGAATGGCGGCATACACCCACTTTGACGTTTTTCGAGGAAACGATGAACCGTGACAGTGAACAAGGACAACGTGGTAAGCCTCGCATTCTGTTGTTTTCACACAGGAATATCTATGACCAGCTCGTGTGGAGGTGCCCCTTTCGAGAATTCGAAAGAATCCTGCAGGAAGTCGACTCCGTTGACCTGCTGGCGCCCGAACCAACGAATTGGTATCGTCATGGAAAAAGAATTGCAATGCGACTCGGAGAATTCGTCAACCTTCCTATCAATCCCGGCATTCCTGCGATCAAGGTGGAGCGGGAGTACGACGTGTTTATTACAGTGTGCGAGAAGGTATCGGAACTTCTGCACTTGAAGTCACTAAAAGGCTTACGTGATAAATGCAAGACTACGGTATGCTGGCTTCCCGAGTTCTACGTTAAAGACATCCCAGTATACAAGAGTTGCGTTGAGGTGCTGGCGCAATTTGATTACGTGATCTTTATGTTCGTCGCCAATGAGCCTTTCAAAGCCATCATCAAGGGTCAGGGCCAATATCTGCCTGCGGGCATTGATACTCTGCGCTTCTGTCCATACCCAAACCCGCCAACTAGGAGTATCGATGTCTTAAGCATCGGCCGCAGGGCGCCGGCAACGCACAAAGCGCTGCTGCGGATGGCGAGCGAAGAACGAAAATTCTACGTCTACGACACCATCGATGCTCTCAAGGCTTATGACCTGGATGAGCATCGTCTGATGACGGCGAACCTGGCGAAAAGGAGCCGGTATTTCATCGTGAGTCCCGGCAAGTTCGATCAGCCTGAGGAAACGGGTGGACAGAGCGAATTCGGGTATCGGTATTTTGAAGCCGCAGCACCCGGCACAATCATGATTGGCATGCGCCCATTTAACAATAAGGAGTTTGCTAAGATATTTAACTGGCAAGATGCAGTTATCGAAGTTCCTTTCTCCTCTGACGAAATCGTCTCGGTCATTCGGGAACTCGACAAAGAACCGGAAAGACAGATGAAGATCCGGCAGACGAACATCACTCAGTGCCTGCTGAACCATGACTGGGTGTATCGTTGGGAAGCGGTGCTTAGCTTGGTGGGAATGCAGGCCTTGCCAATATTGCAGAGTAGAAAACGGGCGTTAAGAGACCTTGCTGCCGCTGTAGAGGAAGACTTTGTCCAGAGGCAAGGTTCCGAAGCACGCTAATCGCGACAGCCGGAGATCTCCCAAAGAAAAACAAGAACCGGATGCTGTCCGACCATTCGTGAGATACCTCGAGTGGCCGACTGAGGCACGTCGTTTAAGGTCGTCAATTGGGAATGCGCAGAGCGCCTTTATCGGTTTTTGACTGGACGAGAAGCATTTCGCGATGATCACGCATGAAGCAGAGGAGCAAAGTAACCGCATATCATTGCGACGTATCGATGTGCCCTTGATGGCCAATTCTCTTGAAATCAGCGGCGACCGTTCAGCTGCACGCGGCGGCCCATCGCGGTTTCGTACGAGGCGACGGTACTGGCTAATCAGTGCAGTCTTATTGTTGAGCGTTCTTGCGGGATGGATACCAAGTAGCAGAAGGTACATTCTATGGTCGGCTGGACGGCTGCTTGTCGCTCAAGAGCCTTCCATAAAATCCGCTGACATCATTGTCGTAGCCATAGACTCTGATGGCGCAGGGACACTGGAGGCGGCGGACTTGGTACATCGTGGCGTGTCGAACCGAGTCGCGGTTTTCGATGACCCCATGAGCTCAGTAGATCGTGAGTTTCTTAGGCGAGGTCTTCCTTATGAGGATCGTGCGGCTATCTCCACCCGCCAGCTTCGATCATTGGGAATCCAGAACGTCGAACAGATCCCAAGAGGCACATCTGGAAGTGAGCAGGAAGGCGACATCTTGCCCAATTGGTGTGACGAGAATGGTTACCATTCTGTCCTATTGGTCGCTTTAACAGATCACTCCCGGCGGCTAACCCGAATCCTCCGACGTTCCTTGCGAGGCCGTCAGCTGAGCATGACGGTGTACAGCTCGCGCTATTCAGAGTTTGACCCCGACACGTGGTGGAAAACTCGCGCAGGGGTTCGAACCGGAATCTTCGAACTCGAAAAGCTGCTACTTGATCTTGTTCGCCATCCTTTTTCGTAAGCGTCTTAGCAACGCTCTCTTTAGGAATTCTTAAAAAAGCGCGTAAAGTTCTATATAGATACTTGAGATGTAGCCTTTTTTGTTTGATTGCCAATCTTGGAAGATGAAGTGAAAAGGCAGTTGATCTGCGCAAGACCAAGGAAATGGAGAGTTGTGAATGATAAATCTCGGCCTGAGCGGAAGCGCTGGCAAGCCGTTAGTCATACTCTGCCTAGGATGTCATTCCGATGACATTGAAATTGGCTGTGGCGGTACAATCCTTCGGCTGATCGAGGAACAACCGAATTGCAGGTTTTACTGGGCTGTATTTAGTGCCATCGGTTCACGCAGGGCCGAAGCGCAGCGCGCAACGGAACTGTTTGTCGGGTCCGAACGGTTGGAGGAGTTGCTGCTGAAGGAGTTTCCCGATGGTTTTATGCCATTTGTGGGTTTCGATGTAAAAGCGGCCTTCGAAGAGATGAAGAAGACAATTTTCCCCGATATTATCTTTACCCATAGCCGGAGAGATGCACACCAGGATCACCGTTTGCTGTCGGAGCTAACGTGGAATTCATTCCGAAATCATTTGATTTTGGAGTATGAAATCCCGAAATATGACGGCGACCTAGGGCAGCCTAACTTTTTCGTCCCGCTGGAGAAGGAGATTTATCAGAAGAAAGTCCGCTACCTTATGGATGCATTCGCAACGCAGCGTCCCAAGCATTGGTTTACGGAAGAAACTTTCTTCGCTCTAATGCGGCTGCGCGGAATTGAATGCGTCGCTCCCAGCGGTTATGCAGAGGCTTTCTATTGCCGGAAGCTGGTGGTCTGAAGGATTGAAAATCCGGTCACCCTCCTGGCCTTTCGGCCTACAACTTGTTGCACGCTTTCTTGACCCAGAATGTCAAACCACAACTTCGTCAGGGCAAGACGGGTTTTTTCTGGGTGCATCTCATCGCCGCCCAAATTTATACATGGGCTGGACCGCGGCACAGGCCCCTTGAAAAGGGTCTCCCGAGCCTACATTACTTTCCACGCTCTTCCGATCACCACGGAATCCTTTCTCTGTGGAGCTCCGGAGCGCCAGAATAGACGCTTCTGCCTGTTTCGTGGGGCCTCCGCGAGTAGAATAGAATGTCAGTCGCCAACCTCAGCGGTGACCCAATGGCTACTTGCGGCTCAAGTTTGTGACTACTCGTCGTGAGTTTACACGCGCCAAATCGAGTTCAGTGCTGCAATGGCAACATCCTATTAGGCGGGAGCGCGGGCTGTAATAGGTGTCCGTCAATTGGTCTTTTGTTCTTCCTGACAATCCTGCTCACCGCTTCTACGCAGTCAGGATGTACCGGCTCGTCAGGCGTTCAGCCAGCCTCGAAGCCAATCGCCCATTCGGTGAATTTGGAATGGATTGCCAGCACTTCTACTGTGATAGGCTACAACGTGTATCGGGGAATGGCGTCTGGGGGACCTTACACGCTGCTCAATTCCTCGCTAGTAACGACAACTCGATACCAAGATTCCACAGTCCAATCCGGCCAGACTTGCTTCTACGTTGTGACGGCCGTGGATTCGAACTATGTCGAGAGCGAAAACTCCAACGAGGTGTCGGTGACAATTCCCACCACTTAGGGTTGCGAGCGAACGTTGTTTGCTGTGTTCCCTTGCCATTGAGTTTAGAAGCAAAAGGCTGTGCCAGTATGTGCAAGCATACCCTCAAAGGATGCTTTGGTTATCCCCCCGATCCTACCTAAAATGGCCTGCCCATAAAACAATTCGACACACTCTAGATCAGTATGATTAGTTTACTAAAGAGTATATTCATTTCGCGCTACAGGGTCCCTTTCGCGTCTTGACCGACCGTGATTTTTTGCACTAGCGAGAGTGAGAGAGAATTGGCTCTGGGGGAAACTGGTTTGTCGATGAAGAAAATACAAGCCAAAGCAGACGGTGACGCTGCTGCGACAGGTTGATGTCGAAATCGCGAACTGTGGGTTCCAGAAATTCTGAGCCACCAATTCCGGAAATTCTGAGCCGTTTTGTATTTCTGGCAAGGTCTCTTCCAGGTTGAGATGACGGGTTCTCCCGGAGGGTCCATCGAGGTGGATAAAGCGCCCGCGCTCGAGAACCCGATCGAGGATGGCTGCCGCCATATCTTCGTCGTGTAATACCTTTCCCCACTCATTCAGTGGCTTGTTGGTTGTGAAGATCATCGGCCGTTTCTTCAGGTGCCGATCGTTCACCACATGGAAGAGCACGTTGGCAGCGTCTGGCCCGTAGGTCAGATAGCCGACTTCGTCGACCACCAGCAGGGTGCGTGTAGGTTGCCAACGACTCCTGGAGATATCCCCGCTTGCTGGCGTTGGAGAGATTCTCGATCAGCTCCGCCGCGGTGGTGAAGAGCGTCTCGAAGCCGTTCTGGATGGCGCGATACCCGATAGCCACCGCCAGATGGGTCTTTCCTCTACCGGTCTTACCGTGCAGGATCAACGACCGTCCCTCCGTGACGAAGTCTAGCCCGAGGTAGGAGCCGATCACGGATTCCCGGAGCGTGGATTGCAGAGTGAAGTCGAACTCGTCGATGGTCTTGAAAAAGGGGAAGTGTGCGCTTCGCGTGCAACGCTGCAGTCGCGTCTGCTTCCTTCGCGCCACTTCTTCGGCCAGCAGCAGAGCCAGGAAGTCTCGATAGGACCAACCTTCCTTCTCCGCCCGAACGGGAACCTCCTTGTAGATCCGGCGCGTGTGCGCCAGGTTGAGGCGCCGGATGTGAACCTCGAGCTGGCCTTCGGAGAGTTCCAGACTCTGCAGAGTGTTGTCGTCCTGCTTTGTGGCCATCGGTGCACTTTGCCGATTTTCGTAACCGTTTCCTTTTTCACTGGATCACCTCCTGGAAGATTAGCGAGCGCTGCAGGAAGCCCTCTACAGAAGAGGCACTGAACACCTGCTCTTTGATTCCTTCCTCCATCGCTCGGCGCAGAACTTCAGGACCGTGACTCTGCAGGATGTCGTGCAGCCGATCCACATCGTTGAACCATTCCCGGGGCCGCCGATGAACGATCTCCGTGAGGTAATGGAAAGCAGGCTCTCCCAGTTCCAAAAGTTGCTGACGCTTCAGATAGCGCTTGCCGCGCTTCCCCGATACCGCTGCTACAATGGCCGCGCGATGCGCAGCGAGCGTGGAACCCTCATGCGCAACGAATTTCCGCGGATGAGTGACTTCATATCTGCCCGTCACGATGCGCACGCGATCGGCATACAAGTACAGCGTCGCCGGCATGCTAATTGCCTCGGGAGGTATCGAGTAGGGATGGCCATCGTGCAGGACGGTGCCGGTCGGGCCTACATAGACAGGAATGCGAAGCGCTAGATCTTTCGGGCACACCTTCAAGGAACGAAGTCTGCGGGCCTCTTCGGCGAGACGCGCGGCGGGGATTACTCCCGTCGCGCGGCAGGGACGCTCTTCGTTCACTTCTCGATGCCATTCGATGAGTTGCTGCTGGAGATCCTCTTCATCGTGGAAGCGCCGCACTTTGAAAAAGGAGGATTTCACGAAACCCACCAGGTTCTCGACGGTCCCTTTTTGTTGAGGCTGCTGAGGCCAACACAACTCCACCCCGATGTCTATCTCCAGCATGGCGTAAGCGAAGACCGGATTCCATTCCGTGACCTCGCCGTTCCTCCGCCACTTCAAGGCTACCGTCTTCGGCCGATCGAACACGCACAGCAGCGGAACTCCACCCCAACT
>WNFE01000208.1_pt1 | contig 44423 bp, 42 predicted proteins | sample 5400451 | NCBI WGS metagenome assembly WNFE01 (sample SAMN13153344, study PRJNA577476) | soil metagenome | isolation source: 200 cm saprolite under Douglas fir tree site 2 hole 2 | place: USA:California | collected 2015-04-18
CGGGGGCGGTGAGGAGCCCCTTGCCGACCTGCTCGCCCAGCTCCGCGTAGATCGCCCGGATCTGGGCGAGTGAGCGGGTGGCGAGGGCGCGCCCGAGGATGAAGCCGACCAGGGTCTGCGCGTCGCCGACCAGCTTGCCCCGCGGCATGATCGGGTCCTCGCCGCTCATCGAGCCGTAGTTGCAGACCACGCCGCCCTCGCCGACGCAGGTTGAGATCCGCGCGGTGGCCCGGCCGGAGACCGCGTCGATACCGAGGCGGATGGAGGCGCCGCCGGTCCGGGCTCGGACGGCCTCCGCCACGTCCGGGCCGTCCATCACGCAGACGTCCGCGCCGAGCGCGGTGAGCTCGGCGAAGAGGGACTCGCGCCGTACCACGTTCACGGTCCGCACGCCGCGGGCCCGCGCCAGACGGATCACGAAGCGGCCGACCGCGGAGTTCGCCACGTTCTGGATGATCCAGTCGCCCGGCCGGAGAGGGACGAGGTCGGAGAGCAGCAGGAGCGCGGTGGGCGGGTTGATGCGGAGCATGGCGGCCTGGAGGCCGTCGAGGCCCGCGGGCACCGGGATGACGTCGTCGCCCTTCACGCGGCGGCGCTGCACCCAGTTCTCGCGCTGCAGGTTGATCACCCGATCGCCCGGCTTGACGTGCGAGACGCCGGCGCCGACCGCGGCCACGCGCCCGACGCACTCGGCGCCGATCCCGGCCGGCAACGCGGGCCGCAGGCGATAAGTCCCGCGGCACATCGAGAGATCCGCCGGGTTGATCGGAAAGGCGAGCACGTCGAAGACGACCTCGCCCGCCGCGGGCGCGCCGACGTCCGGAACGTCCACGCAGCGCACCGCCTCCGCGGGGGCCCCCTAGCGCTCGAGCAGGACCTGCTTCATCGCGCCACGGGCTCCGCGGGATCACCCGCGATGGTGGTCCGCTGCATGAGGCGCTGATGGCGCGCGGTGTCGTAGGGGGTGGCGCGGTGGAGCACGCAGCGATTGTCCCAGATCACCAGATCGCCCTCCTGCCACTCGTGCCGGTACACGAACTCGGGCCGGGTGACGTGATCCAGCAGGGCCCGCAGCAGCGCGCGGCCCTCGTCGATCGGCAGGCCTTCCACGTGGGAGGCGTGCGCGCCCAGGAAGAGGGCGCGGCGGCCGTTCATCGGATTGGCGCGCACGAGCCGATGGCGCACCGGCGGATACACCGCGCGCTCCTCGGCGGTGAAGAAGCCCGGCCGGACCTGGTCGCGCGACCAGGCGAAATCGTGCACCACGATCGCGTGCTCCGCCCGCCGCTTCAGATCCTCGGGCAGCGAGGGGTAGGCGGCGCGCGCGCTCGCGAACTCGGTGGCGCCGCCCTCGGGCGGCACGATGCGCCCGGAGAGGAGCGAGCAGAGCGAGGGCACCGGCTTGAAGGAGCTGTCGCTGTGCCAGAACATGTTCGCGAGCTGGTAGATCATCCGCCGGTCCTCGACCGGGATGACCTCACCCGTCTTGATGTCGAGGTTCGACTGGCGCGCGAAGGGGGTGCCCGCGGCCGGGTTCATGCTGCGGGTGACCTCGAGCGCGCCGAAGCGCAGGCTGAAGGCGACCTGCGTCTCGTCATCGAGCGCGGCGCCGCGGAAGAGGAGCACGGAGTGCTCGTCGAAGGCGGCGCGGATGGCCGCCCACGTGGCGTCGTCGAGCGGGCGGCCGATGTCGGCGCCGTCGATCCGCGCGGCGAAGCCCGGGCTGAGGTGGGTCACCGTGATCGGCATGTCAGGCCTCCCATCGCCCGAAGATCGCCTTCAGCTCCTTGCTCGGAACGGTATCGCGCATCCAGGTGAACCCGCCGCGCTCGGCCATCTCGCGGGCGCCCTCGAGGAAGGCGGCGAGGGCCAGACGGGAGAGCGCGCCGCCCACGCTGATCCGCTTCACGCCGACCGCGGCGAGCTGGGCCACGGTCAGGTCCGGGTCCGCCGCGCTCATCACCACGTTGACCGGCTTGGTCACCGACGACACCACGGTCTGAATCGTGGCGAGGTCCCGCACGCCGGGCGCGTAGAGCACGTCGGCGCCCGCCCGCTCGAAGGCCTGCAGGCGGCGGATGGTGTCGTCGAGGTCGGGGCGGCCGTGCAGCAGGTTCTCGGCCCGCGCGGTCAGCATGAACGGGACGGGCAGGGCGCGCGCCACCTCGACCGCGGCCTGCACACGCTCGACCGCGTGCTGGAACTCGTAGATCGGCCGGTCGGGCTCGCCGGTGGCGTCCTCGATCGAGCCGCCGGAGACCCCCGCGCCCGCGGCGAGCCGGATGATCTCGGCGGCGGCGCGCGGCTCGTGGGCGTAGCCGTTCTCCAGGTCCGCGTTCACCGGCAGGTCGGTGGCCGCCGCGATCACCCGGCAGTTCTCGATCACCTGGGCGCGGCTCACCCCGTTGGTGCCGTCCACGCGCCCGAGCGAGTTGGCGAGGCCGAGGCTGGTGGTGGCGAGCGCCTCGAAGCCCAGCGAGGCGAGGAGCCGCGCGGTGCCCGCGTCCCACGGGTTCGGGATCATGAAGGCGCCGGGCCGCTCGTGCAGCGCGCGGAAGGCGGCCGCCTTCTCCACGGGGGTCTTCATGAGGAGCTCCTCTTACGTCTTCTCGAAGTCGATCCGCTCGTACACCGGCAGCTTCTGAAGGTAGCGGCGCAGGCAGTCGAGCCCCATCTCGACCGCGCCCAGGCGCACCCACTCGCGCCCGCCGAGGATACGGGCCTTGCGCGAGGCCACGTCCTGCTCGGTAGCGATGGCGAGACAGATGGTGCCGCCGAACTCGATGCGGTCGGGGCCGTCGTCGAGGTCGATCAATACCGCGAGCGCGTGGGTGGCGCCGGTCTGGCGCAGGACCGCTCGGGCCACCGTCTCCGCGACTTGCGGGGTGAGCGGGCCGTCGGGCGGGGCGCCCGGGAGCCCGACCGCGGCCCACACCTCCGGCAGGGCGCGCGCGATGACTCCACGACGGAAGACGGGGTCAGCGCCGGGCAGGTGGGCGAGCCGCGCCGCCATCTGCCCGCTCGTGAACGTCTCGACCAGCGAGAGCGTCGCCTGCTGCGCCTGGAGCTCCTTCAAGATCACGCCCTCGAGGGTCTGGTCGTCCTCGCCCAGGATGAAGTTGCCGACGCGCTTGCGCACCTCGCGCTCGACCGGCTCGAGCTTGCGGCGGATGTCCTCCATGTCCCGGCCGCGCGCGGTCAGCTTGGTCTCGAGCTGCGGGTAGTGGGCGCGGAAGCCGAGCTTCACGCTGCCGTCCGGCACCAGCGCCTCCACGCCGGAGAGCAGCGAGTCCACGTGCGACTCCCCGAGGCCGTAGGAGTGGAAGCGCTTCAGGAAGATCGCGCCGGGCAGGCCGGCCTTGGCGAGCAGGCGCGGGACGATCTGCTCCTCCAGCATCCGGCGCAGCTCGCGCGGGACGCCGGGGGTGAAGTAGAAGCGCGCCCGGCCGATGTCCAGCGCGAAGCCGCAGGCGGTCCCGATCGGGTTGTCGATCACCTCCGCGGTGGTCGGCAGCATGGCCTGCTTGCGGTTGTTGGGCGGCATCACCCGGCTCCGCCGCTGGAAGAAGTCCTCCATGCGCTTGAGCCAGTCCTCGTTGAGCGCCAGGTCCACCCCGGCGGCCTTGGCCGCGATCTCCTGCGAGAGATCGTCCACCGTGGGCCCGAGGCCGCCGTTGACGATGACCGCGTCGGCGCGCTCGCCCGCGAGCTGGAAGGCGCGCAGCAGGTTCTCCCGATCGTCGCCGACCGTGGTCTCCCACTGCACGGAGAGCCCAACATCCTCCAGCTTCTGGGTGACATAGCTGAAATTGGTGTTGACGATCTTCCCCGTCAGCACCTCGTCGCCCGTGCAAATCACCTCGATGTGCAAGCTCATCTCGAGTTCCTCATTGCGAGTTCCTCATTCCCGCGGGGTGGGGGTGGGGACTCCCTCCCGGGAGCACGCTGACCCGCGACCCGCTATCTGCACTCAATCGAGCCACGAGATGGAGCCGCGCGGCTTCGGCAACGCGCAGAAGACACGGCTCCCGGGAGGGAGTCCCCACCCCCACCCCTCCCGCCGCGCCATAGCCCTGACCAACACGATGCACATCATCGGCCTGCCTATCGTTCGAATGCTGCTCCTTTAAATGCGTTTCATTTGTACGGAGGCGCCCTCTTGTCGGTATGCCGTCTGCCGGCCGGTCGCCGCGTGCCGGGCGGGGGCGGGGGGGAGGCCCTCCCCGGAACCGTGTCTTCTGCGCGTCGCCGAAGGCAAGCGCCCCCATCTCGTGGCTCGATTGATTGCCAGATGCGGAGAGCGAGTCAGCGTGTTCCGGGGAGGGCCTCCCCCCCGCCCCCGCTCGGCGCTGCTCGCAAACGCGCGCGCAAGCCGTCATGTCAGCCGAGCAAGAGGGCGCCGGGCGTCTCACGGCCCATGGTCGCGATCTGATCGCGGGTGATGCCCTCCTTCATGAGGCCGGCCACCAGCATCTGGAGACCGTCCGCGGGCGTGGGATTGCCCGCCTGGCCCAGGTCGGTGCCGAGTACGAAGTGCTGGGCGCCCACCGCCTTGATACGCGCCGCGGTGTCCGACACCTCCACCCGCGCGGTGTGGTGCATGAACTCGAGCGGGGAGGTCGGGCCCGCGAGCATGAGCAGGGCGCAGAGCTCGAGCTTGGCGCCCAGCGCGGCCGCCTTCTTCATGTGCGCCAGGCTCATGCCCACCACGTCGAACTGGGCGTGGGTGACCACGATGCGCTCGCAGCCTTCCTCGCGCGCGGCCGCGATGAGGGCCAGCGCCTCGTCGGGCGAGGCGTGGCCGGTCTGCACGACCAGGCGCTGCGCCGCGCAGATCTTCAGCACCGCCCGCGCGGCCGGCAGCACCTGCCCGCGCTCGTCCACAACCCGGATCCCGGCGGGCGCGGTGCCGGCGCGCTTGACGTGGTTGTCGGCGTCGAAGGTGGGGAACCAGACCACACGGCCGTAGCCGCCCTGCATCCGCCACATCCACTCGACGGCCTGCGGGTTGAGCCCGCCCACCGCGTGGTTGAGGGTGATGCCGCCGAATACCTTGATGCCCGGCACGTGCTTGCGGACGAGGAAGGCGCGGTCGGCGGTGTGGGTCACGTGGTTCTTGAAGACCACCGCCTCCATCTGGCGCGTGGCGGCCAGCGTGGCCAGCTCGTCGTCGTCGAGCGCGCGGCCGAAGATGTCGGGCGCCGCGTGGGTGTGGAAGTCGATCAGCCCCTTGATCGGGCTGACCGGCGGCGGGGGCGGGGAGTAGCCCTGCACGCCCGGATTGGCGGCCGGGCGGCCGGCGCCGGCCTCGCGCCCGCCGCCAGCCGCCCGGTGGTGGGCTCCATCCGGCGCGCGCCGCGACCGCTGAGCAGCCACGAGCGGGACCGCGGTGACCGCGCGCACATCGCAGCCGCCGCCGCAGACGAGAGGGGCCATCGCGAGGGGATCATACACGCTCCGGCCGGTGCCGTGTACCCCTGCCGGGATTCGCGGTATGCTGCCCCGGCAGCCCACTCGAACCCAGGAGGCCGGCATGCTCTTCGAGCTCAGGCAGTACCACATCCGTCCCGGACAGCAGGAGACGTGGGTGAAGTGCATGGAGGAGGAGATCATTCCGTTCCAGGTCAAGATGGGCATGGTCATCCTCGGCAGCTTCGTGGGCGAGGAAGACCAGTCCGTCTACGTCTGGATCCGCCGGTTCGAGAGCGAGGCGGAGCGCAAGCGGCTCTACGACGCGGTCTACCAGACCGACTACTGGAAGAACGAGATCTCCGCGCGGGTCGGCACCATGATCGACCGCGAGCAGATCAAGGTGACGCGCCTGACCGCGACGCCGCGCTCGCCGATCCAGTGACCCTGTCGCCACTCGAGACGGCCCGGAAGCTCGCGCCGCTGATCCGGTCGTCCGCCCCGGAGACGGACGCGCAGCGCGAGCTGCCGCGCCCGCTCTTCGAGGCGATGGCCGACGCCGGGCTCTTCCGGCTCGCGCTGCCGCGGACGCTCGGCGGCTTCGAGATGGACCTGCCGAGCTACATCCAGGTGATCGAGGAGCTCGGGCGAGCCGACGCGAGCACCGCGTGGGTGACCAACCAGGTGTCCATCTTCGCGACCTACGCGGCGCGGATGGAGACCGCGGCGGCGCGCGCCATCTGGATCGACACCCCGCGCTCGGTGGTGGCCAATACGCCGCAGGCCAACGCCCAGGCCATCGTGGTGCCGGGCGGCTATCGGGTCACCGGCCGCCAGGGCTTCAGCACCGGGTGCCGGCACGCCTCCTGGCTGGCCGCGCACGCTACCGTCACCGATCAGGGCCGGCCCCGGCTCGACGACGGCCAGCCCGAGATGCGCTACTGCTTCGTGCCGCGGGCGGAGGCCCAGCTCCTCGACACCTGGCAGGTCCGGGGCATGCGCGGCACCGGTACGCATCACTTCGCGGTCGACGACGTCTTCGTGCCGGACGAGCGCACCGTGAAGTCGGTGACGGCGCCGCTGGTGGAGCGGGGCCCGCTCTACCGCCTCCCGCGGACCCTGGTCTTCGCCTCGGGGGACGCCGCGGTGGCCCTCGGCACCGCGCGGAGCTGCCTGGCCGCGTTCATGGAGCTGGCCACCACCAAGACCCCGCGGGCCATGGACGCGCTGCTGCGCGATCAGCCGATGATCCAGAGCGAGGTGGGCCGGGCCGAGGCCCGGCTGCGCTCCGGCCTCGCCTTCCTCCGGGAGGCGGTGGGCGAGATCTGGGACGCGGTGCTCGCCACCGGCGCGGTCACCCTGGAGCAGCGCGCGGTGCTGCGCCTGGCCACCACCGACGGCATCCGCACCGCCGTCTCCATCGTGGACATGGTCTACAACATGGCGGGCGCCACCGCGGCCTACGAGTCGAGCCCGATCCAGCGCCACTTCCAGGACGTCCACGTGATGAGCCAGCACCTGCAGGCCCGCCTGGCCCACTACGAGCTGGTCGGCCGCCACTGGCTCGGCCTCAAGATCGACGAGAGCCGGCTGTAGGCGGGGCTTCGGGGGCTCCGGCGCTTGACACGCCCGGCGGGCTCTCGCATACTTCGCAACCACGACCCTCACGCCGACGGAGCGCAGTCGCTACCCGTCACGGCCACCGCCGGCCTCGGATTGATCGCAGGTAGATCAGCCCCATCATCAGGAGGACACGGAATGGCGGCCACGCAGCCCCACGCGACCCACTCGGAATCTCGCCGCGACTTTCTCCGGCTCGCCGCGCTGGCGGGGGCCTCCGGCGCGCTCGCCCCCGGCGCCGCGCGCCGGGCGTGGGCGCAGGGCGAGACGCCCAAGAAGGGCGGCACCCTGCGGGTGGGCTTCTACATCGAAGCGGCCACCATGGACCCGCATCTGTCGGGGAGCAAGATCGACCGGCAGATCTACCACAACATCTACGAGCCGCTCGTGGTGCTCGACGCCAACCTCGGCATCAAGCCGGGGCTCGCCGAGTCCTGGCAGCAGCCCGAGCCCAAGACCCTCATCTTCAAGCTCCGCCGCGGGGTGAAGTTCCACGACGGCACCGACTTCAACGCGGAGGCGGTGAAGTTCAACTTCAACCGCATGAAGACCGAGCCCAAGTCGGTGCGCAAGGGTGAGACCGCCAGCATCGACACGGTGGACGTGATTGACGCCTACACGGTTCGGCTCAACCTCAAGCGGCCCGACGCCGCGCTGCTCGCCACCCTCACCGACCGCGCGGGCATGATGGTCTCGCCCAAGATCGCGCAGGAGCGCGGGGCGGAGCTCGAGCGCAACGCCAAGGGCGCGGGCACCGGGCCCTTCCAGTTCGTGGAGTGGGTGAAAGACGACCACCTGCTGATCCGGCGCAACGACACCTACTGGAACAAGCAGGGCGGCCCGTACCTCGAGCAGATCCGGTACCGCCCGATCCCGGACGACACCGTCAAGCTGCAGAGTCTCCAGGCGGGCGAGATCCACGTGATGGACTACGTGCAGCCGCGCGACGTGGCCGCGGTGAAGGCGGACAAGAACGTGGTGGTGCTCGACGTGCCGTCGCTGGCCGACTTCGCCTATCAGCTCAACCATCTGAAGCCGCCGTTCGACAACAAGGCGCTCCGGCAGGCGGTGGCCTACTCGATCGACCTCGAGCAGATCGTCAAGGGCGTGTGGCTCAACGTGGGCGTGCCCGCCAACGGGCCGATCCCGCCGACGAGCTGGGCCTACGACCGCTCGATCCCGTTCATCAAGCGCGATCTCGCGAAGGCCAAGGCCAAGCTCGCGGAGGGCGGCAAGGCCGGCGGCTTCGCGTTCACGATGACCACGAACAACATCCCGATCAACGTGCAGGAGGCCGAGGTCATCCAGGCCCAGCTCGCGGAGGCCGGGATCACCATGAAGATCAAGCTCGTGGACTCGGGCACCCTGATCTCGGACGGCAACGGCAAGAACTTCGAGATGATCAGCTACCAGTGGAGCGGCCGGCCGGATCCCGACGGCAACACCTACCAGTTCTACAAGACCACGCCCGGCACCTCGCTCAACTGGTCGGGCATCTCGAACCCGCAGATCGACGCGCTGCTCGACAAGTCGCGCGAGGTCTCGAGCCAGGCCGAGCGCAAGAAGCTCTTCGGCCAGCTCGTGCGGATCCTGCAGGACGAGCTGCCGATGATCTTCATCGTCCACCCGATCGAGCCCAAGGCCTTCAGCCCGCGGGTGCAGGGCTACGACCCGATCCCGGACGGGATGATGCGCTTCAAGGACGTCTGGCTGAAGTAGCCGCGCGGCGTCCGTCGTGGGCCTGCTGATCCTCCGCCGGCTGCTCGCGACGATTCCGGTGCTGCTGCTGGTCACCGCCGGGGTCTTCGCCCTCATCCATCTCACGCCCGGCGATCCGATCGACGCGATGATGGCGGAGTCGGTGGACGACAGCGTCAAGCGGCAGCTCCGGAGCGACCTGGGCCTCGACCGGCCGCTCTATCTGCAGTACGCGACGTGGATGGGGCGCCTGCTCCAGGGTGATCTGGGCAGCTCCATCCGCAATCGCGAGCCGGTGATCGAGAACGTGGGCCGGCGCATCAAGCCGAGCCTCCAGCTCGCGGGCTTCGCCATGGCCATCTCGCTGCTGGTGGCCACGCCGATCGGCATCCTCTCGGCCGCGCGCCGCAACACGATGCTGGACCGCTTCGGCACCTCGTTCGCCCTCTTCGGCATCTGCATGCCGAACTTCCTGATCGCGCTGCTGCTGATCTTCCTGTTCGGCGTCACCCTCCGGTGGCTGCCGATCTCGGGCTACGTGGATCCGATGGAGGAGTTCTGGGACGGGATTCGCTCGCTCGCGCTCCCCGCGATCACGCTCGGCCTTGCCCTGGCCGCGGTGATCACCCGCACCCTGCGCTCGAGCATGCTGGAGGCCCTGTCCGAGGACTACATCCGCACCGCGCGCGCCAAGGGCCTCTCCGATGGCGCGGTGATCCGCCGGCACGCGCTCAAGAACGCCCTGATCCCGGTGGTCACCGTGCTCGGGCTGCAGCTCGGCACGCTGATCGGGGGCGCGGTCATCACCGAGTACGTGTTCGCCCTGCCCGGGGTCGGGCGTCTGGTGGTGGACGCGGTATTCGCGCGCGACTACCCGCTGGTCCAGGGGGTGGTGCTGCTGATCGCGGTGGGCTTCATCCTGAGCAACCTGATGGTGGATCTGCTGTATGGCTTGATCGACCCGCGGATCCGGCACCGCTGACGCCATGGCCACCATCCTCGTGGCGCCCGTGCCGTCCCGCTCGGTCCGCGACCGACGCTTCAGCACCCTGCGGCGCGCCGCCCGCGCGCGCCTGGCGCCCTTCGGCGCCGCGGTCATGCTGCTGGCGCTCACGGTGGCGCTGCTCGCGCCGGTGGTGGCGCCCTACAATCCGCTCAAGCAGAACCTCAACAACACGCTGGCCCGCCCCGACCGGACCCACCTCATGGGCACCGACAACGTGGGCCGCGACGTGTTCTCGCGGATGGTCTTCGGCACGCGTGTCTCGCTGGTCGCCGGCTTCGGCTCGGTGGTCATCGCGGTGCTGGTGGGCGGGCTGCTCGGCCTGCTGGCCGGCTACGCGGGCGGGCGCGTGGACAACCTGGTCATGCGGGTGATGGACGCGGTGCTGTCGTTCCCGCCGCTGGTGCTGGCGCTGGCCCTGGGCGCGGTGCTCGGGGCCGGGCTCACCGGCGTGGTCATCGCCCTCGGAGTGGTCTACACGCCCACCTTCGCCCGGCTCATGCGCGGGCAGGTGCTGTCGATCACTGCGCGCGAGTACGTGGACGCGGCCCGCGCCCTGGGGGCGCCCGGTTGGCGTATCGCCTGGTCGCACGTGCTGCCGAACGCGACCGCGCCCATCGTGGTCCAGGCCTCGCTGAGCGTGGCGTTCGCGATCCTGGCCGAGGCCTCGCTGTCCTTCCTGGGCCTGGGCATCCAGCCCCCGGCCGCCTCCTGGGGCAGCATGATCAACGCCGGCCGGGGATACCTCCAGCAGGCGCCCTGGATCGTCTTCGGGCCGGGGGCCGCCCTCTTCATCACCGTGGTGGGCCTCAACTTCGTGGGGGACGCCATTCGCGACGCGCTCGACCCCCGGCTGCGCGCCTAGCGCGAAGGCGCCCGGGCACGGTATCATCGGCGGGCAGGCGATCGCTCCCGGGAGGCGCCCATGACCCGCATCGCAATGCTGCTGCTGGCCGCTGGCCTGCTCGTCTCGGCCGCCCCCATCCCCGCGGCGGCGGAGGCCACGGAAGAGGCCAACAAGAAGGCCGTCGTCGAGTTCTACGACATTGCGATCAACCGCAAGGATTTCGAGGCGGCGTCGAAGTTCTTCGGCCCCCGGTACGTGCAGCACAACCCGATGGCGCCGGACGGCATCGAGGGCTTCAAGACCTTCCTGGGGTTCCTGCGCGAGAAGTTCCCGCAGTCGCGAAGCGAGATCAAGCGGGTGTGGGCCGAGGGCGACTACGTGATCCTGCACGTGCACGCCGTCCGCACCCCGGGCGCCCGCGGCTCGGCGATCGTGGACATCTTCAAGCTGGAGAACGGCAAGATCGTGGAGCACTGGGACGTGATCCAGGAGATTCCGGAGAAGGCGGCCAACACCAACGGGATGTTCTAGCCGCCGAGGGAGAGAGCCATGGCCAAGACCGAATCGGATGTGCGTGCCGTCGGGAGCGCCCAGGCGCCGCGCGGCGTGAACCACATCGTGCTCAACGTGCGGGATATCGAGGTCTCGCATCGCTTCTGGACCGAGATCGTGGGGTTCCGCTGCGTGGCGGAGCTCAAGCCCCAGCCGGGGAAGGTGCGGCCGAAGATGCGCTTCTACAGCGGCGTCGCCGACAACGGCGACGTCTCCCACCACGACGTGGCGCTCGCCGAGGTGCCGCGCAAGGAAGGCGCCGCGACGGCGGAGGGATCGCCCGAGACGTGGAGCCTGATGGGGCCGAAGGTCGGCCTCAACCACGTGGCCATCGCGTGGCCGGATCGCGAGTCGTGGCTCAAGCAGCTCGAATTCTTGCAGAGTCGGGGCGTCACGTTCCACCGGCGCATCAACCACGGCATGACCCACAGCGTCTACATCTCGGACCCTGACGGCCACGGGATCGAGGTCCTCTACGAGCTGCCCCGCGACGTCTGGGAGCACGACATCGACGCCGCCCAGAACTACGCCGAGGCCCTACCCACCGAGGGCCCGGCCGCCCTCGAAGACCGCACCGACAATCCTAAGTTCTAGGGCGGGGTCAGGTCTTGAATTACGACATTTCCTAAGGAGACGCCAAGGCGAGGCGCTCTCCAAATGTCGTAATTCAAGACCTGACCCCGTTCAGGGGACGATCTCGAATTCGATCCGGCCCTGGCCGGAGGCTTCGACGGGGACCACGCCCTCGGTCGCGCGCAGGCGCTCGGCGTTGGCGGTGCCCTTGGTGGCCTGGAGACGGGCGCGGGTGGTCTCCATGCGCTGAGCCGCGAGATTGCGGGCGGCCGCGTCCGGGTTCGGCTCGGCCTTCACCAGCTCGGTCACGAGGGCGTCGAGCCCCTGCGGCGGCGGCTGGCCCGGGAAGCGCTCCGCGAAGAGCCGCGCCGCGACCCCCTCCGCGGACTGGCCCGGCTCGCGCGCGCCCGCGTCGATGCGCTGGCGCACCGCCTCGCGCTTGAGCGCCACGATGTCCTCCACGGTGTGGACGGGCTTCATGGCCAGGGTCAGCCCGGGGGCGTCGCGCAGGCAGCCGGCCAGCCGCTCGGCCTGCGGCTCGAAGTCGCGCGCGATGCGGGTGGTGCCCGCCTCGAAGTTGACCGGCCAGATCCGCACGGTCTCGATCCGCGCGTCCTCGGTGTAGAAGATCTTGCCCACCCAGCTCACCGGCAGCGCCATCACGCTGATCGCGGTCTCGCGCATCGCGGCCCAGAAGGCGTCGCTCAGGTCGAACTGGCGCGAGGCGAGGTCGCCCGAGACCGGCACCGAGAGCTTGATCTCCCCGCGCACGTTCTTGAGCAGGGAGACCAGCATCCCGAACGGCACCCCGACCCGATCGCGCACCTCGTCGCCGCTGCGCGAGGGGGCGTACTCGGGCTGGCCGATGAGCAGGTCATTGGTGGCCTCGATGCGGTTGTCCACCACGCGGTAGTGCACGGTGGCCCCGAAGGCGCCGCGGCGCGCGACCCACCCGATGAGCTTGTTGCTGTACGGGTTGACGCGGGTGAGCGGGAAGTCGGTGAGCTTGCCGTCGAGCTCGAGGTTGAGCGGGCCGCCGATCGCGCCCAGGGTGCCCTTGATCTCGAACGGCGCGCCGCCGGTGAGCCGCCCGTTCATCGCGACCTGGCCGCGGCTGTCGGGCGCGGTGCCGAGCCCGCGGCCGCTCAGCACGATGCGGGAGGCCTCCTCGACGAAGGCCGGCGTGGTCGTGCGATCCACGAAGCGCACGAAGCCCTCCTCCACCGCGAGCGCGCCGACTCTGACGACGGGCGGTGATGTGGCAGCACCCGGCGCGGCGCCCGGCGCGGTCGTGACCCGGTCGCGCGGCGCGGGCGCCGCGGGGCCGGGTGGCGCGGGCGTGGTCTTCGGCGCGGACGGACCCGCCATCAGGAGCCCGAGCAGCGGCACCGTGCCGTCGGCCTCGCGCTCCAGGAGCACCCAGGGTCGGTCGATCGCCACGCGCTCGACCGTCACGCGGCGCGGCCAGTCCGCGTCGAGACGAGCCACGTCCACCCGCTTGATGTAGGCCAGCATGCGTTGCCCGTCGCCGAAGGTGGGGTCGTCGAAGGCGAGGCGGCCGGTGGCCGCGACGGACAGCGGCGCCAGCGTGCCGCGCACGCGCAGGTCGGCGTCCATCTTGCCCTCGATGGTGCCGCGCGAGGGCAGGAAGGCCTGCATCGTGGCCAGGTCGAGCTGCTTGGCCGCGATCTGCATGTCCACCGCCTGGGTGTCCACACGAAGCTGGCCCTGGACCTCGAGGTGGCCGCCGGTCGCGGTCTCCGTGCGCAGCTTCACCTGCGACGCCTCGCGCGCGGGCCAGGCGATGTTCTCGATCTGGAGATTCGCGCCCTGGAGCTGGATGCGCCCCGGCGGGCTCACCGCGCCATCCACGATCGCGATCACGCCGTCCTCGACCGCGACGCGACGCACGCGGACATCGACTTTCGGCTCGGCCCCTTTCGGCGCCCCCGGGCCGGACGGCGCGAGGCCGCCGGCGGGCTCGCGTCGCGCGCCTCCGGTGGCGGGCGGGGGCGCCGGCGTGAGCAGCGCGACGATCGGGAAGCTCCCGTCGGCCGCGCGCTCGATCTGCGCCCACGGCTTCTGCAGCCGCGCGGCCTCGACCACCACGGTCGCCGGCCACGTGTAGTCGATCCCGGTGGTCTCGAGCCGCGCGGCGGTGGCCACCGGCCGGTCGCCGTCCGCCACGGCCAGATCGGCCAGCGTGGCGGCGCCGCGCGCGGTGATCGCGAGCGGCTCGAGCGTCGCCTTGACCTGGAGCTCGCCGCTCGCCTTGCCCGTGATCCGCCCGCGCACCGGCAGGTAGGGCCGCACCGGGGAGAGATCCATGCCGCTCGGGGTGACCTGCGCTTCGATCGTGCGGGCGGTGAGGTCGAGCTGCCCCTTCGCGGTGAGCGTGCCGGACCCCGGGGTGGACATGTCGAGCTGCACCGGGATCGCGCCGCGCGCGGGCCACTGGAAGTCCCGCGCGGCCAGGCGCACGCCGGCCACCTCGAGGCGCGCGGGCGGGCTCACCGCGGCGTCGACGATCGTCGCGCTGCCGTCCTCGAAGATGGCCTCGCGCACGGTCACCGTGGCCTTGCTGGTGTCGGCGGCCGCCGGCGGCGCGGGAGCCGCCGATGGCGCGGCGGCGGCCGGGGGCGCGGGAGCGGCCGGGCCTGGGGCCGCGCCCGGCGCCGGGCGCGCCGGGGCGAACAGCGCGGTGATCGGCAGGGTTCCGTCGGCGCGCCGCTCGATGTGCACCCACGATTTCTTCATGTGCACGCGCTCGATGCTGGCGGTGGCCGGCCAGGTGTAGTCCAGCCCGACCGTCTCGATGCGGCCGACGGTGAGCACGGGCCGGTCGCCGTCGGAGAAGGAGAGATCGCCGAGCGCGGCGGTGCCGCGGGCATTGAGCTGCATGGTCTCGCCGAGCTGGCCCTTCAACGCCATGTCCGCCTCGACCCGGCCCTGCAGGCGCGCGCTCAGCGGCACGTAGGAGCGATAGGGCGCGAGCGTGACGCCCGCCACGCGCGCGCGCAGCTCGAAGCGGACGGGATCGAGCGCGACGGTGCCCTCGGCGTCGAACGTGCCGGCCTCGGGCGTGCCGGCGGAGAACTTGACCCGCGCGGGCTGCCGGCCCGGCCATGTGACGTTGTTCGCGGTGAGCGCGATCGGCTCGATCCGCAGGCGCGCGGGCGGCGTGACCGAGGCATCGTCGAACCGCACCCGGCCCTGCTCGACCGCGACCTCGCCGATCTCGAGCGCGAGCGCGCCGGTGGTCGCGGTCGCCGGCTTCGCGGTGGGCGCGGCCGCCGGTGCGGGCGCCGCCTTCGGCCGGAGCGACTGGACGATGTCGAGGATCGGGAAGCGCCCGGCGCGGTCCCGCTCAAGGGTCACGCGCGGCCGGGCCAGGCGCAGGCGCTCCACGCGCACCTTCGGCCACTGCGCATCGAGGCCGGTCATCTCCATCCGGTCGGCGGCGATGAGCCGTCGCCGGCCCTCGCGCGTCCGATCTTCGCTCTGGGCGCCGGCGGTTGTCGTGGCGCCGGTGGTGGGCGCGGGCGCGGCGCCGGGCGGGGCGCCAGGGGCCGGCGCGCCGGCGGCCGCACGTGGTCCGTAGACGGTGGCGCCGTTCAGCGTGGCGCTCCCGCGCACGCGCGTCGTGACGCCGCCGCCCCCCGTCGCGCCCGTCTGGACGGGCGCGGTGGGCGCGGTGGCCACGTCCACCGTGAGATCGGTCTCGATCATGCCGTTGAACTGCAGCGGGAGGTCGAGATAGGGCGCCCAGAAGGCCAGGTCCACGCGGCTGATCCGCGCGCGCACCGTCGAGCCGAGCGGGGTGGAGCGCGCGGTGCCCTGCACGTCGAGCGCGCCGCCGCCCGGCAGGGTCGCGGTGAGGGTGACCTGGGCGGGCACGCGGCCCGAGGCGTCGAAGCCGTCCACCACCAGCTTGAGGCGGTCCAGCTCGAAGCGATTGGTCTGGCCGGGCCGCGGATCGTGCACGGTGGCGCGCCCGACGACCTCGACGCGACCCCGCGGCCGCCCATCCGCTCCGTTCACGGTGGTCAGCGCGAAGGCCAGCGAGGGCACGGTGACCAGCGAGGTGTCCGCGCCGCGCCGGCGCATCACCAGGTTGTCGAGCCGGGCCTGGCCGTCAAGACGGAGGCCGTCCTGCGCGTCCGCGGTGGCGGTGAGCCCGGCCGAGACGAGGGCCCGCTCCAGCACCACCGCGGTGTCGGGCGGCAGGTAGAGGTTGGCGAGGGTCGCGTCCATGTTGCTCAGGTTGACGCGCACGCGCCCGTGCATCGGGGCGAGCCGGACCTCGGACAGCTCGACCGACAGCGGCGCGCCGGCCACGGTGGTGGTGAGGCGGCCGCGGCCGCGCGGCTCCGGGTTCACGGTGGAGAGCAGGGAGGCCTCGATGGCCAGCGCGTCGGCCCGCCAGGTGCGGGGCGGGGTCAGCTCGCGGTCCTCGAACAGGATCGCGCCACCGGTCAGCGCGAAGCGATCGAGGGTGAAGGCGGCCGTGCCCTCGCGCGGCTTGGACGGGCGCAGCAGATCGGAGATATTCAGGACCCCGCGCGCGGTCCGCACGATGCGCACCCGGGGATTGTCGAGCGCCAGATCCTCGATCCAGAGGTGGCCGCGCAGCAGCGTGCTCGGGCGGAAGCGGACTTCCAGGCGGTCTAGCTCGGCGAGTGGCGGGCCCGGCTCGCGATCGTCCAGCCGGAGCCCGGTGATGCGCAGGTGGCCGCCGCGCAGGTCGAGCGCGAACTCCCTCATCGTGAGCGTGCGGCCGGTCTGGGCCTCGACCTGCCAGACCACGGCCCAGCGGGCCAGGCTCGGCAGCGCGAGCCAGGCCGCGGTCGCCGCCACCACGAACGTGGCGAGCAGGGCGACCGCGACGGTGAGGAAGAGGCGGCGTCGGGTCACGGGCTCAGTATGCCTTGCCCCCGGCCCTCAGCCTACCCGGGAGGCTCAGCGGAACGCGGGAGCGATCTCCGCGATGAAGCGGTCCAGGTCCCGGCGCAGCTCGGGCAGGGGCCGGAACAGGGTCGGGATGAACAGGGTGTCCACCTTCGCGGCCCGGAGCTCGGCCAGCGTCTCCCGGATCTGCTCGGGGGTGCCGGCCAGGCACGTGTCGCGCGCGTCCGCGGCGTGGCGCCCCATGCGGGAGCCGATCGTATCGGCCAGCGCGTCCACCTCGGCCTTCTTGTCGGTGATCAGCAGCGCCATGTTGGCCGAGTGCCGGATGGTCTTGGGGTCGCGTCCGACGCTGGCGCAGTGCTCGTCGAGGATGCGGCCCTTGTGGGCCAGCACCTTGGGTCCGCCCCAGACGTTCCAGTGATCCGCGTAGCGGGCCACGGTGAGCAGCGTCACCTTCTCGCCGCCGCCGCCGATCATCAGCTCGGGGTGGGGCTTCTGCACCGCCTTGGGCTGGAGCGGGGCGTCGGAGAGCGTGTAGTAGCGGCCCTTGAAGTTGCTGCGGTCCTGGGTCCACAGGGACTTCATCACCTGGCAGGCCTCGTCGAGGCGCTCCAGGCGCTCGCGCATCGTGTAGAACGGAATGCCGTACGCCTCGTGCTCGTTCTCCTGCCAGCCCGCGCCGAGCCCGAGCAGGAGCCGCCCGCCGGAGATGATGTCCACCTGCGCGGCCATCTTGGCCACCACCGCCGGGTGGCGATACGTGTTGCCGAGGACGATCGTGCCGACCTGGATGCGCGGCACCAGCGTGGAGAGCGCGGTGAGCGTGCTCCAGCCCTCCAGCATCGCGCCCTCGCGCTCCTTCGTGTTCGGCACGAAGTGGTCGGTCACGCAGGCCACGTCCCACTTCGTGGCCTCCGCGTGCTTCCACAGCTCGAGGACGCCTGGCCACGTCTGATTTCCCATGCTCGTGAAGATGCCGAAGCGCATCGTGGTCTCCTTAATACGGTTAGGACCTAACGCGATCTATTCATGAACAAGTAACGCGTGAGGCGGCCGGGTCCTGTCGCCGTGGGCGGCTCCCGCGCAGCCGGCTTCGTCACCCACTCGCCGGACTCGCCGCTCTTCGAGCGGCGCACCGGACTCGGGGGGCCCACTACGCTCGCCTGCGCGGGAGCCACCCACGGCGCCACCCGTCCGGTCTCGGTCGAGGCTGTTCATGAATAGGCCGGATTCGGTTCGGGCTAGTGCTCAGTCTCGGATTCGCGGGCGGGCCCGACCAGGGTGGCGCCGCCGTCCACCACCAGGACATGGCCGGTGATGTAGCGGGCGTGGCCCGACAGCAGGAAGCGCGCGGCCTGGCCGATGTCCCAGCCGGTGCCCTCGCGGGCGAGCACGGAGGCGCGCCGCCGCTGCTCGCGGGCCGCGGGGGTCATGCCGCGCGCGTAGACCATCGGGGTGTACACGGGGCCGGGAGCGATGCAGTTGACGCGGATGCCGTCGGGGCCGTGGTCCACCGCCATCGCTCGGCTGAGCGCGATCACCGCGCCCTTGGAGGCCGAGTAGGTGGTGAGGCCGCGCGGGCGCAGCGCCGAGATCGAGGAGATGTTCACGATGGCGCCGCCCTTGGCGGTGCGGATCATCTCGGGGATCGCGGCCTTGGAGGCGAGGAACATGGTCTCGACGTTGACCTGCATGACCCGCCGCCAGGTGTCGGGCTTCTCCTCCACCACGGTGCCCTTGCTGCCGATGCCCACGTTGTTGATCAGGAAGTCGAGCCGGCCGTAGCGGCTCACCGCCTCGCGGGCCATCGCCGCGCACTGCGCCTCGTCGGTGACGTCCACCGCGAGGGCCGAGGCCTTCCCGCCCTCGCCGGTGATCATCTCGACGGTGCGCTTGGCGAGGCCCTCGTCGCGGTCGACAACCAGGACCGCGGTGCCGCTCCTCGCGAGCAGGATGCAGGCGGCGCGCCCGTTGCCGATGCCGTCGCCCGCGGCCCCGCCGCCGGTGACGATCGCCACCCGTCCCGCCAGTCCCAGGTCGTCGTCGGGCCGCGTCGCTGCGGTTGTCGTGGTCATGAGAGCCCAGCCTTTCGTGAGGAGGTCAGGGGAGGCCGGCGCCGGGCACGTCCACGCGGATGGTCTCGATGGCGCCGTCGCGCTTGTCGGCCATGGCCGGCCCGCTGCCGGTGCTGGTGCAGACGAAGAGGGTGCGGCGGTCGACGCCGCCGAGCATGCAGGCGAAGGCGTAGCGCGTGCCCGTCGACACGGTCCGGTCGACGGTCCCGCCTTCCCGCACGCGCAGCAGCGCGGAGCCGCGGGCGTCGGAGACCCAGATTGCACCCTCGGCGTCGAGGCACATGCCGTCGGGGAAGACGCGCTCATCGAGTGAGGCCCACACGCGCCGGTTGTCGAGCGCGCCGTCGGGGGCCACGTCGAAGGCGGTGAGGCGATGGGCCTGCGTCTCGCCGATGATCAGGGTACGGCCGTCGGGGGTGATGACGGTGCCGTTGGGGAAGAAGAGATCCTCGGCCGCGCGGGTGACGCGGCCGTCCGGGTCCACCCGGACCAGGCACGTAGTTCGCGGCGGCTCGCCCTTGTGGCGATCGTAGCCGAAGTTGCCGACGTAGGCGCGGCCCTTGCCGTCCACCACCATGTCGTTGCACGGCCCGGTCGCGACCGCGGAGAGATCGGCGAGCACGCGGGAGGTGCCGTTTTCCACCCGCAGCAGGCGGCGGTCGAGCATGGAGACGACGAGCAGGGCGCCGTCCGGCGTCCACCCGAGGCCCGATGGCCGCTGCGGGATCTCCAGGATTGTTTTTACCGTCCCGTCGTCGGTCACGGCTAGCACTCTATGGGTGTAGAAGTCCGAGAACCAGAGCCGCCCGTCGTGCCAGCGGGGCGCTTCGGGAAACGTCAGCCCGTCGAGCAGGGTCTCGAGCACGGGCTAGGCGATGGCCGCGGGGGCCCGCGGCGTAGCCTGCCACTGCGCGGGATCGTGGCCGAAGAAGACGGTGGCGCCCGCCTGGTCGCGCAGGCGCCGCAGGGTGGCGAGCGACTCGCGCATGATGGGCCCGTTCCACAGGATGCGCGGCAGCACGTCCCGGTCCATGTTCTCCCGCGTGTAGCAGGCGTCGGCGGCGCAGACCATCTCCGTGCCCTTGCCCAGGCGCACCCGCAGCGACTGGTGGCCGGGCGTGTGCCCGAAGGTGGGGAACAGGATCGCGCTCCCGTCACCGAACACGTCATGCTCACCGTCAACGAGTCGGTAGTCGAGGGGATGGTCGAAGTCGATCGGGCTCGGGTTGTAGCCGGGGGCGAAGCCGGGCCGCCGCGCCGCCTCCATCTCCGCCTTCTGCACCAGGAAGGTCGAGCGCGGGAAGAACTCGTTGCCGCCGCAGTGGTCGAAGTGCAGATGCGAGTTGGCCACGTAGCGGACGTCGTCGGGCTGAAGGCCGAGCAGGGCGAGCTGGGGCAGCACGTCCTCGCCCTCCCTCGACTTCACGCTGAGCCGCTTGGCCCGCTCGGCGCCCAGACGCCCGATCGGATCGACGCGGGCCTGCGCGTGAATGCCGGTGTCGAAGAGGAGCCGCCCGCGCGGGTGCGCCACCAGGAAGCTCATCACCGGCACCGTCCACGGCTGCCCCGCCGGGAGGTCGTCGAGCATGCTGGCCCGGTCCAGCTCGATGTAGCCGCCGCAGAGCGCGAAGAGTTGGATCACGGCGGGTACGATAGCCGGTCTCGAGGCCGTTGTCAGGTGGAAATGCTTCCGCGAGCATGACGATCTGTGGGCTTGTGGCCGCTCTTTCGCTTGGCTATAGTCCCTCCGGGGCTACGCTCGGCGCACGCGTCGCCGGGCGCGCGGCCCGCGATCCTCACAACGTCCGGACCCGCCCCCCTCCAGGGGCCGCGCACAAAGGGGCCACCATGGCACGTTGGTATAACGATCCGGGACTTCGGCGGCTGGTCAAAGAGCGCAACGCGGGGGACCTGAGCCGGCGGGAATTCCTGGCCCGGCTCGGCGGGACGGCGGCGGGCGCGGCGGCGGTCTCCTTCGCGGGCGCCGGCCCCGCGCGCGCTCAGAAGAAGATCGTCGTGACGACGTGGGACACCGAGCCCAACCCGTCGACCCGCGCGGCGATGAAGGCGATCGTCGAAGACTTTCACAAGCTCCACAAGGACATCGAGGTTCGCGCCGAGGGGATGGGCTGGGGCGACATGGACCGGAAGCTCCAGGCCGCGATGGCGGCCAAGAGCCCGCCCACCGCGTCGCACACCCAGACCTACGTGGTGACCTCGTTCCGAGACAAGGGGCTCATCGAGCCGGTGGACGACATCGTGAAGGCCATCGGCGAGGACAAGATCTTCCCGGCGGTGCTGCGCTGGCTCAAGTACCCGGACGGCAAGTACTGGGGCATCACGCACGCGTGGGGGGCCGAGATCCTCGGCGGCCGCGGCGACTATCTCGCGGGCACCGGGGTGAATCCACAGAGCTGGAAGACGTGGGACGACTGGCTCCGTGACCTGCCCAAGCTGAACAAGGCGCCGCAGCACTATGGCCTGTCGCTGGCCGGCATCCCGTTCTTCGTGAACGAGGACGTCTACATGTGGACCGGCGCCAACGGCGGGAGCCTCTTCGACGCCAAGGGCCAGCCCGCGCTGGAGAGCCCGCAGGTCCTCGGCATGCTCGAGTTCTGGAAGAAGCTCAAGCCCTACCTGCCGCCCGGCTGGGCCTCGCACGACTACCTCGAGACGCTCTCGGCGTGGGCCACCGGCAAGACCGCCCAGGTGCTCATGTGGGGGCGGACCGCAGGGTACATCGATCAGTACGCGCCGCCCGACAAGCGGAACCCCGAGGTCTTCCAGGTCTGGCCGAAGACCACCGGGCCCATGGGGAAGGCCCCGCTCACCCAGTTCGACAACGAGCCGTGGGTGATCTACGCGGACGCGCCCGCCGACGAGAAGGCGGCGGGCCGGGAGTTCCTCAAGTTCTTCTTCAAGCCGGAGAACTACCGCAAGCACTGCGACTCGGTGCCGGTGCACATCCTGTCCATCTTCAAGGCCGACTTCCAGGACTCGAGCTACCTCAACCACCCCGAGCGCAAGCGCTGGAAGCCGTGGCTCGACGCCCAGCTCAAGTGGGTGGAGATGGGCCGCGCGCATCCGCTGCTCGTGTGCAACCCCTCGGACATGCTGGTGCCGTGGATCGGCGACGTGGCGGCGGCCCCCATCCTGGCCGACATGGTCATGGCGGTGGTGGAGCGGGGCAAGGATCCGAAGGCGGCCGCCAAGGAAGCGAGCGACAAGATCTCCCGGGACATCATCGGGAAGGCGAAGGGCTGAGCTCGGCTCGCGTCGACGCCCTCGTCGTCGCTCCGGGCCGGGCGGCGCGCCGCCGGCGGCAGGCCTGGACCGGCATCGGCCTGCTCTTGCCCTCGGCCGCGCTGGTCCTGGCCTTCACGATCTTCCCGGTCGCCTACAACGTCTGGCTCGGCTTCTACGCCAAGCACTCGCTGCGGGCGACCAGCACCTGGGTCGGGCTCGGCAACTACGCGCAGATCCTCACCGACGCCGATTTCTGGCGCAGCGTCTGGCTCGGCACCTTCTACGCGGTGGCGAGCACCGCGCTGCAGATCGTGGCCGGGGTGGCGGGGGCCCTGATCCTCCACCGGCGGTTCCCGGGGTGCGACTTCCTGCGCGGGGTCGCGCTCTTCCCCTACATGATCCCCACCGTGATCGCGGTGTTCGTGTGGCGGTGGCTGATGAACGATCTCTACGGGGTGGTTCCCTACGTCCTGGACGCGCTCCACGTCCCGTTCATGCCGGCGGCCTGGCTGGCCCACTCCACCATCATGCTGGTGCTCATCATCCTCTCGGTGTGGACCTTCTTCCCCTTCGTCCTCGTCAACGTGCTGGCGCGGCTGCAGACCATCCCGCCCGAGCTGTACGACGCGGCGCGGGTGGACGGGGCCTCCGTGCTGCGCCAGTTCGCGCACGTCACGCTGCCCCAGCTCCGCAACGTGCTCCTCATCGTGCTCCTCCTGCGCGGGATCTGGATGTTCACCAAGTTCGACGTGCCGTGGCTGCTCGGCTTCGGGGGCGGGGCGGGGGAGGCGATCCGCACCCTGCCCGTCTTCACCTACCAGCGCTCGTTCACCTACTACCAGGCGGGCATGGGGGCGGCGCTCTCGAACGTGATGCTCGCCCTCCTGCTGATGGTGGTGACCATCTATTTCGTGGCCTTCCCGCCCGAGGGGGAGGACAACGATGCCTGATCACCGCCGGCGTGGCGCCCGCCGCCGGGTGTCGGCGTCCGCGGAGTGGGCGCTCCGCGTCGGGCTCTTCCTGTTCTGCGCGTTCCCCCTCTACTGGATGCTGGTCTCGTCCCTCAAGGTGAGCCACGAGCTGCTGGCCTCGCCGCCCACCTTCTGGCCGCACGAGTGGGACCTGCGCGCCTACCGGAAGCTGTTCTACGAGACGAACTTCTGGACCTACTTCCAGAACACGGTGGTGGTGGCGGCGCTCACCACCGTGATCGTGGTGGCCGCGGGCGTGATCGGCGCCTACAGCCTGACCCGCTACGCGTTCCCGGGCCGCACCCTGGTGGCGCGGGTGACCCTGCTCGCCTACATGTTCCCGCCCATCATCATGCTGGTGCCGCTCTTCCTGCTCGCCCGCGAGCTCGGCCTGGTCAACTCGCTGCCCGGGCTCGCGCTCACCTACATCTCCTTCTCGCTGCCCTACGCGCTCTGGATCCTCCGCGCCTTCTTCCAGTCGATCCCGGTGGAGCTCGAGCACGCCGCCCTGCTCGACGGGGCCAACCGCGCCCAGGCCCTCTGGTACGTGGTGATGCCGCTGGCCCTGCCCGGCATCATCGCCACCGCGATCTTCACCTTCATCGTGGCCTGGAACGACTTCCTGTTCGCGCTGGTGCTGATCGGCAGGGACGAGCTGAAGACCCTCGCCATCGGGATCAACGAGTTCTTCCACATGGCGGTGGTGGACTGGGGTCTGATCATGGCCGCCGGCGTCATGGTGACCATCCCCGCCCTCATCTTCTTCGTGGCGATCCAGCGCTACCTGATCGCAGGCTGGGGCGCCGGCGGCCTCAAAGGGTAGGCGCGGACGCCGATAAGGGCCCATCTACTTCGTTGGGGCCCTCGGTCAGGGCGCTCAACGTAGAGAGACTACGCCTCGCGCCCGACCTTCGGGCGCCGCCTCGCAGCTGGACCCTTCTCGGCGCCCGGCGGGGCTAGCCGCGATAATGCTCGTTGGGGCGCTTCATCTCGAAGATGTCGTGTACGTACGTGTACTGGTGCCCGGCAAGGCGGCCCACCGGCTTGAGCCGCGCGATGTCCACGCGCCCGGTGGCCGTGTCGTAGACGTCGTCGCGCACGTGGAAGTACACGATCTCGCCCAGCACGAGATTGTGCGGGCCGCGGCCCACCGGGATGATCTGCGAGACCCGGCACTCGAGGCTGATGGGGGCCTGGACCACGCGCGGTGAGCGCACCCGCACCCCGGGGGCGGCGGTGAGGCCGGTGAGCGCGAACTCGTCCACCTCGGGCGGGTACTCGCCCGAGCTCAGATTCATCTGCTCGGCGCGGTCGTCGTCCACGATGTTGACCACGAAGTCGCCGGTATGCTCGGCGTTCCGGACGGTGTCCTTGCGGTCTCGCGCCCGCGGGCCCGAGGAGAACGCGATGGTCGGGGGCTCCTGGCAGACGCCCATGAAGAAGCTGAAGGGGGCGAGGTTGTTCACGCCGTCCACGCCCACCGTGGAGACCCACGCGATCGGGCGCGGCACTACGCAGCCGATCAGCAGCTTGTAGGTGGACTCGGACTTCAGGGTCTGGGGATCGAGCTCCATGGCGAGTGTCTTCTCCCGGGACGAAGGTGGTTACTTGCCGCCGCTGATCTGCTCGATGGGCCGGCGCCCGGCGAGCCGCTCGCCGAGCTTGCGCCAGCCGCTCGCGGTGCGCAAGCGCCAGCGCTCGAGAAACAGGTACACGACGGGCGTCGTGTAGAGGGTGAGGAGCTGGCTCAGCAGCAGGCCGCCCACGATGCTGACGCCCAGCGGGCGGCGCAGCTCGGAGCCGGTGCCGGTGCCCAGGGCCAGGGGCAGGGCGCCCAGCAGGGCGGCCATCGTGGTCATCAGGATGGGCCGCAGCCGCCGCAGGCAGGCCTCGTGGATGGCCTCGCGGGGGGCGCGGCCCTCGCGCCGCTCGAGATCGAGCGCGACGTCGATGACCATGATCGCGTTCTTCTTGACGATACCGATGAGCAGGATGATGCCGATCACGGCGATGATCGACAGCTCCATCCCGCACGCGAGCAGGGCGAGCAGCGCGCCCACCCCGGCCGAGGGCAGGGTGGACAGGATGGTGAGCGGGTGGACGAAGCTCTCGTAGAGCATGCCCAGCACGAGGTAGACCGCGACGAGGGCGGCCAGGATCAGGAGCGGCTGGGTGGACAGCGAGGCCTGGAAGGCCTGGGCCGCGCCTGCGAACTTGCCGCGGATACTCGCGGGCAGGGCGATGCGGCGCGCCGCGTCCTCCACCGCGGTAACCGCCTGGCCCAGCGCGAGGCCGGGGGCCAGGTTGAACGAGAGCGTCACGGACGGGAAGAGGCCCTGGTGGTTCACCTGGAGGGGGGCCGCGCTCGGCTCGAAGCGGGTGAGCGCGGTGAGGGGGACGGGTTCCCCGCGGTCCGATTGGATGTGGATATTGCGGAGGGCGTCGGGGCTCTGCCAGAACTCGGGCGCCACCTCCATCACCACCCGGTACTGGTTGAGCTGGGTGTAGATGGTGGACACCTGGCGCTGCCCGAAGGCGCTGTAGAGCGTCTCGTCGATGAGGCGCGTGCTCACGCCGAGCCGGGCCGCGGTGGCCCGATCGATGGTGAGCGGCACCTGCAGCCCCGCGTCCTGCTGGTCGCTCGAGACGTCGCGCAGCTCGGGGAGGCCGCGGAGGGTCTGGAGCATCCGCGGGGCCCATTCGCTCAGATCCTCCAGCCGGTCGGCCTGCAGCGTGTACTGGTACTGGGCGTTCCCGAGGCGGCCGCCCACGCGGATGTCCTGCACCGCCTGCAGGTAGAGGGTGGCCCCCGGCACCCGCGCGAGTTTGGGGCGGAGCCGCGTGATCACCTCGTCGGCGGTGGCGTCGCGGTCGCGGCGCGGCTTGAGCGCGATGAACATGCGCGCGGTGTTGACGGTGGTACCGCGGGCGCCGCCGCCGCCCGTGTAGGCGGTGACGGTGGCGATGGCAGGATCGGCCTGGACGATCGAGGCGAGCTGGGTCACCTTCCCGCGCATGGCCTGGAACGAGATGTCCTGGGAGGCCACGACTCCTCCGCTGAGCCGGCCGTTGTCCTGCTGGGGGAAGAAGCCCTTCGGGATCACCACGAAGAGGTACACGGTGAATGCGCAGGTGAGCGCGGCGATGGCAAGGACCGTGCCCGGATACGCCAGCGCCCAGCCAAGGCTCTTCTCGTAGCCCCCAACCACCCAGCCGAACGCGCGCTCGCCGCCGCGGTAGAACCGGCCGCGGGGGCGGCCTTCGGGCGAGCGCAGGAGGAGCGCGCACATCATCGGGGTGGCGGTGAGCGAGACCACGAGCGAGACGAGGACCGCGACGGAGAGCACCACCGCGAACTCGCGGAAGAGCCGGCCGATCAGTCCACCCATGAGCAGGATCGGGATGAAGACGGCCACCAGCGAGATGCTGATGGACACCACCGTGAAGCCGATCTCGCGCGCGCCGGTCACCGCGGCCTGAAGGGCGGGCATCCCGGCCTCGAGGTGGCGCATGACGTTCTCGACCACCACGATCGCGTCGTCCACCACGAAGCCGGTGGCCACCGTGAGGGCCATCAGCGAGAGGTTGTCGATGCTGTAGCCGATCAGGTACATGAAGGCGAAGGTGCCGATGAGCGACACCGGCACCACCACGCCGGGGATCGCGGTGGCGCGCCAGTCGCGCAGGAACAGGAACACCACGAGCACCACCAGGGCCACCGAGATCATCAGCGCGTGCTCGACGTCGGCCACCGAGGAGCGGATGGTCACCGTCTGGTCGAGGACCGGGGTGAGGGTGACGTCGGCGGGCAGGAGCGCGTGCAGCTCGGGCTGGGCCTCGCGGATGCGATCGACCGTCTCGATGATGTTGGCACCCGGCTGGCGGAAGATGATGATGAGCGCGGCCGGCTTTCCGTTGGCGAGGCCGATCGAGCGCAGATCCTCGACGGAGTCGCGCACCTCGCCCACGTCCTCCAGGCGGACCGCGGCCCCGTTGCGCCAGGCCACCAGCAGCGGGCGGTACTCCGCCGCGTAGCGGAGCTGGTCGCTGGTGCGGATCTCCCAGGCCCGCTCCGGCCCGTGGATCTGGCCCTTCGGCCGGTTGACGTTGGCGCTGGCGAGCACCGCGCGCACGTCCTCGAGCCCGATGCCGTAGCGCGCGAGCGCGTGGGGGTTCAGCTCCACCCGCACCGCGGGCAGCGAGCTGCCGCCCACGAAGACCTGCCCCACCCCGTCGATCTGGGCCAGCTTCTGCTGGAGGATCGTGGAGGCCATGTCGTAGAGCTTGCCCGGGGGCGCGGTGGCGGAGGTCAGCGCCAGGATCATGATGGGCGCGTCGGCCGGGTTGACCTTGCGGTAGGTGGGATTGCTCGGGAGGTTGGAGGGGAGCTGGCCGCTCGCCGCGTTGATCGCCGACTGCACGTCGCGGGCGGCGCCGTTGATGTCGCGCGAGAGGTCGAACTGCAGGGCCACGCTGGTCGAGCCCAGGAAGCTCGTGGAGGTCATCTCGCTGACCGCCGCGATGCGGGTGAACTGGCGCTCGAGCGGGGTGGCCACCGCCGAGGCCATGGTGAGCGGGCTCGCGCCGGGCAGGCCGGTGGAGACGTTGATGGTGGGGAAGTCCACCTGCGGCAGCGGCGCCACCGGCAGGAGCTGGAAGCCGATGGCGCCCGCCAGCACGAGCGCGATGGTCAGGAGCGTGGTGCCGACCGGCCTTCGGATGAACGGGCCGGAGAGGTTCACGAGCGCGGCGCCGCGGCGGCGAGGGGGCCCGCGGGGGCCGGACGGCGCCGGGTGGCGCGGGCGGCGAGCCGGTCGAAGGCGAGGTAGATCACCGGCGTGGTGTACAGCGTGAGGAGCTGGCTCATGATGAGCCCGCCCACGATCGCGATGCCGAGCGGTTGGCGGAGCTCGGAGCCGACGCCTTGACCCAAGGCGAGCGGGACGCCGGCCAGCAGCGCGGCCATGGTGGTCATCACGATCGGGCGGAAGCGCAGCAGGCAGGCCTGGTAGATCGCCTCGGGCGCGGGCTTGCCCTCGGCGCGCTGGGCGTCGAGCGCGAAGTCGATCATCATGATCGCGTTCTTCATCACGATGCCGATGAGCAGGATGATGCCGATCAGCGCGATCACGCTCAGGTCGAGGCGCGCCGCCATCAGGGCGAGCAGGGCGCCCACCCCCGCGGAGGGCAGGGTGGACAGGATGGTCACCGGGTGGATCCAGCTCTCGTAGAGCACGCCCAGGACGATGTAGACGGTGCACACCGCGGCCAGGATCAGCAGCGGCTCGTTCGCGAGCGAGGCCTGGAAGGCGCGCGCCGCGCCCTGGAAGCGCGTCTCGATGCCCGCGGGCATCTTGAGGTCGCGCCGGGCCCGGTCGATGACGTCCACCGCGGCGCCGAGCGACACGCCGGGCGCCAGGTTGAAGGAGACGGTCACCGCCGGGAACTGCCCCTGGTGGCTCACCAGGAGCGGGGTGGCCCGCTCCTCGATGGCGGTGAAGGTCGAGAGTGGCACCTGCCCGCCGGTGGCCGAGCGCAGGTAGATCTGCCGGAGCGCGTCCGGACCCTGGCGGAACTCGGGCTTGACCTCGAGCACGACGCGGTACTGGTTGAGCTGGGTGAAGATCGTGGAGATCTGGCGCTGGCCGAAGGCGTTGTAGAGCGCGTCGTCGATCATCTGGGGCGTGATCCCGAGGCGCGAGGCGGTGTTGCGGTCGATGCGGATGGAGGTCTCGAGCCCCTGGTCCTGCTGGTCGCTCGCCACGTCCCGCAGCTCGGGCAGGGCCCGGAGGCGCTCCACCAGGCGCGGGGCCCACGTGTTCAGCTCGTCCACGCTCGGGTTCTCCAGGCTGTACTGGTACTGGGTGCGGCTCACCCGGTCCTCCACCGTGAGGTCCTGCACCGGCTGGAGGTAGAGCATGATGCCGCTCACCTCGGCCAGGCGCGGGCGCAGGCGGTCGATGATCGCGCCCACCGAGGCCCGCCGCTCGTCGAGCGGTTTCAGCGCGATCAGCAGGCGCCCGCTGTTGAGCGTCACGTTGGTGCCGTCGATCCCGATGAACGAGGACAGCGCATCCACCGCGGGATCGCGCAGGATGGCCTGCGCGAGCGCGCGCTGGCGCTGGGCCATGGCCGGGAAGGAGACGCTCTGGGGCGCCTCCGAGATGCCCAGGATCACCCCGGTGTCCTGGATGGGGAAGAGGCCCTTAGGCACCGCGACGTACAGGAGGAGGGTGAGCCCGAGCGTCGCCACCGCGACCAGCAGGGTCGCGGGCTGGTGCGCGAGCACCACGCGGAGCGTGCGCGCGTAGAGGCCGAGGATCCGGTTGAAGACGGCCTGGGAGGCGCGGGCTACGCGCCCGGGCTTCCGCTCCTCGTGCGACCGCAAGAGTTTCGCGCAGAGCATGGGCGTCAGCGTCAAGGACACCGCGGCCGAGACCAGGATCGCCGCGCTGAGCGTGATCGCGAACTCGCGGAAGAGGCGCCCCACGATGTCGCCCATGAAGAGGAGCGGGATCAGCACCGCGATGAGGGAGACGGTCAGCGAGACGATGGTGAAGGCGATCTGGGCCGAGCCCTTCAGCGCGGCCTCGAGGGGGGCGTCGCCCGCCTCGATGTAGCGGGCGATGTTCTCGATCATGACCACCGCGTCGTCCACCACGAAGCCGGTGGCGATGGTGAGCGCCATCAGGGAGAGGTTGTTCAGGCTGAAGTTCAGCGCATACATGACCGCGAATGTCCCGATGATGGAGACCGGCACCGCGATGGACGGGATGAAGGTGGCGGCGGGGCTGCCCAGGAACAGGAAGATCACCAGGACGACCAGGATCACCGCGAGCATCAGCTCGAGCTGCACGTCGCGCACCGAGGCCCGGATGGTGGTGGTGCGGTCGGTCAGGATCGCGACCTTCACCGAGCCGGGCAGGGTGGTCTGGAGCTGGGGCAGGAGCTGCTTGATGCGGTCCACCACCTGGATGAGGTTCGCGCCGGGCTGGCGCTGGATGTTGACGATCACCGCGGGCTCCACGCCCATCCACGCGGCCTGCCGCAGGTTCTCCGCGTCGTCCACCGTGTCGGCCACGTCGGAGAGATGCACCGGCGCGCCGTTGCGGTAGGCCACCACGAGGGTCCGGTACTGGTCGCTCGACGTGAGCTGGTCGTTGGCCCCGATGGTGAAGGCCTGGCGGCTGCCGTCGAGACTGCCCTTGGCCTGGTTCACGTTGGCCGCGGACACCGCCGCCCGCACGTCGTCGAGCGTGAGCCCGTTGGCGGCGAGGTGCGCGGGATTGACCTGGACGCGGATCGCCGGCTTCTGGCCGCCGCTCAGGCTGACGAGGCCGACGCCGGGAAGCTGGGAGATCTTCGGCACGAGGCGGGTGTCGGCCAGGTCCTGCACGGTGGTGAGCGGCAGGGAGGCGGAGGTGAGGCCCAGGGTGAGGATCGGCGCATCGGCGGGATTGACCTTGCTGTAGATCGGCGGGTTGGGCAGGTCGCCGGGCAGGAACGAGGTGGCCGCGTTGATCGCGGCCTGCACCTGCTGCTCCGCGACGTCCAGCGCCAGGTTGAGATCGAACTGGAGCGTGATGACCGACGCGGTGCTGGAGCTGGTGGACGTCATCTGCTTGAGCCCGGGCATCTGGCCGAACTGGCGCTCGAGCGGCGCGGTGACCGCGGAGGCCATCACGTCCGGGCTCGCCCCCGGATAGAACGTCTGCACCTGCATGGTCGGGTAGTCCACCTGGGGCAGGGCCGACACCGCGAGCAGGCGATAGGCGACGAGCCCGGCGAGGACGATGGCGATGGTGAGGAGCGAGGTGGCGACCGGCCGGAGGATGAAGACGCGCGACGGGTTCATGGGCCCGCGCGCGCGGCGGGCCGCTCGCGACTGGTGGGCTCCACGCGCGAGCGCTCCTGCACGCGGTCGGCCCCGTCGACGATGAGCGCGTCGCCCGCGGCCACGCCCTCGCGGACCGCGGTGACGCCGCCTTCACTGGGTCCGGGCGTCACTTTGCGCAGCTCGACCGTCTTGTCCGGCTTCACCACGTAGACGAAGGGGCCCTGGGCGCCGCGCTGGATCGCCTCGTTCGGCACCAGCACCGCGCCGCGGAGCGAGTCCACCAGGATGCGCGCGTTGACGAACTGGTTCGGGAACAGCGAGCCGTCGCCATTGACGAAGGACGCCTTGAGCTTGACGGTGCCGGTGCCCGCGTCGATCTGGTTGTCCACCGCCACCAGGATGCCGGTCGCCAGCTTGGTGCGGCCCTCGCGGTCGAAGGCGTCGACCGGGATGGGCCCGCCCGCGCGCTGGCGGGCGAGCACCGGCGGCAGGTTATCCTGGGGAATCGTGAAGACCACCGCGATCGGCTCCACCTGAGCGAGCACGACGAGCCCGCCCGCGTCGTTGGCGTGGATCATGTTGCCGGGATCCACGAGGCGGAGCCCGGCGCGGCCGGTGATGGGGGCATTGATCCGCGTGTAGGTGAGCTGGAGGCGAATGCTGTCGATCTGCCCCTGGTCGGCCTTGATGGACGCCGCGAGCTGGGCGACCGCGGAGGCCTGGGTGTCCATCTGCTGCTGCGGGATGAAGCCGCCCTTGACCAGGGTGCGGTAGCGCTCGAGATCCATGCGGGCGTTGGACAGCGCGGCCTCGTCCTTGGCGAGCTGGGCTTCCGCCTGGGTGAGCTGGGTCTCGAAGGGGCGGGGATCGATCTCGGCGAGGAGGTCGCCCGCCCGCACGATCTGGCCCTCCTGGAACAGCGTCCGCATGAGCTGGCCGTCCACGCGGCTGCGGACCGTGACGATGCTGAGGGGGGTGACCGAGCCGAGCCCGGTCAGGTAGACGCCGAGATCGCCGCTGCGGGCGGCGACGGTCACGACCGGGACCGGGCGGGGCCCGGCCGCGGGGGCCGCGGGCTGGACCCGCTTGGGCCGGGCGACCGCGTAGTATGCGCCGGCGACGAGGAGACCGACCAGGATGAGGCAGATCACCCAGAACCGCCGGGCCCTTCCCGCCATGCCGGACTCCTCCCTTCGTGGCTTTGCTTGTAGCATATTTCGACGGGCGCCCAGGGTGGATCATTCGCGTCGGGCCGCCCCGAGCGTGCGGGCCACGCGCTCCGGTGTGCCCAGGTCACACCAGGTCACCGCCGGGATCTCCGCGACGGCCAGCGGGATCGTGGACGACGCGAGGACCGCGCGGGAGAAGTCTGCGGTGGGCGCGAAGAGGTAGGCTTGCCGGAGAGCCCACGCCTCGTACCGCGTGCCCGTGAACACGTCGAGGCGGGTGAGGCGGTCGTGGAGCAGCGGGAGGCACGCGAGGCCCGCCTCGACGAGGGCGGTCACGGTCGCCGCGAAGACGAAGGTGTTCCAGAGGGCGCCACCGTCCTGCAACCGGCGCGCGAGCTCCGCGGGCGGCTTCTCGTGGAACGCGCGGATGCGATGGACCGGGCCGCGGGCCATCCAGCCCACCGGCTCCCCGGGCTCGATCCAGCCGTAGTCGGGCTGAGGCTCGGTCGGGTGCACGCCCAGCAGCAGGAGCCACTCGGGGTGCTCCCGCACGTACGCGCTCGCGGCAGCGACGTGGGCCATGAAGACCGACTCCTCCACGATGAAGTGGTCGGTCGGGAACACGACGACCACGGCCCCGGGATCCCGGGTCCGGATCCAGTGCGCGGCCAGCAGCACGCCCGCCGCGGTGCCGCGGTCGCAGGGCTGGGCCAGCACCGTGATCACCGGGTGCCCGGCGAGCTCGGCCGCGACGTGGGCCGCGTGGCCCGCCAGGGTCACCGCGACGGTCTGCGAAGGCGGGATCAGCCGCGCCACCCGATCGAGCGTGGTGCGCAGCAGGGACTTCGAGCCGGTGAGCGCGCAGTACTGCTTCGGCCGCGCCTCCCCGTACAGCTCGCGGGCCAGGGATTGCAGCCGGACGCCTTCTCCGCCGGCGAGCACGACCGCCCAGAGATCGCTTCTCGAATCGAGCATGGCGTGGACCTCCCGCGCGAAGCCGCGACCGCCGCGGCCTCGCGCCTGATGGGTTCGGTGCGCTAACCGGGCAGCTCCACGAAATCGAACGATGTCACGTCGACCCGGTAGAACCGGCTGCTGGGGACCCCGACGTCGAAGTAGGCCCGACCGTGGGCCGGAATGGTCTCGCCGACCGGCGCGACCTCGCTCGCGACGTCCTGCCCGCTGGCGTCGATCTCATGGATGCGCAGCGCGACGTTGACCGCGGAATCGCCGTAGTCGTTGTAGACGTAGCCGGTGATCCGGGTGCGGCCCGCCGCTCCCTGGCCCGCCGTCCACTCGACGTGGAAGAAGTGCTCGGCGAGCGCGCTCTCTTCATCCGGATTGCGGGTCTTGGTCACCGGCGCCGACTCGTCCCAGTCCAGCCCGGTCTCGCTCCAGTCGGCGCGCGCCACGTGCGCGTCGAGTCCCGCCACGCCGAGCGCGGCCACCGCAAAGCTCGCCAGCATCACCGTGAAGATCCGAAGCATGGACAGTCCTCCTCCGTTTGGTTGCTGGGTTGTCCGAGACGACCGGTCGAACCGGGGGACTACGGAGCGGGCGGAGCGCGGGGCGAGGCGGCGGAGGCCCAGAGCCCGAGCGGCATCCGCTCGAGAGTCGGGGTGAGGCGGGCCACCAGCCGGGCGATGAACGGGAGATCGGTCGGGGCGGCGGGCGGCAGGTGCCCGGTCCCCGAGGCGATCAGCGAGACGATGTCGTCCCCATCGGCGTCGTCGTAGATGCCCGGAATCCAGGTGGGATCCGGCGGGCTCGCGTGGGCGAGTCCGGGCAGCGCGACGGGCGCGAGCAGCAGCAGGACGACGAGGAGGCGCTGCATGCTAGGGCCGGGGCGGCAGCATGAGCTGGCGCATCTCCTCGCGGAGCTGGGTCAGGCGTTCCTTGGTCTGGGCGGCCCGGGCGAGCTGCTCGGGCGTGAGCACGGCGCGGACCTCGAGCGCGGCCTGCGCGCCGTCCTGTGCGAGCTGGTCGCGGAGCTGACCGATGCGGCCGAGCTGCGGCTGCAGGTCGGCGGGCTGGAGCGGGCCGGGAGCCAGCAGCTTCGCGCCCAGCTCCTGCTGGGCCTGGCGGAGCTGCTCGATGAGCGGGCGCGTGGTCGCGCGATGCGTGGACAGGATCCCGCGCACCTTCGCCTGCTGCTCCGGGCTGAGGTTGGCCGCGCGGATTATCAGCCACAGCTCGCCGTCCGCGCGGCCCATGGCCTCCCGCATTCCTCCGAACGGGGCGCCGGGGCCGGGCGGGGGGGACTGGGCGAGGGCTGCGGTCGCGGTCGAGGCGACCAGGAGCGCGGCGGCGATGGTTCGCGTCGTCAGAGCATTGCTCATGGCTCTCCTCCGGTCAGCGCGTGGTCCAGCTCCTGCGCCATCACCTCGAGACTCACGTGCGGATCTTCCGCGGCCGCGACCGGTGGATCGCCGCTCACCGAGAACAGCGCGGCAGAGACGTCCGCGAGGATCGCAGCCACCTCGTGCGGCTGCATGGTCGGCGGCCCCGGCGTCACCGCGCGCCACACCGTGACCTCGACCCAGATCAGCAGCGCGGCCGCGACGGCGGCGAGGGCGACGGCAGCGGGCATCCAGCGCCGCCGCCTCACGGGGGCCGGGCGCGTCCGGGGCTCGGGCGTGTCGCGCAGCACGCCGGTGATCAGGGCCAGCTCGCCGCGGATCCGCCGGTGCCGCGTTGCGCACGCCGCGCAGCCGGCCAGATGCGCCCGCTCGGCCACCGAGGCGAGCTCCGCCAGGTCGCGCTCCAGCGCGTCGTCGGAGAGGCAGCGGCTCACCGGGCGTCTCCCAGGCGCCGGCGCAGCGCGCGCATCGCGCGGAAGAGATGGCGCTTGACGCTGCCCGGGCTCAGCCCGAGGGCCGCGGCCACCGCGAGCGTGGGCTGCTCCTCGATGTGGCGGAGCGCGAAGACCTCCTGCTGGCGCCGCGGCAGCGTGCGGAAGGCGATCCAGATCCGCCGCCGCGTGTCCTCGCTGATCGCGACGTCGCTGGGCGCCGGGGTCAGCGCCACCAGGGGCACCTCGTCGAGGCGGGCACCGCGGAGACGGAACCGCATCCAGCCGCCGGCCCGCCGCCGGTCGCGGCAGCCGTTGACCGCGACCCGGGTGAGCCAGGCCCCCCGTTTTGCCGGGACTTGGCCGAGCCGCTCGGCCTGGTGCGCCTTCAGAAAGACGTCCTGCACCACGTCATCGGCCTCCTGCGGGTCGCCCAGGAGGAGGCGACACAGCCGTTGCAGCCGCCCGTAGTGGGCGGTGACCAGCAGATCCTGTCGGGGTGCGGGCTCCACGTCCCTCTGACGCGCGGCCCATCCCCTCTCATCAGTCCTGACGAACGAATTCGTCCGGGCGTTGACATCCGGGGGCGGTCAACCGGGGCCGGCGCTCGTTCGTCAGTCACCACATGGCGAGCATCTCGCGACGGCCGGCATGAACGTCTGGGCCAGCGCTCGGATCGCCGTGCGCGCGCTCCGGGTCAACCTGCTGCGGAGTGCGCTCACCATGCTGGGCATCGTCATCGGCGTGGGCGCGGTGATCACCATGGTGGCGGTGGGCACGGGGGCGCAGGCGCGGGTGGCCGAGCAGATCCAGAGCCTGGGCTCCAATATGATCATCGTGCTCTCGGGCTCGGCGGTCTCGGGCGGCGTGCGCATGGGCTCGGGCAGCCAGCTCACGATCACCGAGGACGACGCCTGGGCCATCCAGCGCGAGGTGCGGACCGTCGCGGCGGCGGCGCCCACCTCGCGCGGCGGCGCCCAGATCGTCTACGGCAACCTCAACTGGGCCACGAGCGTGCAGGGCGTCACCGGGGAGTTCTTCATGGCCCGCGAGTGGGACGTGACGGACGGCCGCCTCTTCAGCCAGGACGAGGTGGAGGGCGCCGCCAAGGTGGCGCTCATCGGCCAGACCGTCGTGGGCAATCTCTTCGGTGACGGCGATCCGCTCGGCCAGGTCATCCGGATCAAGAACGTCCCCTTCGGCGTGATCGGGGTGCTCGAGCGTAAGGGCCAGACCACCTTCGGCCAGGACCAGGACGACACGGTGCTGATCCCGCTCAGCACCGCCAAGAAGAAGGTGCTGGGCAGCAGCCAGGCCAACGCGCGGGCGGTGGGCTCCATCGCGGTCAAGGTGCGGGAGGCGCGCGCCATGCAGGACGCCGAGCAGGAGATCCGCAGCCTGCTCCGCCAGCGGCACCGCCTGCAGGCCTTCCAGGACGACGACTTCTGGATCCGGAACCTCACCGAGGTGCTGCAGTCGCAGGAGGCCTCCTCCCGGGTGCTCACCTGGCTGTTGGCCGCCATCGCCTCGGTGTCGCTGCTGGTGGGCGGCATCGGCATCATGAACATCATGCTGGTGTCGGTGACCGAGAGGACCCGCGAGATCGGACTCCGGATGGCGGTGGGCGCCCGCGGGCGCGACATCCTGGTGCAGTTCCTGGTCGAGGCGGTGACCCTGTCGCTCATCGGCGGCGTCATCGGCATCGCCCTCGGCCTGGGCGGCTCCTACGCCATCGCCTACTTCGCGCAGTGGCGTACCCTGGTCAGCCCGGAGGCGGTGGCCTTGGCGTTCGTCTTTTCGGCCGCCGTCGGCGTCTTTTTCGGCTTCTACCCGGCCCGGCAGGCCTCCCGCCTCAACCCCATCGACGCCCTGCGGTATGAGTGACGGAACGGACCTATTAAAACCGCGCCATGTATGCTAAATTGGCCTTCCTGGCCATGATGTGTGTGGTCGGAAAAGTCGAGGTCGGGGCGTGGCGAGTAAGGGCATCCAGGACCTGGTCGGACAGGTGATGATCGACAAGGAGTTCCTCGCCGAGCTCGTGCGCGAGCCGGCGCGGGTGCTGGCCACCTTCGACCTGACCCCGGACGAGCGGGCCGCCATCATGCAGGCCCTGGGCAGCACGGCCAATGTCTCGGACCGGGATCGGGCGCGGGCGCTGCAGAACGTCATGCTCAAGCGCTGGGCCACCTGATGGGACGGAGCTGAGTGGCCAGCCTCCCCGAGATCGGCTTCCTGCGCCGGGTCCTGTACTTCAAGGACGTCGAAGAGGCGGTCCTCCTCGCCCTCTGGCCCAGCTTCCGCGAGCGGCGACTCAAGAAGGGCGACGTGCTGTTCCGCGCGGGGGATCCGGGCGAGGAGCTGTACCTGATCAGGGACGGCAGCATCGTGGTCTCCAAGCCGGTCACCGGCCGGGTGGAGCAGGTGCTCTCGCGGCTCGCCTCCGGCGAGGTGTTCGGCGAGATGAGCGTCTTCGGCGATGAGCGGCGCCGCTCGGCCACCTGCCAGGCCGAGATCGACACCATGCTCTATAGCCTCGACCGCGACAGCCTCAACCGCTTCGTGGCGGGCAGCCCGCTCGCCGCGGCCAAGTTCTTCCAGCAGATGGCGCAGGTCGCCTTCCAGCGGCTGCGCGACTCCTCCGACCTGGTGGCCGAAGTCACCCGCTGGGGGCTGGAGGCGACGGGCCTCGACATCGAGCACAAGTAGCGAGCCGGGACCTCGATCGTGAGCGAGGCCGGCGACAAGACCGCGGAAGGCAGGCCGAAGCGCACGCGCATCGAGCTGCTGGTCCGCGAGCAGGACGGCGACGGCTTCGCGACGCAGGAGATCTCCAGCGCGGTCGCCTACCTCCACAGCCGGCCCCAGCGCATCCCCGACGCGGATTGGGAGATGGCGCGGCTGCCCTACGCGCGCCAGGGCGTCGTCACCTACGCGCTGAAGAACCGCCGCACCGAGCAGATCATCCAGATCACCGAGACCGAGAAGTTCCTGTGGGCGCAGATGGACGGCCGCGCCTCGCTCCAGGAAATCGCGACCTCGTACCTGCTCAACTACGGCTCCTTCGATTTCGAGATCATCCCGACCCTGATCGTCAAGCTGCTGCGGGCCGACCTGCTGACGATGCGGCCGGTCTCGCGCCTGCGCGCGGTGCTGGCCCGCAACCGGCGCAACCCGGCGGCCCGAGCGATGGAAGGCACGCTCCACGCGCTCGAGCGCCTGACCGTGACGAGCCGCCGCTCGCACCAGTTCTTCGAGCGCATGTACCGCTACGGCGGCTTCCTGCTCTTCACCCCGTGGGCCATCGCCGCGCTCGTGCTCATGGTGGGGCTCGGCGTCCACAGCGGGATCAAGATCTGGAACAACCTGGGCGAGGTGACGCACGGGCTGGCCAGCCACCCGATCGTCGCCATCCTGCTCGTGAAGATCGTGTTCTGGCTCACCGTGATCAACCACCAGATCATCCACGCGCTGGCCTGCATCCACTACAAGCGGCGCGTGCGCGAGTTCGGCTTCACGATCCTGCACGGCTTCATTCCGACCTTCTACGCCGACGTGACCGACATCTTCATGGCCAGCCGCCGGGCCCGGGTCGTCAACGCGATGGCGGGGCCGCTCTTCCATCTCTTCCTGGGCGGTTTCTGCTTCTGGATCGCCACCCTGCTCCAGCCCGGCCTCATGCAGGGCTTCATCGCGGCCTCCGCGATCCTCCAGATCCAGTCGTTCTTCATCAGCCTCTACCCGTTCTGCTTCCTGGAGATGGACGGCTACCACATCCTGGTCGAGATGGTCGGCGTGCCCACGCTGAACCGCGACTCGGTGCGCTTCGTGCGCGAGTCGCTCTGGCGGCGCATCCGCACCGCCACCCGCCTCACCCGCCAGGAGACGATCTGCCTCGCCTACTTCGTGCTCTCCCTCGTCTCCATCGCGGGCTTCGTGTTCCTGAACGTCTGGCTGCTCTCGAGCGCCGGCAAGTCCTAGAAGCGAGCTGCGCCCAGCGTACGCGCTGCTCGCGGGGCGTTCGCGGCCTGGGGGAGTGCGGGGGCCATGTCTGGGCCCCCGCATTAGATAGAGAAGCTTCCGGTGTAAGCCCAAGCGCGCGGTGCGAACGGTTGTCCGCGGCCTGGGGGAGTGCGGGGGCCATTTCTGGGCTCCCGCATTAGATAGAGAAGCTTCCCGTGTAAGCCCAAGCGCGCGGTGCGAACGGTTGTCCGCCCGCTACCCGCCGCCGCGAATGACCAGGGCAACCAGGCGGCCCACGGAGTCGCCCAACGCCTCCGGTAGCTCGTGCGGCGCGTCTTCGAGCACGCGGCGCTGCTCGTCCTCGCTGAGCGCCTCGAGACGGGCCTGGGCCCGCTGGCGCACTTCGGGCCCCAGCAGGCGCGCGACCTCGAGCACGAAGCGCAGCGCCTGCTCGGCGCGCTCCTGCGGGGACGCGGCGCCCGCCCGCGCCGCCGCGCCCGCCTCGCGCAGCCGCCGGCTCAGGCGCACCCGCTGGCCGTGCACGCGGAGGAGATCGCCGGGCACCGGCCCCCATTCGAGGTCGAGGTCGTCAGTCACCGCGGCGATGGCGGGCGCCAGCGCGGGCGCGCTCTCGCGCGCGATCAGCTCGCCGAGCGCGCCCCGCCAGATCGGGGGCAGCGGCGCCGGGGCCGCCGCGTCCGCGGCCGGCTCGGGCGACTCGAGGATCTCGCCGGCGCGATCCAGCACCAGCCGGTCCTCCAGCGGCCCGCCCAGGGTCCACAGCGAGCAGATGACGCGGTCGCCGTCGCTCCGGACCACGCGGGGCTCGCGCCGCCGGATGTCCTGCCAGTCTGTGCGGTAGAATGCGGCGCCGTCGAGCGTGACCTTCTCGATCTCGTGGCGGAGCTGCACGACCACGCCGGGCCGCACGTGCTGTGCCTCGAACGGAGCGGGATGCCAGTCGAGCGCGGCGTCGGCCAGGAAGCGTTCGAGCGGGAGGCCCTCGGCTGCCCCGTAGCGAAAGCACTCGAGCAGGGCGGTGAAGAGCTGTTCGGTGGGGTAGGGCCCGCGATAGCGCACGGTGGCCACCCCGTGGTCCTTCATGAGTCCCGCGATCAGGTTGAGCAGGGTGGTGCCGCCGCCCGGCGGGAGCCGGCGCGGCTCGAAGAGCGGTGGGATGAAGTCGGGGCGCGCGTAGTCGAGCGACTGGAAGAGCGTCAGGGCCTCGCGCGTCCGCCAGGGCGCGTCGGGCTCCATCAGCCAGACCCGGTCCGAGGCGCCCCACGCGGGGTGCGGCCCCGCGCCCGGCTCGATGCCGAGCCAGCGGCCGTCCGGCAGGAGGCACTTGGCCCACGCGAGGCCCCCGTCGTCGCGCCAGCGGCACGCGGCGATCAGGTGCCCGCGGCGATCGAACTGGAGCAGCCGGCGCCGCACGCGGCCCGGCGCGTAGACGACCAGCGAGCCCGCGCGGCCCACCGCCACCGGTGGGTCGGGATCGTCGAGCGCGGCCACGAGCCGCTCGACCGCGTCGGGGTCGAGCGCGACGACGTCGGGGCGCGCGAGCCAGGCGCACAGGCGGGGCAGCACGGCGCGGTCCAAGATGGCGGATACTCTATCACCGTCGCGCGCCGCGGTTGCCGGACCGCGCACCTGCGGATACAATGCGGCGCGTGAAGGTCTGGCCGATCGTGATGGGGATCACGCTGTCGCTTGGCGCGTGCGCGCCGATCGTGGTGCCCATCCAGCTCCAGCCGTTTCCGGACGTGCCGGTGCCCGCCGAGTGGACTCCGTACTCCGACGACTGGGTCATCATCCGAACCCACAAGGTCACGGCAGCCCGCCTCATCTACTTCACGCAGACCGACGTGGAGGTGACGCTGGCCACCGCGCGGCGCCTGCTGGCCAACGCGGGCTGGCAGGAGGCCCGGGCCGAGCGCTTCGTCAACGCGGAGAAGTTTCCCGGGGTCTGGGCCGAGTTCCTCAAGGGTGACGACCTCTGCCGGCTGACTGTCATCGAGGGCACGGGCACGACCCACGTGGACTACACCCTCGCGCGCGTGAATCCGGCCCCCTGATGGCCACGCCCGACCTCGGCTGGATCCCGGCCACCGAGCTGGCCGCGCTCATCCGCTCGAAGAGAGTGTCCCCGGTCGAGGTGGTGGATGCGGTGCTGGCGCGCGTCGAGCGGCTCAACCCGTCGCTCAACTGCTTCGGCACCGTGACCGCCGAGGAGGCGCGCGACGCCGCGGTGGCCGCCGAGGTCGCGGTGATGACCGGCGAGACGCTCGGCCCGCTGCACGGCGTGCCGGTGTCGATCAAGGACCTGCTCTTCACGCGGCGCGTGCCCACCACCGGCGGCTCACGGTCGGCAAGACCACGACGCCGGAATTCGGGCACAAGGCGGTGACGGAGAGCCCGCTCTTCGGGATCACGCGCAATCCCTGGAACCCGGCGCTCACGCCGGGCGGCTCGAGCGGCGGCGCGGGGGCGGCGGTGGCCGCGGGCCTCGGGCCCCTCGCGGTGGGGACCGACGGCGGCGGCTCCATCCGGATCCCCGCGTCGTTCTGCGGGATCTACGGGCTCAAGCCGTCCTTCGGCCGCGTGCCGCAGAATCCCGGCTTTCCGGGCTGGGAGACGCTCTCCCACACCGGGCCGATGACCCGGACCGTCCGCGACGCGGCCCTCATGCTGGAGGCGATCGCGGGGCCGGACGATCGCGATCGCCACTCGCTGCCCGCCGCCGCGCACTCGTTCCTGGCCGCGTGCGAGGGCGGCATCGCGGGGCTCAGCGTGGCCTGGTCGCCCGATCTCGGCTACGCGCGCGTGGACCCGGAGATAGCCGATCTGTGCGCGGCGGCGGCCGAGCGTTTCGAGAGCTTCGGCGGGCACGTGGAAGTCGTGTCGCCCTCCTGGGAGGATCCGGAGGAGACCTTCCGCGTCACCGTCGGCGCCGAGACGTGGAGCGCGTGGGGCGACCGGCTCGAGACCGACGGCGAGAAGATGGACCGCTCGCTCCGGGCCCTGCTGCGCTTCGGCGCCGGGGTCACCGCCGCGCAGTATCTCCAGGCGATGCGACGCCGCCAGGAGCTCTGGACGGAGGTGCAGCGGTTCCTGGCGCGCTTCGATCTGCTGATCACGCCCACGGTGGCGGTGCCCGCGTTCGAGGTCGGCAAGCCCGGGCTCAACGAGGTCAACGGCCAGCCGTCCTCGCCGCTCGGCTGGACGCCGTTCTGCTTCCCGTTCAACCTCACCGGCCAGCCCGCCGCCACCGTCCCGGTCGGCTTCACGAGCGCGGGGCTGCCGGTGGGGCTGCAGATCGTCGGGCGCCGCCACGCCGACCACACCGTGCTGGCCGCCTCCGCCGCCTTCGAGGCCGCGCAGCCCTGGGCGGACCGCCGGCCGCCGGTCGACTGATTGCGTCGTGCACTTCGCCCTCGTCTGCCTGGGCGGCGCGATGGGGACGGGGGCCCGCTACCTCCTGGGCGGCCTCGCCATGCGCTGGCTCGGCGTCGAGTTCCCCTACGGCACCCTGCTCGTCAACGTGATCGGGTCATTCCTCATCGGTCTCGTCCAGGAGCTGGCCCTGGGTGCGGCGGTGGTGCCGGAGAACGTGCGGGTGGTGCTGGCGGTCGGTCTCCTGGGCGGCTTCACCACCTACTCGGCCTTCGCCTACGAATCGCTACGGCTCGCCGCGGCCGGCTCGTGGGGACCGGCGGTGCTCTACGTCTCGCTCACCACCGTGCTCTGCTTCGCGGCCTGCCTGCTCGGCATCGGGGCCGCCCGCCTCGTGGCCGGCTAGGGCTTCCGGGTCATTTCTTCCTGCCGCTTCTCGGCCTCCATGACGCGGGCCCGATGCTCGCGGAGCGCCTGATCGTAGCGGCGCAGCATCGCGTCACGCTCGGCGTGGAACTGCAGCCGCTCCACCAGCATGCCGCCGAGGAATGCCACCGCCATCGCCACGACGAGGATCAGGGCCTGGAAGACCCGACGGGCTTGGGCGGGATCGCGCGTCATGGGCGGTATGATAGCAAAGGCCCGGTGCGCGAGAGATCGCCGGAGGCGCGCTGGATCCTGGGGTGAGAATGACAGGAGGCTCGATGATGCGGAGACTCGCGCGAAGCGTGAGCACGGTGGTACTGGCGGCGCTACTGATCTGCCTGGGCGCGGGCGCGGCGCGCGCCCAGGTGTCGACGCGATCGGTCGACCGCGATCTGCGCGTCGAGTGGACCGACTCGGAGGATCGCCGCGGCCGTCCGGTGGTAAGCGGCTACGTTTACAACCAGCGGGCGGGCAGCTACGCGGTGAGCGTGCGGCTGCGCGTGGAAGCGCTCGACGGCTCGGGCCAGGTGGCCGGCTCGACTATCGGGTACGTCCTGGGCGAGGTGCCGCCGTCGAACCGCTCCTATTTCGAGATCAAGGCTCCCGCGAAGGCGGCGAGCTACCGGGTCACGATCGAGTCGTTCGCCTGGCGGGCCTACGGAGCCGGGGGAGGATAGGGGACCCATGACGACACGTCGGCTATTCCCACTGGCTCTCTGCCCGCTGGCTCTGTGTCTGGTGCTGGGGGGTGTGCCGGCGGGCGCGCCCGCCGCGCCCGCGCCGGAGGACCCGTACCTAGCGGGCTACGCGGGCGCGGTGCTCGAGCGCGAGTTCAAGCTCGACCGCCGCGTGGTGACGGTGCAGAACGGCGTGCTGATGCTCGACGGCGCCCAGCTCAAGGGGGCCGACCGCGCCGCGGTCGTGACCACGCTGTCGAACCTGCCGGGCGTGGTCCGCGTGGAGGTGCGGGAGGCCGCCGCCCGGGCGCCCGCGGTCGCGCCCGGGGCGGCGCCGGCCGCGGTGTCGACCCTGCCCACCGGGCTGCTGCCGGCCGGACACCTCTTCCAGCCGCTGCTGGCGGATCCGCGCTGGCCGCATTTCTCGGCGGCGTATCGCTACTACCTGGACAACCGGGATCTGGCGCACGTGGGCGCGGTGAGCTTCGGCGAGACGATCCCGCTCTTCCGGGGCAACGCCTTCGCGGACAGCCAGTGGGAGGCGGGCATCCAGGCCGGCGTCTTCGCGCTGTTCCAGATGGACGCGCCGTCGAAGGATCTGCTCAACGCCGACTACTTTGCCTCGCTGTTCGGCACCTGGCGCCGCGGCCCGTTCTCCGCGCTCGGGCGCATCTTTCACCAGAGCTCCCACCTGGGGGACGAGCTGCTGGTCCGCACGCGCCTCGAGCGGATCAACCTCACCTACGAGAGCGTGGATCTCAAGCTCTCCTATGATCTGCCGTGGGGCCTCCGGGTCTACGGCGGGGGCGGGTACCTGTTCGACCAGGAGCCCGAGAGCCTCAAGCCGTGGGCCGCGCAGGGAGGCGTGGAGTTCCGCAGCCCGTGGACGCTCGCGGCCGGCCACATCCGGCCGGTGGCCGCCGTCGACCTGCAGACCCGCGAGGAGAACAAGTGGAACCTGGATGTGTCGGTGCGCGGGGGTATCCAGCTCGAGAACGTGCGCGTGCTCGAGCGGAATCTCCAGCTGCTCGTCGAGTACTTCCATGGGAACTCGCCGGATGGGCAGTTCTACAAGCGGCGCGTCGACTACCTCGGGTTGGGGGCCCACTTCCACTTCTAGCTCTCCGCGCGGGCGGTGGCGCGGGGCGGGCGGGGGCCGGCCGGCGCGGGGGGCGGGGGTGGATCTCTGCCCACGACCCGCTTTCCCGTCTTTCTGCTTGAGGAGTTCCCAATCTGGGAGGGCGAGCCTCCTGGCTCTCCCTTGG
>WNFE01000171.1_pt1 | contig 44114 bp, 33 predicted proteins | sample 5400451 | NCBI WGS metagenome assembly WNFE01 (sample SAMN13153344, study PRJNA577476) | soil metagenome | isolation source: 200 cm saprolite under Douglas fir tree site 2 hole 2 | place: USA:California | collected 2015-04-18
GCATTCAGGCTGACGAAAAGCGCCGTCCCGGCACCATCGGAAAAGCGTTTTCCACGCACCCGCCGACCCAGGACCGCATCGAAAACACGCAAAAAGAAATTGCCAGAATTCTCCCGTCGCGTCCGGAATATATCGTCACTTCATCGGAATTTGATTCCGTGAAGAGCCGCCTGCGCAACGTGATGTTCGCGCGTAAAGCCATCGACAATGGCCCTGGCAAGCCCACTCTGCGCACTCGCACCGAGCAGACCGACAAGCAAAAAACTTCGCCAACCACGGCCGATCCCAGTTCCGACGACGACCGTCCAACCCTGAAGCGCCGCACCGATACCAGCCCCCTGGTCCAGTAACACCGGCGCTTTTCTTACTTTCTTGAATTTTGCAACGGCCTCTCATCGCGCAAAAAAAAACGACCCAGGCAGTTGCTCGCCCGGGCCGTTTCAGGGGTGGTGATTGGGGGAAACTTTTTCTAACGAGCCATGCGTGGCATCGGCTCAGGCACGGGACCACTGGCTGGCGTCTCCACGGTCTTTCCGCTTTTCGCCTGCGACGCGCGCAATAAAGTCACCGGCTCCTGCCGCCGCACAGGCATAGTGAGATTCTCTCCCTCGCGCGTAAACGTCAGGCAGCACTCTTTCTTGTTAAAGTCGATGCAAATCAGATCGCCGATATGCACTTGCTCGGTGGCCAGAAGATTCGCCAGCGGATAAACGATGTTGCGTTCTATGGCGCGTTTCAAGTGACGCGCTCCGTAACGCTGATCCGTTCCTTCGGTCAGCAGAAATTCCCGCGCTGCGCTGGTCACCCGGAACAAGAACTGCCCGCGCGCCGTTTCCAACACGCGTTGCTGCACCTGTCCTAATTCGATTTCCAGGACTTCTTCCAATTGGCGGCGATGCAACGGATGGAACACCACCACTTTGTCCAGCCGGTTCATGAACTCGGGTGAAAACTTGCGTCGTGCTGCTTCGATCGCCGTACGTTCTACTTTCTCGTCCAAGCCTGCGATTGGTTTGTCTTTCGGCTGAACGAAGCCCATCCCGCCTTCCATCAACTCGGTGATCTCGCCGCCGCCCAGGTTCGATGTCATGAAAATTACGGTCTGGGAAAGATCCACGCGGCGGTTATCGCCAAGGGTCAGCGTTGCTTTGTCCAACATGCCCAGTAGCAGTTGCCACAGCGCATCAGACGCTTTTTCAATTTCGTCAAACAACAAAAAGCTCAGCTTCAGCTTGTCAGTGTGATTTGCAGACAGCGCTTCCTGCGTAATCAGCGGATGCGTTTCGCGGTGCCCCAAATATCCCGGAGGCGAACCAATCAATTTTGCGATTTCGTGCGAGTGTTGAAATTCCGCGCAATCGACTTTTATTACCGCTCTGGGATCGCCAAACAATATTTCGGCGGCGGCTTCCACAATCCGGGTTTTACCGGAACCGGTTGGACCGAGGAACAGCAGGTTGCCAACTGGCCGCCCTGGCGAGTTCAATCCCGCGCAGAACACCTGATACAGGTCCACCAGCGATTGCACGCCTTCTTCCTGGCCGACGATCTTTGCGCGCAACGAACCTTCAAAGTCGCGAGTGTCATTGCTGCGGATGCTGGGATTAAGCTGCTGGCGAACTGCTGGTCTCATATAACACGTCCCCTGGCTGGCCGTGTTCCGCAACTGACACGGCGTCTCACAAGAGTGCTGCACGAACCTTACTGCAGGACTGAGACCATTCTCAACTTTGCCTGGCCGACGAAGGAAGCCACGGAATCTCAACAACATACGAAATCCCAATTTGTGGAGCGCGTCTCACTGCGTGAGACTGTGTTTCATCCAGACGCAAAGTGAGAGCGATGAAACAGATTGTGGCCAAGCGCAACGACGAAAAGGGGCGTAATCCGTTCAGGATCGCACCCCTAAGTCTGCAATCGGCAAGCGTTAAGCGTTAAAGGACTACTTGAACTAAGTACGGCCGCCCCGGTCTGGCTTCTTGCGCCCTTGCGGAGCAGCGGCTGGAGCCGCTGCCGGAAATGTGGCCGATGCGGGCAATGCATCAGCAGCCGCGGCCTCTGCCGGGGCTTCCAAGGCTTTTCCGTCACGGGCTTCCGCCATCGCGGCCGCTCGGCTGGCCATCGGTGAAGGCGTTTCGACCAGCGCTCCTTCACTTTCACGGACAAACGAGAGGCCTTTTGCGATGCCGTCCCAATCAATGCGAACAAGATCGCCGACGTGAACTTGTTCAGTGGCCAGTAGATTAGCCAACGGGTAAACAATGTTGCGTTCAATGGCGCGTTTCAGATGGCGCGCTCCGTAACGCTGATCGGTGCCTTCGGTAAGCAGAAATTCCCGAGCGGCAGGTGTTACGCGGAACAGGAATTGTCCGCGCGCAGTTTCCAGCACCCGCTGCTGCACCTGGCCCAATTCGATTTCCAGCACTTCTTCCAATTGATCGCGATGCAACGGATGGAACACCACGACTTTGTCCAGCCGGTTCATGAACTCCGGTGAAAACTTGCGGCGCGCTGCTTCCACAGCGGTACGCTGCACTCTTTCGTCCAATCCTGTGATAGGTTTGTCTCTCGGCTGGACGAAACCCATCCCGCCTTCCATCAACTCGGTAATCTCGCCGCCGCCCAGGTTGGACGTCAAAAAAATTACGGTTTGTGACAAATCCACGCGGCGGTTGTCACCCAGGGTCAACGTCGCTTTATCCAACATGCCTAGCAGCAGTTGCCACAGCGCATCAGACGCTTTTTCAATTTCGTCAAACAGCAAAAAGCTCAATTTCAGCTTGTCAGTGTGATTCGCGGACAGCGCTTCTTGCGTAATCAAAGGATGAGTTTCGCGGTGCCCCAAATATCCTGGAGGCGAACCAATCAATTTTGCGATTTCGTGCGAGTGTTGAAACTCGGCGCAGTCCACCTTGATGATGGCACGTGGATCGCCAAACAGAATTTCAGCGGCGGCTTCCACAATGCGCGTCTTGCCGGAACCGGTTGGACCGAGGAACAGCAGGTTGCCAACTGGCCGCCCTGGCGAATTCAAGCCCGCGCAGAACACCTGATACAAGTCCACCAGCGCCTGCACGCCCTCTTCCTGACCGACAATCTTCGAGCCGAGCGCTGTTTTAAATTCCAGCGTGTCGGTGCTGCGCTTTTCTGGGTCGAGCGGAAGAATTTCGTGGTTCATGACCGCCTCCTAGCGTCGCGATGCTGCAGCGACACTGCTCCCAAACGCCCGCTTCCAGGCCCAAATTGATCCAATTTGACCTGGATTGTGGACTGCAAGAGTCGCAACTGTACGAGCAACTCTTTGGCCACTGCGGGTGATTCGGAAATTTGGAGAGCGGGCGGAAACAGGTCCGCCAGGTCGAGGTGCAATGCTCTCAGGGTTGCGATGAGATTGAGGACTTCCGGTGAATCAGGATCAGCCAGATTAATCTGCTGATTCAGTTGATCGCGAAGCGCGCGCCAATTGAGGTCGACAAACGGATGCTTTTTCGAGACTTCGCGGACAATGGTGTCAGTAATCCTTGCGCGCTCGCCGAGACGTGCGAGGTGCAGTTGCTTCACTTTTCCGCCGCGGCGCACGTTGTGCACCAGATAATACGCGTTTCCTTTTCGGCGAACGAAAGCCATAACATCACCTCAAACCGCGCCTTCCTGCGTAGTGTATTTGGCTTCCACTACACTCGTCAATATTAGATGCTCGAGTCAGTCAAAAAGTGTCCTGAAAGAGTTACTCTGCAACTTACCGTCTTTTCACTGCGATCTCTCATTACTTTTTTTGCTTCGTTTCATTGATTTCTCGTATGCCCATTTCTTTCCTGTACCACGAGTTTTTTGCTGAACGCACGGGTGCGGACGCTACTTTGAATCTCGCCAAGAACGGGCGCGGGCTCTACTTGGAGCCCGCCAGAAAGTGCGTACATCTATTCAACACGGCTGCGGGGATTTCGATTCTTGCCTGAACTGTGCGCGGTCATTACATTAGATTCTTCGTTGCAAGCTCGCATTTCGGCAACTAAGGCAAGGCGGCGAAATCATGTCCTGGGCTCCAGTGTATGCGTTCGTGAAACGAATTCCCCGCGGGCGGGTTATCACCTACGGGGGACTTGCGAAAGCTCTTCGGCTCCGCGGAGGAGCGCGCAGTGCTGGCCGTGCGATGGCCGCAAGTCCTTCCGGCAAAGGCGTTCCCTGGCACCGAGTGGTTGGTTATGGTGGAAAACTGCTGATCCGCGAACCTTATGCCAGCCTGCAGCGCAAACTCCTTGAATCCGAAGGCGTCGCTCTGCTTGAATCTCGCGTGAATATGAAAAAGCACGCCTGGTCGCCGACAAGAGAAATGTCACGCAAATCGCAACCGACAAAATCCAAGCGGCCGAATTAGAGTTCCTTTCCCAGGCCGCTGCATTTCTTCGATTCCAATTTGGCTGCAGCGTTCGGCTGAATCTCGGTCATACTCTTGCCGGCAAAATCGCCCGTCCAATCCCAGGTCGCAACTTCATGCAAGAGCCCACACCAAGCAAAACGTGGCCGTACGCTGCCCTCTTCCTTGGAATTGTGTGCATCGCGTGGTCGGCAATCTTCGTTCGCTGGACTTCGATTCCCGGCCCAGCATCTGCGTTTTATCGATTGCTGATTCCCGCCATTGTCCTGCTTCCGACGTTCCTTATTCCACGCCGCCAGAAACTCAGCACGCGCAGTTACGCCATCATTGCTATCGGCGGATTTTTCTTCGCGCTCGATTTGGCTTTTTATAACACCTCCATCCTGCAGACCAGCGCGGCCAACGCCACATTGCTCGGCAATAATACTCCCATCGTCGTAGGACTCTTGACCTGGCTGGTTTTCCGCCGTCGCCCGGCATTTTCGTTCTGGATTGGTCTGGCTCTCGCCGTAGCCGGATCTCTGGTCATCATGGGTGCGGATCTGGCCAAGCACGCCAAGTTTGGACTTGGCGACGCGATGGCGCTGGCGGCTGCGGCATGCTTCGCGGTCTATCTGATGGCCACGGAAGAAATTCGCGCGCACACCAACACGCTGGAGTTTCTGCGTCTGGCAATTCTTTCCAGCACTATTTTCATGTTTGTTTTTGCGTTGATAGTGCGTGTGCCCCTCGCCATTCCTGATCATCGAACGCTTCTGGCGTTATTGGGGCTAGGGTTGGTTTCACAACTTGGCGGGTACCTGGCGTTGACCTACGCGCTCGGTCATCTTCCCGCAACGATAACTTCGGTAAGCTTGCTGTCGCAGGGCCCGCTCACCGCTTTGCTGGCCGCGCTTCTGCTGGGTGAGCCGCTGACCGGCTATCAAATCGCCGGCGGCGTGCTAGTGTTGGTCGGCGTTGGCTTGGCGAATCGCTTAAGTAAACCGGAGGAAGACGCCAACGCCGCATTTGGCCCAGCGACGGATGCGGAAGCGCGGGAACATATTGGCTGATTCATCCGTCATACTTAGTGTAAAGATCTGCGAAGGCAAGGAAAGCATGAGCGATTCTCTGCAAACCGGAAAGTTCTACGGCGCAACGCAGCGGCGCTTCGAATTGGGTGGTGTTGTGCTCACCGAAGTTGCCCACTTGTGCGGACGCAAGCTTCCCTGCCACACGCATGAGTCCGCTTATTTCGGATTGCTGTTGGCCGGCAGCTATTCCGAAAAGTGTTCCCATCGCGCAGCCGAATACGATCCTTTCACGATGGGGTTTCATCCACCTTCGCTCACCCATTCCGACGAAGTCGGCCGAAGCGGCTCGCGCATGTTTTGTGTGGAGTTGCGGGACTCGTACTTATCCCGCACCAGGCCATTCCTGACGGCTTCGCAATTTACTCCCGATCTTTGCGGGTCGGAAGTTACCTGGCTCGGATTGCGTTTGTATCGCTCATTCGCGAACGAAACGCTTAGCCCGCTGGAACTGGAAGAAGCCTGCGGCGATATGCTGGAACGTGTCAGCGGTTCACGCATTCCTGAGGAAAAAACGCGCCCTTATTGGCTCAATCGCGCGCTGGAATTGCTGCACGAATCTTATCGGGAATCGCTAACGCTGGAAGAAATTGCCGGCCAGGTCGGGGTTCACCCGATTCATCTTTCGCGCGTTTTTCGCAAGCACTACGGGTGCACGATGGCCGAATTCATGAATCGTCTGCGTGTGCAGTTCGCCTGCCGGGCGTTGGCTGCAGGCTGGGCCGACCTGGCAATCGTAGCCGGCGACGCCGGTTTTGCCGATCAGAGCCACTTGGGCCGCGTTTTTAAGTCGTGTACCGGACAGACTCCTGGCAAGTTTCGGTCGTTTTTTCATTCGCAGCTACATTAGGGCTCGACTGAAAAGTGCACGCAGCTTGATCGCTTGAGATCCTTCGCCCGCTTTCAGCGCGCTCAGGACGACACTTTGGGCGGCCGCTCTCCTTCACCTAAGGACAACCTTTTGACAGCTGCCGGGTGCGTTCCTTTGCGCCATGTTTGTTTTGTTCTATAAAGTCCCCTGGAAACGCGGCACACTTGCTGGCAACTTCTGTAAGGGAGGCACCACCAATGCCCAGATCCATTTACCTGGCCGCGCTTTTTGCTCTGCTGGCAATTTTTTTCATTGAAAGAGCTCCTCACCTCGCAGCTGCCGGTTCGCCGAAACCGGTAGGAAAACCTGAATTTACTTCCGATGGAAAACTGGTGCGCCCGGAAGGTTACCGCAAATGGGTGTTTCTGTCGGCTGGTTACGGCATGAGTTACTCGCAAAAGGCTTCCGACGATCAGGATCACCTGATGTTCACAAACGTCTTCGTGCCGCCGGCCGATTACGATTATTTCCTCGAGCACGGCAACTGGCCCGATAAGACTATGTTTGTACTGGAAGAATATGGCTCGCAGTCCAAAGGCTCCATCAACTTGCACGGTCATTATCAAACCGAATTGATGGGCCTGGACGTCGAGGTGAAAGATGCATCGCGCTTTCCGGACAAGTGGGCCTACTTCGGATTTGACGCTTCGCAAAAGTCCAGCACCGCAATGTCTCCGGGACAGAATGCCTGCTGGAAGTGTCACGACCAGAATGCAGCGGTGGAACACAGCTTCGTGCAGTTCTATCCGGCGTTGCTAACGATCGCCAAAGAAAAGAAAACCATTAAGAATGGCGTGAACCTGGAATAGTTACAGCAGCGCAATAGTATTTGCTGTGGCTCGAAACTGCCCGTTTAAGAAGGCGGCCGCTACATGAGCATGCCTGGCGGGCCAAAAGCAGCTTGGCTTCAGGATTTCGCGGTAGGCGCGGTCTCCGGCGCAGGCGCCATTACTTCAATGTTGTTGCCGTTGGGATCCTTCACATAGACAGAAGTCGTTCCGTCGCGACGCGTTTTGGCTTCGCCAAAGGCCGCAGGATCGCCAACAATTGCAATGTGTGGCGGATGCTGTTCCGCAATCACAAACGCCAGCCGTACATTGTCAAACGCCAGCATCGCCCAGGTGGCATCCTGGTATTCCACTTCGCAGTGGAAACGCTCCGTGTACCATTGCACCGTCTCTTTCACATCCTTCACGCGAATCGCCGCATGGTGCAGCGTGTCCAGACGATTCTCTTTGCTCATGAGAGTTGTACCTCCTGTGCTGCGAGCCCCTCGGCACTAGAATAGAAGAATCTAGCGCGGATTGGCGAGCACCGATTTCTGGCCTTTTCTTGGCATTCAAGAATTTGAGAAGATTCGCAGAACCACGAAAGCGATTTCATAAGTGGGGGGCGGGTGTCGCAAATTTTCGAAAACCAGGTAGCGATTGTGACCGGCGCCGGCAGCGTCGAAGGAATCGGCTTCGCTGTAGCGCGACGGCTGCTGGCGCACGGAGCCAAAGTTGCCATCAGTTCGACGACCGTTCGCATCGAAGAGCGCGCCCGCGAATTGGATTCATCCGGCGCGCGCGTTTTCTCTTTTGTGGCGGACCTGACGTTCGAAGCGCAAGCTCAGGCTTTGGTGGAAGGCGTGCTCTCTTGGCAAGGCCGCGCCGACATTCTGGTAAATAACGCCGGTATGATACAAACCGGCCAACCCATGCATTCGGCATTTTTAGAAAATATCGCGCTCTCAGCGTGGCAGCGGCAGCTGGCGATTTCGCTGAACACGGCTTTCCTGATGACTCGGTTTGTTCTGCCCACCATGAAAAAACAAAACTACGGACGCATCGTAAACGTCTCTTCCGTAACCGGACCGCTGGTCAGTTCTCCCGGCTCGGCCGCGTATGGTGCGGCGAAATCCGCGTTGGACGGCATGATGCGCGGCGCCGCGCTGGAAATCGCGGAACATGGCATTACGTTCAACGCCGTGGCGCCGGGGTGGATCCAAACCGCTTCTTCCACCGAATCGGAAAAAATTGCCGCGCGCGCCACTCCGTTTCGCCGCGCCGGCACGCCCGGCGAAGTCGCCGCAGCCATCTGCTTCCTGGCATCGCCGGACGCGTCTTACATCACCGGACAATCTGTAGTGGTGGACGGCGGAAATCTTCTGCAGGAAAACAAATCGCTCGTTTGAACTACGTGAACCAGTTTCGCGATTGCAAGTAAACTAGATCCGCTTCACGCCGCTTGCACTTCCATCCTCGGCACGCCATCAGGAGGTTCCCATGGTCCGCAGCGCGGGTATTTATCGTTTACTTTTCCTGGTCTTCTTGTTGCCGATGACCGCCGCTGCGCAGGACGCTGCCACGAGTCCCGCCAGCAATGCCTCCGCGCAAACGCGGCGTGCGCGCGCAAGAATCGGTGTTGCTCTTGAAGGCGGCGGCGCACTCGGACTTGCTCATGTTGGCGTGCTGCAATGGTTCGAAGACCATCACATTCCCATCGATTACATTGCTGGCACCAGCATGGGTGCCCTGGTCGGCGGGCTGTACGCCACCGGTAAAACACCCGAAGAACTGCAGGACATTGTCGAGCAGCAGAACTGGGACATCATCATCGGCGGCCAGACTCCCTACCAGGATTTGTCCTTTCGCCGCAAGGAAGACAATCGCGACTATCCGACGTTTATTCAATTTGGCCTGAAAAAGGGACTCTCTCTCCCCGCCGGACTGAACGCCGGGCACCAGATTAGTTTGTTGATCGATCGCGAAACGCTGCCGTACGCAAATCTGAAATCGTTTGATGATTTGCCGATTCCCTATCGTTGCGTGGCGACAGATCTGGTCAGCGGCAAAGAAGTCGTTTTCAAAGACGGCAGCTTGCCGCAGGCCATGCGCGCCAGCATGTCCATTCCCGGATTGTTTAATCCGGTGCGACGGGACAATCAAGTCCTGGTGGATGGCGGCTTAGTCGGCAATCTGCCTACCGACGTGGTGCGAGCCATGGGCGCGGAGGTGGTGATCGCGATCCACCTGGAAGTTTCGCCCGCAAAACCGGAAGAGATACAGTCGTTGTTCAGCGTGCTGGGACGTTCGGTGGACGTGATCGTTCGCGAGAATGAAATTCGCGGACTTACCGGAGCGGACCTGGTCGTAAACGTGGACCTGCACCAATACAGTTCCCTCGACTACCAGAAATCGCGAGCGATCATTGCTACCGGGCGCAACGCGGCGGAAGCGAAAGCGCGGGTGCTCGAACCTTTCGCGGTCAATGACCCGGAGTGGGAAACTTATATAACGGCGCGAAATTCGCGACGCCGCAGCGCGATTGCAACTCCACAATTTGTTCGCGTGGAGGGCACCAACCCGAATGCCACACGCCACATCGAAGACTTTCTGCAGCCGCTGGTGGGCAAGCCGCTCGACACTCAAACGCTCGATGGCCTGCTCACTCGTTTAACCGGCATCGGCAAATTCGACGCCGTCGGTTATCGCGAAATAAACGACGGCACTCGCACCGGACTGCTGATCGAAGTTCACGAAAAAAGTTACGCTCCGCCGCTTCTGCAGTTTGCATCCGAAGTGGATGGCTCGGAAACCGCCGATGTGACTTACACGCAGGCCGCGCGGCTGACGCTGCTGGACGTTGCCGGATATCGTTCCGAGTGGCGCACCGACGTGCGCTTTGGAAATACCTATGGCATCTCGAGCGAGCTCTATAAACCCTTCACCAGCACCGCCAAATGGTTCGTTGCGCCCCACGGCTCAGCGAGCTATACGCAATTTAAGATTTACCAGCGCTCCGATCCGCTGGTGATTTACGGACGAAAGGATGCCAGCATTGGCGTGGATGTTGGCTACGGATTTAACCGCTTCGGTGAGATCCGTTTCGGCTATGAAGTCGGTGATCTGGACGCAAGGGTTAGGCTTGGCCAGGCCCAATTCCCCAACATCGCCGGTCGTACTGGAAACACCAAATTACATTTTCTTGTGGACCATGGCGACGACCCGATTGTCCCCCGCCGTGGCTACACGGCAGAAACAACTTTTCGCTGGTATGACACCAGTCCCGGCGCGCCCGAAGGATTTCCGACGATGGAAGGACAGGTGCAGTTTTTCCAGCCCGTCACGACATCCGCTTCTATTTTTGTGACGGCGCAGGCGGGCACGACCTTCGGCACTCGCGACACCGGTCCAGTCCCACAATTTTTCCTGGGCGGCCCACTTCGCCTCGGCGCGTATGGCACAAATGAGCTCCACGGCGACCAGTACTATCTTTTCCGGCTTGGCTATCTGCACGACCTCTTCACGCTGCCGCCATTCCTGGGCAAGAAAATCTACGCGATCGGCACTTACGAATTCGCCAAAATGTATGGCTTTCGAGCGCAAAGCGGTTTTCCAAATGACATCAACGTCGGCGTCCTTGCCGAAACTGCCGTCGGCCCGCTGGTCATCGGCGGCAGTTACGGCGATTCCGGCCACCGCAAATTGTATTTCCAACTAGGCAGGGTGTTCTGATTAACGAAGCTAGGCAGCGAGGCCGCAGAATTAGCTGTTCGTCAAATTCTCAACGTTCCAGGAGAATCGGCGAAATTTCGCCAGCTTTTCAAAATCTCGAGCATTCGCCGTGATGACTGTTACTCCTGTCCGGGCGGCGCTCATTGCAATCAAAGCATCGTTGGTCAACCGACCTCTGCCGATCTGCTCAAAATCGTACTCTGCAGCAACCAGTGCCAGAACTTTTCCAGCTTGCGCCCAGTCTTTCAGATTCGGCACCAAGAACCGGCCAGCCCTATCGAAATCGCGTTCGAACCGCTCCACGATGTGCCGGTTCTTGACGCTCGCACCAGCGTATAGCTCTTCCAACACGACCGAACTCAGCCAAATCGGTTCGCCCCCGGCCAGACGTCTCAGTTCCAACGCTGCATCGTGCCGAATGCGCAAGGCTGCAATGTAAATCGATGAGTCGAACATCACCGGCGGCATTTATTGGTCCAAAACGCCGTAAATATCTTGGATCTCAATGCCGCTCTGGACGAAACGCTCATTGGCCTCTGCAGCCATGCGATTCCGCTCGAACTCTGAAATCACCAAGTCCAAGGCGCGTTCTATCGCCTCCGTTTCAGTGCCGGCGCGTAACACTTTCTGAGCGCGCTTGATTTTCGCCGCGTCTAGACGGAAATGCTTGTGCGAACGAGTTCTACTGATCGCCATGCCGTTTTTGCTCCTGTCAAAAGTATATCACAGCGATGTACACAAACGATGTATCTATGAACATCGTGTGCGATCGTAAGCTTGGCTGCAGCATGGGAACTAGCGATGCTCGAAGAATATCAATCCTGGAAATGGCTAAACAAATTGTTCAACGATTCGGCCAGCGTGGGGTGCGCGAACACCGCGTCTTTCAACACGGTGTAGGGCAGTTTGCCCATTAGGGCTAACTGGATCTGCGACATGATTTCGCCGCCTTCGATGCCCAGGACCGCTGCGCCGAGCATTTGCGAACTATCTGCGTCTACGATCACTTTCATGAAGCCGCGCGATTCGCCGAGTTCCAGCGCTCGCGCTACGTAGCTCATGGGCATCTTTGCGACACGAATTTTGCGGCCGGTTTTGCGCGCTTCTGTTTCACTCATGGCAATGCGGCCAAGCTGCGGATCAATGAAAACCGTGTAGGGTAGCAGTCGCCCTGCGATCGACGCGTTTCCCTTTTCAATTACATTGGCTCGAATGATGCGAAAATCGTCGTAGGAAATGTGTGTAAAGGCCGGGCCGCCTTTGATATCTCCGAGAGCGAATATTCCAGGAGCGGAAGTTTCCAGTCGTTCGTTCACTTGAACGTAGCCGTGCTTGTCGGTTGCGATTCCCGCGGCAGTTGTATTGAGCGAATCCGCGTTGGAAACGCGTCCTACTGCAACCAGCAGATGTGTGCCGCACAGGGTCTGCAGCTTTCCGGAATTTTCCACTGTAAGCTCGATATCGCTGGCGATCTTTCCGACCCGCGCTGCCTTCGAGTTCAATATCACCTCGATGCCCTCGTCGCGTAAAATCTTTAGCACCGCGTCTGCGATATCCGGATCTTCACCAGACAGCAATTGCGCCCCAGATTGCACAACGGTCACGCGACTGCCGAAGCGGCGAAACATCTGGCCAAACTCAAGTCCGATATAACCGCCGCCAATTACCAACAAATGCTTCGGCACAGCATCCAATTCCATGATGCTGGTGCTATTCAGGTATGGAACATCGTCCAGCCCTACGATCTTTGGCACCAACGGCCGGCATCCCGCATTGATAAATATCTGGTTTGCGGCAAGGGCAAGTTCACCGCCGTCCTTTTTTCGTACGCGAATCGTTTTCGGTCCAATAAACTCAGCGTCACCAAATAACAATTGCAAGTTTCTTGTTTTTTCGATTCTGGATTGGCTGCCATTGCGGAAACTATCCACAATCGCACGTTTGCGCTCGCGCACTTTTGTCAGATCAATCGTTAACTCGCCAGTGTGCACGCCATAATCCGCGCCCCGTCGCGCCAGGTACGCAACACGCGCGCTCGCGACCATGGTCTTGGTGGGCGTACATCCTTCGTTGATGCAAGTTCCCCCGACATGTTCGCGCTCCACAAGCGCGGTGCGCATCCCGGCGCCCGCCAGCGCCTGGCATAGCGGCGTCCCACCCTGCCCAGAACCAATCACGATTGCGTCGAAATCCTTCGAAGCGTCCGAAGCCATTGCTTCTCCTCAGCAAAACCGTCTCGCGCCCACATCTTTGGTTTATCTCTCAAAACCGCTTGCTGACTCGGTCATGTCATAACCTTTCCACGTTGCCGCGCCCTCCGAGCATTGTCAACGGCACGTTTTTTGGGGTCATGTGAATGAACCGAAATTCCGCATTCACCGCCGCGTAACACCCGTCTCGTATAACTCCCCAGTCCGTTCCCATCCCTCTTACGTCTGACTCGAAGGAGTCTTATGTCTACCGTTGCAGCCGCCCCAACCAGCCCTTCCGCAGTTCACGAGAAATTTTCCAAAGGTCCCGGTTTTGTCGGAACGCTGATTTTTATCGGCGTGCTGGTCGTTGGAATTGCTTATATCGGTTGGAGCCTGTCGCGGGATCTAGTCAATCTGCACGTAACTTCCGTGCTTCCGTACTTCCTGTTGGGCCTCGCGTTGTTCGTGGCGCTGGGATTTGAATTCGTAAACGGATTCCACGATACCGCCAACGCCGTGGCCACCGTCATTTATACGCACACTCTCGACCCCCACATTGCGGTGGTGTGGAGCGGCTTCTTCAATTTCCTGGGCGTCGTCTCCTCGACAGGAATCGTGGCCTTTGGAATTATCTCGTTGCTGCCCGTCGAACTGATTCTGCAGGTTGGCAGCAACGCCGGATTCGCAATGGTTTTTGCGCTGCTGGTTGCGGCGATTCTTTGGAACCTGGGCACCTGGTATTTCGGATTGCCGGCTTCGAGTTCGCACACTCTCATCGGCTCGATCATTGGCGTCGGCATCACCAATCAGTTGATGAGCGTGCGCAGCGGAACCAGCGGCGTGGATTGGGGCCAAGCGGCTAACGTTGGAAAATCGCTGCTCATTTCGCCGATTGTTGGCTTCATCTGTGCAGGCCTGCTGCTGCTGGTGACCAAAGTCCTGGTGAAGGACAGGAAGCTGTACCAGGCGCCCGAAGGCAGCGCGCCACCGCCGTTCTGGATTCGCGCTTTGCTGATGCTCACCTGCACTGGCGTCAGTTTCTTTCACGGTTCGAACGACGGCCAAAAAGGCATGGGCCTCATCATGCTTATCCTCATCGGCACCGTGCCCACGACTTACGCGCTGAACCACGCCATCACTCCGACGCAAACACAGGACTTTATCGCTGTCTCACGTCAAGCCGCTGACTCCCTGAACAAATATGTTGAGCAAAGCGCCGCCATTGGCGATCCCCGCGATGATGTCACGGATTTCATTCGCACCAAGGAATTCAAGCCCAACACCATGCTTGCCATGCGCGCCCTAATCAACGACGTCGGCACGGAAATGGCTCAATTCAAGGATCTCAAGAACGTGCCCAACGACCAGGTGCGCAACTTTCGCAATGACATGTACCTGACCAGCGAAGCCCTGCGTATCATGCAGAAAAGCAGCAAACCGGAAATTTCGACTGCTGATGCCGCCACGCTGAAAAACTACAAGGGCCACATTGACAAGGCCACGCGCTTCATTCCGTTGTGGGTAAAAGTCGCCGTCGCCATCGCTCTGGGACTTGGCACCATGGTCGGCTGGAAGCGCATCGTGGTCACTGTAGGAGAAAAAATCGGCAAGAATCACTTAACCTACGCGCAAGGCGCAGCTGCTGAAATCACCGCCATGGCCACCATCGGCGCGGCCGACTATTTTGGCTTGCCCGTCAGTACCACTCACGTTTTATCTTCGGGCGTCGCGGGCACGATGGCGGCAAATCATTCTGGCTTGCAGTGGGGCACTGTCCGCAACTTGCTGATGGCCTGGGTCCTGACTCTGCCGGTGGCCATGACTCTCTCCGGCTTCTTGTTCTGGACCTTCCGCAAACTCTTTTAGCGCGGCTTTGCGTCTCCGGCGGGAGCGCAGCATGTTTACCCCGGACCGTTCGGGGCTGGGCCTCTAGACGTGCAACCCTAAACAAGGGTTGCGATCTCCCGCTCGTGCTATCGCAATCCCTTCCGGGTGTACAATTCGCCTGCTGTTTACTCGGGCGCAATCCACCTTGCTCTTCAGTCGAGGTCCAATGAACTCACTGCGAACCACGTTCTTTTGCCTGCTCGTTCTCTCGCTCTGCGCTTCTTGCTTCGCGCAATCCTCCGGTCCTGACACTCGCCAAATCACCGATCCAAAATCGCTCGATTCCGAGTCCAATTCCGCTGCTCGGCCCCTGCCCATTGACGACCTTTACTTCACCCGCTCCGTCTCCAGCGCTTCCTGGTCGCCCAACGGTAAAGAAATCGTCTTTACCACCGATATTTCCGGCCGTTCGAACCTTTGGAAAGTCAACGCCAGCGGTGGCTGGCCTATCCAGCTCGCGCAGTCTGACGAACGTCAATACGCGGAAACCTGGTCGCCCGATGGCAAATGGATCGTCTTTCAACAAGACACTGCTGGAAACGAACTTTGGGACCTATTCGCAATTCCCAGCGACGGCGGCGAAACAATCAATTTGACCAACACTCCCGACATCCGCGAAGAAGGTCCGCGCTGGTCGCCCGACGGCAAGGCCATCGCGCTCAACTACAAACCAAAAGAAGCCACCGTGTACGACATCGCGCTGCTAGATTGGGGCACGCGCAAAGTTACGCTTCTCACACACGAGAGCACGCCAAATCATCTTTGGAGTTCTGTCGCCTGGAGTTCTGACGGCAAGACTCTCTATGCAAATCGCGTCGAGGTCAGCTTCACAGACGCCGATGTGTATGCGATTGACGTCGCGAGCGGAAAAACTACCGATCTCACTCCTCACCAGGGGCAATCCCTGAATCTGGCTTCATCACTTTCCAAAGATGGCAAAAACCTTCTCATCACTTCCAACCAAAAAAGCGGCTATCAAAACGTCGCGCTCCTGAACATCGCTTCCAAAAACCCCAACTGGGTCACCGACACCAAATGGGAAGCTGGCGCTGCTGATTTCTCTCCCGACGGCAAGCGCTTCATCTACACCATCAACGCTGACGGCCGCACCGATGTTTTCCTTGGCGACCTCGCCTCCACAAAATCAGAAAAACTTTCCATCCCCGCAGGTGTCAACGGTCCGGCCGCTAATCCAAACTCTTTTTCTCCTTCCGGCGATCGCCTGCTTTTCTCCCATGAAAGCTCCGTTCAGCCTGGCGATTTGTGGGTGTACGACCTGACGTCGCGCAATTCCTTGCAATTAACTTTTTCCGCCATCGCCAGCCTGGGTTCCGCGCCTCGCGCGCCTTCGCACATCGTCAGCTACAAATCTTTCGACGGAAAAACCATCAGCGCGCTGCTTTGGATTCCCTTCAACCTCAAACGCGATCAGTCCAATCCCGCGCTGGTTTTGCCTCACGGCGGCCCCACCGGACAGTCTGCCGACTATTGGAGCCCACGCGTAGCCGCATTCGTCTCCCGCGGGTATGTCTGCATTGAACCCAATGTCCGCGGCTCCACCGGCTACGGCATCGACTTTCAAAAAGCCAACTTCAAGGATCTCGGCGGCGGCGATCTTCAGGATGAAGTGTTCGCGGCAAAATTTCTCGAAGCTACCGGCTACGTCAATCCGAAAAAAATCGGCATCACTGGCGGCTCCTATGGCGGTTTCATGGCTCTCATGGGCATCGGCAAAACGCCCGATGTGTGGGCCGCTTCCGTCGAGCTCTACGGCATCATTGATTGGATGACGATGTTGAAGCACTCCGATCCCATGCTCCAGCAATACGAACAAAGCCTTCTCGGCGATCCTGTCAAAGATCGCTCGGTCTACGACGCCGCTTCTCCCATCACCTACATCCACAACGTCAAAGCGCCACTCCTCGTTTTGCAAGGCGGCAATGATCCCCGCGTGCCACAAGAAGAAGCCGAGCAAGTCGTCGAACTGCTCAAGAAAGACGGCAAGACCGTTGACGCGCACTACTACCCCAACGAAGGCCACGGCTTCGAAAAACGCGAAAACCAGATCGACTCCATCCGCCGCAGCGTCGCCTGGTTCGACAAATATCTCAAAGGCGTCAACTAATTGCTGTTTAGTGTCGTGCTGGTGTCATCGCGACGCCCAATTTCTGCGCGAGACTCAGCGTCTCGCCATTACCGTTCAATGCCGTTTTTCGCCATTCGACCCTCGCTTTTCGCCATTCAATTTTTTTCATTTGGTTGTGTTCGGCTCTCATGCGAACCTGGCCGACTCCTTACGGCCATCGTGCGGCCGAACTTTTACGGAAAGACCACGATCATGCGGCGTTCGATACAACTCGACCGTACTGAAGCGTTGCCGGTGAAGACGATTCACCGCAGCGGGCTGGTCTATTCCGCCCGCTAGTCCGTTCTTCACCGCGAATTTTGCTGACGCAGGCAGTTTTTGGCAGCATATTCCGCCGCATTGGCGCATGAGTATTCTCATGCGAATCGTGCCCGAGGTGTCTGCGCACTCTGCAACACCACGAGCGCCTTCCGAAGCCGTGCGCTTCTTAGAAAAGAGTTTGTCATGGTCACCGTAAAAATTAAGGACGGCACCCCGCAGGGTTCCGCGTCCTTATGCGTGACGTGCCGTTACGTCCACATCGTCAGGGGATTCTCTGCGTCTGAACAGCAAGTGCGCTGTCAGGGAGTCTGGCCCTCCCAGTTAATGCATTTTCCGGTCAGCCAGTGCTCTTCTTATGACGATAGCCGTCTCCCCAGCAAGCGCGATATGGAAAAGATTGCCTGGATTTTGCTCACAAAAAAGGCGGGACGAAGCATAGGCTTCGTCACCTCCAAACAATTCCAGGAAATCGAAGGGGAAGATGCGGAGATCATCCCCGCCACGACACTGCACGCGCAGCAACCGCCACAAAAACAATAAGCGAAGGCGCACAACACAATGGGCTCCTTCGAGAAAGGAGAACCATGTCTGTGATTCGATGGAAGTCATTCGCCGCCGTCCGCGGAGCTGCGCTTTGCGCCACCTGCGTCTGGGGCACCGTCCGCAAAGGCTATCGCAGCGGCGAGGTGGAGACTTTCTGCCGCATCGTCAGCCCCAACGGCCTGGTTCCCTTTCCCGTGCGCGAGTGCACCGACTATAACGACCGTCGCGTGCCCGGCGCACACGCCGAAGCCAACGCCACCGGCCGCCGTTTCGGCTTCGTCACCACGCTTTCTCTGCAAGACAAGGATGAAAACTCCTAGCCAGCAGAAAGCGCGAAGCCGGTTCAATGAAACCAGCGCCCGCCTCTTCGTTGCACCGAGGCGGGCGCTCATTTTCTCGATCTGAATTACTGTCTTGACTTTCGCTTTTTGTTCGCTATACTGCTCCGCGGTAGAGGAAACGGGAAACAGGCGCTGTCGGCTCCATTGCCATCTCGGCTCTCACGAGCCGGCAGCCGCCTGTTAATCAACCCATTCGACACTTGTGGTTTTCCTAGAGCCGCGCGGAACTCGTCTCGACTCGTAGAGCGCCCGGCTCTTCCTCCTCACTATCTTCGCTCCGTAACATTCCCATCATCGTTCCGAAAAATACTCCTGCTATCTCTCAAAGCGCGGCGCGCTGCTCGCGCGAATCATCTGGCGTGATCTCAACCGCTCAGCGTCCGCCGCGAATCCTACCAATGGGGGTATCAAATGTCTTACGCCAAACGTCTCACTTCGCTCGCAACGCTAGCCTGCCTCGCTGCACTCGGAGGCACCAGTGCCAAAGCGCAGGAGGTCCACACCGTTTTCGTGATCGCGATGGAAAATCATAACTGGACCCAGCCGGCCAACCGGTTCACCGGCGGCATCCAGCAGATTTATCAGAACCCGAACGCGTCCTTTGTCAACAGTCTCGTGGATGGAACCGCCGTCGTCGACATCAACGGTTCCGAGGTCAATATCAGCCAGCAAGTCGCCTTCGCCACCGCCTATCACAACGTTCTTTCCACTCCCAGCGGCAACAATCCGGACATTCATCCATCCGAGCCAAATTATCTTTGGGCCGAAGCCGGCACCAATTTCGGCGTTTAGCACCACCGGCGGCACCAATCAAAACACCAATCTGCACTTGAGCAATTTGCTCACGCAAGCCGGAAAAACCTGGAAGTCCTACCAGGAAGACATCGACCTCACGCCAAACGCCAGCAACCAGCTCACCAACGTTGTTCTTCCACAGTTTGACTGGTTCGTTCCCAGCAACAGTTTTTCTGGGATCTTCGCTCCCGGCACCACCAACCAGTTCAACGGGTCGAAGCAGTACAACTACGCCGCCAAGCACAATCCCCAGGTGTTTTTCACCGACACTAACGGTGGCAACAATGCGACCCCTTCGAATCCACTATCGTCGCACTACGCGCCGCTGCAGCAGTTGTTCACAGACTTGGCGAATAACACCGTGGCTGACTACAACTGGATTACCCCTGACCAGTTCAATGACATGCACACCACGCTCAGCGCGGGTTACAAAGGCCTGACCGGCGATCCCGCGAAAATCCTGCAAGGCGACGACTTTCTTCGGCAGGTTGTTCCGGCGATCATGGCATCCGAGGCCTACAAGAACCACGGAGTCATCGTCATCTGGTTCGACGAGTCCGATTCAGATGGCGTCAAGGGCGACCTGGAGGACGACTTCAAGCATACTATTCCGGAAATCATCATTTCCGACCGCGCCCACAAAAACGTCGGCGGCAAGCCCTACGCCAGCTCAGTAAATTACACGCATTCATCCGATCTGCGCACTTGGCAGAATATCTTCCACGTCGGTCCGTATGTCGCCGAAGCGGCTAACGCTACCGACCTTTCCGACCTCTTTCAGCCCGGCGCCGTTCCCAAGAAACCGTAACACTGGACCAGCTTTCATCGCCTCCTAGTCGGATCCATTGTTGCCAATCTTGCCCGAGCCGCACTCTTCACAGCGAAGACGTGCGGCTTCGTTTCTTTACATCGCGTACACATAACCTCGCGCCGAATCCTTGCCGGAGTAAAAACTCGCGTCACGCGAAACCTCAGACCGGAGGTATGCATCTAAGCCTGCGGTGCTAGTCGAGGGGTGGTTCGTCTTCGGCCAGTCCCTTGTGCCAGCCCCTGGGCCTATCCGAATCGCAAATCCACCGTAAATCAAAAAAACTTAGATCGGGCTTGTGCGCGGGTGTCGATGATCCGCGTGATTCGTTTGCTCGGTTCGGGAGGACGCACAAATGCGAGAGCAGCTCTGGCGTGGTAGTGTGTTTTTTCTCTTGATGTTGACTGCCTCTTTAGCATCCTTTGCGCAGGTAGATACGGCCCGTTTGCAAGGTACCCTCACCGATCCACAGGGCGCGGCCGCGGTTGGCGCTACCGTGCTAATCACCAGCGTCGAAACCGGGCGCGCTAGTTCGACCATCACCAACGACCTCGGCTTTTACAGCGCGTCGGCGCTGCCACCAGGGCGCTACCGCATTGAGGTCACGCAACCGGGCTTCAAAAAAATCTCTCGCGAACTCGAACTCCAGATCGCGCAGGTTGGGGTCGCCGACTTCCGCCTCGACGTTGGCGATGTCACGCAAACCGTCACCGTCGAAGCCGGTTCGCCAGTCATCAATCCAGCGGACTCAACAATTGGCGACGTCGTGGAAAGCCGCCAGATCACCGAGCTGCCGCTCAACGGCCGCAACTTCACAGAACTCGCCACCTTGATCCCCGGTGTCACGCGCGGCAATCCCACCGGCTCTGCCAGCGGTTCCGGCAACAACACTGAAACCTTTCGCTTTGGCCAGGCAGGCGGCGCATCATTAGCCGTCAACGGCCTGCGGCCGCAAAACAACAACTTCACCCTCGACGGAATCGATAACAATGAGACGCTTGTAAATACCATTGTGTTCTTTCCGCCCGCCGACGCCATTGACGAATTTCGCGTTGAGACCAGCGTCCCTCCCGCAGAAATTGGGCGGGCCGGCGGCGCTGTTGTTGCCACTTCGCTGAAATCAGGCAAAAACGACTTTCACGGCAGCGCTTTTATTTTCAACCGCGATCAGATCTTCGACGCCAAGGACTTTTTCAACAGTGGTAAACAGCCCGGGTTCCACCGCAATCAGTTCGGCGGCACTTTCGGCGGCCCGGTCATCAAGAACAAACTGTTTTTCTTCGTCGATTATGAAGGGCTCCGCCAGAAGCAGCCTCTCGGCAGCGCCGTGAATACTGTCCCTACAGACGCGATGCGCAACGGCGATTTTTCCGAACTCCTCAACGCCAATTGCGGCACCGGCCTGGTTCCCGGCGGAACCTGCAGCTCCAACCCCAATGCCACTGTCTCCATCATGGTCCAGGATCCCGCCACTGGCCTTCAGTTCATGGGCACCGGCTCGCAGCCAAACGTAATTCCCACAACTTTGATCAACACCGTCGGGCAAAATTACTTGAACGCTTTCCCCGAGCCAAACTGCACTCCGCAAATCGATTCGCGCTGCACCACAATCATCAACAACTACATCAACACGCAAGAGCGTGTCGAGAACTGGAACGACTTCGACGTTCGCGCTGACTACCTGTTCAACGATAAGAACACGTTCTTCGTCCGCGTCAGTCGCGCGCAAGCGGACCAAACGCAAACCCCTTCCATCGCCACTCTGCCGTCTGGTTTCGGTTCCGGCAGCAACTTCAACCATCCCTGGGGCGCAGCCATCGGCTGGACCGATATTCTCAATCAATCTCTCGTGAACACCATGCACTTCGGCTTCGTTCGAACCTCTTACGGTTTCACTCCGCCGTTTAACAGCACTCCTATTTGCACCAACCTCGGCATCCCCAACTGCAACACGCCTCTGCTGGGCGGCATCGCCCTTATCGGCGGCTTCAATACGCAAATTTCCTTCACCGGTGACTTCGGACCATTCCTGGTGCCTCAGACCAGCCCCAACTTTTCCGACAGCATTTCCTGGAACAAGGGCCATCACGCCGTAAAATTCGGAACCAATATTATTCGCCGCGAGCTCAATCTCTTCCGCCCGCTCGCCGGAAAAGGTTTCTTTAACTTGTCTGGGAACGGCACAAACCCGGTGATCACCGGCTACGAAGTTTCCGATCTCCTTGCCGGTTTCGTGGCAACCTATTCGGTCGGTCCGCCATTTGGAATGGTGGGCACGCGAAGCTGGGAAGATGGTTTCTTCGCGCAGGACGACTGGCGCGTAACTCCCCGCCTCACTCTCAACCTCGGCATCCGCTACGACATTATGACTTGGCCCACCGAAGTGGAAGATCGCCAAGCCAATTTCGATAAAACTACCGGCGCACTCATCGTCGCCGGCAGCAATGGCGCGCCGCGCACTCTTCTTCCCAACGACTATCACGACTTCGGTCCGCGTCTCGGTTTTGCTTATCAACTCACCGCGGACGGCAAAACCGTTGTGCGTGGCGGTTACGGGCTTTTTTATTTCCTCGATCGTGGCGGCATCAGCAATCAGCTTGCGCAAAATCCGCCATTCAGCGGCGAGGGCTCATTCGGTTTCTTCAACGGGTTCCGCATCGCACTTTCTGGGGCGGCGCCCATGTGTCCAACCACCGGCGCGTGCCCGGACGAAGCCGTACAGGCCACCGGCCCCCTGCCGCTTCCCTTTACCAGCCTCAATCTCAGCGCCCCAACCAACATCAGTCCCATCGCATGGCTTCCTTCGAATCGCGTCCCGCAGGTTTCCCAGTACAACCTACAGGTGCAGCGTCAGATCGGTACCAATCAATCGCTGAGCCTTGCTTACGTCGGCACCTACGGATCGCGCCTCACTCGAAACTACAACGCCAATCAGCAATTATTTAATTTGGATCCCAGCGATCCAACTTCGCGGTTGTTCGCCAATCTGGGCAGCGTCACCGTATCCGATAATCGCGGCAAGTCCATCTACAACTCTCTGCAAGCACAGTACGAACGCCGCTTTACCAACGGACTGCAATTTCTGGGCGCCTTCACCTGGTCGAAGACCATAGACGACTCTTGCGGCGCTCTCGATACTTGCGCTCCCCAGCTTTACACCAACTACAACATCGAGCGCGGGCTCTCCGAAATTGATCAGCCCTATCGCATGAGCCTCAGTGCTCTCTACGAATTGCCCTTCGGCCGCGGCAGGCACTGGGGCAGCAACTGGTCTCGCCCGATTGATTGGGCCGTTGGCGGCTGGCAGCTCAACGGCATTTACACTTTGTCGGGCGGCATGCCATTCAGCGTGACTGTGAACGGCACACCCGGTTCTACCCGCGCCGATCTGATCGGCTCACCCGGCATAAATCCCGGCAACATTTCGAACTACATCAACGCTGCCTCCTTCGCGCTGCCGCCAACCATCGCTTTCCCCGACAGCACTGTCTTCACGCGCCCGGGGACTTCTGGCCGCAATATCCTGCTGGGCCCCGGTCTTTCCAATATTGATCTGTCTTTGTTCAAAAATTTCGCAATCACCGAGAAAATCAAAACCGAACTCCGCTTGCAGGCCTACAACGCCACCAACACGCCGCATTTCGGCCAACCCAACAGCAATTTTTCCAACGGCAATTTCGGCCAAATCACTACTACCCTGCCCTTTACTTATCGCCAAGTCGAACTGGGCCTGCGCGTAACGTTCTAGCAACAACTCTCCGGCAATGAGGCGAGGCGGATAGCTTCGCCTCCAGCATCTTTCTCAGCGGTTAAGTCGTGCTCATCTTGTGCGATCTCGGGAACATCAAAAACACCCTTGACACCCCGCGATCTCAGGCGCAATTACCACCAAATGGTCACAATAACTAAGCCGGAAGCACACAACCTCGATCCCCTGGAAAGGGAACACGCCATGGAGCAGGTAAAAGCAAAATCAGTCGAACCCCATACCAGGTTCGCGCTTCCCGAAGTCAATTGGGATGAACTGAACGAAGCAGGAGCCTAGGTAGAGCGTGGATCAGGCGATCTATACCGCGTGCCCAAGGAGGCGATCATCCCCGGCGGTTCGCCCATAATTCACAAAGAAAGCGCTGGATCATCGCGTCTGGTGCAAGTCAGCCAGAACCCGTTTGTAACCACACTGGAAGCCCAAATCTCAAGTCGGAAGTAATCAACAATTCGAAGTAATCAGTCTCCTGCGGTAACAGCTCACTTACGATAGGAGAATGAAGATGCTCAAAAAACATAAAATGATACGGATGTTGGGTGTATTTCTGCTTGCTTCCTGCACCTCGCTATTTGCCCAGGGCGGACGCATGGATCATTTTGGGGACGCCCATGTGGACGGAGCGGTCGACCATGACACCATCAGAGTGGGACGGTCGGACGGGGCCTTCCGCGCAATACAGTTGCGTGTGAGCGGCGGCGCAATACGTTTCGACCGCGTGATTGTCCGCTACGGAAATGGATCGCAGGAAGAGCTTGCGATACGCGATCTCATTCCTGCTGGCGGCCAAACCCGCATCATCGACCTGCCTGGTGATCGCCGCATCATTCGAAGCGTTGATCTGTGGTACGGCAAAGCCACTTCGAGAAGGCAGCCTAAAGTCAGCCTGTACGGAGTTCGCTGAGTCTGAACGCATCATGACTCGCACCATCTGGTCGTTGTTGTTTGCCTTGTTTCCGAGCAACGCAATCGCGCTTGCTCAGGAATCTATTACCGTACAAACCGATAAAGGGCCTGTCGTCGGCCGTCAGGCGGGAGCAGCTCGAACATTCTTTGGCATTCCCTACGCCGCCCCTCCTGTCGGTGACCTGCGGTGGAAAGCCCCGCAAAGCCCGGCGGCCTGGACATCTCCACACGACGCGAGCGCGTTCGGAAATGTCTGCTTCCAAGTCGCCACAGGAATGCTCGAGGGCGAAGATCAAACCAAAGGCAAGATTCTTGGCAGCGAAGATTGCCTGTATCTCAACGTGTACTCGCCCAGCAGCGCTACGCCGAACAACCGCTTGCCAACCATGGTTTGGATTCATGGCGGCGCCTTCATCTTCGGGGCGGGCAACGAATACGACGCCAGTGTGCTTGCCCAGAAACACGGCGTTGTCGTGGTCACGCTGAATTACCGGCTTGGTTCCATCGGATTCCTCGCTCTCCCCAGCCTGGAGGCCGAGTCGTCGGATGGCGCCTCGGGCAATTACGGCCTGTTGGACCAACAGGCCGCCCTCCGCTGGGTCCAAAGCAATATCGCGGCCTTCGGCGGCGATCCCGGCAACGTCACTCTCTTCGGAGAGTCCGCCGGCGCAATGAGCGTTTGCGCGCAACTCGCTTCACTCGCCGCGGCCGGGCTCTTCCACAAAGCCATCATCCAGAGTGGGCCTTGCACCAGTCCAAATAACAGCGGCGCCGCTGCCGACTCCACCAAGCGCAATCTCGACTATGCCGACAAACTCGGCTGCAAAAACGGAAACCTGGCGTGCCTGCGCAAAATTGATCCAGCGAAGTTAGCTGCCCAGGTCGTGCCAGGCAAGCGCCCACTTGGAAATATGGTGTGGGCTCCCGTGTACGGCACGCCGCTTCTGCCCCTATCGCTGCGGACTGCCTTTGAGCGGGGCTCCTTCAATCGCGTACCCGTGATGAACGGCACCAATCATGACGAGGGACGGTTCTTCATCTCCCTCGCGACGCCCGATGGCAAGGCCCTCCCGCTCTATAAATACTGGGCGGCAACTGGCTTGCTCGTCGGCGCCAGGAAGAGCCGCACGGTGCTCCAGCAGTATCCGTACCGCGCGTCAGGCACACCCGCTCTCGCTCTAACCACCGTGCTCACGGACTTCATGTTCAGCTGCCCTGCATTGAACGTCAGCTCGGACATCTCAAAATACGTGCCCGTGTACGCCTTCGAGTTCAACGACCCGCAGGACATCACCACCCTGAAGACACCGCCTGGCATGGACAGCATGGGATCCTTCCACTCGAGTGGTTTGGTGTACATCTTCCGAACGCCGCTGGCTGGTCTGGGAGCGGACCCCGCGCAATTTAGTCCCGCTCAGCGCCAACTCTCCGACGCCTTCAGCGAAGCCTGGGCGACGTTTGCCAAAACTGGCGATCCGAACGGCCAAAGCCAGCGGCGATGGCGCAAGTTTGAACCAGGACGTGCGAATGTGCAGGTCTTCGCACCCAGCGGAATTTCAGAGAGCACTGACTTCGCCGACGACCACAAATGCTCATTCTGGTCGAAACTCCAAATCAACTAGCTAGCCGGATTGAGACCATGAATCGATAGGTCTTGGTTTCTCCAATCCTCCGCGCGCCGCTCGCGGGTGGCCTGATCCGAACAGGTATTTAGCGTCTTGTGAGAACGACATGCGTCGCGAGCTCGCTCGACACATGCATGGTGTATTGATAACCCAGAGCGGGCATGTCAATCCCGGCGAATAAATTCTCGCCCGAACCGAGCAGAATCGGACGTGCGGCCAGGTGCAGCTCGTCGATCAGACCTGCCTGCACATACTGCCGGATGGTCGCGACTCCGCCTCCGATGCGGACATCTTTACCGCCGCCGACATCTTTCGCGCCCTGCAAAGCAGCGTGGATTCCCTCGGTCACGAAATGGAACGTCGTCCCGCCCTTCATCTCAATCGCGTTTCGCGGGTGGTGCGTCAAAACAAAGACTGGGACGTGATAGGGCGGCGTATCGCCCCACCATCCCTTCCACGCTTCATCCGGCCATGGTCCACGAATCGGTCCAAACATATTTCGTCCCAGGATCCACGCGCCCACGTTCTCCATGCCACGTCTCGCCCATTCGTCGTCCAGGCCCGTCGAGCCGCCTTCTTTCCCGTGCATCTGCTGCCATGTGCGAGTCGCAAAAAACCACTCGAACAGGTCGGGACCTCCCACACCGAGAGGATTATCCATGTCTTGGCGCGGACCTGCACCGTAACCATCCAGCGAAATGGCAAACGAACTCACACGAACTTTCGCCATACAGATCATTCTCCCGTGAAAGTACACTCCACTTCAAAATCACTTATGAAGGCTCGAGAAGTCAAGCGCTCCACAAGGATGGCGGAAGCCGAAAATTCCTTATTCCTTCAAACCCTTTAACCCCAAGGCTCATAATTTTCATCGTTGGCAAAAATTATTCGGTTTGCGATCCAATACCATCCATTCAGATCTCAGCGAGCACGGAGGGTGCCCCATCCTTGCGCCTTTGATTCTGGCAAGGGTGGGGCCTTTCTTTCCTTAAACGCGATTTGCAAATAACTGAATCGAGTTCAAATTCGAAAAAAACCGCTAGCACCTGCCGCCGTCAGACTCACCCAAAACGGCTTCGTGGCTTTCGTAGTGCCGGGATTCAGCCCGGCACGTACGGAAAACGCGCCTGTAACCCCTTTCTTTGCCACACATCCAACAAACGCGCCTGTAAGTCTTTTAGTTGCCATACATTTTCTAATTTTAATTTGCCGTTCCGTTCGGACGCAGGCTCAACTTGGAGCCCGCAAAGGAATTGGAACAGCCCTCGACCCTCCCTCGTCTCGCTGCCCACTGCTCTCTATTCGCTGCACTGTGTTCGCTGCAATTCCTCCAGTACCCTTCCCGCAACCAGCCACTCCACAACCCTTGCCCCACCCCAAGCCCGGCGCGATACTTTTCTCATGCGTGTCCCCGCAAAACTTGCATTCTTCTGCGCCGCGCTCTGCCTGACTGCCACTAGCGCCTTCTCCGACGAAATTCGCCTCAAGGACGGTAAAAAACTTTACGGCGTCATCGTCGCCTACGAAGACAACATGTTTAAGATCAAGACTGACTTCGGGTTCGTCCTGGTCGAAAAAGACAAAATCGCTTCCATCATCCCGACCACGCCTGGCTCCGCCGCTCCAAGCGCCGCAGCCAAGCCTGCGAAAGCTCCGGAGAAGAAACAAATTCCTGGACCAGCCGCAACTTCGGCCGGCGATTCCACGGCGAATGGTGCCGAACCTTCTGATCCGCGGCCCACACAGGCAAAACTCTCCACCGAACCCGTCCGCCCCGAACTCCCTGCAGCCTCGCACACCGCAAACGTCACGCCGCCAGCGATCAAGCCTGCGGCACCGCCATCCAGTAGTGCCATCATCGCGGCTTCGCCTCTCGCCGCTTCATCCCTCTCCGCGCCGAAGGAGCCGGAGCCCCCCGCCAACAAAGAACAAGTTCAAGGCACGCTGTACACAAATTTTTCTCACGGATTCAAAATGTACAAAGCGCCCAGTTGGGAAATTATCGAAGACGCGCGCAAAGCTTTGCCCAATGCCATCGTGGCCATGGGCACTTCCAACGAATCCACTTTGATGGTGGTCGGCCAGGAGCAAACCAAAGATTCGCTTGACGTTTCCGCGAACGGCGTGGAAAAACGTTTGCGCGAAATTTATACCAACTACCACATGATTTCGCGCCGCAAGACAGTTGTCGGCGGATCGCCTGCCATCGAATTCAAGTACACCGGCATGGCCGATGAGCACCAGTGGTCCAGCACGCTAGTCGTCGTCGCGCGCGGCAGTGACGTGCTGACCATTCTCGGCATGACCTACGCCGACAACGATTTGATTCAGATTCAGGAGAACGTGATCGCCCGCGCCATTTCCAGCACCGACTTTAACGTCCACTAGGAGCATTTCCCGAAAATGACTAGACTTTCCGGCCGTCATTCATTTGCTTTGGCCGTCACTCCGAGCCTGCCTGCGCAGGCAGGCGCAGCGAGGAATCTCTCTTCCTCTTCGCTTTACGTACAGGCGCGATTCCTTACCGCATTTAGAACCATGAGCGAGGACGTTTAAAATTTAGTAAAAAGGGGAGAAAAACTTAGTCCGGCACGGAATGTTCGGAAAGTTTTTTGTGTTCGCGAATCAAAGTGATCAGCGCCTGCGCCGAACGCGGCAAACTGCGGTCCCGGCGATAAACTAACCCTAGTTCGCGCCACAGATCGACGCCATCCACGCTTAAAAGTTTTACTTCGCCGGCCTTCACTTGATCTTTCGCGAAGCTTTCGCTGATGAACGAAACGCCGGCATCCGCGCCAACAAATTTTTTGATCATGCCGATGCTTGGCAACTCCATCGCAACATGCACGCGAGCGCGGAACGGCCGAAATAATTTGTCGAGAACCTGTCGCGTGAATCCGGTGCGCGGCACGATCAGCGGCTGGCTGGCCACCTCTTCAAGACTAACTTTACTGCGGCTGGCCAGCGGATTTTTCACGCTGACCATCAAACGCAAACGGTCGCGATAAATATGATGAACTTTCAAGTTGGGAGATTTCAGCGGAAGACTGACTATGCCGACATCCACGGAGCCGTCTTCCACCCGCTGCACAACTTTGTGGCTGAAATTGCGGTAGATGCTGATATGTACTTTAGGAAATTTCTTCTGAAACTCCGCGAAAATTTCCGGAAGCAAGTACAAACAGGTCGCTTCGTTGGCGCCGAAAACCACCGGACCTTGCACCACATTGCCGCGATCCGCAACCACCTGCACCGATTCGTCACGCAAGCGCAACATTCGTTCGGCATATTCGAAGAGCACTTCGCCCGCAGGAGTCAGCTCGACAGATTTCGCGGAACGGTCCAACAACTTGGCGCGGTAGGCTTGTTCCAACTGGCGGATTTGCGCACTGACAGCGGATTGCGAGCGAAAAACTTTTTGTCCGGCGCGTGAAAAACTTTTCAATTTTGCCACGTAGACGAAGGTTGTCAGTTGATCAAAATCCATAGGCGGCTAACTCGCACCAGAGTATAGCGAACTTGCGAGTAGAAGAAACATATTCTCCTTTGCTGAAAGATATTAGAAATTCTTATAGGGAGATCGCGTGTGCAGCGACAGCGACTGCTTCTGAATCTGCAACCGAAATAAACTCTGATTTCAAATTTGCCAGCACCGGTTCCCAGGTACTCTGCACCGTTCCCTGCAGATGGATCGGCTGCACGCGCACCATCGGCAGCGGCCCGCGGCGCGACAGCAGCCGCGCGGCACGCGGACTTCCGGTGCGATCGAGATGTTCACGCAGCGTTCGCCGCAACCATGCGTCTTCGTTGCTGGCAATTGCTTCGACGCTTACAAATTCGCGGTGCAGCACATCTTCTGCTTCGGCGCGAAGAATATACGCGAGACCACCAGTCATGCCCGATCCGAAATTCAAACCGAGTGGACCGAGCACTAGCACCACGCCTCCGGTCATGTACTCGCAGCCGTGCTGGCCCACACCTTCGACCACGGCAAGTGCGCCGCTGTTGCGAATTCCGAAGCGTTCGCCGGCACGCCCAGCGACAAAAAGTTGTCCGGAAGTTGCTCCGTACAGAACGGTATTTCCGGCAAGCACATCGCCGCGCCGCGAAGCACCCGTTCCAGCGGTGATTGCAATCGTTCCGCCGGACAAACCTTTTCCGACGTAATCGTTGGCTTCACCTTCCAGTTTGAAGTCTATTCCAGCACCCAGGAACGCTCCGAAACTTTGCCCAGCGCTGCCGTGAAATTCTTTTGCGATGAGTTTTCTGGAGGCGCGTCCCGCAGCGCGATCTCGCGCCATTTCCCCGCTCAAGCCCGCGCCAACGCTGCGGTCGGAATTGCGAATCGCAAAAATTCGCGCGTCGGACTCAAATTCTTCCTGGATGGAGGAGGCTTCGCTGAGCGATGCGTGAATCCCGGGAACTTGCTGCGGAGCGATGCGGAAAGACATGTTGGATTCGAGCGCTAGCGCAGGAGTTTCCGCGTAGTTGGGATCGCGTGGCCGCAAACAGTCGTATGCGCCTTTGAGTTCGCTGAGAGAATTTGCGCCAAGAGCAGCAAGTTTTTTGCGAACTTCGTCGGCTAGCGCGCGGAAATAGGCAATCACCATTTCCGGTTTGCCGTTGAAACGTGTGCGCAGAGTTTCATCCTGCGTCGCGATGCCGACCGGGCAAGTATTCAGATGGCATTGACGAGCCATCACGCAGCCGATGGCGAGAAGCGAAGCGGTGCCAAAGCCAAATTCATCGGCACCGAGAATCGCGGCGATTAGAATATCGCGCGAGAATTTCAGGCCTCCGTCCACGCGGAGAGAGAGACGTGAACGGAGGCCAGCGCGAACCAGAGTTTCATGCGTTTCGCGCAAACCAATTTCCCACGGCAGGCCAGTATTTTTGATTGAGGTGAGCGGAGACGAGCCAGTGCCGCCGTTGTGGCCGCTGATGGTGATTACGTCAGCGCCAGCTTTTGCCACGCCGGCAGCGATGATGCCAACTCCCGCGCCAGAAACCAGTTTTACGCCGATGCGCGCGCGCGGATTGACTGCGCGCAAATCGTGAATCAGCTGGGCTAAATCTTCGATGCTATAAATATCGTGATGCGGCGGCGGCGAAATCAGTGGAGTGCCAGGCGTGGCATGGCGAATTCGCGCAATGTACGGAGTAACTTTTTTGGCGGGAAGCTGGCCACCCTCGCCGGGTTTCGAACCTTGCGCCATTTTGATTTCGAGTTCTTGGGCGTGAACTAAATAGTCGGAAGTCACTCCGAAGCGTCCCGAAGCGACTTGTTTAATTTGGTTAGCGGCTTGAGGTTCATTGATCCACAGATCGGGATCTTCGCCACCTTCACCGGTATTGCTTCTGCCGCCGAGTTGGTTCATCGCGAGAGCGAGTGTGCGGTGTGCTTCGGGACTGAGCGAACCAAGCGACATGGCTTGCGTGCTGAACTTTTTCAAAATGTTTTCTGCCGGCTCGACTTCTTCGATGGAAATCGGAGACGACGCTACGGTTTCGAGCAAGTCGCGAAGGAATACGACTGCGCCGCCGTTGTCGGCAAGCTCTTCGAAGGCGGGATATTTTCCCGCATCGGGGGATTTGACGTGCGCATGGAGTCTGCGAACGACTTCGGGCGAATTGGCGTGGAGTTCGGCGCCTTTTCGAAAGCGGTACAGTCCAGCGTCGGGCATTTCTTCGCTCGTTTTTGCGAAGGCTTCCTTGTGCAGACGGAGATAGTCGCAGAGAAGGTCGTCCAGCGATTTCTGGCCGGCAAAGTCGGCGGCGTCTTCGAAAAACTCTGTGCAGATTTCTTCCGAGAGACCAACAATTTCAAATAAGTAGCTGTTGCGATAACTGGCAAGGGTCGAAACGCCCATGCGGGCCAGGACTTTGCGAAGCCCGGCGTAAATGGCGGAGCGCACTTTCATCATTCCGCCAGGCTCTTGCGCTTCGGCGAATTGTTCCATCAAGTGCGGAACGACGGCGCTGGCACCAGCGGCTACAAGCAGTGCAACGTGATGAGTGTCGAAAGCTTGGGCGGTTTCTACGATCAGCGGCACATCCCACAAGCCCTCGCGCACCATGGACTTCCACAAAGCTGCGGTGGCCAACAAAGCGGGAATCGCGGCACGGTCCGGGCCTAAGGCGCGATCGGAGAGGAGGAAGAGTCCCGGGCGCACGTCGCCACTCAGAGGGGTAGATGAGCACTGAGCGATTACGCTTCGTGCTCCCGAGACTCCTGTTTTGGAAGGAAGAGTAAAGTCGATGGTTTGGAGCGGCCCGAATTGCGCTGCGAGATCCGCAAACTCGCCTTGGGTGAGAATCGGGCCGGGCAAAACGATGCCGCCCGCCGCCGATGCGTTGGCAGGCAGGCGCACTTCGAGCGACATGACGTGGGTTTCGCGCAGAGGATCGATCGGCGGATTGGTGACTTGCGCGAAACGCTGCTTGCAGTAATCCCAGAGGGTTCGCGGAAGCGTGGAAAGAAAAGCGGGAGGAGCGTCGTCGCCCATGCTCCAGTCAGCTTCTTTGCCGCGGATGAGGGCGGAAAATAAAATTTTGCATTGATCTTCGGTCCAGCCACAGGAAGCGGCGACACGTTTTGGCGAGGCGATCGGGATGAGTGCAGCGGGAGCAGAAGTGTCGAGACGGCGAACGCGCGGTGGAGTGAGTTTTGATTGGTGGCTGCCGAGACGTTTTAAGATGTCGCGCCAGCGGAGAAATGTGCCGGAGTCAGGTTTGGCAATAATCATTTCGCCGGGGCCGAGGCGGGAACGTTCGGCGATGCGCGACTCCTCGAAATCAACGAGGCCGGTTTCGGAGCCGACGACGAGCAGGCCGTCGTGCGTCAGGGTGTAACGCATCGGGCGCAGGCCGTTGCGGTCGAGCTTGGCGCCGACGTATTGGCCGTCGGAAAAAATCAGCGCCGCGGGACCGTCCCACGGTTCGCTTTGCTGAGAGAGAGCGGCGAGTGCACCGCGCACATCGCGCGAGAGTAGCGGATCGTTTTCAAATGCAGGAGGAACTAGCGCGAGCATGGCTTCTTCCACGCTGAAGCCTTCAAGAAGCTTTGCTTCGAGGCCATTGTCAAAGCTGGCGGAGTCGCTGACGTTTTCCTCGAGGATGTGGAACCACCAACCGACTGTGAGCTTTTCGCGGATTTTGGGTTCCCTAGCGCGCATCCAGCGACGATTGGAAACGATCGTGTTGATTTCGCCGTTGTGGGCAACGTAGCGGAAGGGCTGCGCGAGATTCCAGGAGGGTTGGGTATTGGTGGAATAGCGTTGATGAAAGATCACGAATGTGGTTTCGAACGATGGGTCGCGGAGGTCAGCGTAAAATTGTGGAAATTGCCAGGGGGTAAGCAGGCCTTTGTAGACGACGGTTTGCGAAGAGAGCGAGCAGACGTAACAGCGCTCGGGCAGCAGCGATTCGGCTTTTTTGCGGAGAAGCGCGAGACGCCATTCGAAGCGTTCCGCTGGGCGCGCGGCGTGAAAAGGCGCTACGAAGATTTGCCAGCATTCGGGCATGGTTTCTAGCGCACGACGACCGAGGCAGTTGGGATTTACCGGGACGCGGCGCCAGCCGAGGATGCGAAGGCGTTCCTGGTCGGCGGCGGCTTCGATGGCGGATTTTGCCGCGGTCACGGCGTCGGACGGAAAAAATGCGAAACCCAGGCCGAATTGTTCGGGGAGGTCGATTCCCTGCTCGGCGGCTTTGGCTTTGAAGAAATTTTTGGGGAGGGCGGCCAGGAGGCCTGCGCCGTCACCGCTGGCGCCGTCGGCGTCTACTCCGCCGCGGTGGGTGAGGCGTTCCAGCGCGGTGAGGGCGAAATCGATGATGTCGTGGCCGGCGGGTCCGCCGAGGCGGGCGATGAAGCCGGTGCCGCAGGCGTCATGGTCCGGATGGCCCCAGTTGGGGCGCACACGGGTGGGCGATTGCCACTGGCGCTGATGGGATCGCAAGTCCATGACTGTTTATAGGGTTAGGGAGAGGATGGTGTACAACGCAGAAAATCGATGCGCAGAATTTGAAATTGTGAGTGTGAAGGATAGGTGAAATTAGCTGGGGTCTAACCTCGAGAGACACGGCGGGAAGCACGAAGATTATGTCGTGGCTGGGTTGCGAAAGGCGCCGGGCTGAAGCCCGGCACTACGAAAGCAAAAGAAAAATGGCCACTTGAAAGTGGCTGCTGCGAGGAGCTGAGCGAAAGCGGCAGCCGGGCCTGCCGCACTCCAAAAGCGCCCGCCTCAGAAGGCGTCCGCTACAAGGCGAGAACTAGAACTTGGTGGGTTCGGTTAGGTGGAAATTTTTGACTTTCATGGAGGGGACTACCATTTCGAAGGCTTCTTCGGCGGTGGCGCGGGAGGCGGGAGACATGGCTTCCACGTTTTGCAGAAGTTCGATGAGGGACTGGTTGAAGCGGAAATTGCGGACGGCGTTGGTTACTTTGCCGTTTTCAACCAGGTAGAGGCCGTCGCGGGTCATGCCGGTCATGATTTTTTCGTAGGGATCGACTTCGCGGATATACCAGACGCGGGTGACCAGCAGGCCGCGATCAGTGGAGGAGATCATTTTTTCGAGGGAGGAGTCGCCGCCGCTGAAGACCAGATTCATGGGTGCTTCGCCGTATTCGTTGGGGAGCGCGAAGCCGTGGCCAGTGGGTTTGCTCTTGGCCTTTTTTGCGCTGGCACGGGAGTAGACGAGATTTCGTGGGACGCCGTTTTCTACCAGATTGACGGGTTGGCGGGGAATACCTTCGCCGTCGAAGGGCGCGCCGAGTTGTTGTGGATGGTAGGCATCGTCGCTAATGGAAATATTTTTGCCGAAGAGTAGTTTGTTCATGCGTTTGAGCAGGCAGGACCGTTGGTCGGCTACGGCGGTGGCGGCGAAATCGTAAAACAGGAAACCTACCAGATCGAGGACCGCGGCGGGTTCGAGGATTACGGTGTATTTTCCTGGCACGAGTTCTTGCGCGTCTTTGGCCATTTGGGCTTTTTCGCTGGCGCGGGCGGCAAGTTTTTGCGGATCGAAGTTGCGGACGTTGCCGGAATTGGCTTTGGCCCAACTGGCGGCGGGTTCATCCTGCATAGTAATGGAGAATTCAGCGTGAGTTTGGCGGTGTGCGGCAAAGAGTCCTTGCGAATTTGCGAGCGCCAATTGCGATTGCCCGGTAGAAAAGATTCCGGCGGCGTTCTGGCCGTTACGAATTGCTAAATCGCAGGATTTTTTTACGGCACGCGCGCGGTCTTCGGGAGTGGTTGCAGCAGTTTCGTTCGCGAAACGATTTACGCTGCGATAGCGCTGCTTGCCGGGCATCGGCAGAAGCCCGGGAATCTTGGGCTGACTGTGCGCAAGCTGCAGAGAAGATTTAACCGCGGCGAGAAGCGAATCTTCGTCGAGACGGTTGGTGGTGGCGCGAGCGGTGCGGCCGTCAACGACGGTTCGAATCGAAATGGTGATGCCATGTTCGGCGACGTTCTGGTGAATAGCATTGTTGGCGAAGCGCGTGAGTGCGTCGATGGTTTCGTCGACTTGCACTTCGGTTTCATCCGCCCCGGCGATATTGCCCAGCCGTAGAACGGTATCGATGCGCTTTTTCAGGTCGCTTTCGGATGCGAGATGCGTTTCGCTTTTGGCGGATTTTGATTTTTTCGACATTCGAATCGTCGTCATTTAGATCAATGACCGGAAAACGCGACTCCCATTTTTATATTGAGAAAACGCGCGGGTGCAGCGCCGTGTCCGGTGCCCATGGTCTGCATGGGCTGACCTTTGCCGCAATTGGGCGTGCCCCAGAGGGTCCAAAATTCTTTGCCGCAGATGGCGTCGCAACTGTTCCAGAATTCGGTGGTGATGCCGCTGTAGCTGGGGTTCTTCAACATGCGAACTTTTTTGCCGCCTTTGATTTCCCAGGCGATCTCAGTGGAAAACTGGAATTGATAGCGGCGATCGTCGATAGACCAGGAGCGATTGGTTTCCATCCAGATACCGTCATCGGTGCCGGCGATTAATTCTTCGGGCGAGCCGCTGCCGGGCTTGATGCTGATGTTGGTCATACGAATGATTGGCAGGCGATTCCAGCTTTCGGTGCGCATGGTGCCGGAAGAACGCGAAAGGCCGATGAGTTGGGCCATTTCGCGATTGGAAAGATAACCGCGGAACTGGCCGTCCTTGATGATGTCGGTGCACTGCGCGGGAACGCCTTCGTCATCGTAGGCGAAGGAGCCGAGGCCGGGACCGTGTTCGAGGCGGGCGTCGGCGACGACGTTCACGATTTCGGAGCCGTACTTTAGTTTATTCAATTTATCGAGGGTGAGAAAACTGGTACCGGCGAAATTTGCTTCCTGACCGAGGACGCGATCGAGTTCGATGGGGTGGCCGACGGATTCGTGAATTTGCAGGCCGAGTTGGCTGCCATCGAGCAGCAGCGTGCCGGTTTTTTCAGGGCATTGTAAAGCGGAATGTAAGGCGACCGATTCTTCGGCTACGCGCGGAGCGTGGCGGAGGAGGTCGAGCGATTCGATTAATTCGTAACCTGCAAGCTGGTACTGACCGCCAAAACTATTTGGGTAGGAACGCTTTTGAATTTCAGTGCCTTTGAAGGAAGTGGCGACGATGCCGCAGCCGGAAATAACTTTGCGTTGGTGAATACGCGAGCCGATGCTGGAAGCGTACCAGCAATCGATTTTGCGGAACTGCATGTCGGTTTCAGCGAGGGTGACGCCTTTGACGGCGCGCATGGCAGCGTCGGCTTTGAGGAGGAGATCGAGTTGCGATTCCAGGGGAATTTCGAAGGGATCTTTGCGGAGAGGTGCTTGCCAACTATCGATGTAGGCGTTTTCCGGAACCATTTTTACATCGCCGCGTTTTGCGAGGGCGGAAGCTTTGGCGATGGAGACGGCTTGCGCGGCGCAGGCGGAAACGCCTTCGCGCGTTAATTTATCGGTGGAAGCGAAACCCCAGGCGCCGTTGGCGAGGACGCGAATGCCGATGCCTATGGATTCGGACTGGGCTAGCGTACCTACCTGACCGTTTTTTGTGGTGAGGTCGCGCTGGCGGATGTGCATGGAGCGGACGTCGGCGTAGGTGGCGCCGCAGAGTTTGGCGGTGTCTAGGGCGGCGGTTGTCAGATCCCACATTGGCTTCACCAGGGGAAAATTGTGGCGGAAAAGCTGAGAAAGAAAAAGGATCAGACGAAAAAAGAAGAGAAGAAAGAAGGGCACGATATATCGTGCCCCTACGAGAAAATGCAGCGAGACTACGTGCCTTCTTGCCAGGAGGCTAGGTACTGCTCTTGTTCGGCTGTTAGTTTGTCTAGTTTGTGGCCCATCGATTCCAGCTTGAGTCTGGCGATTTCTTTGTCGAGATCTTCGGGGACTACGTAGACCTGGGGCTTCAAATTTTTTGCGTTCTTTACGAGATATTCAGCGGAGAGGGCCTGGTTGGCGAAGCTCATGTCCATCACGGAAGCGGGATGGCCTTCGGCGGTGGCTAGATTGACGAGTCGGCCTTCGGCGATAAGGTTGATCCGGCGGCCGTCTTTGAGTAGATATTCGTCGACGAGCGGACGCACTTCGCGTTTGCCGCTGGACAATTTTTCCAGCGCGGGGATGTCGATTTCGACGTTGAAGTGGCCGCTATTGCAAATGACCGCGCCGGACTTCATGTGTTCGAAGTGTTCACCGCGAATGACATTTTTATTGCCAGTGACGGTGATGAAAACGTCGCCTTCTTTTGCGGCATCGGCCATCGGGAGGACGCGGAAGCCGTCCATTACGGCTTCAATGCCCTTCACCGGATCGATTTCGGTAATGATCACGTCGGCGCCGTGGCCCTTGGCGCGCATGGCCACACCGCGTCCGCACCAGCCGTAGCCGGCGATGACGACTTTGAGTCCAGCGAGAAGAAGATTAGTTGCGCGGATGACGCCATCGAGAGTGCTCTGGCCAGTGCCGTAGCGGTTGTCGAAGAAGTGTTTTGTTTGCGCGTCGTTGACGGCGATGATCGGATACTTCAGCGTGCCATCTTTGGACATGGCGCGGAGGCGAATGACGCCGGTGGTGGTTTCTTCGGTGCCGGCGATGACACTGCTAACGAGATCGGTGCGCTTGGTGAGGAGCATGGTGACGAGGTCAGCGCCATCGTCCATGGTCATTTGCGGCTTGTGGTCGAGGGCGGCGCGCAAGTGGGAGTAGTAGGTTTCGTTGTCTTCGCCCTTGATAGCGTAAGTAGGAATATTGAAATCGCGGTTGAGTGAAGAAGCGACTTCGTCTTGGGTGGACAACGGATTGGAGGCACAGAGAACGACGTCGGCGCCGCCGTCGCGGAGAGCGATCATCAGGTTGGCGGTTTCGCTGGTGACGTGCAGGCACGCGGAAACTCGCAGACCTTTGAGCGGCTGTTCCTTAATGAACCGCTTGCGGATGATTTGCAGGACAGGCATTTGCTGCTGCGCCCATTCGATTTTGCGTTTGCCGGCATCAGCCAGCGAAATGTCTTTTACATCGCCCTTCTTGAGTTCTGCTATCGCCACAGACTTGCTCCTTTTCGAGTTTCTGAAATTTGCGAATGAAAAAGTAACGTGCGGGCCGTCAGCTGCGGACGGCAACTTCGGCGGCTGCGCCAGCGGCCTTGCGCAATGCGTCGGCGCGGTCGGTTTTTTCCCAGGTAAAGCCGGAGCCCTTGCGGCCAAAGTGACCGTAGGCTGCGGTGTCCTTGTAAATTGGACGGCGCAGATCGAGCGTTTCGATGATGGCTTTGGGAGTTAGCTGGAAAGTTTCGCGCACAACTTCGGTGATTTTTTCTTCGGGAATGGTCGCGGTGCCGAAGCTGTCTACCATTACGGAGACGGGTTCCGCTACGCCGATTGCGTAGGCGAGCTGGACTTCAGCTCTGCTGGCGAGGCCGGCGGCGACGACGTTTTTCGCGATGTAGCGCGCCATGTAGCAAGCGGAACGGTCAACTTTGGATGGGTCCTTACCGGAGAAAGCGCCGCCGCCGTGGCGGCTGTAACCGCCGTAGGTGTCGACGATAATTTTGCGGCCAGTGAGACCTGCGTCGCCCATCGGTCCGCCGATGACGAAACGGCCGGTGGGGTTGATGTAATACTTGGTGTTTTTGTCGAGCATGGCCACTGGGACGACTGGCTTGATGACGTATTCGAGAATGGCGTTGCGCAGATCGTCGTTGGAAACGGTTTCACAATGCTGGGTGGAAATGACGACGGCGTCCACGCGGACGGGCTTGCCGTTACGATATTCGATCGTGACCTGGGACTTGCCGTCGGGCCGGAGGAAATCAACTTTTTTGGATTTGCGAATTTCGGAAAGCTTGAAGGTGAGCTGGTGGGCGAGTTGGATGGGCATGGGCATCAACTCGGGCGTTTCGTCGCAAGCGAAGCCGAACATCAGGCCCTGGTCGCCCGCGCCACCGGTGTCTACGCCCATGGCGATGTCCGGTGACTGGCGCTTTACGGTGCACATGACGGCGCAAGTGTCGGAATCATAGCCATACTTGGCGCGGTCGTAGCCGACGCCACGAATGGTGCTGCGAACCAAATCATCGTAATCGACGTGGGCGGTAGTGGTGATTTCACCGGCTACTACTGCGAGACCCGTCGTAACCAAGGTTTCGCAAGCTACGCGGCCTTTCGGGTCCTGCTTCATCACTTCATCGAGCACCGCATCGGAAATCTGATCGGCGATTTTGTCCGGGTGGCCTTCAGTGACGGATTCCGACGTAAAAAGAAAGTTCTTAAGTCCTTGGCTCAAAACGAACGCTCCTCTGGGGTTAGCAGTCCTCTCCCGGCGAAGTTCATTTCAGGGCGAACCTGGAAAATGAGCTTGCAGGAAGTGCAGCTATGCCCGTGCACAGTTCGATTTAACAACTAGATGTCACGCACTACAGCGCCCAGGGGCGCGTTTGCCCGACTCTCTAAAATAACATTCCGATGGCGCGGCAGGCAATGAAATGAATCCGAGTGGTCAAATTCAGCATTGAATGGTGAAATTCAGCATCGAGTGGGGAGGCTGGCTTCTCGGGAAGCCGAATCCGGCGAACAACGTCTCGGAAATGCCATTACATCCTGCCATTTACCATGGTATGATGCCATTATGAGTACGAAGATTACGGTGGACCGAGCGGGTCGCGTTGTGCTGCCGAAACCGGTGCGCGACAAGATGAGATTAACGCCTGGAAGCACGCTCGAACTGGAAAGCGAAGGCGAACACATCACGCTGCGGGCGGTGCGACCGCAAGCGGCATTGCACAAAGAGTTTGGCATATGGGTATTTCAAGGGGCTTCCACGGACGAGTCTATCCCTGACCTTTTGCAAGAGTCGCGTGAAAAACGGATGCGCGAGTTGAAAGGTTGAGAGAATTCTTCGACAGCTCGGTGCTGATTGCCGCGTTTTGGGGCGGACATGCAAACCATGGGGCAAGCATTCAATGCTTGAGCGGCGCGAATAAGAAACATTCGTCGTGCGGCATCCATTCCCTTGCCGAAGTTTATGCGGTGATGAGTTCCCTGCCGGTGGCGCCGGGGATTCCGCCGGAGCAAGTGATGCTATTCGTAGAGGAAGTACGCGGCCGGTTGACTGTAGTTTCGCTCGATGAAAAGGAATATTTTCAAACGATTCAGAAATGCGCGGACCGGGGATTTACGAGCGGGCGTGTCTACGACGCGCTGCTTTTAAGTTGTGCCGAGAAGTCCGGAGCGCAGACAATTCTTACCTGGAACCTGAAGCACCTTCAGGTGCTCGCGCCGGAACTGGCGGCCAGGATCCGAACACCGTAAACTTTCAGAATTTGCACAAGAAAGTTGTAGTTTATCGGGCGCCGCGTTGTGAGCACGAGCGAACGCAGCTAGAATGCTTTGCGAAGAGGTTGCCGATGTACGAAGTGAAATTCACGGTTGGAGGTATCGGGCGGTTGCTGCCCGTGGCAACGAGCTTGCTGGGGCTGGGATTGTTTGTGATCTGGACTGCGGCGGCACATTCGCAAGTAACTCCGCAAGCCGGGCCACAATCGGATCCGCCGGCGGCTCAGGTGGAAAGTGGACGAAAACAATTCGCGCAGTCCTGCGCGTTTTGCCACGGAGCGGATGCAACCGGAGGCCGCGGAGCTGACCTGGTGCGGTCGACGCTGGTCGCCCATGACCATAAGGGCGACTTGATCGGCGAAGTGATTCGAAATGGAAGGCCAGACAAAGGGATGCCGGCGTTGCCCGCCACAGCGGAGCAGATTGCGGACATCGCGGCATTTCTGCACGCGCGCGCACACGAAGCCATCCTGTCTTCCGGAGTGCCAAGCGATTACCCAATCGAAAAACTGTTGACGGGAAATGCGGAGGCTGGCAAAGCATTTTTCGAGGGGCCGGGAGGCTGCAAGAATTGCCATTCGGCAACTGGGGATTTGGCAGGCGTTGCAAAAAAATATTCGTCCATCGAGTTTGAAGCGCGCATGCTTTATCCCGGGAACCAACATAAGTCGGCAGTGGTCACGCTGCCCTCTGGCGATCAAGTCAGCGGAACCGTGGTACACGAAGATGATTTTATGATTGGCGTGCGCGATGCGGCTGGATGGTATCGATCTTTCTCACGCGAAAAGGTGAAGGTTGAGCTGCAGGACCCGCTGGAAGCGCATCGCAAACTACTGGATAAACTCACGCAGAAAGATGTCCATAATCTTTTCGCGTACGTATATAGCTTGAAATAGAACGAGAGGCGGCAGCCGCAATGGATTTTGACCTGCTGACGGCGATTGCGAAGTTTCTTCCGACGCGTTGGCTCGCACTGAAGATGTATTCTCGGCCGGCTTCGCACAAGCTAGCGCAAATTTGCGGATGGCTGCTAGTTGCGTTTTTCGCAGCGGCACACACTGGAAATGCGGCCGCACAGGGTCTCGATCCGGCTGCGCTTCTTAAGCCCGCTACGGATACCTGGCCGACCTATAACGGAGATTATTCTGGCGCGCGTTACAGTTCACTGGACCAGATCAACGCCAGCAACGTTAACTCACTTACGCTAGCTTGGATATTTCGTGCTCCGGGAAACGTTCTGAAATCGACTCCTTTGGAAGTAAACGGGATCCTTTACTTCACGGCGCCAGATAATGTGTGGGCCGTGGACGCACGTTACGGGCGCCAAATCTGGCACTATCGCCGGGTATCGGAAGGCGATCACGTGGGGAATCGTGGCGTGGCCATGTACAAGAACTGGCTGTACTTCACGACACCGGATGCGCACCTGGTTTGCCTGGATGCGAAAGACGGAAAAGTGCGCTGGATTGTCGAGCTTGCCGACGGAAAATTGGGCTACTTCGCTACGATGGCGCCGCTTGTGGTGCGGGATCACCTGATCGTTGGGGTTTCTGGAGACGTTACGGATGTGCGCGGATTTCTGGAGTCACTCGATCCAGAAACGGGAAATGTGCAGTGGCGCTGGTTTACCACGCCGGAACCTGGAGAGCCTGGATCGGAAACCTGGCCGAAAGATCCTGAGGCCACGCTTCATGGTGGCGGAATGACCTGGATGACCGGAACCTACGATCCGGCGCTGAATCTACTTTATTGGGGGATTGGAAATCCGAATCCAGTGCTGGCGGGCGAAGGGCGGCCAGGCGATAACCTTTATACCTGCTCAATTGTTGCGCTGAACGCGGACACGGGGAAACTGGCCTGGTACTTCCAGGCCTCTCCGCATGATGTCCATGACTGGGATGCGACGCAGACGCCTGTTTTGTTCGACGCAGATTTTAAAGGCGGCAAGCGCAAACTGGTCGGCCAGGCGAGCCGCAACGGATTTTATTTCTTGCTGGACCGCACTAATGGCCAGCATCTGGTTACCGCTCCGTTCATCGACCAGAACTGGTCGTCCGGAATTGACTCCCGCGGCCGCCCCATGGCCAAGCCCGATGCGACGCCTTCCCCCGATGGCGCGCTAGTCGAACCGGGCTCCGACGGATCCACGAACTGGATGGCCCCCAGCTTTGATCCGCAGACGGAATTGTTTTACGTGAATGCGCGGCGGATTTTCAGCGTTTTCTACAACACCGTGACCAGCAAAGCGGAAGGATGGGGCGGACGCGACAGAATCCTGTGGACGAATTCGACGCTGCGTGCGATTGATTACCGCACGGGAAAAATTGTCTGGAATCACGAAACTGGCGAAGGTGAAAACATTGCAGGAATTCTGACCACGGCGGGACATCTTCTCTTCAGCGCGGATAATGCCGGAAATCTGCTGGCGCTTGATCCGGCAACCGGAAAAACGTTATGGCATCTGAACATGGGCGGCGAAATGGTAGCTTCGCCCATGACTTATGAATTGGACGGACGGCAATATCTCTTAATTCCCGTGCAGGACGCGCTTTATGCTTTTTCGTTGCCAGAAAAAACTGCAATCCGCGCCACGAGTAACGCCAACTAGTGCGGCAAAGTTATTGAGATTCTTCGGCGATCCTTGCTGATTGCTTCAGGGTGAAAGCAAGGCTCAATTTGAGCTCGCTGGAACTAGCTAAGCGGCGTCTTCGTCAGGCTCTACTGTCAGCTGGCCTTTGGTTTTCTTGGCCATTAAATAGGAGCGAATGAAGGGATCGAGGTCGCCGTCGAGGACTTTATCGACGTCGCCGACTTCGAATTTTGTGCGATGGTCTTTGATCAGGCGGTAAGGCTGCATTACGTAAGAGCGGATTTGGCTGCCGAAGGAAATTTCGAGTTTCGTCTCGTCTAATCTGTCGGTTTCGTCCTGGCGTTTTTTGATTTCCAGGTCGTAGAGTTTAGAGCGCAACGTCTTCATGGCCATTTCACGGTTTTTGCCCTGGCTGCGCTGGGCCTGGCAGGCGACGACGACGCCGGTGGGAAGATGCGTGATGCGGACGGCGGTTTCAACTTTGTTGACGTTCTGGCCGCCTTTGCCGCCAGCGCGGTAGGTGTCGACTTTAAGATCGTCGGGTTTGATGTTGATCTCGATGCGGTCGTCGATTTCAGGAATTACAAAGACAGAGGCAAATGAAGTGTGGCGGCGAGCGGC
>WNFE01000173.1_pt1 | contig 43823 bp, 44 predicted proteins | sample 5400451 | NCBI WGS metagenome assembly WNFE01 (sample SAMN13153344, study PRJNA577476) | soil metagenome | isolation source: 200 cm saprolite under Douglas fir tree site 2 hole 2 | place: USA:California | collected 2015-04-18
TACTCGTATAGCTCGCCTGGTTCGGAGGATCGTAAGGAATCTCGGACTGATAAAAATACGTTCGCCCGCCATTGCCCTTCCACAGAACCTGGAATTGCTGGTGATGCTCCACAAACAGGCCATAGATCGTGACCTGGTTTCCATTCACCACCAGCCCGTTCTCGCTGGTATTCAGCTCCCAGCCCACTCCGGCGCCGTGGTCTGCTCTCCAGATCCACGTATGGTCCACCAGTGTGTCGTTGCTGTTGACCCTCAAATTCACCTTGGCCCGGCCCACGCCCGCGCCACCCACGCGAAAGAAAACATCGTGCAGCGTGATCGGGTCGTTCGCATGGCGCGCCCGGCTTCCCTCTGGCCCCACCTCCAGCAGCACCGGAGACTCGCTCGGCCCTGCATCGAAGAGCAGCCCCGCAATCTCGATCCCGTCGTCATCGGTCGTCGTCATCGCCGCCGTGCCCTTCATCGGACGTAGCGTCGCAAACCCCAGCCCCAGCACCACCGCATGCGGCCGTGTCACGCGAATCGGGGCGGCCAGTTCATAGATCCCCGGCGTCAGAATCAGGTTCTTACCTTGGGCAAGCTGCGCGTTGATCGTCTCCGCCGTATCCACATCCGGGCGTGCAATATAAAACCGCGTAATCGGAATTGTCTCTCCCGGCGTTTCCCCGCCGCGCCACGTAATCCCTACGCTATCGCTGTACAGCCCCGGAATCCGCACGCTGAACTCGCCCGCAGCATTCGCTTGTAGAAACGGTTTCTCGCGCACCACTGGCGTATGCGCCACCTTCGTGTACGGCGGCGAGGGCCATACGCCTTCCGGCGGATGCACCACACCGACAAATACCATGTTCCAGTTCGCACCTGTCCAACTCTTCCAGTCGCAGTTGCGCGAGATCCACTGCTGCTGGCTGCCGGAGTCGACATTCCCGTCCACCAACGAATCCGACATCCAGCCGCCGCTTGCCCAGCCGCGATTCTGGTGTAGCACCAGGTCGCCGCGTACATGCATGCGCCGCAGCGACACCGCCTGTGAAACCGCCCACTGCATCGTGCCCCCGGCCGGCTTTATCGAGAGCCCTTCCGCAGCTCTCCAGAAGGTCGTCGTGGCATTGTTGTGATCATGATTCGCATCCGCATGCACGTTGCCCGCAATCCGTGTTGCATTTGGCGACGCCCCAAGCCCTATCACTTCCGTGTAAAAGCCTACCGGCACGTCCACCGAATAGTCTCCCGGCAGGAATAGCAGCGCGTTCCGCTGCTGTCCAAACTCGTTGTGCTCCTGCGTCGCATACACCGCATCGATCTGCTTCTGGATCGCCTGCGATGACATCGACGGATCGAAGACCATTATGTTGCGTCCGAACTCCGGCTTCGCGCCCTTCGCCGCAAGTGTCGGCAGAGCCGTCGTCAGCCACAGCCGCGCCTCCCCCTCCTGCTGCGCGTTCAACGACGAGGACGACAAGCAAGAAAACAGCAGGGTACAAGACAAAAACAGGACCAATCTCAGCTTCATGAGGACTCCGGCTTACCACGGGTACGATTTTTTCGGAAAGACAAACGATTGCGCTAATAAGAAACAACAGCCGTACCACAATTCGCTAACGATAAACGATAAGAGCAGGGCAGAATCGCGCCTGTCAACCCCAGCGACCACGACAGCCGCAAAAGGAATGGATTGGAGCGGTTAGCCGGATCGGAGGGCATAGGCAGCCAACATCCTCTTCTGCCAATTGTTCGACAACGCAACAAAGGAGAACGTCGTTCGGGACTTCTGTTTTCTAACCGAAGTGGAAAGCCGCTTTCTCAAACCAATGTGGCTCGCCGGTCCCTGCATCCGATTCTCGAAGAACTAAAGGTCGAGAAAACTGGATTCCATGCAATGCGCCGCTTCCGTACCACATGGCTGCGAAAGCAGAGGGCGCCCGAAGACATCATCAAATTCTGGCTTGGGCACGCGAAAGAATCAGTGACGGACACGAACTCGAAGCTGGCAGATGATGGTGATTTCCGGAAGCAGGTTGCAGAAACGGTTGGCACCGGCTTTGAGGTTCCAAGCGTATTGAGACCTGCGAGACCTAAAAAATCAAAGAAAAACGATTTGAGGTTGGAGCGTAAGTTGGGAAATTTGTGCGCCCGGGGGGACTCGAACTCCCGACCTTCTGGTTCGTAGCAGAACAAGGTCAAAATCCAAGTGCTTGTTCTGGTGTCGCTTACGGACCAACGGACGACGCTCTGACCCGCACAACCAGACCAAGATGAGACCTAGCGTCAGCGATGGGAATCGAACCCAAAAATCTAATACTAGGTCTCGCTGATTCAACGCCACTTGCACGAGTTACCCGCTCAAATCTACGGTAATCGACCCCGGTTTTGGACTACATTTGGACTACGAATTCCTACACCGTGCCAAGACACGCACAAATTCTTGCGTACCTAATAACATCCTCGGGACCGCGTTGCCTTGCTGTTCGCGACCGTGAGCTCGCATGTCGAGCCCTTTCATGCTACGGGCGGGTCACATGAGATGTCAGGTAAATCGCCAACATTGTCGAAAGGAGCGAACATGGCAAATAGATCCTTCGCCCTCGGCGAACTACCAACAGTAGTAATTGAATGAATTCAATTAATACTTCTCTCCGAGTCAGCTGTCTTTGGGGAGTTATTATCGGGAGTGGTGGCTGCCTAACTGAATGCTTTCATTCTAGCGGATGCTGCGGTTTTCAGGGACGGGGTTTCGCTCCAGCACTCGAAACTGCGAGTCGTCTAAAGGCAGCCTGATGTTACAGCCCATGTTGCAACTCGAATTGTTGAAGTATTTTTGTTTTACGATTGAAGATTAAAGAATCTAACATCTCGTTCGAACCAGGTCATCCTTAGCTCTACACCATATGAATCGCCCGACGCAAACGCAAACCGAACGTTCCCTACGCTTGGCCGTGTACGCGTGCGTAGGCGCTTCCGTGCTACTGGTTCTTGGCCTTTCCTACACTCGCGCCGGCGAGTGGCTCGAAAACGGCACCTACGACGTGCGCGCGCGTTGGACCGCGCAACGGACGAAAGCTGATCCCCGTGTGGTGATCATTGATATCGATAACGCCAGTTTTTCCGTACTGCAGGAAAAACTCGGCCGTTGGCCATGGCCTCGCACGGTGTGGACAGAAGTAATCCGCTATGTCAGCCGCGGCCAGCCAAGCGCAATCGCAGTGGACATCGTGTTCAGCGGCGAGGACAAGAGCGGCACAACAGTTGATTCCCAATTCGCGGACGTCCTGCACGCTTCCGGGAAGTCCGCCCTCGCATTTGCATTCATGTCCACCCAGATGACCTCAGACGACGCAAACACCGGCGAACAGCGCCAGAAACTCTTGCGGAGCCAGGGCACTGCTTCGGGTTTCGGTCCCAATTTCCTCGCGGAAGAATGGGTGGCGAATCTCCCGTTGCAACAATTGGTGGCGGCAACCGCCGGCCTAGGTTCCATTAATTCGACTCCCGACCAGGGCGGGATGATTCGCCGCACCCCTTTGCAAATTCGTTTCGCGGGTCTCGGCTATCCTTCTCTGGGCGCTCGCGCCGTACAAATCGCCACTGGAAATCAGGATGGGTTTGTTTGGCACCAGCGCGCTGGAATTTTCGATCGCAATTATGTGGCGCAAGGCGGCAAACAGATCCCTCTTGATGACGAAGGGCGTCTAGTTCTTTTATGGCGAGGCGATTCGCTGCACGCATTCCCTCGCGTGCCGATCTGGGAGGTCATTTGCTCGATCTATCGCGAACAGTGTCCGAACGCTGAACACTTTTTCCCACCGGAATATTTTCGCAACAAAATTGTGCTGCTGGGCGCGAGCGCTTCCGCCAGTTATGAGCCGCGGCCAACTCCCTTGGACTCGCAAGCGCCTGGTTTCCTAGTCCATGCGACTGTAATCGACAATCTTCTGAGTGGAGAGGCACTGCGGTTGCCTCCGTTCTGGATGCTCCCCGCCGCGGCAATCACTTTAGGTCTTTTAGGCGGAGTGCTGCAGATGACGATGCGCGCAGTTTTTCCCAGGGTCACCCTTCTTGCCGGAATTTTGCTTTTCTACATCGGTTTCTCGGTTCTGTCTTTTCAGAAACTACATTTTGTATTTCCATTATTTCCGCCTCTGTTGGCCTTGCTGCTCTCCTACGGCAGCGCAAGCACGGCGCGCTATGCCACGACGGGACGCGAACTGCGGCAGACTCGCCGCGTCCTCGAGCGATACGTCGCACCTCAACTTGTGAACTACGTGATGTCCAATCTTGAGTCCTTTCAGTTGAAGGGCAACAAGCGCGAGCTCACTATCCTGATTTCTGATGTGCGCAACTTTACGACGATGACCGAAAAATCTGACCCGGAAGAATTGATCGCACTTCTCAACGATTATTTGGCGGCGATGACTGACATCATCTTCAAGTACAACGGCATCGTGGACAAATTCATTGGTGACGGGATTTTGGCTTACTGGGGCGCGTTCACACCCGAGGAAAATCACGCAGAGGATGCAGCTCTCGCTGCGCTGGAAATGATCGAGCAGCTTGCGCAACTCAATCAGCGATGGCAGGAACAAGGTAAGCAGCCGATTGCCATCGGAATTGGCATTAATACCGGAAAGGTGATCTTCGGGAACATTGGTAAAGGAAAAAAGCTAGAATTCACCGTAATTGGAGACGCCGTGAATCTGGCATCGCGGCTCGAGGGATTAAATAAGGAATTCCACACCTCGATTGTGATCGGCGAGGAAACGCGGTTGCGGCTGGGAAATAACATGGACGTGCGGTGCCTCGGTGGCGTAAAAGTGAAAGGCAAAACGATCGAAACACAAGTGTACGAATTGAGAGGACGTGCGAACGCGCAAACCGTGACGACGGACTGCGCGAAGCAAATCGCAAGAATTTCGCCAAAAGTGGAATAGCGGGGAGAGTTGCCATGCACCGATCGGGTATCCAGGCCAGTTTGCTGGCATTCATGTTTACGGTATCAATTCCAGAACGGCCTGCTCTTTGCTGGGATCATGGACAGGACAATGCATCCCAGAACCCACCGCAAGACCAAAACAAACAACAGAAGACGGACCAAAATGGCGCGAAAGATAGTTCGCCTCCGTCCAAGGTCGCGAAATCGTCGGACTCCAAAAATAGCGGGGACAAGCCGGCACCACTCTTTGGCGGCTCGCTCAACGTGAAATCATCGCGGCAAACAAAAGATACCGCGACCCTCGGCTTCAACGGAGTGGATGACAACGGCCAGGTTCAGAAAAGTTTTCTCTCCGCCACCGCCAGCGGAGCAGATACATCCGCGGTGCAAGAAATGACTAGCCTTGCTGTGAATCAGGCAGAATTGGATGAATTCGTCCAACAAGGTGGACTAAATGCGAATCCTCCCCCGAAGAAATCCTCAAACCCTGGGGACAAACCATGAAAAAACCGCTGGCTTTACTCGTTGGCGTGATTCTTCTTAATTACGCGCCGGTATGCTGTGGTCAGGTAGGGGATGTGATGCGGCGCGCGCAGGAGAAAGCGCAAAAAGCGAAAAAGGCGTCTGACATTTACAAACCTTGGACGCCGGACCAGGAACATGCTATCGGCGAAGCAGCTTCCGCAAAATTGGTTCACATTTTCGGATTATACGTGAATCCAGAAATGACCAAGTACGTAAACCTGGTTGGGGACACTGTGGCGCGGCAAGCAAGCCGGGACGTCCCCTATCACTTCGGAATTCTTGACACCGAAATTGTGACGGCGCTGTCGCTCCCTGGCGGTTACATTTTTATCACGCGCGGCGCACTAGCCAACATGCACAACGAAGCAGAATTGGCGGGAACGCTGGCGCATGAGGTGGCCCATGTGGACCGTAGGCATCTGGAACGCGAAGTACGCGCAAAGAGAACCGGCCAGTTCGCAAAGGAAGAAGCAGCGGCGCACGTCCCGCAAGGCGCGGAACTTGTGAATCTCGCCGGAGAACTGCTGAACAACGTGTTGACGTTGCAGGTGAGTCGGGACAAAGAGGCGGAAGCCGATAAACTCGGAACCGAGTTGGCTGCAAGATCAGGTTATGATCCCGCTGGTTTGAAGCATTTTCTGGAAACGCTATCCAAGGCCGCGGACACACCGCAGAACCGGAAACAACTTGGACTCTGGGGCAGCACGCACCCTCCGTTCCGCGAGCGAATTGCCGCACTGACCGTTATCACCGCGACGTTACCCTCCAGCGGGCAAGACCTCACCGAACGTTTCAACTGGTATGTGAATCCTGTGAGCTTTGCAAAAAGTGGCGCTGGTGCCGCTGCATCAGTCCACGAACTTGGCGGCATCGTGAGCAAAGGAGTCATCGTGCTGCAAGGCGGAGTCTTACCCGAAGGTACGCGGGTGAAAGTTCGCATCGACGAATAGCCAATCAATAATCTATGTCCGGATAACGCCTTTGCCTCGCGAAAATTCTGCGAAACGACAAAATGGAGAAAAACTGTAGAAACGGCGATCCGAGGTCAACGGCTAGTACGCTGACTGATCGCAAGACTTTGCAGAAAAACACGCAAGTGAGAACGGATTACGACTTAAGGTTGTTTCGTTGGGCGCAACGCAGAAACAGGCAGTCATTTCTTCGGCTGTTTGTTAATGGTTTGGTCGAGGTCGGACTGGACTCGGATGTAACCCTCGGGAATTTCGAAGAGACTGCTATCGAGGGCAGCGTCCGAGAATGAAGTGACTTCGATGGTCATTTCAATGAGGGAGTTGGGATCCGAAGGGGGCGGTGGAGGATTCTTGCTGTTTGATTCGGCAGGCGTGGCCTCCTCCTTTTTCTTTTTCTTGCCGAAGAGACCGCCGAAACCCTTGATTACAGCGTCCGAAGCGCTTGTCGGCGGTGCGTCAGTCGAGGAAGACGATGTTTGGTTTTTCGAATCCTGTGCAGTGCTTGACGGAGCGCTCTGCTGAGCCAGCATTGACATGCTCACATATTCCAGCAACGGTAATCCATCCGCAGTCGCCTGGTTCTTTTGCACTTCCTGCATACTCTGCGAAACGCGTGGGTCGATGTGAATATTGCTCGGCGGAACCCAATTGATCTCCTTGGCCAAGCGGATATAGAACTGACCGATCTCCTTGTATCCAATAACGGAAGGAGCGACCCAGGAATCAATGCGGGTGGCAATGGTTCCGCTCACGGGCTGCCCCGCCTGGCTGGAAGCCTGCGAGTCTTGAGCTTGCACTTCCAAATCGATCTCTACCTTCGATTCATTCGCGGTCGCACCCTGAATCTGGCGGGTGGTCGTCACAGGAGTAACGTAGATTTTCACCTTGAATTGAGCCTTAGCGTCCATCGCCTTAGGATCCTGCTTCATTTTTTGCTGGGCTTGCTCCTGGGACTTCTGGATGGCGGCCTGGATTTCGTTGAAGGTGGCTTCGGAATAGGTGTGCTTCAGGGAATCGAGCTCGATGACGCGGCGGCCATCGAGATCGATGATCTGGATCTTGCCGTCGGAGTTGTCGGTGCGGAGGCGGTTCCCTTTGATGTAGCGTGTCGTAGTGACGGGTTTCATGGCCTCCGAGGCCTGCTTACTGAAGATGGTTACTGCCTTCATCATGCTCTTGAGGGTGCCGCCGGTGATCTTTGACGTGTCCGTGTATTTAAAATCCGCGCTGGCGGGAACCGTTCCAACCACAAGAAACACACACAAAGCGACCGCAATCATTGCCTTCATTTCCAAACCTCCGTTTGCAAATGACACTCGATGGAGGAACCCTGGGCCGGCTGGTTTAGGCGAAGCCGGCGGGTTCCGATGCAGCTGATTATCAAACAAAATCGGAGGCAACGAAACAAAGAAAGGCAAGTTCGACAGTCGGCGATGCGTTCGAGAAACACATATAAGTCGAACTGTGAAAAACGTCTGGCTCGAACCGAAATATCAATCACTTACAAGCTGCGTAGCTTCAGGGTTTTCTGAACGCACAGTAACCGACTGGGATTTGTAACCAGTAGTGTTTTATCGGTGACATATCGGCGGGTGGCCATGCACATCTTGCATTACTCACAGCGGGACTCGGGGACCGCTTTGCAGGACCGCGCCCAAGGGCCACATCCTTCGTTCAAGGACGGACCGGTTACTTCCTGTTTGGTCGTCAACCGCCCAGAATCGTCGGCAAGCATTCATGGAACCGCCTGTTTGCGCCAATAATCGGTGAACAGTGAGCGTCGTGGAAGGGCTGTTTCCTGCTATCGGCAGCTACTGCAGCTTCGCGTACTCCGCTCTGGCTTGCTTCAGTATGGGGATGTCCGGATCGGCGTCTTTCCAGAGCGCAAGGAAGTCTTGGTAAGCAGCCCTGGCTTTGGCTGTATCGCCCGTTATCGCGTGTGCGCGGGCGAGGCCGAGATGCGCCAGCACGCCCATAGGTTCATTGACTACAACACTGCGATGGGCACGCAACTCGTCGTGACGATGGCTGAGAGAGCGGGCGTGAATGCAGCCACGCTACGCGCGATTCTGGCGGGCAACGAAGCGACGATGTCCGCGGATGCTGCGCTGGGCTACCGTTTTGCGAGAACCGTTCTCTCCCGTGAGGTCGTTCTGGGCGACCGACTACGTGAGGAGATTGTTTCGCGTTGGGGACAAAAAGCGGTCATTTCACTCGCTTTCGCGGTTGCATCTGCACGCGTTTTCCCTACCGTGAAGTACGCCCTGGGACACGGCAAAGCCTGCGTCCGGGTTCGCGTCGCGGGAGCGGACGCACTGCTGCAACGGAAGGAAACATCGCGGTGAGCCGACTCCGCATGGCCGGGGGATCTGATACTCCGCAGCTCCGTTGGGTCAAGGAGGGGAGATTTGATATGAAATATCCCCAGGAGCGGTACGATCCGAGCGGGTTGGTGTCGATAAGGGAGATTGCTATTCATGTCCAAACTTCGCGTCCACAGTTTTGCGATTTCCGTGGATGGCTACGGTGCTGGATCTAATCAGGATCTTGACAATCCACTCGGCGTTGGCGGTATGGCGCTGCACGAATGGGTCTTCGGCACACGCACGTTTCGACAAATGCTCGGCAAGGACGGCGGCGCTACGGGTTTTGATGATGACTTTGTCGCACGCGGCTTCGAAAATATCGCAGCCTGGATCATTGGTCGTAATATGTTCGGACCGATCCGAGGACCCTGGCCAGACAACGTTTGGAAGGGATGGTGGGGCGACAATCCGCCCTACCACACTCCTGTTTTCGTGCTCACCCACCACGCACGCGCGTCGATCCACATGAGCGGAGGCACGACCTTTCACTTTGTCACCTATGGTATTCACGCCGCACTGGAACGAGCTGTTGACGCCGCGAACGCTGCGGACGTCCGGCTTGGCGGCGGGGTCGCTACAATTCGGCAATACCTTCGCGCCGGACTTATCGATGAGCTGCACTTAGCCATGTCGCCCATTCTCCTCGGCGCAGGAGAATGCCTTCTGGAAGGTATCGACGCACCGAAGCTCGGCTATCAATGCACCGAACACGTTCCCACTCTGACCACGACGCACTTCGTCATCAAAAAAAACACGGCAAGCAACCGGCATCTCAATGGCTAGCTGAGGGATACAGGAGTATGTCCATGTCCAAGCTCGGGACCGCAAAACGATGGGGCACAATCATGTTCGAAGGAAATGTTGTTTCGATTCACGTTGCGGAGGAGGCCGGGACGCCAATGGAATCGCGGCAGCACGTAGAAGCGATTGCAGGGCGCGGGCTTGAGGGCGACCGTTATTTTCACGGGACAGGGCACTGGTCAAACAGTCCCGGAGTCAGCCTACGACATTGCTTCGAGGACATGAGCGGCGGAGCTATACGCCTGGCTGCACGGTGCAGACTACACATTCGCACCCATGATGTGCGAGTCCTCCGGGAGGCGATATTGACGATTGTGGCCGTCAAGCTACCTTGGGATCAGCGGAGTGGTTCAACGCTATAACGATAAAGAAACAACATGCGGACACCAGATAGGGTGTATCTCGCCGCCACTGCCCACCTGCATCTTTGTCTTGACTTGTGAACGTAGAGGTTTCGCACGCCATATCGCCGTGTCGTTGGAACTTGGACGCCTTGTCAGACTTTTACAGCGTCTTCAGGTACTCGATAATCTGCATTCGCTCTTCTTCGGACAGCTTGCGGCCGATTACGCCGTTGCGCTTTGGACCGTCATTGAATTCATGGCCTGCGTTGGAATTGCCGGGCACATCCGTGCGGAATTCACTAGCGCCTTTGAGGGGGTCAGTGTTGAGGCCCAGCTTCACGGGATCGTATTGCTTGTTCCCAAGATAGAAGACCTGTGGCCGCTCGGAAACCGGTGAGAGCAGATCATACAGGTTGGGAACCGAGCCGTTGTGAAGGTAAGGAGGTGTCGCCCAGATCCCGTTGTGGGGCCGCGCCTTGTATTTCAACGGCGCCAGAAGTTCGTTGGTGCGGTAACCGTTCCACTCTTCCTGCTGTTGGGGCGAGAGTTTGAAGTCGGCGTATGCCTGGTCGATCAGTTTTTGCGTAATGTACAGCAAGCCCTCGCGGGCAGATAGGATTCCCTTTCCGAGCGGTCCGCTATCCGCGGTCCGCTTGAAAAAATTCTGCGCTTCCTTTGGATCGGTTCCGATCTCGTCCAACGGAACCAAGGTAACTTTGAAGAATTTTCTTCCTGCAGTGCTCGTATTGTTCGTCCAGTGTTCGACCTTGCGGCCCTCGTCAGAAAGCATGGGGGATTGGTGGCAGTGCAGGCACAAGTCCTTGTACAGCACTTCGCCCTTCGCCGCCTTCCCGCGATCAATCTTCCCCAGGATATCTTCCGGCCACTTTGGCGACCAGACGCCGTAACCAGGCGCCTCGCCGCCAATCAAAAGCTCGATCTCGTGCAGATTGTCGACTCGCACGGAGTTTTGGAACTGCGCGCCGGGGTAACCTAAAAGATTGATGCGCGAACGGACACCGAGCGCCTCGCCCACATTTCTCCCCATCGGCCCCTGAATGGAGCCATTGTATTGCACCCAGTCCATCCACGAGGCGTCCCAGACCGGTGGGTAGTTCACCGGGCCATCGCCAACCGCTAGGTTCTTTCTATTGTTCAGCTCAGTTCCGAAAACGAAGTTACCGATTCGAGCCAAGGCATCGGTACGACCGTAACCTTCAGGAGTCGGAAAGAGATGGCGGTTCGCTTTGAACTCCGCGAAGCTGGTGTCCAGGTAGTATTTGAGCGCCTGACGCAAGAGAACCTGATCGGCGTGCGTGTGGTCGGGTCCAAGTACCCGATGCGCAAATCTGCGGAACCGCAAAGGGTCATAGTAAGTCCAGGTAACTGCGAGACCGAGCGCCTCGGTGAATTTCTCCTGATCGATCAACGACGGCCCGGCGTCGATCCGGATTGCCTTATCGCCAAAGAACAATTCCCCCGTATGGCAGGCCGCGCACGTCAAACCGAGCACGACATTTTTCTGTCCTGTGTATGTGTCAACGAAATGATCGTCGCGAGTGAAGCCAACCGGCAGGGCATCAGGATTTTGTTCGTATGCGCTGTCTGGAATAAAGCCGAAACCCTGCAAGTAGGAGTCGTCCCTGAACAGGGGAGCTCCTTCGATGGTTAAGCGCGGCTGCTCGAGAGCAAGAAACCAGGCGTAGGGCAACAGCTCACTGCCCTGCGCCATGTGGTAATAACGATGACGTTGATCTTCACTCCAATTCTGAGGAAGCCACGCAACCGTGCCGGGTCTATCGATCTTCGGCACATCCAAGCGGTTGTGTATGGTGAAAATCGCAACCGCCGCAACGACCAACACGAGCAGACCGAGCAACAGTAGTGCGCTGACGACGCTCGGACGCCTGAGCAGGGGAGGTCTTGGCGGAGCGACCGCCGGTTGGCCATGCACCGGTCGCGGCGCTAGTTCGCAGGTATTTTCCGGTTCCGTGACATATTGCTGTGGTAGATTCTTCGGGCTATAGCTCGGTATGTCGCGCTTCCGATCAAGGACACTTTGATGAATATGGACGCCGTTCGGAATCAGCCTAGTGCGCCCCAGGTTGACCGTGATGCCGCGCTTCCACTGCGGCGCAGCCTGACTCGGCACGGACACGGGATAGAAAAAAAGCTTCGGCCAGAATTCGCCCAGCCACCAGAATCCATGTAGCGATTTATGAAGCTGTCCCTTGGGGTCCGGCGGGACGTACGGTAACTTCTCGCCCAAAACGTCACTGACTTTCTGGGGATCAAGCAACAGCCCGGCGGATTGTGCCTCGCACAACATCCACCGCAGCGCAATTTTCGATAACCGGCTTTCAGCTTCGGCATAACTGCCACCAACATCCGAGTGGACTCCTGCGAACCACACTTGCTTTAAACTCTGACTTTCTGGGACCGGTTCATGGATCAGGTTCTGGCGGAAAAACGCGCGACGCTCGTCAATCGATACCGCGTGCCGCAAGACAGAAACGCCAGGCAACGTCGCGGTGTAAGGCAAATGGCCGCCCTTCGCGAGAACGGGATCGAGAATCCATCCCACCGAGCTCACTGTGTCCCACAATCCCAAAAAATATGGTGAGCAGGGGATACTGAAAGTTGTTCTGAAACCAGCGGCAATCTCGAACTTGCAGGGATCGTTGCCCTTGTAAAGGCGCAGAGCGTACGGAATCAACGCCTGGTTTCCCGGAGTAAGTAGCCCGAACATATGCAGCAATCCGCAGAGTGCGCGAGCGGTGTAGGCGCCGCGACTGAAGCCAAAGATGAAGATACGGTCGCCAGGGTTGAACTCTCCCATCAGGAACGAATAAACGTCAGCGATGTTGTCAGAGAAGCCGTAACCGAACGCCAGCCCCCTCACCTGTGTCCACCACTTTCCCACCGCGCTCAGAGCATTCCTAGCCCCCATCGTTCCGACGCCGGGGTGATAGTAGGCGGTTTGCTTGTCCTGCGCGGACAACGTCCAATAGAGCTTTACAACGTTCGAGTTAGCGGACCCGTACTGATTCCCGGTTCCGTCGCAGCAAATGACTATATTTCTCGGCATATTCGATCAACCTCCAAGACTCCGGGGCCGAATCGCTCTTTACTAGGTCAGCGCAGGCTAAAATAAGGTAATCCGTCCACTTAAAAGCCGGCCACGCAAGAGGCGGGAATAGCTACTGGTGTGACACCGTTAGGCAAGAAAGTTACGGGAGTCCGACTCAAGACCATTGCATTCCACAAGCTCAGCCACCTCCTGCCCGTCATAGGTGATGCTGCTATTGCCGATAGCACAGAATGGTAGTACTGTTTGCTCAAAATTGATAAGCAAATAAATACAGTTCGTTCAATTACCAGGGAAAATTCGGTGTCGAACGGCATCAACAGTCGCCGTCCACTTTAGGAGACCTACATGGATAGTTCTGGATTATTTTCTTCCAGTTATTTAAGACTTGGAGCCATCGGAATCCTCCTAGCCTGCGGCGCCTGTGGCGGCTCGTCCCATCACGGGCACGCCGACGCTGGGATGGGGGTTGCGGAGAGCCAGGCGGTCCAACCGCTTTCCGCCAACGACGTGTCTATGCTTTTCCCCGCCCCCACCAACCCCGCAGACTTGAACAAATTAATTGCCGTCTCCGACATCACCTCGCCGAACTCTCAAGATCCCACCAAACGCGATCCTGTCTGGCCCGCTGCCGCATTTCAGCAATTTGTCGCTATCGCCGATGGCGCCTTCTCTCAAGTCGCAGGCACGCAGGATCGCATCGGCCTGCCGGCGGTCGCTCAAAATGTAGGGTCTTGGTTCATCGCTGGCATCCGCATCGACGCCGGCGCACCAGGCCTCTCAACGGATATTCGTGGGCAGTTCGGGCAGTTGCCCCAGATTCGCCTCATCGTCCAACCTGTAACGCGTGCTGCGGACGGCGCCCCAAAAGTGCTCGACATCGCCGGGCACCTTATCTTTGATTTCATCACCGCCACGCCGGCACCCCCCGCGCAGTCAGATTGTCTCCCCCGCCAGTCCCCCGATAACGACGCGTTTAATTTCGTCGTCCTCGACCTCTTCACCCTTCGCAACAAGCTTCGTGACGGCCAGCTCGGAACCACCAAGGTCAACACCTCCGGTCTGCCCTTGGGCGTTCACCCCGGCTTGCTCGACCCCACCACCGCAGCAAATCTCCGCAGCGAAATAATATCCTTCTTGGAAAAACACATCTCCGGCCAGCGCCTCGATGCCATGGCCATTGCCGGGCTTCCCGGCGGAGCCCCGGCCCCGTGGATTTTCCTGTCCATGGTAAAAGTCCCTGGCGACATCGTACCCACCTTACCGAATGGCGGCTTCATTCCCGTTCACGGACCCACCCTCGACGGCAATCAGCAATTCGCCCAAATGCTGCAGCCTTCCGGCACAAATCCTCGCGTAGTACCGGATCCGCACACCAACAATCTCAGCCCCATCACGTGCAAAAACGCCGCCGTCTCGCAGTCAAGTCTTCCCATCGCCAATCGCAACGGAGTTGCCACTAGCGAACTTTTTGCACTGTCACCGCCCTCGCCAGACCGCACCAAACAGATTCTCGATGTAATTGCCGATCCTGGCAAAAGCCATTTCTTCAACACCGATTGCATCAGTTGCCACACCGAAACCCGCCGCGCCATGGACCTGCAAAAGATCAAAGATATTCCTGGTATTAACCCCACGACTTTACCCAACGGCCAGTGGAACATCCGCAATTTCGGATGGTCCCCCTCCAACAAAGGTGCGCAGGCCACCATCACTCGCCGCACCGCCAACGAAACCGCTTCGGTCGTCACCTTCATCAATTCACGAGTGCTCGCCAAGCAACAGAATTAGCATGCTCCTTGCGCGAGAACTGGAAACGAATTTACCGACTCTTCCTGGGGAGGTCACAGATGCTTTGGACCGCGTTAGGTTTGTTGATCGCTACAGTCGTATCTATCGAGGAAGCAGTGACTGGCGAAAAGCCTCGTACAGTTAAGGTTCTTGTCACTCTTCTTGCAGTGGCTGGGCTAGTGGTAGGTACCGCTTCCACAGTTTCGGAGAACAACGATAAGAAGTCTGCCGAGCAAACTGCTGAGGGATTAAAGTCAAGACTCGACACGCAGAAACTCGCATGTTACTACTTTACGATATATTTGGTTGTCTCAACCTGAGAGTGAAATGTCAGAGACACGCCATTGGGAGGTTTTTATCTTTGGCCATCTGCCTCGCCCCATCACGACCACGTCAACCCGACAGGGTTCCTCCGAGGGAACAAGGAAATTGCACGCAAAGTGACTGCTGTCGCCCGGCGGAAATTGCATGAACGGCCACCCCTTCTTTGCCTGGTTCCACGAGATGGCGTCTTCCTCACCTTTAAGGACTCTGGAACGATCATAGTCGAGCCGTCGAACATCCAGAGTTTGCTTTTGGACCAGCCCAGAGTTGAGTGCGGTAGTTCTCACTTCGGCCTGCAACAGCTTCATCAACCCGTTCCTTCCCTTTTTTATCGTTGCGGTGACTGCGAGATAGTCCTTTCCCGTTTTTCCTCCCGCTTCGGTAACCGGCACCCTCTTGCATTTCAAGGTCAAAGAAAGGTTCGTAGTAAGATAGCCTTCGTACGACTTATACAGAAAGAAGATAAAGGCCAATACGTACGCAAGCGTCTCAGTCACAGTCTTTAACACTTGCAGCCGACGCGGCACTTGTTCCACTGCGCCGGCAGTCGCCGAAGTTCCCTGTGCGGCAAGCGCCTTTTGCTCTGGCAGAGCCACCTCCTTTTGATTGCCTCCCGTTTTCGGTTCTACTTTGGGTGAGGCGCTTTGCACGCCTAGCGGCTCAGCCTGCTGACATCTTGCCGAAGGTGAATTTGTGAGGATCAGTAGGCAGATAAGAAGCCCCGTAGACGCGTGTACTTTCATCAATAGCTCCATCAATTTCGCCGAAAAATTATCTCCTCAGCAGCATGGATTTACAGGCGTGAAGAATGCCTTCCCAAGGAGTATCGCGTCACGGATGACAGCGTCTACGTGAAGCGCTCCTGCGCATCGTAAAGAATGGCCACGGCACGATCGGGACCCCGCAAAATCTCACTGGATGCCAGTTTTCTCTCGCACAAAAACGCCCCGATTTTGGCCACAATTACCAGCCCGCTCGCGATGCCGGCTCCGACGGGTCCACCGAAAACGCCACCGACACCGCCCGCCGCTAAAGCAAGGCCGGATTCTTTCCAATCGAATAGTTGGTTCAATGCACCAAGCGAAGTTTGAAAGCCATGTTTCTTGATTGCCCAGCGATAATTCTCGATCTTCTGCCCGATGATGTCTGTTGCATGCTGGACGGAGTCGGCGCCGAGCCCGGTCCGCAACCACAATCGAAGGTCGCGGTATTTTCGGGACGCGTCCGGATCGTTCCTGAAATCGATAATTTGGTCCCACGAAACATTTGCCGCGGACATGATTGGGATATTATTCAATGTTCCCTCGTACGCAATCTGCTCTCCTTGGGTGAATCGACGGACATATAGACCTTTGTTCGAGTAGGTCCACTCTCCCATCACTCCAACGTCCGAGTACAGCTGAGACAACTTTCGATCGAAGTCAAATTCCTGAACTATCCCAGGGTCGATTTTCTCCATTTCGTCTGGACTCGTATGCGGAGGATAGGCCTCTGCGACCATCCGTGCCATAGTTTCATAATGCGACTGCGCGTCACGATCGCGCCCCGCAATCCCAAAGCTCAACTCAATCGGAATATCCGGCGGGTTATTGGGATCGAGGCAACTCGCGTAGACCCGATCAAAAAGAAGAGCGTCTCGCTTCCAGTCGGACACCAAGTTGGTGTGGTATTGAGTGATGCCGCTGTAGCCATGCGTGAACACGCACGTGTCGCCGGAACGTGGTCGCCGATTTAACCAGTTCTGATCGCGTTTGATCTCGGCCATAGCACAAGAACCTGGGACAGTCCCTCGCTTTGGATGCCATTATATATGTTGAACGAGGCCGCGCTCGACGGTGACTTTCAGTTTACCCTTACGGCCCTAAATGAGGCTTGGGCGCCTTCCTAGAGTCTCAGAAGAGCGAAGGTCTTGCGGTACCCCCCCAAAAGTGACGTGTTGACGTTGGCGATGGTGTGCGTGCCCTCTCCGCCGCCCCAGGCAAAAAGAAGAAACACTTGCGGGAATCCTCCAGCTCGCAGGGTTAGCCCCGGCGCAACTGGCCGCTGCAGTGCGCGGGCGCGACGTCCTTGTCGGCACGCACGGCTTCAACGTAAATCGCAGGGACGGCATCGCCGAACTCGCCAAGTGGGAATCGTTCCTTTCGCTTGGCCCGACTGGCTTGTTCGTCGGCCTCTTGTGGCCTGGCGATTCCCGATGGCTGCCAATTATCGACTACCTGTAGAAGGCGAGGTCGCGATCCACAGCGGGCAACTGCTCGGGCCCTTCTTAAGCCAATGGTTTGCGGCCGCGAACAGTATCTCCTTCGTTTCCCATAGCCTCGGCGCACGAACAGTCCTCGAATCCATTCGCCGTCTTACACTTCCGGTCCGATCTCTGGCCTTAATGGCTGGAGCTATTGAAGACGATTGCCTGCTGGATGAGTATCGTGATGCCGCTCAAAAGGTAGCCGAAATCTCGATCCTCGCCTCGGAATGGGACGAAGTGCTGGCTCTCGCCTTTCCCATCGGGAATCTCGTGGAAGGAATCCTGACGCCGACTCATCCCTTGTGGCATTCCGCGATCGGTCGCTCCGGGCCGCAAGCACCCTATCCTGCACCGCTGCACAAAAACTGGCAGATTCCCGACGCTTGGAACTACGGCCACTTGCAGCATCTTCCGCCGGGGGGATCCGCGGCGGTCCGGATCCTGCCGCCGGTCGACGTGCCGCCACAGGACACGCCGCTTAGTCTTGCAGACGACCAGAAACCCGCCTGGTCGGCAGCATTTGTCTCTACGCGGTTTGCGGAGTGAATTCGCCATGACTACGAACTGTTTTAGTTCTTGCAATGTCGATACTTCCGGAGTAACGTTCTTCCCGCCTAACTACTGCCCGGAGGTTCCAGGAATATTTCTATCGCTTGCAGCGAAACGACGAATGGGGCGCACCCCCGCAAACCTACGCCGAAGGAGATTTACGGGTCTAGTACACTCCGAAATGATTTGCTGTGACGAGAATTCCCAGGGCCTGGAGAGGTAGGTTTAGATGGCCAGCAAGAATCTACGATACAAGAACAATCGCATCGGAGTCGTGGATGTCCACGGCCAAAAACATCTGTTCATCGAAGGTGAGCATATCCCGGCGGTTGCGACCGGCAAGGACCGCCAATTTATATCGCCCCATCTACCCTACCAAAAATTTGCGACTTTGCAGGATCTCGGAAAAGCCATTGTCGAATATCGGGGAATGGACCAGAGGAAGAAGAAAAAATAACGAGCACTTCCTGACCAGTAGTCGCGAGCCAAGGAAGACAGCATGGGGATACGTAAGAATCAGAAATTGTTGAGTAACGACGAACGCCAACGGTTCGTTGCGGCAGTCAAACAAATGAAGGCAGTTGGCCTCTACGATCAATACGTTCAATGGCACCTAGATGCCATGGGCAACATGACCACAGATCCCAATTTCGCGCATCAGGGTCCAGCGTTCTTGCCGTGGCATCGTGAATACATCTTGCTTTTCGAGCAGGATCTGCAAGCTGCTGACAAGTCTCTCGGCAACGACGGCTCGATTGGTCTGCCGTACTGGGACTGGACCAGCGAGACCGCAATTGATCCAACGACCAATCGACTTTGGGCCGATGATTTCCTAGGGCCGGATGGAGATTCAAGCGACGGACAAAGGGTTCAGACCGGCCCGTTTGCGACGAACACCACACCGGGCAGTGAGAACTGGATCCTCGCGATCCACGACCCAATGGACAACAACCCCGTCGATTTTCTGCAGCGGTCGTTCGGTCAAGATCCACAGGCTCCGACACTGTCGACCGCAGACCAGGTTTCCAACATTCTGGATCTAAAGATCTACGACTCCAGCCCTTGGGACAGCAATGTTTCCGGGACCAAGAGTTTCCGAAATGCGCTTGAAGGCTGGGTGACCGTGAAGCCCGCCGGACAGCAACCCGGAATGCATAATCGCGTCCACGTTTGGGTCGGCGGCTCCATGCTCCCCATGAGCTCACCGAACGATCCAATCTTCTTTCTGAATCACTGTAATGTTGACCGTATTTGGGCGTCCTGGCAGGTCTTGCACTCTGCGGTTGACCAATACCCACCGAAGAATGGTCAAGCGCAAGTCGGACACAATCGGGACGACGTTATGGTTCCCTGGGACGGGCGCAACGATCCGCGCCCTGGACAAAATGGTCAGCTGCCCCGAGTCACGCCAGGCGATCTCTTGAATGTCGCGCCGCTGGGCTATTCCTACGACGCATTGATCGGATCGTAAGGAACACCCGGATGACCCATTGCATTGCACTGTCGCGCTTCCTACGGCTTCTCGATTTCGACTCGCACAAAGAAAGCATTGGAGGAACTTATGCGTAGAATTATTATCACGTTGTCGTTTGGCTGTTTCCTATTGCTATCGTTCGCTGTACCTTCTATCGCTCAGCGTTGCGGTAAAGAACGCTGGTCGGTCAAAACGGGAATTGATTCTGGCGCCAGCGCGGTTGGACTGACTTCGCCCCAGCCCGCCAAGATCGCCGACCTGATATCGCTACCGCCTCCGAACCCGCTGCCGACGGACTCTCGGTTCGCTCCGACCGAGAGCACCGTCTTCGTGGTCGATGCCACCCTCACCGACTTCAAGTTTGAAAGCGGCTCAACTGGTGACTCTGACTACCATCTGGTTCTGCAAGACGATCTTGGTAACACCATGGTCGCCGAAATTCCCTCCCCCGGTTGCGTAGGAGCGGATAGTCCGTTCGCCGCACAGATTGCGAGTGCGCGGTCAAAATTCGACTCGCAGTTCACTGCAACCGCCAGGTTCCAGACGGCGAACGTCCCGGTGCGAGTTACCGGAGTCGGCTTCTTCGACTTCTTCCACAATCAGCACGGAGCAGCGCCCAATGTGATCGAGCTTCACCCGGTGCTCGAAATTGTATTCAATCCTGGTCCACCTGAAGGCGATTTCAACCTCGCCGTCTCGGCGCCTACGATGCACCTTCATGGCGGTGCTTCTTCTTCTGTGAAGGTCGCGGCCGCACCAGTAGGTTCTGGTAATTTACCTGCCGTCGGGTTTGCGGTCTCTGGTGTCCCGCCCGGTGTCACATCTCGCGTCACACCCGGCGCGAATGGCCAGGCGGTGCTCGCGCTGAGCGCAGCCCCTGGCGCCACCAGTGGCACATTTCCCGTGACCGTCACAGGTTCCGCCGCCGGACGATCGCACAGCCAGACCATCGCGCTCAACGTTTCGAGTCCACCAGTGACTACCGAGGAACAACAATGGGAGTACAAACTGATCACGGCCAACACCGAACAGGACGTCATGAACCAAGCCACGAAACTTGGTTCCGAGAGTTGGGAACTGGTTAGTGTGGTTCGTGCTTCCGGTACACCCGCATGGAAAGCGTTTTTCAAGAGACCGACCAAAGACTGAGAACAGAGCTATTTCTAGATTTAAATTTCATCTATAGGTAAGTACGATTCATCATGATTGTCGTCTCATATCGACGATAGTATGCAAACTACTGCGCCATCCATTGTCCAACGGCTCGTCTCCCGAAAGGAACTCTTTGGAATCGCCGCCAGCCTCTTTGGACTGGGAAAAGCCCTGCGGACTTTTCTGCAAGACCGCTCGCTAATTTCACGGCGGGACAAACTCCTCTCTCGAATCCAGCCTCTGAGCGCCGTCGCTCACGTGGCAAACGACCAAGCTATGCTTGCGCCACAAGAAGCAGCTCTAGCCGGTGACGCTATCAAGGTCGAACTCTCGAAGGCGATTGCCGAACTTACGAGCATAATAAAGCGATTGCATGCTGAATGCGTCAAGCGCGGAGACTTATCGCTCTATCAACGCACGTTCTTGCTCTATAAACCCGCAAACTGGCGTGGCTGGATCGCTCACATCCTCTGCTGGTTCTTCGCTTTGGATACTCTGCTGTACGTCCTTGGCCAAGCGCGGCTGACGATAACAACGAATTTTCTTTCGCTGAGTTCAAGAATGCGTGGTCACAATCGGTACACAATCGGACGCTTACGCTGGACTTTTCTTGCTTCTTGGTTTTTTTCTGATCGCCAGGCTCTGGGGAGCTTCTGAGCGAAGACGTCACCTGGCTCTGCAAGACCCCTCCTGCGCGGCGCCTCCGCCTTTTCCTCTGGGTTCGGTGCTAGCGTGGGTGTATCTTGCGGCTGGCGGCGCGTCCGTAGTCGGCGGAATCTTTCTTTTTACCACCGATCTCCATTCAGGCGTGAAGCTGATGCTATTTGTCCTTCCGGTGCTTCTTTCCGCCCTTCCTTTCAGCACCTGGTCCAACCTGCGACAGGGCAAGTTGATGAACCGTTGGCGTACCAACAGCGCGTTTTTGTTAACCCCGCCCATCTTGCTCATGCTCATCGTCATTCTGAACTTGGGCGGCGTGATCCTTGCGAGTTATGAACACGATCTCCTCGCCTATTGCCGCCGTTGGTTTCAGGAGCCCGTGGTGCCACTGGTCATCTTCCTCTTTGCCCTGGCCCCATTGCCAACGGCCCTCCGTTCCCTGCGCTATCCTCGCTGTGCGATGGTGTCGTCCTAATCGCTCTGGGGAAAGGAATGACTTTTTGCCCAATCACGCGCAGCGTTCTGGTCAATAAATTCAGTGTGGTTCGATCCACGTTCAAACCCCAGGAAAAGAGTCTGGAAGAGAAGTCCAAGAACTGACGTCTCGGACTCAGTTGCTTTTCTGCACTGAGTATCGACGGCGAGCTACAGCAAGCGTATCGACAATCTCGAAAGACGGTGCACCAATGAGCGACACGGTTGGAACAACCCTTACATCACAGCAGGTAACCGATATCATTGCCCGAGCAAAATCTGGCGGTGGCAATCCGGCGTTGGTGGGAATTCAGATATTCAATAGCCTCGGTGACAACGTGGTCGTCTCGGGTGACATTTTGAGGCTGGCGTTAACAACTGCCGGACTTTCTATCACCGGACCGCTGGCGACACTTGTGAATGCCATCCAGAGTGTTTCGAAAGCAGGAGATCGCGTCACGACTGAAAACGATCAGGATATCGAAGTCACACTGAACGGCAACCGGATGCGCTTTAAGCAGAAAGTGACTTTTGATGTGAGAGGAACCGCTGTCGCTCCCGCACTCACGAATATTACCGGGGTGTCGGTGCACAAGGTGATCAGCTGGATCGACATCCTCGGCATCCAACTTGAACAAAAGCAAGGGATCTGGAGTGTCGGAGTGACGACCCGCCTAGGGACCGTGAATTTTAATCTCTATCGGGCGACTCCTTAGGGGTATCGGTTCTGTTTTGAGGTACCCTGGGGACACTTCTTTGAGGTTTGTTCGGCGGCGTCGGAGACCGATTGGATGCGAATCCATATCCTTTATTTAGCTGCCGAATCCAATATCACCAGACCACCACCCATGGCGCTGTAACGATTCTCGACCGAGCTTCACTATTACCTAAAGGGATAGTTCTTTCCGCCCCGGACGCGCGGCGCAGTTTGTGCTGAAAATCGACCAATGAAGAGAGAAGCCACCATTGCGACGTTCCTGGCCATCGCGGCGGTGGTGGGATATTCGCTGCAGACCGGGCCACGGCCGGAAGAAAGCGGCAGAGTAGCTCCGAGGGGCGAGATTAAACGCACCAAGCCTTCCCTTCCAAACAGCGAGATGAAAGACAAACCGGGTTGCAGCAGCTTGCAAGCCGAGCTTCAAGACTTCCTCGAAATTCAGAACCTTAATTTTCCGGACGAATGTCTTGAGCCCAGGGTCCCGCCGGTAAGCCAAACTCCACAGGATCTGACGTTAAAAACCTCGCAACTGAAATTTGTCGTCGCGATACTGCCCGACCCGGTCCACACGCACTCAGCGGTTCTATTTGACCAGTTTGCGGTCGCCATCCAGGAAGGCGCACAAGACGAGAAGTACGATTTTGACAGCTCCTGGCTTCCTTGGGATGAGGAACAGACACCTTATGCATTGCTGACCGATGAAAAAGCTTCCAATCTCGAAGAGGAGCTGAAGGAGAATCAGCCTGGAATCATTCTTTTCCGAAAGGCGTTGGAGTGTGTCGACGCGGCAGGGAAACCGAAGCTCGACTGTAAGGAAACTTGGAGCGCGGTAATGACGAAGGATGGGGACGACCTGTCAAACAGTTATCGTCAAGGGCTGGTTGTCTTTGTGGTTGCGGAGGATGCCACTCACGGAATTCACAAAGAGCAGTTCCGGAATGCACTGGAGTGGATCAGGGCTTTGCAGCCCAAAATTGATAAAGGAAAACCACTAGCCATCCTGGGGCCGACATTTTCGGGCTCTCTCACTTCCGTGACGCAAATCCTTTCCGAGAAGAAAATCGCCGCCCAGTTGGATTTGGGTCAAGCTCGGAACAGTCAGCTACTCGCTGTCTACAGCGGCAGCGTGAGTGGTAATTCCGCCGCCCAGGCGTTTCACAATACCTTTCAATCTCACGTCCGGTTTCACAGTTTTGTACAGAACGACGATGAGATTCTCCGGCGATTCTGCAACTACATAAAAGCAGTGCAACCTGGATTTGAGTCGAGCCGAGTTGCGATTCTCTCCGAAGACGAAACCGCCTATGGAACGTCGGGAATGAAAACAGGAGAGGGCGAGACGTATCGTGAGGAGCGCGATAAGGACGCTTGTCCTGACAATGCCTTAAAGCTCTACTATCCTCGCGACATCTCGGCGCTGCGCAGCGCCTATCAAACGAAATCGCTGTTCGACACGGGAACGTCTCCTCAGCCTACGGATACTCAGCGAAGAAGCCTTCCGACCGACCTGGCCGACCCCGCCGGCAGGGTGCATGATTCGATCCGCAGCTACGGCGGAAACCAAACTCCACTGACGCAAGAGGCATTCTTACTGGAGATCGTTTCCGCTTTACGTGAGCTGCACTCTCGATACATTCTCTTGCGCAGCAGCAACACGCTTGACCAGCTATTTCTAACCAATTTCCTGCGGCGAAGCTACCCCGACGGGCGCATCGTGATTTTCGGTTCCGATCTGATGTTCATCCGGGAACGCGGAACGACTGGACTTAGCGGTACAATGGCGCTCAGCACGTATCCACTTTTCCCCTCAGAACGCGATTGGACAGAGCATCAAACACTTACCGCTGCAGATCGAGTCTTCGGTGCGGATACGATCGAGGGCACGTATGTCGCCTTTCGGCTCTTGCTGAATGATCGCAGCCTCAATGATGGGAATCTGGACGCCACTCAGTGCCATGTGATCGACAGCGAGAAGGTTAAGAACAAAGACGGCAGGGAAACTGGATTATTCCTTCCTCCAGTCTCCTGTGCAGTGGGCGCGCCAATCCCCGACTATTCTCCTCCCTTCTGGACGCTGGCCGATCAGTGCGGCGAAAGGAAAAACGCCGCGACCGGACTGGCATGTCCTTACCCTGGACCAGCGACCTGGTTATCGGTGATTGGCGTCAACCGATTTTGGCCCATGGCCGCCCTGACCGAACGAACCCCGGAAACTTCGTCGGACTCAAGTCAACGAACGGTCAAACTGTCAGCAACTGAGCGTGGTTCCGAAAGGGAGACCGAACCAGGCGGACGTCCGGAAATGCCACTGGGAATGAAAGTATTTTCGCTTATCTTGTTGGTTTTCTCGCTGTTTCACGCATGGTGTTGCTGGTCGGGGTCATTCACCGCCAAGCCTGCATTCCTAGCTCACTTTGCAAATACCGGGGAGTGGCGGCATACCTTCCTGATTTTTAGCGCAAGTTGCTGCGTGGCCTTTTTGGCGATCGTAGCGGCATGGGGTTGTGGCGTCTTTTCTCTCCCGGCTGCGGGATTAGCTTATCCGTGGTTTGCCCTCGCTTATCTCTGCATTGTTTGCCTGATTGCTTGGCTGGCTATTTTCGCCAACAGTGTTACCGCGTGGAAACTATCGAAGGACCTGCCGCAAGATCGCCTCGATTTGCCAAGAGTGAGCGATGAGGCTTTCACGACTTGGAATTACCGGGCCACTGGGCTGTTGATTTCGGCCATCGCCTTCTTTTGTCTGATTTTCGTCGTTCCTATCGAATTTGCCCTACTACCCGAAAATCGCGTTTTGACCTATTGGCGTGCGATGCATCTGGCAAGTGGCGTTTCTCCGCTGGCACCGATTTTCGCCATTCTGATCGGCCTGTATCTCTCGATTTGGTATACGTTGCACGGATTGGCTTTATTTGGACCAGATCGTCCATGTCTTCCGCCGAAGGAGCGGTTAACCGTCAAAGACCTGACAGGAAAAGACCGAGATTTCTTCAGAATGTTCAGTCAAGAGGACGCCGCAGCGCGGATTGAGCAGTCGTCTTTGCCTTTAAGCCGGAAGATGCTAGCGACCAGTCTGTGCCTTTTTGTTCTGTTTCTCGTTGGGGCCTGCGTTTTGGCGCAGGGAGTTCCGGTGCGCACTCTAGGTGCGCAAAACTACGCCATTTTATTCCTGGTTTGGCTAGACATTTCGGTTACTTTGTCGATGATCGAAACTTGGCGGCTATACCAAATATGGATTGAGCTGAGACGCCTGCTCACGTTTCTCGATCGCCTTCCTCTGCGCCGGACCCTGGCGTCACTGCAGGGTTTCTCTTGGGGAAGCGTATGGAAAATGAGCGGGAATGTCTTGGACGTACGGTACAAGGTAATTTCCAGGCAGACGGAATGCATGAATCATACGATCGCAAGCCTAGAGGAATTCGCCCGGAATTCAACCGATTCTGAAGACAAACAGGCGGCGCAAAATTCCCTTGCCGCGCTCTTCGAAATGCGCCAGGCGGCGTTTACGTTTGCGGAATGGTACTCCAGAAACTATGCCAATTCACTGGTGGGCGATCTGACCAGTTTCAGAGATTTTCAAAACAATATTGCCTCCGCCAGTGGCGCGCTATTGACCCAGTTGCTCTTGCCGGCCTGGAGGAAGGAGAAGGTGTCGTTGATCGTCGTTCGCGCGATGGGCGAAAAAGAGGAAGCTACTCCAGCCGCACCGCCCCAATCTAGCCAAGAACATATTCGCAATGCTGAAGAGTTTGTTTGCTTGAACTACCTGGGTTTTATCCAGAATGTCCTCGGTCGCCTGAGGACCATGGCCGTGGCCATCATGGTGCTATTCTTGGCGTCGACTGTCGCCATGTCCACATATCCGTTTGATCCGCGTCAGGCCTTAAGCGCCGTCTTGATTGCTCTCTTCGTTATCGTAGGTGGCGTAATTGTGAAGGTGTACGCAGATATGCATCGCGACGCCACCTTGAGCCATGTCACCAACACCAAGCCTGGAGAGTTGGGACCAGAGTTTTGGTTCAAGATCGTTGGTTTTGGCTTTGCTCCCTTGGTTGGACTTCTCGCCAGGGTGTTTCCCGGAATTACGGATTTTGTATTCTCTTGGCTGCAGCCGGGGATCGCGTCGCTCAAATAAATAGAGCACGGTCCGAGATGGAGCGAAATAACCATCGTTCATATCCGGATTGCAGCGGGCTTGATTTTTTGTAGCAGCGAAGCCGCCGGGGCCCTAGCCGAGTTGCTCGATTCGCGTGCTCTCCACCACAGGCGATTTCTTCTGGCGGCCGGCAAACCTCTGCGCCTTCTCCCGATTGCTATAGACGCGCACAAATGTGCCTTGGTCCGAGTAGGTGATCGTAACTCGCCAGTGATGATGCTTGCGTCGTGGCTTGACCCTGTCGCCGGCTGTTTTGCTTGTGGCCATTTTATTTCCCCCTCACGAATCTACCCATCAAAACATGAACCGACTATCCGAACAGCGCCTCGACCGCGACCTCGGGAGGAATAACCACAGCTCGACATTCGGCGATTCGATAAACCCGCATTTTATGTAGACAGTGACGGCCGCGGCGTCCATGGCATGCATGATGACTCCGGCTGAAGCGACTTCCCCGCTGTGGCGACGAATCCGGCGGAGTGCGTCCATGAGGAGCGTCTCACCGTAGCCTGGCCCACGGACGTTAGGGCCGACCGCCATACATCCGCTGGTCAAAACTCCGTATCTGGTTGATTTTACGCACGTTAAGTCGGAACCACCTCTGGTCCCGGCGCCGCTCTCTTACGTCTGTATCCTTATATATGAACTCTCCCCGCCATAGAAAATCCCTCGAACCGGTCAGCACAACCCTTAACCCGATAACAACTCACACGTCCCGACTCGTTGTAGAACCTGCTTCGCTGGTAGTGGTGTCATCTGAAAAGGTTCGCGAGGAATTCTAGCCCACGGATGGAACAAGATTTGTCTTTGGTATAAGAGGGTACTATGAGTCGACCTCTTATTACTTGCTGGCTCTTTCTGAGTCTTCGAAAACCACGTCGGTGTATGCGTTGCGATCCTCGAAGCACAAATTCACCGCCCGTGCATGCGAGCGCGTTCGATGGATCACACCCGCTGGGATTGTGAATACCTCTCCAGGCTCCAGCCGAAATGTACGGCCGTCCGCGAGATCTATTTCCAGATCGCCTTTCACCACCAGCAAACACTCATCGGAACGCGGATGCTGATGCCGGCGAGTTCTCCCTGGATCACCGCCAATCGCACGCAATGATTGTTAATGTTCACGACGACGAAATTCTTGTAGGTCGGGTCGACCGAGTCGGCCTGCTGCTTCAAATTCACCACCGTTAGCCCGGGAAACGCCGCGTCTTCGCTATGCGTGCCCTCCTGGTCGTTCTGGTTGGTTCTGTAATCCGTCATGCCCATGCCCTGTGCTTCGCCAAAATTCCATGTGCAGTGAAAATAGTGCGATTCCCTGCCACGATGGCTGCCTCATCCAGGTCAAGCTAACTCCAATCTGTTGAAAACGATGCATTCGTGCACAGACTGTGAAAATAGGAACACACTTATTTCGCTTCGCATGAAACGCTTCGCTCGCGAGAGTCACAATTTTAGAGAAGTCCGGCAGCTTTATTGACGGCAGAGAGAAATCAAGCCGGCCCACCCTCGTCAACTGTTTCATGCTGTAATAGCTTCTATCTTTATGATGTCCGGTTGACTATAATCACGGCCCCCTCTCCCCACCTGGACGGAAGGAGATTCCCCGATGCTTACGTCCGAAGAGACCACTTTTACCCTCGATAACATGGGCCGCTTTCTCTGCAACACGTTGCAGGAAGCGCTGGATAGTAGCGCGATCCAAGTAGCAGGCAAGAAACGGAGCTTCGACACCATTGTCATTGGAGGAGGAACGTTCGGCGCTGCAATCGCAGCGTCCCTTCTGTTTGCGGACGCCTCGCACAGCCGGAGAATTCTTGTTCTGGAAGCGGGTCCATTCGCGCTGCCCGAGCACAGCCAGAACATGCCCTATCAAGGCGGCACGCCGGACTTTCGAAGGCCTTGGGATTCGCACCCGGCTCTCGCTTATCCGGGTCTGCTGTTCGCCATAGGAGGACGATCCTTGGCTTGGGGCGGCTGGTCACCGCAGATGCTAGCGGCAGAAATCAGTTCCTGGCCGGCCAGCGTGGCGGCCGACTTGGTCAACACTTACTTCCAAATTTCAAGTGACCAGATAGGCGCGACCGATTCCAACGATTTCATCTTTGGACGCCTCCATGATGCGTTGCGTCAGCAACTCTTTGCGGCCATGAAAAACGCGGCCAATGTTCCGGGAGCGATCCCACTGTCCGTGCTGCCGAATCATCCGGCGGTGCGCTACTACCCACAAAGCGCGACGCTTGCCGCCGCGGCGGGAGCCTCCGGGGGAACCCTCACAACGGTGCCCACACCGTCCAGTCCGCCAGACAGCCAATTGCGCGAATGGCTCGGACTCGACCCAAGTGACACGACTCCGCGTGCTGACCTATTGAATTTGCTTAAGCTTGAGGCTCCGCTCGCAGTTCAGGCTCGAACTGCGCCTGGCGAATTTCCGAACAACAAATACAGTGCAGTGCCGACGCTGACCAAAGCCGCACGCATCGCCGCCGGCGAGACCGGCGGAATTGGAACCGAAGCCGACGCACGGAAGCGGCTGATGGTGGTGCCCAAGTGCCACGTTCTCGACATCATTACGGAAACTCAAAATGACAATTGGGTCCGCGCCACCGGTGTTCGCGTGAAGGACGCGACTGGCGCAGAACAGGTAATTTCACTCACCCAACCCAGTCCGGGCGGCAGACAGGGATCGGTCATCGTCGCCCTCGGGACTATAGAAAGCACGAGGCTAACGCTGAGCACATTCAAAGACTCCCTCGCGGGCCGTGCTGCAAAGAGGATGGGAACCAATCTTGTGGCCCATCTTCGCTCGAATCTAACCATACGGATCCCCATTGGAGCGCTATCGTTCCTGGCGCCGTCCGACCTCAAATCGCTTGCGGTTTCGGCGCTCTTTGTAAAAGGCAAGACCACCATCAACAGCGTGGATCATTTCTCCCACTTGCAGATCACCGCTTCGGGTCTCGGTAAACTCGGAGATAACTCGGAGGCCGAGCTATTCCAGAAAGTCCCCGACATCGAACATTTGGAAGGCCTGCTGAACGCGACAGACACGCATGTGGTGATTACTCTTCGCGGCATCGGCGAAATGGCGACCCACAATCCGGACAGCTTCATCCGCTTGTCCTCGACGGTGACCGACTTCGGTCGTCCAGCAGCGGAAGTCACGATGGCGGATGTTCGCGAAGGAAGCAGCACGACTCCACAGTCGGAGATCGACAAGAAGGTCTGGGATGCAATGGACGCGCTCGCCGATCAAGTTGCGGTGGCGTTTGCCAACAAACAAGCCTTCGACGTACTGGCAAACGATGGGACCACAATCAACATGCCCGCCAATACGGCAGCAGCTCAAGTGAAGGCCGCCTATCCGTATGCCGGAAGGCGCGACCGTTTGGGCACGACGCACCACGACGCCGGAACACTCTTTATGGGCACCGACGCCGCGACGTCTGTTACCAACGAGTACGGGCGAATCCACGACACCACGAATTGCTACGTCGCCAGCCCGGCCATCTTTCCTGCGTTGGGATCACCGAACCCGATGCTGACAGGAATCGCTTTGGCGCACCGCACGTCAGACATGCTCACGGCAAGCGTTCTGCCTCAGCCGCTGGCCCGCGTCATTGATCCGGGCTTCACGGCTCTTTTTGATGGCAAGGCAAGTACATTCAATTCCTGGAAGAGTGCGGACGCGAAGAACGGACAGGGGTTTTCCCTGATCGACGGAGAAATCGTTACGTACGGATCGGCGGATTTCGCGTTGCTGTATTTCGCGACCAAAGCCTTCAGCGACTTTCACTTGCGTCTGCAATTCAGGTGCTTCGACCCGAACAACAACAACAGCGGCGTTTTTGTGCGCGCCCGCGACCCACGCCTCCGACTGCCTGCGGAGCTCGCATCACGTGCGGATGCGGAGAAGATTGGAGGCAATCCTGCATGGAGCGCGGTAATCTCCGGTTTTGAAGTGCAAATCGACGACAACGCGCGCGGCGACGTAAACAAGGACTTCTACGGCCGACGGCCGGAACCCGATGGACTCTTTAAGAATCGCACCGGCGCGATCTATAAAATTCCTGCTGGCGACCTGATTATCCATACAGGAGGCCACGACGCGCGCTTGCAGCGGTACACGCCTGGCCCGCCACTGGTACCTGGCGTGTGGTTCCAATACGACATCGTCGTCACTGGTAACCATTACGAGGTCACTCTGACGAACACGCAGTCCGGCGCGTCGCAAATGACGACGATTTTCGACAATCCCGATGCTGCCCGCGGCATCGGCCAGTTAAACGGCCAACCGGTTGGCTTCATCGGCATTCAGTCCTACCCGAGTTCGCCACTCGCGTTTCGGGATATCTGGATTAAGTAGCGTTGGCCAAGCCGTTCCGACCGGAGGTTGAACGATGGAGCTCGGAGTTGGGATCAACAGTGTGCTCGCCTCAAGCGATTCAGGGCTTCCCTGACACTTGAGACTCCGGCTCACTCTCCCACGCCACAAAGCTAGCGATGATCTTGACCTATCTTCGTACGAAGTTGAACTTTCCGCCCCAGGATTCATGGGGCGAAAGCATAAGTCCATTTCACGGCGAATCGCGTTTCTCGTACCTGCGGAGGATTCGCCGGTGCAATGCTGGCAAATTGCGTCCCCACGTTGTAGATAATGTAGAGGTCGCTGTCCGGACGATAGTTATACCGCAAGCGCACATTGGCGCTCATCGCCTGAGTGTTTGAGGTATCAAGTTGAATCAAGCTGGTCAGTGTCAAAAAACGCGTGAACGAATAATTCCCTTGCACGCTCGCCAGCACCACGGAAAAGTGTCCATTCCTTAGCGGCAACCGGAATCGGTCCCAGGTTTCCGAAGCGGACACCGAAAACTTTGCGGTAGGCCGGTAATTGGCCCGTACCCGCAATTCGTTCAGCGTCCCGCCATAATATCCGCCAAATCTTTCAAAAAAATTGTAAGTGAACCGCCGCTCTTTCCCTGATCCGTAGGTAAGCTGATGCCGTGCGAAATGATAGAGGCCATTCGGAATGAACACGTTTTTGTAAATGTGCAGAGGTACAGTGATTCGCTGCGTAAACACATCCGCAATGTCATCATCGGTGTACGCGCCGTTGTTGAATTCGGCCCGGTATGTCCCTTGCCATTCCTGCGTCTGCACTGAGCCTTGAGTATCTGGGGCATGGAGAACGAAGCCCTCAAACTGCATCTCGCGGACTCCCTCGATCGCTGGTCTGGCTTTGAAAGTTAGATCGCCATTGGTTTGGTTCGCATCGGTCAGTTCAATGAACCCTACCTCTGGATTAAAGTTCGGCCCTATTTTTCTCCGTTCGAATTTTCCTTCTACCCAATTCGAGCGATAGGACAGCGAAGCGCCAACATCGCTGTTCCCGCTAGGTTCTCCGGGCGACTGCGTTCCCGCGACATGCGCGTCCACCAGCCAGTCCTTTAAAAAGACCAGGCGTGTATCGACTCCCCCAGTTTGATTGAAGCTGTCCAGCATGTTGCCGGACCGCTTATCAATGCCCATCACTCCCACGTACGAACCGCCCCACAGCGACTCCTTTAACCGAACTACCGCATAATTCCCGTAAGGATTCGGGCCACTCGATCGCGTGTCCACATCCATTACCCCAAATTGCAAACGACCGATAGCGCCTGTCAGCTTCGCGCCGCCATTGACCGGCACCTGATTACCCGTCACCGAATCGATCCCGATTTGCCGACTGAAAAATAGCTTGTCCTGCTGACCCAGGCTGAAGTCGAAAACGCCCGCGTTCTCAAGGAAAAATTGCCGCTTTTCAGGAATGAAAATCGGGAAAGGTGTCAGATTGAACTGCTGTTGGTCCACATCCGTCGCGGAAAAATCTGTATTCCCCGTGACGTTCAAGATCATGTTGGAGCGAATTCCGTATTTCACATCCAATCCGCCCGTGAGAGGGAACGCGGTGTTTTGCCCGGTCCGTTTGTCATATTGAGCCAGCCCATAGGGCTTCACGATGAAAAGCCTTCCACTTCCGATGTCGGTGATTCCTCTGAGTTCCCCGGCTTCAGAAACCTTCTTCATTCCAAACGTCCGCCGGTACGCCGCCCAGGTATCTTCTTCATTCTTCCTGCGAATGAATCGCTTGAAGTTCAATCCCCACACAACATCTTTCGATTTCGTAAAATTCAATGTAGTGAACGGAACCTCGATTGTTGCGGTCCAGCCATCATTGGTAATTCGCGCCTCTGATGTCCACACTCCGTCCCAGCCAGAATCAAAATCTACCTCTTCCGAACCACTTTGCTCAGCGACAATTACGCCGTCGCTTTGCGTTCCAAGCGGATTGATCTGGAAAACGTAAGCGTCCCGCCGGTCGTGGTTCGAATCGATCAAGATTTCGAAGTAGTCGTCCAATTCCTGACTCACGTCGCGCCGCAATTCCGTCGCGATGATCCGCGAGGAGTCAGAGTCATAGCAATGAATTCCGAAGTACACAGCATGCCGCGTGAACAAGATACGTACCTCAGTTCTTTCCGTAGGTAGCTCACCTTCATGCGGTTCGCGTTGCCGAAAATCCGCGATTGGTTTCGCCGATTGCCAGAGAGGATCGTCGAGAGTTCCATTGAGCTTAGGTGCACGGTCCACGCGGACTGCTTCTGCCAAGTGTTCGCCTTCCCGCGTTTGCGCCTGGTTTGGGACAGCACGAGCGCCAGCCGTTCGCGGCAAGATGAACGCAGAGAGAACAAGTATCCAATGAAGGCAGCGCTTGAAATCATCGAGACGTTCATTTCTCACGTGGCTGCGCCCGCTCTCTTATCAACCTGCATATTTCTCTTCAACGGTGGCCGCAAAAAGAAGCGTCCCAACAATTCCTATGACTCCCGCCGTGAAGAATGGAATGTATGGCTCAATCCTCCACAGCAGGCCTCCTATCGCTGAGGCCGGAGTAATCGAGAGACTCCGGACAAGATAGTAGAGGCCCACGGTGCGAGCGCGAGTCTGTGCGTCTGCGAAGTCCACGATCATGGCTTTGCGCGAGGGCTCGCCGATTTCCCGCAGGCCTCCAATTACAAATGCGCCGACTAGCCATGCGAAATTGTTAGCGAGCACGACAGCGACTGGAAACAGAGCGAAGCAAGCGAACGTGGCGATCACGAACGGTTTGCGCCCGAGGCGATCGGCGATCTTGGCGCTTGGAACGTAAACAAGAATCGCTGTCGCGAGCTGGACCGCGACAAGAGCACCGTACCGAGGAATCGTAATGCCGGTCACATTGGTCACATACAAGACCGTGAATATGTCGGCCATGCCTTCACAGGTGCGGATGGCGATATCGGAGACGAGCAGCCGTTTGAGCGTCGGATGGAAGGCATTCCAAACGCCACGCAGCTTTACGCTGTCCTTGGCAGCGACTCGGAGGTTGATAAGGAAGAGCAGAGGCACGGCGATTCCGACAAATACCAGCGTGATTGCGAGCCCGGCTCTAATTCCGCTACGCAGGCCAAAGGCTGCGATCATCGCGCCACCGACGAGAGGAGAAATGACCATCGGAATGCGCTTCAGCATCGATTGAACAGTGAAACCCATGGCGCGCCGTTCCTTGGGGAGCGCATCACCGATCGTGGCGAAGATGGCAGGCGATGCCATGGATTGCCATGCCATCGTGAAGGCGAGTCCAAGGAAGAGGTATGGCCATGACGGGCTGAAAAGGTAGATTAAATATCCGGTCGAAGCAGCCGCGAGAAACGTTAAGAACGCACGACGACGCCCCCAACGGTCGGCCATCCAGCCGCCCGGGTACTGGTAGAGTGCATCGAAGAAATCTTCCGCAGTGCCGAATAGCCCAATTCCTGTGGCGCTCGCTCCCAGCAACTCCAGATACTTTGGAAGGAATTTCTTCCAAAGCTCTTCTCCAAGCCCGACCAAAAACACAGCTCCGGAAGCGGCAGTGACGTTGCGGTCCACGCCGAGAAAGTTTGTCAATCGCCCGGACGCACTTGTCACTATTGTTCCCAAAGGATTCGCTCCGAAGCAAAGTCGAACGATGTCCTACTTGTTGGTCACTGCTTCATAAACGACCATGCGCGCAACCGCTTTGCCGTCTGCCTCCTGCTCTGGCGCGTAGAGACGGTGGGTCTCAGCGTCCACTGCCAGGCTGTGCACCTTCTTCTGCACCGGGAAGTCTTCGAGCTTGCGGTAGTGGTCACGGTCGTCCATCTGGAATACCGAGATGGCTCCACTCGAACAGGCGACGTAAATTCGCTTCAGTCCAGGGTCGAACTTGATGACATCGGGTCCGCCCGCCATCGCTAGGAATGCGAGGGGTTGGTTCTTGTCGAGATCGAACACTGTCATAAGCTCGTTGCCTTCGCAGGAAAGGAAGGCTCGGTGATGATCAGGGTCAAGGGTCATCCCGTGATTTCCCTTGCACCGTCCCACGGAATAACGCCCTACGACCTCATCCGTGGTCGGATCGATGACGGCAAAAATGTTCTGATCCTGCAGGTTCACATAAACCTTTTTGGCGACAGGATCGTATTGCGGCATTCCTGTTTCACTTTCGAAATGCAGGATCCTGATGATTTCGTCCTTGGTCACATCAACGACCGCTTCTGCCTTCCCTCGTTCATCGGAAACATAGAGTTTGTGAAACGGAGCGGCGTAGGTGCTTCCATCCGGTTTCGCCTCAGTCTTGAGTTTCCTGATGACTTTCATCTGCTTCAGATCCACGACACCGATAGTGTTGTCGCCTGCATTCGACGTATAAAACTTCTTAAGTTCTGGAACGTACTCGACGCCTTCCGCACCCGGCGTGTCGGCTATTGTTGCAACCACCTTGTTTGTACGAAGGTCGATCACATAGGTCTGGCCCGCGGCGAGATGCGCGGAAATCAAGTAGTGGTCGTCCGCATCGATTGTGAGATAGTCGAATCGCTTTCCGCCCGGACCCGGCAGGTCGAACGTGGCGACTTGCTTGAGCGTTTGGCCGAATACGTTTGCCGACGACATGCAGCCGAGCAAGAGAAATGCACAAACGGCAGACCGCAGTGAAAACAATTTCGTTTGCATTACTTCCCCCCAATGTAGTCAGGACCATGGTGAAGCACGATGCCAGCAACACCGGCAACGACAATCAGAATGGGTTCCGGGATTTTCTTGAAACCGAGCAGAACTCCGAAGGAAATCAGCGCAATCAGCACCGTCGGCACGTCCACCAAGGCGCGTTTGCTAAGAATGACCGCCGCGCCCGCAATCGCGCCGACTGCCGCTGCCGTTACACCTTGCACGAAAGCCTTTACTTGGCGGTTCTGCGCGAACCGGCGGTAGTACGGCGCACCGAAGATTACGAGCAAATAGGGCGGCAGAAATACCGCCAAGGCCGCCGCGCAGGCACCCAGCGGACCGGCCACCAGATAGCCGATGAAACCGGATGTGATCACGATGGGTCCCGGCGTAATCATCGCCACGGCCACGGCGTCCAGGAATTGCCGTTCCGTCAGCCAATGAAATTTTCCGACCACTCCTCCATAGAGGAACGGCACAATCGCCAAGCCGCTTCCAAACACAAAAGCTCCGGCTTTGAGAAAGAATAAAAATACGGAGGCAAGCGTGCCCGCCGAAGCGGGTCCGAGAAGCCCGGTGAAGATTCCCGGTCCCAGGAGTGCAGTCCGGACGGGACGCGTTTGCCAGTTGGGCGGAGCCTTCACGAACATCGCAACGAATCCGGACAACACGAACAGCCAAACGACCTCTGACTGTGTCCAGACTGTCGTGATCGCCAGCACGATGAACAGGACCCACAACAGATAGTCCTTGCCCAGCGTTTTTTGAATCAGCTTCCATGCGCTTCGCACGATGATAGCGCTCACTGCCGCCCCGATGCCGTAAAACAGTCCCTGGATCCACGCCAACTGTCCGAAGTGCACGTAGAGCCAGGCCAATCCAAGAACCATCAGAAACGAAGGAAGGACAAATGCGGCGCCCGTGAGTGTGGCTCCCAAAGTGCCGCTATGCACCCATCCTAGGTACTTCGCGAGCTGTGCCGCCAGCGGTCCTGGACACAGTTGGGAAAAGGCGAGGCCTTCGAAATAGTCTTCCTTCGAGACCCACTTTCTGTCTTCCACCAAGTCTCTCTGCATGTAGCCCACAAGCGCGATCGGTCCCCCAAATCCAAGCGCGCCAAGGCGGAGAAAATAGAGCACTAGCGCACGCAGCGTTGGCCATGTGCCAGTGCTCTCTCTCGACTCTGGGTTCGTCGTCATCAGATTCTTCGAATGAAAGTGTTTTAGTGCGCGCCCCCGCGAGCCGAGCCGCCTTTGCCCAGCTCATCCAGCGCCGCCTTGAATCCTGTCGCTAGCTTTTCAGCCGGACCCCTGCCCCAGTAATGCAGGAAGATTACCAGTGGCCGGTCTCCGGTCATGTGGTGGTGAATCGCGACTACGTCCAGACCGTTTTTGCGAAGGGCCTTCAGAACCGGAGTAATTTCGTTTTCGAGCATCGCCACGTCGCCTGCAATCGCAGCATCTTCCTGCGTGCCAGTGAATGCCGCCCAGGTATTGAGCCCCATGCGCGCGTTGATTACCGCACCGTGCTCCTTCATCCCCAGGTCGTCGCGTCCTATGGTGATTTTATAGACTGCGCCGGTTTGCTCGCCGTCATGGCCAACAATCTTGGCCAGTTTGTCGCTGTCGAGCGCCGTGCCGCCGCCTCCGGTCGAGGGTGCCGGCGCAACGGGTGTTATATGACCGATCAGATCCAAACCGGGTTTTACGCGGCGAGCGAGGTCCGCCGCCTTTCCCATGCCATGAACGTGCATGAAATAGACGTGCGGGTCGTCCCAGAAGAAGTGGTTGTGAAGCGCAGTCACATCGATTCCGTTGTCGAGCAGTGCGGACATGACGGGATCGACTTCCTCTTGAAGCAACACAAGATCGCCCATCATCACCTCGGTTCCATCTGTGGCTTTGGTCAGGGCTATCCATCCCCCGAATCCGAACGGGGTCGGCGTCGAGAACCCTTGGATCGTCATCTTCAAATCGTTGCGCGGAATATTCACCTTAAGAACGCCTGCCTTGAAGTCGCCTTTGCGATCCAAAGCCTTGAGCACTTCCTGGTAATCACTTGGCACGTCTTGCGCAAACGCAGTTATGCCAGACAACAGGAAACAAACACTCGCGAACAGGATTACCATTCCCCTTTCCATAAAACGATGCATGTGACCAACCTCCTCATGTTGGGTTTTGAAAAATCTAGAAATCATGATTGTGACTGCTCCTTCGACTCTCCACGCACGTACTCGTACAGTGCGTCGTACATCGGAAACTCGCGCGCTAGGCGCTCTTCGTCGCTGATCCCGGTGAGTGCAAAGCCTTGAGCGATGGCGCGCAATCCAAGGCTTTCCGGCGAGATGTGCTCCTGCCCTTTGACGTCAGCCCCCCGCACGATCAATGCGAGGCGATGGAGCGCAGGGTCATTCAGTTTGTAATCTTCGAGAATCGCCTCAAACGTACAGCGTTCTCCCCGGTGATTCAGCTTCACTTCGGGGAACCGAGTTGCATCGAAGGGAATCGCTCCCTCTTTACGCGCGGCGCCGAGGAGCTGGTCTTCAGATACAAAAAGGAACTCCGCCTGCGGGTCCACAAAGCGCCGAATGAGCCAGGGACAGGCAACCCGGTCCACTTTGACGTTGTTGCGCGTGATCCACTTCATGACTGTTAATCCAGCTTTTCGGAGACGGTCTTCCACTCGTCGCCCTTTATCAGAGTGATTTCGGCGACCGGATGACCATCCTTGAGCGAGGGAAAGATGGTCACCGCACGAAATCCCGGATTGCCCTTCAAGGATCTTGTGAGAGCGGCGTGAAGCGACTGCTTCGCCTTTGCCATCGCTTCGTTTTGTGTTTTTGCCACCGAAAGATCTTCACCACTCGTGATGGCTTCGCTCTTGGCGGCCTTCCCCGTGTTGTAGTCGACAGCAACCTCGGAAAATGAATCGCCCTTGGCGGTGTAGACCGAGAGTTGCAACTTGCCGTCTTCAATTTCAAATTTCGCTGAAATGGGCTTGCCCTCGCTCGCGCTGGCGGACAGACCTTGTTCCAGCGACACTTTCGCCGCAGTTACTGCCTTCCCGATTTCCGCGCGGTCCTTGTCTTGGGCTCGCAAGCCCGGATTCACGACCAACCCGACCATCAGCGACCCCACAATCACTGCTGCTTTTTTCATGACAGCCTCCTCAGAGTTTCCCTGCACGAAATCACTTTGCTTGCCTACTTGCCAACCACGCGCAGATCATCGAAGTAAGTCACCGAGTCCGCTTTGGTCCAGAGACCGACCTTGCCGGCATCTTTGAAGATGTCATCCGTCGCTTCGATTTTCTTGGCGCCGTCGTAGTAACAAACGATCTTGTTGCCTACGGCATCCACGCGCAGCTCATGCCACTCGCCGACCGTGACTTTGAAATTCGCTCCGGCGAACTGGCGGCGGTCTCCGGCGACAACGTGGTACAGCCGGTAGTTGTCCTCCAGCGCGTTGGCGCGAACGATGTAGTAGTTGTTTGCGTCCTTCAGCCGGAACACCAATCCTCCCGCGCGGTCCACTTCACCGGAAACAGCTTTGAATCTCACGCTCAGTTCAAGGTCTTTGAAGCTCCCTTCATCGGCAATCAGAAGCGGAAAGCGATAGTCGGTCGTGTCCGTGGAGGTTTGCGCAACAACATTGGGTTTGGAAGGCGCGGTGGGGTCCGCCATCACGACCCACTTGCTTTCGGCCCCTTTCCCAGTGCGAGCGCTATGAAACCTCGCTGGCAGAGTGCTCACGGCGTCGCTGTCGAAGTTGTACGCGAAGGAGGCGCCTGCGGACTGCTGCGGAGCAGGAGTCTCCGGTTGAGAGGCGTAGGAGGAATATCTTCTCTCCCTGGACTCGAGAATCATCCAGATGACAGCCAAAAGTGCGCCAACCGCCGCTAAAATTCCCAGTATCCTTTTCATTGCGATCCTCCTTTTGACGGGCTTCTCGAAGAATCTTTCGCGACTGGCAGCGAAACTCGAAACGTACTGCCCTTACCTTCTTCGCTTTTTAGAGTGATGTCTCCACCGTGCACTTCGACGGCCCAGCGAGTAATCGACAGCCCGAGTCCAGCACCACCCCATTCCCGCGTTCGTGCTTTATCGACTCGGTAAAAGCGGTCGAAGACGTAGTGCTGATGTTCGCTGGGAATTCCAGGTCCTTGGTCGATCACATCCAAGAACACTTGTTCGTCCCCGCCGCACTGTAGCCGGACGAGAATCTGGCTTCCTGCGGGCGAATACTTGATGGCGTTATCCAGCAGATTGACGATGGCCTGGCGGATAATCAGTCGGTCCACAGAGACGACGACGTTCGCGTCACCCTCCATGTCAATGCGTTGTTGTTTCTCTTCTGCTAAAACCTCGACCAGCGAGGTCGCCTCTTTTGCGATGCGGAAAAGAGGGATCTCTTCACGCTGAAGCTGCACGCGTCCGGCGTCAGCGCGCGAAAGCGCAAGCAGACTTTCCGCGAGGCGCGTCAAGCGATCTACTTCTTCCAGCATGCTCCCGATCACGTCACGATATTCTGCGGGACTCTTCTGGTCCTGCAGCGCAACCTCGCCAACGCTCCGGATGGCAGTCAGTGGGGTTCGTAACTCGTGTGAAGCGTCCGACGTGAACCGGCGCAGTTGATCGAATGCCGCCTGCAATCGCCCCAGCATCTCGTTGAAGACGGTCCCGAGTTTTCCCAGTTCATCTTCGGGATTCTCGATGGACAACCGGTCACCCAGCTTGTCGGCGGATATTTTCTTCGCCTGCGTGGCCATCGAATCGATCGGTGAAAGCGCCTTTCGTGCCAAGGCATAGCCGCCGAAGCCTGCGAGCAGCACGGCAATGGGAAAGCCGAGCAACAAGACTTCCCCGAATTCTCCCAACTCACGCCACAGTGCTTCTTGGCTGTAGGCAATTCGGAGAACGACTCGCCGGTCTTCAATGTGGTAGACGCCGCTTGCCAACCGGACTCGCGTGCCGTTCGCTAGACGCGCACTCGATGGAATTGGATCGTGTAGGCCCTCGTCCGGGCGCGGAGGACCACCTAATGTCTGGCCTTGTAAGGCCGCACTGCGATAGAGGAGCGAACCCTCCGGCGACCATACCTCGATGAAATGGCCGACTCTTGGCTCGACTGCATCAGGATGACTCGAACGCAGAGACACGCCTCCGTTTGGCTCCTTCGCGAGCATCCCCTCCACCGTTTCGAGGTCTTGAAGAAGGTTTTGATCGAAATCCTCACGCAAACTCAAAAACAAAAATAAGGATGCGACTCCCGCGTACAAGGCCAAAAGACTCGCCAGCACGAGCACGTACCACAGCGTAAGTCGCGAACGAACATTGCGCGGCCGGAATCTCATTCTTCCTCTCGCAGCACGAATCCCACACCGCGGACGGTGTGAATCAATTTGCGGTCGAACGGTTCATCCACCTTGCGGCGAAGCCGGTTGATGTGCACGTCCATGACGTTATCGAGCGGCGTGGCACGAGCCGTCTCTTTCCAGACGTAGCGCGCGAGCATCTCTCGCGAAACAACCTGCTCTTTGTGCCGAAGCAGATATTCGAGCAGCTCAAACTCTCGGGCCGTCAGCTCCAGGTATTGCCCATTCCGTTTCGCCTTCCGTGCGATCACATCCATTTCCAAATCGGCAAGCCTTAGCTGGGGAGATTGCTCGCTCCGTCGGAGCAATGCCCGCACGCGAGCCAGGAGTTCCGGGAACGCAAAGGGCTTAACCAGATAATCGTCCGCACCCTTGTCGAGTCCTTCGACACGATCCTCGATTGCATCGCGAGCGGTGAGGATGAGAACTGGTGTTTGCAATCCGCGTTTTCTGAGGGTGGAGAGCACCTGGAGCCCATCCCGACCTGGAAGCATGAGATCCAAAATGACGAGATCGAACTCCTCGGCGTTGACGAGAAAAAATCCTTCCTCTCCGCTGGGCGCGACAACGACTTCATAGCCCTGGCGCTCTAGGCCCTCACGCAGAGCGCGAGCAACTTTGCTTTCATCCTCGACGACAAGTATTCGTGATTTTGGCATTCTGCCACGCATGTTACGACCTTAGCATTCGCCCGGCATACTGAAGAGTTTCTGACCAAAACTTCAGAATTTCGCCCCCGAAACCCTGCTATAACGTTGTTCGATTGGCGATTCTGGGAGGGACCACTCTGTGAGGTTGCGAAACAGACAGGTGTTTTGTCGCAGTCTGTTTGTGATTCTGGCCTCTGCGGGTTGCCTCGAGGCCCAGACCTTGAAGCAGGTTGCCACTATCGATCTACCCGGGCCCAAGGGGGAAAGATTCGACTACGGAGCTTACGAAGGCGATGGGCCGCTCCCGGGAGACATAATCTATTCCGTAAATGGAACGCCTGTGGACAGTGTCGACTCCCTGCGCTCAGCCCTAAGACGTTCTCAAGACCGCCGACGCGTTCGTACTGCAAGTTGAACGCCTAGGCAGTCTCCACTATGTTGCTCTTGAAACTGAAAAGTGAGCTAAGTTATTCATCGTTTGCTGGCACTTTTTCAGTTTCCGAAAACTCCAAACGACATACGCTTTCGTCCCGCCAGTGGCCAGGCAGTTCACCCCACTGTCCGAGGTTGCTGCCTTCCTGCCTACTACCTGGCTCTCGTCTTAAGGCGCAGCACGCCACCCTCACGGACACTGTCGCTTCGCTGCGAAAAGCGAGTCTCGTCATCTGTATACCTTTTTAGGATGTTGTGCTAAGCGCCGCTCTAGTGGAATAAAAGCCTCGAAGCGGTAGTTTCCTACAATGAACACTCTAAACGCGTTCAAAGGAGAAATAATGAGAAAGCATTTCTTGCGTATTTTGATTGCCGTAATCGGCGTCGCCGGTTTAGGCATGGCCGCTAACGGCCAGGTCATCGACCCGGTTGTCGACCAAATCGTGGTCAACATACCGTACGAGTTCATGGTCGCTGGCAAGACACTCCCGCCAGGCAGCTATCGGGTGAACCGTTTGTTCGGTACCGACGTCTTGATCCTCTGCAGCTTCAAAAGTCGTGCGAGAGTGATGGTCCTTTCCACCTCAGTCGAAAGCACTCAAGCCGACAAGCCCGAAGTCAGTTTCGAGCAAGTCGATGGCCAGCACTTCCTCAGCAAGATCGAAACCGCTGAACATGTGTTTACCATTCCAGTGTCCCGTTCGGAAATCCTGGAAGCCGCAGCGAGATCACACAGCGGCACGTCTGCCTCAGGACGGTCGGACGGAAACAACTAGATTATTAATCCACACAGGGGGCGGCCTGCGGGTCGCCTCTCTGCATCCAGGGAACAGGAGGAAAAATGTTCGTCTGCTGCGCGAATCAATGCGCCTTCTGCCGATCGTCAATCGTGTCAGGGCAAAGATGGGTACGGGAGAAGATTCGCGACTCCGCGCTCAGTGGCCGTGATCCAAGCTACCACCGCTACCACGCTGAACCCTTCGTCGGAAAGGAAGGAAGCTGTTGGGAAAAACATCAAATAGAACTGGACATTGCCGATCCACGAACTCGCCAGATCGTTGCCGCCAGGGACAACTCCGAGTGGCAGGTTACATAAGCGTGAATCCTAGATGGGCTTTCCCGTGCTTCCAGTGTAGCGAGAGTAGGTGTGGGCTGATGAAAGAACTTTTGCGACAGATTAAAACGTTAACTTGGCTCCGTGACTGGCGGATGAACCGCGCGAAGATAGCTAGGCTGCAAAGCCGCCGATGAGTACCCAACGCACGTTCAGTAGGGTTGCTCGGCGTGTGGCAGGCCCGGAGGTTCCTAGTCGGGCAGCGTCGTCCGGAGGAGGAGAATCCCCAATGCTCCTGGATAATAAGACCATCGTTCGCCGCCTCTACGAGGAAGTTTGGAATCAACGTAGGCTTGATGTTGTGGACGAGCTGATCTCCCCGAGCCATGCACTCAACGAACCCATCGTTTCCGGTTCGCAGATAGGTCCAGAGTTGTACAAACGGCGGGTGGTCGAGCTCACCACAAGCTTTCCCGACCTACGATTCACCATTGAAGACACGCTCACCGAAAAGAGCAAGGTTGTTGTCTCATGGATTATTTCCGGAACTCTTCCTGCCACCGGCAGCAAGATATTCCGGCGGGATTCACGATTCACCACGTCACAAACGGGAAGATTCTCGATTCGCACCCTAGATGTGACGCACTGCGCTTGCTGCGACAACTCGGTGACGTTTCTCCTCTTAGACCGGCGGCCGCTTC
>WNFE01000260.1_pt1 | contig 43439 bp, 53 predicted proteins | sample 5400451 | NCBI WGS metagenome assembly WNFE01 (sample SAMN13153344, study PRJNA577476) | soil metagenome | isolation source: 200 cm saprolite under Douglas fir tree site 2 hole 2 | place: USA:California | collected 2015-04-18
CGGGCGAGTGTATGCGCTTAGCCTGCGCATGCTTCGCGACCCAGTTGAGGCAGAGGATCGGGCTCAGGAAGTGTTCATACAGCTATTCCGCAAGATTCATACCTATCGTGGCGAATCCGCGTTTTCGACGTGGCTGCATCGCTTGACGGCGAACCTTGTTCTGATGCACCTGCGCAGGAAGAAGCCGATTTCTATATCACTCGATCAAGTCACCGGAGGCGACGAAGGCGATGACAGGCCGCGCAATGAAATCGGCGGGCCCGACCCGCGGCTGAGTGGTTTGATCGACCGCCTTAACCTCCAGTGGGCGATCGATCAGTTGCCGGAAGGCTACAGGGAAATATTTGTTCTGTACGACGTCCAGGGTTACGAACACAGCGAGATTGCCAAGATTCTTGGACGCTCGATTGGGAATTCGAAGTCTCAATTGCACAAAGCTCGCAAGCGATTGCGCGAACTGCTTGGTAGAGCGCGGAGACGCAACCGGCAGGAGAATCGCGGAGCAGCCGATCACCTGTCCGCGCTTGCCGCGAGCTACTAGCCTCGGAGAGATCTACGCGAGATGACAACCTGGACGCACCATGAAAAATAGCGCGATCACGACTCCCGTTTTGTTCGTCTCCCTCAGCCTTCTGCTCCTATTTGCTGTCGTGGTCTCGAACTCCGAGTCATCCGTTTTCGCTCAGTCCACCGTCTCTAATGACGTGAAGCGCGACACACCGGGCCAGCCCATTAAGAGAGATCAAGCCGTTCATATCGACGTGAATCTGGCGCTCGTCAATGTCACCGTCACCGACCCGTACAACCGCCTGGTCACGGGACTTGAGCCCGATAATTTCCGGGTCTTCGAAGACAACGTCGAGCAGGAGGTGGTGAATTTCTCGTCCGAAGATGTTCCCATCTCCATCGGTGTCATTTTGGATCTCAGCGGCAGCATGGCCAACAAACTCGGCAAAGCCAAGGAAGCTGCACTGCAGTTTTTCAAAACCGCCAATCCAGAAGATGAGTTCTTTCTCGTCGGTTTCAACGAGCGCGCCCAACTGCTCAGCCCGTTCACGAGCAACGTCGAAGATTTGCAGAGCCGTATACTCCCAGCCTCTGCGAAGGGCCAGACCGCCTTACTCGATGCCATTTATCTGGGACTGAGTCAGATGCGAAGCGCTCATTCCGGCAAGCGAGCACTGCTGATCATTTCCGACGGTGGCGATAATAGTAGCCGCTACACCGAGAAAGATATCAAGCGACTGGTGCGAGAAGCGGATACGCAACTCTATTCTATTGGCATCTTTGACCCGCTCGAGAATCGCGGTCGAACGCCAGAGGAACTCAACGGGCCCACGCTGCTCAATGAAATGACGGAATTGACCGGTGGGCGAGCGTTCGCGGTAGAGAATCTAAACGACCTGCCGGACATCGCCGCGAAGATCGGCGCAGAATTGCGCAACCAATATGTCTTGGGGTACCACCCAAGTAATCGCGCCCGCGACGCCCGTTGGCGCAAGATCAAGATCAAACTGCGAACTCCAAAGGGTTTTCCGCCTCTCAGCGCCTACGCAAAAACAGGCTACTACGCGCCTAGCCGCTAGATTGGCGAAGATCCGATCTGGAATTTTAGAAACCTTTAGGCACCTCGCGACTCTGATTCAATGGACGGAATATTTTGTCAGGCATTCGGGAGCGCCGCCGGGATCGCAGCAAGAGCTAGTTTTCCCAGACCGGGCAGCGAGATTCGCGATTCACGAAGAAGGCTAAGAGTGCCGGATGGAGTTCCGCATCTCATTCTAATCAACGGGAGAATTTGAAAATGACGAAAACGACAAAAGCGATGCTCACAGGTGCGGCGTTGGCGGGATTGTTCGCCGGAACCGGAGCTTCGGTTAAGGCTTCGACTCTGCTGCCTTCGCTGAAGACTTCCTTCAGCGTTCAGGACCAGGGGCAGGATCAAGACCAGAAGAGCGACAAGCAGGTCAAAGAAAAGCACGCTTGTAAGGGCCAGAACTCCTGCAAAGGCAAGGGTGGTTGCAAAGCCAGCGACAATGGTTGCAAAGGCAAAAACTCTTGCAAGGGCAAGGGCGGTTGCGCGACCGATGGCTCCAAGCCACCGCAAGCGTAGTTTGAAATCAGGGCAGTCCAATGGTAGGGGGCTGGGAAGTTTCTCCTGGCCCTTTTCTGTTCGCCAAGGGAGTGAAAAAAAATATGACGAAAAATCGTTTTAACGGGTTTACGAATTATGGGATTGGGATTGGCCTGCGCGCTCCACACTACGAGCATATTCTGTCTCGCAAACCCGTTGTCGATTGGTTTGAAATCATCTCCGAGAACTTCATGATCGACGGCGGACGGCCGCTGCACGTTTTGGATCAGATCCTCGATCAATACAAAGTCGTCCAGCACGGGGTCTCGATGTATTTCGGTTCAGCAGAGAAGCCGAACCGCGAGCACCTGCGCCGCTTGAAACAGCTGGTAAAGCGCACAAATACTCCGTGGCTCTCCGACCACCTCTGCTGGGGCAGCGTCGATGGACGTTACACGCACGACCTCCTTCCCATGCCCTACACCTTTGAAGCTGCGCACCTTACAGCTCACAAGGTTCGCGAAGTGCGGGACTTTCTCGAAATCCCCATTGCTGTCGAGAACGTGAGCAGTTACGCTGAATTTCATGTTTCGGAAATGACCGAATGGGAATTCCTGAATGAGGTTGTGGAGCAGGCTGACTGCGGAATTCTTTTGGATGTAAATAATATTTACGTTTCTTCGCAAAATCACAATTTTGATCCATTCACATATGTAAACAGCGTGCCTGCAGAGCGCGTCGCGCAAATTCACATTGCTGGCCATTCGAAGTTCAAGAAATACATCCTCGATACCCATGACCATCCGGTGCTCGATCCGGTGTGGAAACTCTATGAGCGTGCCATTCAACGCGTTGGCCACACTGCGACACTCCTGGAGTGGGACGACAGCATCCCTTCTTTTCAGGAAGTTCACAAAGAGGCCATGAAGGCCAACCGCTTCCTCGCTGAAACGACCCTGGCGGTGGCGGTATGAAGCTCGTCGCCCTTCAGCGAGCTGTGGCTCGTGCTGTCATGCAACCCCTAACGCGATCTGAGCGCATGCGGCGTACCGCGCCCGGCGGAGGGCGCATGAGCGCCTACGCGGCCCGGTACATCAAGCCAAACGAACGCCTCACTTCCTTCGAGCGCCTCGAGATCTACAATCGGCAATATTGGTTTCGTGTTCTCGACAGCATGGCCCAAGACTTCCCAGGCTTGCGCGCCATTCTCGGCCAGCGGCGATTTGACGGCATGTGCCGGGCTTACCTTGCCGAGTGTCCTTCACGCTCGTTCACGCTGAGGAATCTGGGGGCCAGGCTTGAAACGTGGTTGCGGCGGAATCCCCAATGGATACGCGGTAAGCAGAGTCTCGCGCTGGACATGGTGCGCCTGGAGTGGGCCGACATAGAGGCATTTGATGGCGAAGCAGAACCCGCCTTTCACCCGGAAGATCTGAGTGGCAGTTCCGTGCCGACCCTCCGGTTGCGGGTGCAACCTTACGTACAACTCCTCGAGCTCCACTATCCAGTGGACGACCTGGCTCTCGAAGTTCGACACAGCGACGATACCGATTTCACAAGCAACGTCCTGACAGAGAACCGGAAAAGCGTAAAAATCCAAACCATCGCTGCTCTTGAGCCAAAGCAGATCTTTCTGGTTGTTCACCGGATTGATCTCTCCGTGTACTTTCGCCGCATCGAACGCGAGGAATTCGTGTTGCTCTCGGTCCTGCGTCGCGGAAAGACGATCGCGCGCGCGATTGATTTAGCGTTTCAACGCAGTTCGATTTCCGAGTTCGATCGTGGGGGATACGTCCGGAACTGCTTTCAGACTTGGGCAACTCTGGGCTGGTTTTGCCGGCCACAGAAAAATGCGCGCGGCGAGAAAGTCCGCGAGAAATGAGTGTAGTCAAATCATGCGTAAAATAATTAGGAAAATTACGCAGTGGCATGAACAGTTCTTCGATCTGGTTTCTTACCTGCACTCGCCATTCCTCTTATTAGTGCGGCTCTACTGGGGATGGCAACTTGCTCAGAGCGGCTGGGGCAAGCTCCATAACCTGCCCAATGTGACGGAGTTTTTCGGCAGCCTTGGTTTGCCAATGCCCGCGCAGATGGCGCTCTTCATTGCTTGCGTCGAATTGTTTGGCGGCATCTTCCTCGCTTTGGGTCTGTTTTCCAGAATCACAGGACTCGTCCTCACCGTTAACATGACCATGGCTTACGTCATCGGGGACCGGGAGGCGCTGCTCTCTTTCTTTTCCAATCCGGACAAGTTTATTGCCGCCGCTCCCTTCGCGTTTCTCATCGCCTCTCTGATCGTGCTGATTTTTGGGGCGGGCAGGATCTCGGTGGACACCGCTCTGACGTTTTTCTATGGCTCCACAAAGGTGAATGAAGCGAATTCAGTTACGGCCTGATCGCGCTCTCCAGAAAGAAAGTTTTTCATGGTTATGCAATGCTCCGAACCCTTATGGTGGGCTTATTCCCCCGCGCTGCGTCGATCGCGCTCGGTTTTCTGTTTTGTTTCTGCCTTGCGGCGACGGCGGGCGAGATGACTTCAAGCCTCCTGATCGGAAACGCTCGCATCGATATGGTGATCGAACCAACCTCTCCGTACCCACCAGCGAAGGACATTTTTCGCTGGGTCAAATCGGCTTCTGAATCCGTGACGAACTATTACGGCCGCTTTCCTGTGCCTCGAGTCTTGATTCGGATCACTCCCTTCGAAGGAAGAGGAGTGGCCGACGGTATGACCTTTGGCGATCGAGGCGGGCGAATCACAATACGCGTCGGCAGCGACACTTCCCCTGCAGAATTTGCCTCTGATTGGATGCTGACCCACGAGATGGTGCACTTGGCTTTTCCTTCCGTGGACGAAAAGCACCATTGGATCGAAGAGGGGATCGCCACCTATGTCGAACCGATCGCTCGCATTCGCGCCGGACATCTTACGGCCGAGCAGATGTGGCTTGATCTTGTCCGGGACATGCCGCAAGGGCTGCCTCAGGCCGGAGATCGAGGGCTCGATCACACACACACCTGGGGCAGAACCTACTGGGGAGGAGCGCTGTTTTGCTTGTTAGCTGATGTTGAGATTCGGCGTCAGACAAACAACGCGAAGGGCTTGGAACAGGCTCTTCGCGGCATTCTCGACGCTGGTGGTGACATCCGGAAGGACTGGAACCTCCAGGATGCGCTGGGGGCTGGAGATCACGCCGTCGGCGTGAGTGTTCTTCAGCCCCTTTATGCAAGAATGAAAGACAAACCGGTAAGCGTTGACCTAGCCTCCTTGTGGTCGCAACTCGGTGTCCAATCGGATGGGGCCAATGTCCGCTTTGACGACAATGCCACGCTGGCTGCGATCCGACGGGCGATCACCATGGCGGACCCCAACGGGGTCGAGGAGCATCCTTTGCTTCCCAGCCCTACCGCAGTCTTTGCAGGGCGTACTGTCGAGCCCTCTGTGATTGGTTTGGCGAAGTAAACCGCGACTCGGAGTGGCATACCTTCGTGACCAAGAAAACCGGACAACGGGCTGCTGAGTCGAAGCGAGTGCGTGTGGCCATCGCGCAATCCGCTCCCGTTTACCTGGACAAACGAGCGAGCCTCACAAAGGCTCTCGATCTCGTCCAGCAGGCGGCAAAGCGAGATGCGTGGCTCGTTGCGTTTGGAGAGACCTAGCTGCCGGGCTACCCTGCGTGGCTGGATGTGTGTCCGGGCGCAGCACTGTGGGAAAACGCATCCGCGAAAGAGGTCTTCGCGAAGCTCAGAAATAACAGCGTCACCGTTCCCGGCGAGGAAGTGAATGTGCTCAGCGAAGCGGCGCGAGATCTCAAAATTGCGATTGTGATGGGAGCGAGTGAGCGAGTCGATGCCGGTCCTGGAAACGGGACGCTCTACAACTCGCTTCTCACTATTTCAGAGGATGGACAGCTCAGAAACCACCACAGGAAACTCGTGCCGACCTACACGGAACGGCTCGTGTGGGGGAATGGTGATGGCCGCGGGTTAGAAGCCGTGTCCACATCTGCTGGACGCATAGGCGGATTGATTTGCTGGGAGCACTGGATGCCGCTTGCACGCATGGCCATGCACAATTCGGGAGAACACAACCACGTCGCCGTGTGGCCAACCGTCTACGAATTACATCAGTTGGCCAGCAGACACTACGCTTTCGAGGGCCGGTGTTTTGTGATGACTGTAGGCCTGATGATGCCAGCCTCGGACCTACCTCGGGAGCTTCCACGCGGCGTCCCACTATCGTCAGATGACGAGCAATGGATAGAGCGCGGGGGCAGCGCCATTATCGGGCCCGATTCCCACTACATTGTTCAGCCCGTATTCAATCGTGAAGAACTCATCGTGGCGGACCTCGATGAGTTCTTCACGATTGAATACGGCTGAGTCCGCAGCGGAAACGTGACCTGAGCTCGGAAGCGAGCAACTGGATTGGGTTCTCGCGGAGACGGAAAGAGAGAAACGAATGGAATTGGACTTTGCGGGAAAGAAACTGATTGTCATCGGAGGCACAAGCGGAATCGGGAAGGCGGTCGCGTCACTCGTGCTCGGCAATGGTGGCAGCGCTTTGCTCGTCGGCCGCCGCGAGGCCAAGACGCGGGAGGTGATCCGCGAATTGCGTTCACGTGGCGAAGTGTCTGGATGGACTGTGGACATAACGAGCGGCGCTGGACGTGCCGCTCTGATCGATCATTTAAATGCAGAGCACACGGACGCAACCTTGCTTGTGAATGCCGCAGGTGTTTTCGCTCCGAAACCGTTTCTCGAACACACCGAACCCGACTATGACCGCTATCTTGATATCAACAGGGCCCTCTTCTTCATCACGCAATGCGTAGCCAAGAACATGGTGGCCGGTAACCGCGGAGGCTCGATTGTTAACATCGGATCGATGTGGGCCAGGCAGGCGGTGCAAGCCACGCCCTCGTCGGCTTATTCCATGGCGAAGGCAGGGCTGCACGCCTTCACGCAGCATCTTGCGCTGGAGCTCGCAAAGGCGGGCATTCGCGTCAATGCCGTGTCGCCCGCCATAGTGAATACGCCCATTTTCGAAGGCTTCCTGCCGAAGGATCAGGTTCCCTCGGTGCTTCAGAGTTTCGACGGTTTCCACCCAATCGGCCGTATCGGCCAGCCCGAAGATGTCGCGGAAATCGTCGCCACGCTGCTGTCCGGCAAGTCCTCCTGGGTCACGGGCGCCATTTGGGATGTCGACGGAGGCGTTATGGCGGGGCGCAATCAGTACGTCTCGTGAGCCGCCAACGCCGCAATCGAGGGAGCCTAAATTTCATGATGTTCGACACAAAGGACAGTGTGATTCGACTTGCGAGTAAGATCGCAAGCTTGCTCGCGGCCTACCGGCTCGCGATCCTGACATTGATCGCCATTCTGATCGCGCCATCGGCAATGCTTGCAGATTGCCGGCTTGGCTTTGATTCAGCGTCCCATCTTGATGCCGGCTTTGCATCCCTTTACGACCTGAACTTCGACGCAGCTCAGGCCGAATTTTCAGATTGGAAAGCGCGCCATCCGGACGATCCCCTCGGCCCGGCTGCAGCCGCCAGCGCTTACTTATTTCAGGAATTCGATCGACTCGGAGTTCTGCAGAGCGAACTGTTTCGAGAGGACCAAGCCTTTCAGCAGCGCAAGAAATTAACGCCGGACCCTCGCTTGAAGGATTTGTTTGATTCCGACCTCACGTTGGCCGAGATGCTGGCAGCGAAACAGTTGGCCAAAGATGCAGCGTCTGTCGACGCGCTATTGGCGACAACAATGGTAGATGGGCTACGCGCGGACTACGCCGCCCTCATCGAACGGAAGGATGGCGCTTCGCTCTCTTATACAAAGAAAGGACGAAAATCGGCCGAAAAACTTCTCATGGTCGACTCCGCCTGTTACGACGCTTACCTGGCACTGGGCGTGGAAACTATCTTCTGGGCACTAAGCCAGCACCGCTACGCTGGCTACTAAGGGTCGGAGGTGCCAACACGAATCGGGATGAAGGATTACGGGAACTCGAACTGACAGCCGAAAGAGGTCAATTTCTCAAGCCGTTCGCGAAATTGTTGCTCGCCGTGGCAGCCTTGCGAAGGCACGACGACGAAAACGCGAAGTTCATCTTGGGCGAACTGCATCGGGAGTTTCCTCACAATCTCCTTTATAAGCATGAACTCGCTCGCCTTGAAACCGAGAATGGCGACTGAAGAGCTGTAGGATTCGCCACGGGAAAATTGCATCAGCGTCGAATCAAATCACGCTAAGAATCTTCCGAGCGCGGCGATCTTTAGAGGGAAAGAGGTGGCCGCTTGCGATGGCGCAACGAGCGAAATGGGCCTGCTTGGACTAGCGAATACTCAGGTATTGTCGCTCCGAGAGGGGAATTCCAAAGGGGGCACATGCCTCCGAATCAATCCCTCCAGTTCTCCGAGATGGGAGTACGGCGCCAGTACGCAGTTTGGGTGGGTGTTTCCGGTGATCAGGACAGAAATCCTGCGCTCTGCGTCTCGCGCAAAAAACAGGATGGTTTTTTTGGCGGTGGCTCCAAGGAGATAGCCAGTTTCAAGACCCAAACCGAACGAGGAGCCTGTTACCTCGGCGACGAACAGGTCGCACTGGGCGAGCCAGTTCATATCGCGCGCAAATATCTTCTGCGGAGGCACGCTCCGGTCAGCCGTCCAAGCGTCCTCGCTCATCAAGTGGCTGGTGAGGACCTGGTCCCCAGAGATTGGAGAACCTCTAGAATTTTCTTCGCAGCCTCAATCGAGGAACGACTCCCGGCAACAGTAAAGCCCAAGTAGATTTTCATGGTGCAACAGAATGTGCCTGCCCAGGCGTATCGCAATGCTCCGATGTGAAGATAGCGACGCTCGACAGGTAAAAGCGGTGCATTTCACCACCGTCTCGCGGCGCACTTAATGAGATTCGTGACATTCAGAAAAGTTCCAGAGCCAACGCGAGAGAACTCACTTCAAGTACAGTCCATTAACTCAGTAGTGGACCAAACACGCATCGTACCTGACAGTATCAACCGCCGAGAAGGGCAGATTTGGAAACCTAGTCGCGACAAGCTCATCTCATGTTTTGTACACATCGTGATGGACATGAACGGTGTGAGCGGAGGTGAGGATCATGCTAGAGACCCTGCGGCGCATCATAAGGTCCTCACTTCTGGGCGCATTGACAGCGGGTGCCGCCGTGGCGCAGAGTCCCGCGCCAACACCAGACCCGGCGAAAGTGGAAGATCGATCCGCGCAGTCAGAGAAAGGGCAGCAGCAACCCATCGAGCAACAGGACACAGTGCACCCACGGAATTCTAAAGATGATGTCGAGGCCATCGGCAACCGGAAGGTGGGAAAGGGTCCCAATTTCTACTCCTTGGAAAAGGAAATTGCGCTCGGTAAGCAGTTGGCGCAAGAGGTCGAGCGCTCGTCGAAGCTTATCGACGACCCGGTCGTTACTGAGTACGTAAACCGCGTTGGACAAAACCTCGTGCGCAATTCGGATGCGCGGGTGCCGTTCACGATCAAGGTGATCGATTCCGACGAGGTCAATGCTTTCGCGCTGCCAGGAGGATTCTTTTACGTAAATAGCGGGTTGATTCTTCGCGCGCAAGAAGAGTCTGAGCTCGCGGGCGTCATGGCCCACGAAATATCGCATGTGACCGCGCGGCATGGGACGAAGAACGCGACCAAAGGTCAGATACTCCAACTCGCCACGATTCCCTTGGTCCTTCTGGGTCCCGCCGGATTGGCCGGATACGGACTCTATGAAGGGTTGAACGTCGCGCTTCCGTTGACGTTCCTGAAGTTCAGTCGCGACGCCGAGCGCGAGGCGGACTTCCTCGGCTTGCAGTACATGTACAAGGCCGGTTACGACCCGAATGCGTACGTCACTTTCTTCGAGCGGATTCAGGCGGATGAGAAGCGCCGCCCGGGGACCATCCCGAAGGTGTTTTCAACGCATCCGCCGACGCCGGACCGCATCGAAAATGCACAGAAAGAAATTGCGCGGATTTTCCCGAATCGGCCGGAATACATCGTCACGACTTCAGAATTTGACAATGTAAAGGAACGCCTGCGCAGCCTCATGTTTGCTCGCAAGGCACAGGACAACGCTCCCGGTAAGCCAACCCTGCGTACACGTACGGAACAAAAGCAAAAAGGACAAACCCAGGGGACTGACACCACGGATGATGACCGGCCCACCTTGAAGCGCCGGCCAGATTCACCTTGAGCCAATATTGCAATTGCTAATCGGCATGCAGGGAACAGCCACTCGTTTGCGCGTTTAGCTGAAACCTTTGGCTTGATGGGGAATCGAGTTTTTTGACTCGGGCCAGACTCACACTTTGCCTCGCGGGTCCCGCGGGGGGCCGGCCAAATCCAAAGCTAGGAGCTTACTCATATGAATTCTGCTGCATGCCTTCGTCGCGAAGTTTTAAGATCACTAAGGAATCGCAAACTTATCCTACGCGCCGCGGCTTTGGTATTTGCGGGCGTCGCCTCGATCGGCATTGCGTACGGAGCGTTGAAGGCCCAAAATCGGGCCGGATTGGACAGCATCCTCGATGAGATAGCTGCCGGCCGTAAGGTGTCGCCAAGAGTCAGCCTGCCTCTGCAGGTAGGCTTCTTCAATGGTGCAACGGCGCTCTATATTACGCCGGAAGTAGGAGTCGACCCGAATGCTCCGGCAGCTATCATTGCTGCCGCGAAACAGGTCGCCGTAGGGTTCAACTCCAATTTCATTCCTCAAAACTTCGGTACGCTCCCTAACTCTCCGGCAGTGGATGACATCTTCGTGTTTACCAATTTCGTGCAAGGAAACGTGCTAGCCTCCGCACCGCATCCTGCGGGTCCTGCTAACACGGATACGAATTACTCGCCGCTATGGCAAGTCAACCTGGTCTCATGGAATTCCGGACGCCAGGGACGTGTGCTTACCTCGCAGACAGACATCACGGATGCGGCCGCAGCCGGTGACGTAACTATCCAGAAAACGCCCATTATCGTGGAGTGCTCAGTGATTTTCACTCCCGGCGGCGGACCGCTTCCCGGATCTAGAATCACCAGGGGCGACGAGCGAGAAGGCGAACCAAGCGGCGATCGTCAGTGAATGCATCGCGGCTCATATTGCACTGATGATTTCACCCGAGCAGACCGTCGAGGGCTGATGAGTTGCGAGGGTCAAGGGCCTGGGAACACCGGTCGCGTCTGAGCTTCGTGCAGTGAGTATGTCGGCTCCTCCGTGGATCTGGTCAGGCAAGCAAGCACGAAAGGCTATCCGACACACTCGTGACTGACGTTCTTTCGCCGCGGGAGGGCTGGTCGGCTCGGCCGTGGCGATCCATCTCGGTCGGCTAGGCATTTCGACTGTTTGAGCGTGGGCGCTTCCCTAAGGAAAAACCCTGCGACGAAGGTTTGATGCCGGCTGGTGTTGTAGCACCACAATTGGGGCTGAACGGCGAGGAAGGAGCGTTTTCAACGGAGTCCGCTATCACGTCGGCGAGCGCATTGCGGAAGGTCGCTGCCCAAAGGCGCTCGGAGCTCTTAGCTTGGGGCGCGGAATTCGGCTGCAAGATCTGGACCACACCTTATGCGAGTTGGCACGAAGGACGCCGAATGTGAAGGTACACACCGGCGCACTTGTAGAAGCGCCTTTGGTCGAACGCGGGCGTGTTGTCGGATTGATCGTTAATGGAACATCTCAGCGTGCACGCCTGGTCATCGGCGCAGACGGATCCCAATCGCGGCTGCGCCATTCTTTGAAGCTCGATGTGCCCTCGCGCCGGAAGCGAGTTGGCGTTTGCACTCATTTCCACCTGGCTGAAGGAAAGGCTATGCCGCATTCCGTGGACGTCTATCTGGGACCTGGCTACGAACTGTACGCAACGCCATTGCCGCGCGGCGAGCTAGCGCTGTCAGGGCTGGCGAATGCCGAAGCACTTCATGGGCGTCTCGAAGATCAATTTCGACGCTGGTGGAGCGCCCAACCTCATTTAGCCAAGAGGCTTGAGGGTGCCGAGCAAGCCGGCGGAATGCTTGCGATTTCGCCGGTCTCAGGTCGAGCAAGGGCGCTATTTTTGCCGGGATTTGTGCTGCTCGGCGATGCCGCTGGCTTCACCGACCCGATCACTGGTGGCGGAATGACGCAAGCTAGGTGGTTCAAGTCGGTATAAGGAAAGTTCTTGTCACGGCGTTTATGCCTAAGTACGGGTTGGCGCCGGGATTGGATGTCGGGGTCGTGGCGAAGGGCCAGCAGTATCCGGCTTTATTACGTACTTGCCTTCTCATATTCGTCTTTTCCCTTCAACCAACTGCCTTTGAAACCTGGCGCTAGAGCGTCTCGCATCTGCAGTCGCGCCGTCAGGAGCCGCGTTCTGACCCTCCCTACCGCGATCCCGAGCACTTGCGCTGTTTCGTCGATGCTCAGGTGTGCGATGTCTCTCAGAGCGAAGACTTCGCGGCAGTTTTGTGACAAAGACGCAAGTGCTTGCTGCAAAGCGTCTCGCACCCCGTTGCGCTCAAGCGCCGCCGGCGGGATTTCCCGCCAGTCTGTGAAATCTTTCGGAACATACTCGTTGCCATTATCCGTGTGCAGATCGTCCAACGACTGGGAGAATTCTTGTCTCCGGCCCTGTCGCAGCCTGTTCCGAGCTTCATTTATCGTGATCTGGCTCAACCATATGGTGAATTTCACGTGCCCGTGGAATCCCTGGATATTGGAGAGGGCTCTCAGGATCGCTTCCTGAGCAACTTCTTCAGCCTCGGACAAGTTCATCAGAATCGTCCACGCTACCGAAAACACCGCATGCAAGTGTGGCTGTACGAGACGCCAGTAAGCATCTCTGTCTCCCCTGCACACCTGATGAACCAATGCCATCTCGTTGTTCTCCACGTTCCACCTCGTTGCTGCCAGTAAGATTGTTATGGCCGTAATGGCTGAGATCCGGCGTGATATCGGCCGTGCGGCCTATACCTTCGCTAGAGTTCGGATCGGGCGCCGGAGCATCTCGATCCTAGGCGCATTGCCGAAGGGCAATCTTCGGGAAGTCGGCTTCGACCTCCGCGGTATTGTTGAAGTAGTTTGTGAAAATGTTCAGAGCCACATGCGCGATGATTTCAGCGATTTCACTATCGGAGAAGCCTGCGCGGCGCAGAGCCTCCACGTCCGCGTCCGTAGCGCGGCCCTTTTGTGCAACCAGTTCGCGCGCGAATTGAAGCGCAGCGGCATTGGATTACCTCCCGCGCTTTGCTTGCTGTTCGTTGTAGGACAACTCATTCTTGATCGTTTCCAAGTCCTTATCGGCTTTTTGCAAGCGCGCCCGGATCTGGTCGATGGCTCTGAAGACGGCAATGTCATAGTCTGTTACGCTCACTTCGGTTTGGTGTTCACTGAGGAACTTCTGAATGACGAGAGCCTCTTTGAACAGGGATTCTTGCGGCGAATCATCCGGCATGTACTTGATCTGGGTTACGAGATCGTTCCATGCGACGTTGCGCACGACGGGAACGACATGCCCGCGTTCCTGCCCGTACAAAAAATAGAAACAACTCGTGATCAATGCGATAAGCAGCAAAGCACGGAAAACTAAAAAGCGACTAATTTTCATATGGCCTTCTTCTTCAGTTCTTTCGCTCTCTACTTTTGTTCCAACTGGAGCTTTACGAAGGTTACGAAGGGTGAGCAGTTGACCAGCGTGACAAACATTGGCACGATTAAGAACATTCGATGTTCCGCACGCGCCATGGTGTTATGTTTTTTTTCCGTTTCGCATTTGTTGAACTCTCTGCCTCCCGCGATGGCGCTCAACCTTTCGCGGGCAATAAGAGTAATTTTGCTGTCCGAGAGTTACATCTCTGGACAAAAAACCTGTCGTAATTGGGCAACGCCCGAGGTACACGTTGGCGTAGCCATGGAACGTAGCTCGCTCGTAGGCGGAGGCGGGAATCTACGAAGGACTCAGGAAGAATCTGCGACGCTCAACAATCAATGCTGCGAAAGCTGAACTTCAACAGCCTTGAATCAAGGGAAATGTAAACCACTTGCGGTTAACCTAATTATAGAATTTGAACGTTAGCTGTGGTCTTTTCGCAGTTTCGCCATGACACGGTCTATGATTGGGTCCGAGACGTCTTTGGGTAAATCGAATGAGCCGCTTTCTGTCACGATCTTGACAGTCTTGCAGCTGGAATCGTACAGCACCTGGCAAGCGCGGCATTGGGACACGTGCAGTTCCAGCTCCTTGCGGACCTCTGGCGACACTCGGTTCTCGAGGTAGTCCCCGAACTCGAGGAAGAATTCCTCGCACGTGATCATGACGTTGCTCTCTTGACGCTCCTCGTGAAGTGAGGGGAAAGCCACTCTCGCAACATGAGCCGGCCCCTCAGGAGCCGTACCTTTACTGCAGGGACGCTTAGCCCCAACTGCCGGGAAACTTCATCCGTCGAAAGCTGCTCGATATCCCGGAGCATTACCACAGCGCGGTACTTGGCGGGAAGTCCCAAGATCCCCCTTTCAACGAGTTGCCGGATTTCCGATTTAGAGTAGCACTGCTCGGGATTATCCTGCCAAGCCTTCACTTGGCGAGGGCGAGGGTCCCCATCATCCTCGTACTCACCTTCATCCAAGCTCTCAACTTCTTTCCGGCTTCGCAAACGTTGGAACGCGCTATTTCTCGCGATACTCACCAGCCACGTTGAGAATTTCGAGCGGCTCTGGAATCCTGCAATGTGCTTGAATGCACTCAACAGAGCATCCTGCATAGCATCTTGGGCCTCGACCGGGTCGCCGAGAATCGCTACGAGGGCGCGATAAATCAACTGGCTGTGACGGCGAACCAATTCCTCGAAAGCCTCCAGGTTCCCGCCCTGCGCTTGGGCAACCAATCCGGCATCCGGGTCCTCCACCCTCGTGAGCGAGGGGGCGACGAAGCCTCGCTCCATGGGACGGCTAGCAGCCACAGAAAGATGCACTTTATTTTGTCCCAGGACCAAGGGGGGCTCGAAATCCGGCTCGATCCCCAGCCCCATTTGGAGCGTGTTTGCGAAATTGTTGAGAGCGACGACTACTTCACATTCCAAAATCTGTTCCTCGGTGAAATCAAATGTTCGAAGGTTTACAGTGTCCCTACGAGAGAACTCCGAAAAACGCACTCCTAATTTGACAGCGAAGTCCAGCAACGCTCTGTCAGCCTCCGATAGACTCGACAGGCGATAGTCCACGGCAACCTGGTCGCCTTCCTCCGCGGACATGCCCAAACCTCGCAACAGGTTGCAATGCATTGCAACGCAGTAAGAGTTGAGGTTCGCCGCCGACACGGCCAGCAGGATGCATTCCTTTTGCGCTCGCGTCAGCACATCTTCAGGAAGCAGAATCCTCTCCACCGCCTCCAGCTCCGCTTCCAGTAAGTCGGGCCGCAGTGTCTGAGAGCGGAAAAAATTCGGTATAAACCCGTGACTTTTCTGAAGGATGGAAAATGTCTCGGAACTCAAATATGGAGCGGGCAGATACGGCCCTTTTCTTTGTGCCGCACCATGAGAGTCGGGCAAGAGGGCATGGAACGCCACACCACGCGGCGGGTCGACACTCCTCGATGTGATCTTCCGCGGTCCGAAATCTGGCTCCGGACCCAAACCCACGGATAGAGTGCCGCGGTACACGGCCAGGGCGGTCACGAAGACGATTTCAAGTATCGACTTGTCCTCGAACCCGTATGCCCGCAGCGCTTGAATGTCGTCGGAGTGAACCGAAGGAGCGTGGCGGCTTAGCTTGAGACAAAATTGCAGGCAGGCTAGATCAGCTGCCGAGAGGCTTTCACGACCGCACTCATTCAAGAGATCGTCGATTTGACGGTCCGACACGCCAAACGAAGAAAGGACTCTATTGCCGGCAGCTACGCAATACGTGTCTTGCCGGTCGGCTGCAACGATTAGAAGGATTCGTTCCTTCTGTATTCGAGAAATTGCTCCTTCCTGTAAACGCCCTGCGTTTTCAAGTGCTGCTTGCGCCTCGATTACGCGAGGTAAAAGGGTCTGCGCGCGAAGGAGATTGGGAACAAATCCCAGCGCATCTTGAAACGCGACAAAGGGGCCGAATTTGTCGCCTAGGTGAAATTCGCTGAGAAAGCTCATTCACGCACCGTCGGCGGGCGCCGATCGACCCTAACCGAGTGTGTGTCTTCGGCTTCTACCTGTGCAACGTCCCTGACTTGCTTCAAGATCAGCATCAAGCGGTCACGTTCTTTCAGGCAATCCTGGAGTTTTCCGATCTGCTCTCGCGATTACAGCCGCGCTGACGTGCTCTGCAGTTTCCTCCGACGCTCGGTACCGCCTCACCTGATCTTCCGCAAGATTCGTTCGTACAGCAGCGGCCGAATTTTCCTTTTTGCATTCGCCTCTTCAGAGTCTACCAGGATGAAGAATGTTTTCTTGTCTGAGGGCGAAGTTTTTTTTGCAGAGCTGTGCATTGGCGCTTGTTTGGTAAACCACACTGACCGATTGTTCTCTCGTTTGTCAGTTTGCTTCGCGGTGAATGCAGCCCTGTGTCTGAATGAGCGTTATTGAGTGGAATCTTCTGTATCATTTTCGATGATCAGAGCATCTAACGACCCGGGGGCCGATGTGTAGTTAGTCTGTCATCGCCGGGCATGGACGCAAGCACCGTCGGAAGAAACCACGCAGGGATCGAGCCGCGTGAAGGTGGAAGGGGGGTGGTAGCACTGATTGATGAGGTCGAGCAAAAAAGAGCGCATGCTGCTACGTCGGTGAACAGCTTAGGCGATGATGGTTGCATTATCCGGAAGAACCGTTCACATCGCGTTCAATTTCGGGATCACGATCAACTTCGCGAGGCTCTGACCGCCGGGGGGCTTGCCTTGAGTGTCGACGCAGATCACTCGAATCCGTTGAACGTTCAAGTCGGCATTCAGATTACCGACACCCTGAAAACTCTCACGGTATCCGGTGATCCGATTGGGGTTTCGCGCGGACATGTCGAGGTTTCTTACGATGACGGAGCGTTCCTTGGGGTGCTGTTTCAAAAAGCAGGTCGAACGGTTCGTAGTTCGCTCCAAGGGCAAACAATCATCAATCCGGGCGATCTCGTGATTTGGCACGGTAGGCACTCGCTTCGCTTCGACATGCCAGAGTACTTTCAGAAAGTATGTCTGCTCGCTCCCATTGAAACGTTCGAACGGGTATTACCTGACGCGGAATCGTACGCGGGCCTACATTTGCAGGAGCACCTCAATGTATCCCGCTTGCTCGGCGCCTGCTTTTCTACGCTCGCTAATCGGGTGCTAACGAATGATACGGAGCCCCCGAATACGGCTCTTGAAGTGGCGCTTGACTTACTTGGTGCTGCTCTGACGCGACACAGAGAATCGAACGACATAGGACCCCGTACGAACCTGTTTCAGCGTGTAACGACTTTCATTGAAAAACGATTAGGTGATTCTCAGCTTTCGCCTACAATGCTTGCAGCAATACACCACATTTCCACCCGCTATCTTCATTTGGTATTCAGCGAACGCGGAACGACTGTGGGTACCTGGATCCGGTCGCGCCGTCTGGCCCGATGTCGAGAGGAACTTGCGAAGCCGAGGAGTGACCGTACGATTACGGAAATATCGATGGGTTGGGGCTTCAACGATGTGGCCCACTTCAGTCGCTCTTTTAAATCGGCCTATGGAGTTTCGCCTCTAACGTTCCGTTTGGCACGCCGGCGGTTACATCGGTAAACACTCGCAAGTGTTCGAACAAGCCACGCACGGCTCCGAATCAGCGAAGCGGTCGACAACATCGCTTCGAACTATCTGTCCACGGTCTCAGGGGAATTGCGGCTTGCCGCGCCACCCAGCATATCCGACTCCTTGCTTGTTCCGCTGATCGGCGCATTCCAGACGTCCTACCCGAACGTCCGCATAGAACGGAACGAAGAAGGAGACCCTGACCTTCCACCCTCATCTCTCGATGAACGACTACTGGCCTCGCGATCGCGCTACTCGCGGGCACCGGCATTGGCGATCCTCCGCCGCTCGTGCAGCCTGAGTTGTTACGCGACGGGCGGTTCATCGAGGTGATGCCGAACTGGCACTTCACGATTTTCCATCTGTGGGAGCTGCACATGGGGAACCGCTACATCGCACGGCCTGTGAGGGTGTAGTACGGAGATTCGTTCGGCATACATTGTTGAATCCAAAGGACCTGGGACCGCTCCTCTCGCTCAACCGTCGATGTTCGACGAAACAAGTAGCCGATATCGAGCGGGCATAGTTCAGTGGCAGAATAGACGCTTCCCAAGCTTCCTCTTGCGAGTCTTAACGCGCTGAATTGGCGGGACTTAACTAAAGACAAGATTCGTAGTAAATGAAAAAACATCGAAAGACAGAACGCGATCTAGCCCAATCCGTAGCTTTTAAACCTGTTGCCGCGAACGTATCGATGAGTCGCACTCGCTGGAAAGGCATTCCAGGTTCCCGGGACCGTATCCTTTATATATAGCCGGTCACCGAAGGCAGGTCCAAGACTTCAATAGCGGCTATCTGATTCGGAGATCGTCAAAAGGTGCCGATCTTTGTGAGAACGCTTTTTCCATCGGTACGAGCGAAGCCGGGGATCGCCTCACATGTTCAGTCGCTGGCTAGACTGTAGGTGCGCTGCCGCGATTCGCTATCAGCGCATCCAGCGAGTAATCGTTGTATTCTCGTAATGCCAGCAGCGCCGCGTAAATGACAACGTAGAGCATTTGAATCGCAAGCGTGTTCCAATCGCTCAGCAGTGCCGTGCCGAAAACCAATGCTGCCATAATAAGCGCGCCGAGGAGCAGCGCGCTACGCGTCCACAAACCCACAAGCAGAAAAAGGCCCACGAGTCCCTCCTCGAAAGGAAGGCTGTAAGCGAATGCCTTTACAGCCACCGCGGGAAGAGGGGTTTTCGCAAATTCCTTCACCAGCCCAGCAACGAACGCACTCAGAATCGGCAGCCGCACCGCTCCGTGCATTAGGATATTCAGTCCAAGGGCGAATCGCAGAAATGCGAACGCAAGCCTGCGATCGAGCAGCACTCCGCTCCCCATTTGCGATGCCCCTCTCTCGGTTAATGTCCTGTCAAAGTCGTACTAGCGGCCGCTCCACTCAAAATACCGATACAGCATCAGCAGAAAAATGGGGGCAGGCCTGTGGACGGTAGTCCCCAAGCCAGAAAAATCCCCGCGGCTATCTGATTCGGTGGTCGTCGAAAGGTTCCAATCGTTATGAGAATACTTTTTGCCCGCGGCGCGAGGGAAGCCGGGGACCGACTCACAAGCCCTTGCGGTAGAATTGAGCCTGGGAACTAATATTCACGTCGTGATGGAGCACCCGACATAAGACTATGGATGACTTTTTTGCAATCAACGCGGCGAAGACCGAATTTCGAGAGTGCTTCAACCTTGGGGATGCGTATCGTGTGCTGGCGATTGCCGATCCAGACCTGGTCAGTTTTTCCGATGGCCAACCAAGCGAATTTGGCGCGAGCGGATTGGAGGCTTTAAAGACTCGGCTGACCAATCTATTCGAACGCTTCACTGCAAAGCTGTTGGTGATCGTCATCGAGATTCGTTTCCAAGGAGACGTCGCCTATGATTACGGGTGGCATGACTTGACGCTGACGCCTAAGGACGGTGGCGAATCGATTCGTCGCAGGTATCGCTATGTGGATATCTGGCGGAGAAACAAAAAAGGGAATTGGAAGCTATGGATGTACATGGATAATCAGGACGTCGCCGATCCGTTTAGGCCCGACCAAATTCCATCCGTCGGAGCGCAAGTTCACGGAAGTTTCTGAAGCTTTTTGTGCAGCCGCTTGCTGAATCCCTCGGGCATTTGGAACACCCTTCTATCCCCGACCAGTCCCACCACATTTCGGGTACCGTCGAGTATCGCAGTGCAGTGCGCGCAAGCCTTGAAATGCGCTTCCATTCTCTCGCGCATCTCGGGCGAAATCTCCTCGTCGAGGTAATTGGAGATTTCCCGCCATCCTTCGACGCAACTTATTTCAATAGTCACCATTCTGCCTTCTTTTTTCACCATGGTCTGACTTTCCGATAGGGTTGTCCTTTGATCCAGCAACCGTCGATCCCGGGCGCGAGCTTGTCTCTCAGCAGCAACCTCGCCCGATGAAGCCGAGTCTTAACATTTGCAGCTGAGATCCCCAGAATTACAGTCGCTTCTTTGATGGTCAAACGCTGAACGTCCCTGAGAATCAGGACCTCACGATATACGGTGCTCAGCGAATTAATGGCATTGTGTACCGCTTCCCGTGTCTCTTTTTGCTCGAGCAGCTCGGAAGGAATAGGCCGCCAGTCAGCATAGTCTTTCGGCCAAAAATCTCCTTCTTCATTTTCCTGTTGGTCATCAATCGACTGGTAGAGGTGGGAATGGGCTTTCCGTACCTTCATTTTGGCTTCGTTGTACGTGATTTGTACAAGCCAGGTGCTGAACTTTGACTCCCCACGGAAGCCGGGAAGGTTAGAGAACGCCTTCAGAACGGCTTCCTGCGCCGCCTCCTCCGCGTCCGCCGGATTTTTCACAACTGAAATCGCGGTTGCGTAAATCAAACGCTCATAAGGACATACCAACTCATAGAAAGCTTCCCGGTCTCCGTCGCAGACTCTCTTGACAAGGTTCGCCTCTTTAGTTTGCAATTGCCACTGCGTTGCTGTCATTTTCATCAACGGGTCTGTAACTCCACCTTGGGCTGCAAGCATCCACCGGCAAACAGATGACACAGCGCGCTCTGGCCTTGGTTTTCAGTGGGATTTGTTCAGGCGCTCTTTGATTTCGGCAACTAACTTGCGAGTCTCGGGCACCTCGAACCCATAGTTCCTTCCAGTCCGAATGATCGGACCGCCAATCGCGTCCAGCTCCGGCATGAGGCCGGCTGACACATCCTTCTGCATGGAGCTTCGCATAGTTGCAGGTAGTGCTTGGAGCTTGGCCAGAATTTCTTCCCGATTGACAACCGCTCCGTCCGCAGCGGCAACCGCACAGGCCTCACCTATGGCGGATTCGAGCCGGGCGCGCCACGCCACGTCGGCGAAGATCCCCTGTTTGTCCTTATCGCTCGCTGTACCTATAAGAGCGAACGGTGCAAGGAAGGCGAGCTTGCTCCACAGCATGGTTTTCTCGTCCGCTTGAAATTCACAAGAAAAGCCCGCATGCCGAAGCCGGGCGGCGACGCCCTGCAATTTTTGCTCTCCTATCATTGAAAGCGCCAAGCGGACAAATGGAGAACGTTGGACGATCCGACCAGGAGCAAGGCGTTCGGATTCGACCAAGATCGTCGCCGGCACGACGCGTTCGTGATTGAAACGCAAGCGGAGTAAGTTGACATGTTCGATCCCATTCAGCAGTGGAACGATTGTCGTAATGCCGGCACTAGATGGGACTGTACGCAGTGCCGCAACGAGTTGATGACTTTTCACGGCCACCCATAGCACGTCGACAGGCTCCGCCAACCTCGTCTCGATTCGAACCGGTGCCTCGATCGTATCGTAGGGTCTTTTCAAGCGGAGTATTTCGGGATGCTGCGCGTGAGTTCGCGGACGAACCAGGAGCATAACGTGATCGCCCTCGTGGGCAAGTGCTGTTCCCATTAAGCCGCCCACCGCGCCGGCTCCGAGAATGGCATGCTTCATGACACACCATGCAGAGGTGAACTGCCGGATGAATGCTCTGCTGGCTCCGGGATGATAAGTTCCCTCAAGATTCGGCTTCCGGCATGACAAGTTCAAAGGAAGAAGTGAGCCGAATTGTATTGTGCAAAGTTCGGTACAGGGGGCAGCGTATGGCGTAAATGCCGTGCGTGCGTTCGATTGTTTGCCTTGCTGTCTCAGGAGCCACCAGGCGCATGGCCACGTGAATGCGGCGGATGACAAGCACGCCCTCTTCCGTCTCCACCTCTCCGATTACTTCGGCGGTCAATTTTCCGTTGCTAGCATCGATTTGGCGCGCTTCCAGCGCGCCTCCAAAAGTACCCATCATTCAACCAGCGGTCGCCGAAATAACATAGTCAATGGTCGAAGAGTGCGATTCCTTCAAAGTTGCTGGGTCAACTTTGTAGTGCTCGGCGATGGCCCCATGGACACTGTAGATGACCGGCTGGGACTCGCCTGGCAAATGTGCGATACGAAAGGGTCCCTGCCGACGTTCGATTCGCGACTTCGAGGTATAGACAACATTACTCATGGTCTGCTCCTTGTGCGCCGGTTAGACCGGCGAGGTGTAGTGAATGCAAAAATTATACGAATGTGAATTAGCGACCCACATCGGCCCCGAGTCATGCGGAGCTGCTCGCGGCCAGCTTTAGCCCCTGCGGCTCAAATCTTTGTTTTGTGTTTTGCAGCTGCACGAGCTTCGCTTTGCAGAAGGGTCACCAATCGGCGGAACGGAAAAAAAGAAGCGCAGTACCCTTCGAGCCTTTGAGGGTCTCGTTGGGCCGTTGATGGCCAAACTGATCGGACAGAGCAAACGCTGGAGCCTGTTGACCGACCTGCAAACCAACAGACGGGGCAATCGCCTGATTGGTGGGCGCGCTTTCTTGCCCACTGGAAAGACCAAAGATTCCGATAAAGGAAAGGATGGCAACCGCAATCTTCATTTTGGCTCCAAATTCCGTTGCGTTGCTTGCCGGTCGGTCGCCGGCACAGCGACGTCAAGCAGAACATATGCAGGGAGGCTAATTCGAAAGTCGAGCGAATCCCGCTCCCCAGACTCTTCCTGCATCCGCCTCCTGGACGATCACCGCAATCCTAAGATTCTGTGCATTCTTGGCGTTGAGACTGAGCTTCATGTCTCGGGAAAACCCTGCGGACCTATCTACCGCTCCGATTCGGACGAGGTTTCGCAGAACCGCAACATGCTTCAGCGTTCTTCCAGCGTTCTCTCCGCCGTTCACATGCGATTCGTCGCTGTCATCTGCTATCGCGAGGAAAATGCCCGCTGATTCCGCGGTACTGGACGAAGGTAAGGGGCCGGTTTCGATGTGAAGGATTGCAGTTTTTTCATCGCTCCGACTAGAAGAGAGACTCACCGGAGTTTTCATCACCTTCGTGGCGCCCTCAATTGCCTGCTTCGCTCTTCGTTCATCACTGCCCACGAATTCAAAGCGCCCGTCAACGATCATCTGCGGGGTATAGATGCTCCCGAGGCCAAACTGCGCCGCGTAGGCACTTTGCCGCTCGCTGTATTCGTGGGAAGAGTAGGGATCCTTCCATCCGATGTCGTTCCAGTAGTCTACGTGTTCACTCAAGACGATCAGATCCGCGCCGCTCACCTGCTGAGATCGGTCGAGTCTTTCTAAGAGGGCATCGGCGGGAGGGCAGCTCGAGCACCCTTCGGATGTAAACAGTTCGACGAGCACGGCGCTGCGTGGAGTGTCATCGCGGCTTAGTGCCGCTGGCGCGCTCGCAGCATGAATGTATCGAAACGAAAATATCGTCGTTAGAACGGAAATTGCAACCAGCCCAACGATGGGTAGTCTGAAACGCATCATGCTTCTCCCTGATCGATGGAGATTGTCCACCGTATTTTCTAAACTGCTCAATTCCATCCCCCGCTGACCGAGATCAACTGGCCGGTAATCCACGCAGCTTCATCTCCAGCCAGAAATGAGACAACGTTTGCGATGCCCTGCGGTTGTCCGAGCCGCCCGAGAGGGATCTGGGAATGCAAGTTCTCCTTTGGTCTGTCAGTGCTAACCGACTGCCGTTTGTGTGAACGTGACGGTCTCTTCCTCGGCTACCAGGAAAATTGGCGGTCCGCCGGAAGAAATCTTCACCGCATGAGCGAGCGCCTCCTTGCCACCTTCAGAAGCCGCGCATGCTTCCAGAGCTTGCATCGACGGAAAGTGTATTTCGGCGATGCGGTAGAAGGGAGAAATACCTTGCGGCGAGCCGAGTACCCTTGTTGCCACGATCTTGGTCTTGCCGCTTAGTTTCGCGACCGCCAGCGGCACATGCTCCTGCTGGTAGACTTTCTCGAAAACATCGACGTCCTTGGAATGCGGGTATATGACCACGAGTTTCACGTCTGCCATTCGATGCTCCTAGCAAGGCAAGATTTGTAATGACCCATTGTGTGGGTACAGCGAAGTACCCCTTTGCCACATCGCTCGGCGGTTCCCTTGTCGAACGCTGAAGAGCGGCTCCAATCAGATTTCCGAGCAACCCAAAAGTTTCAGTTCTTGTGGAAGACTGTCGCCGAACCGCCACTCCAGATCCAAGACGGTAGTTCCATAAGCTCTCACGGTATTCGTGTCGATCCGGCCAGCTCTTTTTGCCGAATTCCGGAAACTTTGCAGCGCCAGGCCAATCTCATTGGCTGTACGCATTTTGAGAATGATTGTCGAAACGAACGTTGCAGCCTCACTCTTGCGCAATCGAAGCCCGAGCGCGGCGCGGATCAGCAACGAGAACCCAAACGTTTTGTAACGCTTCCCTTCGACTTTGTGGTCGGTGGTAAGACACTCCCCGCAGGCACATACAGACTAAGTCTTCTTGCGGATGATAAATGCGAAGGAACAATTCTGAGCAGCTGTGAAAATCGGATCAGCGTGTTTGTGCATCCTGTCGAGATTGAAAGCACTTTTGCCGAGAGGCCGCACCTGAGTTTTGAGCGGGTTGGGGAAGAGCGCTTCCTCAGCAGGATTCAAACAACGGACGACGTTTATAACATTCGCGTGTTCCACTCGCTCATCATGGAGGCGGCAGCGAAAACACGCGACAACGGGTCCGCTTCAGGAAGTTCGGGAAGCAAGTAAATCGTCACTCTTAGGACTCGCGGGAGGGAGCTCGGGCACCAGCGCTCAAATCGTGCCTCCTCCCTCATCAACTCACTTTACCTCGCCGGGACAAGTGACAGCGCTCGCAAAAAACCAAACTTCAGGGTTAATCGAAACTTTTCGTGGTTCCGATAGTCAGACTCAGGACGGCAGCCTTACGGAAGCATGCGTAATTCCGCAGTCGAGAAAGCCTTTTAAGGGAGATATCTTGAAATGAGTGTCATTCGTTTTGAACGACCTGTTATGCAAGTACTGGAGATCGGCGTTTCAGCAGCGGGAGCACAGAAAAAAAAGATCAAGGCGCTGATCGGACTGTTCATAGCGGTTGCTCTTTGGTCCGCCCCAGCCTTGGCGCAAGAAAGAAACGAAGTGGGGCTTCAGATCGGGGGTATTGTAACCCCGAGCCAAGGATTGACCCAGGGGGCCAGCCTCATAGGACCTGGAGGAACAACACTTCCTACTCGGGATTTACCATTCAATTCCAGCTTGACGCTAGGGGCTGAGTACGATCGAGCTATTGTCCAGAGACAGAAATTCGCAATTGACGGGGGCGTTGATTTTCTGGCTTCTCCGCTCGACGTGAAGCTCAGTCAGAAGTCCCAGAACGCGATCGGAGAATATGCCTTTGTTTTTCTCACTCCGCACGTCCGGCTGAAATTCCATCCGGAGGGGGCGTTTTCTCCCTGGCTGTTGTTTGGAGGTGGCTATGCGCGCTTCCGTGAGAGCGCACCTACCGCTGTACCTTCTTTTAAGCCAGGTACAAATACTGGGACCTTTGTATTTGGTGGCGGGGTTGACACTCGCCCGGTTATACGCATCCGAAAAATAGGCGTCGGCTTTCGGGTCGAAGTACGGGACTTCTACTCGGGGCTCCCAAACTACAACGTAAATGTGGGCGGTGGTCTGCAGACCAACTTGTCATTCACCGGAGGTTTATTGCTGAAGTTCTGAGGCTCTGTTTAGGGCCCTCCGTACAAGGTTGGTGTTGCAATCCAGTCGGAGCTTGACTCTAAACGCCTATGAATTCCGCCGAACGCCGGAGACCCTTTCGTGACACGTGAGTGTCAGTTCCGGGAGTATTTCTGCGAGGAACTGGCAATCCAAACCTGACGTTACGCTAAGTCCGAGCACCCCAGCGCAACGTTGTGAGTAGCGGCGCATCGTTGTGAGTTTCTGGGGGCTTTTGCTGCGTAGATTCCGGACGGGGACCCCTGCTCCATCCTGGTCCTTATCATCATTTCCCCAAATTCAGCCGATGTCAGCGTCTGGCCAGCGAGCTGAAACTATTCGAAATGCCGGGAATCCGATTGTCGGGCCGATTCGCGTACCGAGTCGGACCAAATGAGGACAACCATTAGAGAAGGGCCCTACATTTCTGCACTAAGAGGAAGGCGACTCGAGAATCGTAATACGGACTTCTCCGCCTTCCGACACATTGATCAGCGTAAGAGGGCAGCCCCGGACGTAGAGAAAACGCTGCACCGACACGAAAACGCGCTTACCGCGCAGGGAGTCAACCGCCGGTCAACTACGGACGGTGAAGCAGCTTCCGGCAACGGCGGGTTGCGGAAGCCGACTGCAGAAGATGGTTTCAAGAAAGGCCTAGCCTCCGCTGTCCATGGGAGCTCGGCTCAAGCCGCGGAAGGAGCTTTGATCAATCGGATCCTCTCTGGGCACAAAGAGCTGTTCATGGAGCTCATCCGCCCCCATCAAAAGACCGTTTATGCGACGGTGTTCGCTTTGCTCGCCAATAACAGGACGCTGAGGACGTCGCGCAAGGTGCGTTCCTAAAGGCGTGGGCCGTCTGAATCAGTTCCGCAGAGAATCGAGCTTCGGTACCTGGCTGATTCAGATAGCGAGCAATGATGCGCGAATGAGAAATCGAAAACAGTGGCGTATACCGAAGCTGTCGCTGACGGATGACAAAGATGATGCAAAACCGTACGTTCCGAAGGATTTCGAAGACTGGCGTGAGATTCCGTCGACAGCTTTGGAGCGCGCGGAAATACGAGAAACTTTGATCAAGGCCCTCGCCTCGCTAGCGCAGGACTATCGGGAGGCATTCGTGTTGCGCGATATACATGAGCTGACCATTTCGGAAACATCGGCAATTTTGGGAATATCGCCTGGAGCCGTGAAAACCAGGCTTCGGCGCGCTCGTTTGATGCTGAGAGACATTCTGGCTCCAGGACTCGGACACGATGGCCCGTCGGGGTGGGCTTGGAAAGAAGTGAGGAAACCGTGGGAATAAGCTGCGAAGAGGTCTGGAGAGATATCTCAGATTATGTCGACGACGATCTCGATCCCGTCCAACGAGCGGCGCTCGATCAGCATTTTGTTGAGTGCCGTCCTTGCACAGCGCTCCTTGATGGTACCCACAATGTAATTGGCCTCTATCGCGACGAACGCGTGCTGGCTCCCCCAGATGGTTTTCATGAGCGCCTATATCAGAGGCTTGGAGAAACGACGAAAACTTCGCGCCGTTCTTTTTTGGCTTGGACGCTAACCGCTGCTGCGGCCGTGTCATTGGGACTGGCGTTGTTCTCCGCCAGGAGGCCGATAGCGCCGGCGCACGACACACAGAATCAGGCGAGCGGACCCGATGCGCGCAAAGTTCCGGAGACGGTCGCAATATCTCAGGATCAAGATGACAAGTTGTATCACGTAGCGGGCTGCTCGCATCTGCATGGCAAGCCGAAATTTCTTCCAGTCGCAGACGCAATTCGCGGAGGCTATTCGCCCTGCCCTATTTGCATTGGAAAGCGCAAGCCAGCTAAGAAAGGGTAGCTCCCACGATGGATTGCGATTCAACCTGCCAGACTGAAACTTTCTTGATCGCGCGGAGTCTCGCTCTGCTGTGTCCCTTGATGCGGAACGCGGAACTCAGCTTCTTTCCTCCCGGCGATTCCAACAAATGAATTAAGAATTTCATTCGCGGAAGCTTTCTGGCTTCTCACGACTTCCATTGCCAGGGTGACTCCAGAAACTTTTCCAGACGTTCATCACCCGGTTAGAACTCTCGTCAGGAAGTTTGGGCGATCGAATCACACTATTGCTGATTGGCGTTCTTAAATTTACAGCCGCCGAGGCGCAAGGCAGCCCTTGGTGGCGAACGGTCCGCTGATGTTCTGGCTCTATCGAATCTTCAGCCTTCAGGGCGTTTCGAATCTGATCAGAGTGATTGGAATCGTCGGTGCCCCGCTTTCGCCTTGCGGCCGTGGTCGGCAAGGCTCTCTTTTTATCGGCAGCATTGGTGCCGTCATCGCGTTTATGCCGCTGACGGTCAGTTTTCTTTTCTCGAAAACCGGAGCCTTTCAGTTCTCACACGGATTTCCCTTGTTAGGCAATGCTGGCCAATTCTTAATCAAGGATCTCGTCCTGCTAGGTGCATCGATCTGGACTGCCGCAGAAGCGCGCAGGGTAAGTTAGTTCATTCCACCGCCTCTGATTCGATCTCGACGATTCTGAAACCTTTATTGGATTCGAGGCTCTCATTCAATGAACCGCTGACTTTCGTCAGTGCCGATGGCACCTCGAAATCGCGGCAAGGCCCAACCGAGTATGAGACCCCTAGCGCAATCATCTGCACGAAAACGAACGATTATCGGGATGTTATGCTGGACAATCATGCAACACGCGCTCTTGATGATGAACCAGGCGTTCCTCATAGCAAATCGTGTTTTGCGAGTTGTTGGTTACTAAATTGCCCGCTCAACCGCTTCCGGCCCTCGCATCGTGGCGAGATCGAGAGGATGTCAGGTCTGGGTCGAAAGTGGTTGGGACACGGAAAGCCAACATCCTCCTCATCGGCGAAAGTCCTTACTTGTTTTCGCTTTGTCGGTCCTCTCTAGAAAAGACAGGGTGCCAATGCCACTTTGCGGAGTCCCGTCAAGAAATTGGCAAGCTTCTCAGGCACACCGAACTTGACATCGCACTCAGTCTAAACGCGCAGCACGGCCTATCTGAGATCGTGGCTTTACTGGCAGGTTCGCGCGTAAGCATGTTTCACAGACTGCCCGTTGAAGAAGGTTGTTGGTGGTTGCCCGTTCTTCGAAATGGCCACAACTGTCTTGGTGCGGCTGCTTTTCGGCCAAATGAATTCAGCGGTGTTTTTGCCGAGATCGTTAAAAGCATAATCACGGATGCCACGTTGAACCCGCTCTCAACGACTTGAATCCCATCCGTACAGTCTAGAGAACAAATCCGCGTTGGCATCATTTAGCCGTTCCACCCTCAGTGCGTTTCGCATTTCTTCACTCCCGGACTTCCGAAACCTTCATGCGAGTTACGACTCCTACTTATTGCAGGCATTTCTTTTATCTGTGCGGCCGGGCCACGCGATGACCTGGCTTCGGCGGAACTCAAGAGGAAATGACTGCGGTGATGGATCGTTAACGACGGAAAGCGCGATGTTTGTTGAAAGTAGTGTCGGGCTTCATCGGTGCGCCAGCACCAGCCGATACTGCAGGAGGAAGAAAGTGATAGTTCCAAAGTTTCTAGTACCCGATAACGCCACGTTGGCAGCAAGCGCGAGTGTTGAAGAGAGATTCGTGGATGGTCCAACGCAAGGAGCTCGGATATTCGTTAGGGAGTCCACGAGTGGTGGACTGGCACCGCGTAAGATGTTGTTCGCGGAGGCGATGCTGGAGAACAGCGTTACTAAACCACGCCGCCGCCTGAGTGATTTTGTTGTTTCCGCAGCCGTGGAATTACTTCTTTTAGCGACACTGCTTTTGCTTCCGCTTTACTTCACCCAAGCGATCGATGTCCAGCAGTTCGATAAGACGCTGCTCGTGGTGCCTCCTCCTCCGGCGCCACCGCCGCCACGCGCGCTGGCACGGTCGGTCGCGTCGAAACCGAGAGTGATGTCTGTGGTGGGGAAGTTAGTGATGCCCAGGGCTATACCGCATCAGGTTGCTCGTCTTACAGAACAGCTGGACGGAAACGACGCAACAGCTGAGATTGTTCCCGGCGATGGCGTTCCGGGCGGGGTTCCTGGTGGACAGCCCGGTGGAGTGATCGGCGGGGTCCTTTCCGGAGCGGCCCCTCCAGCTCCGTCCGCAATCAATTCGGCGCCGACGCGCCCGATTCGCGTGGGCCAAGGAGTAAAGGCCCCGCGACTCATCCTCGGGCCCCAGCCGGTCTACCCGGTACTGGCCCGACAGGCCAAAATCAGTGGCGCGGTTGTAATTGACGCGGTGATTGACACCCAGGGAAACATAGTGGAAATGAGAACGGTATCCGGGCACCCGATCCTGGCATTGGCGGCTATGGAAGCGCTTCGCCACTGGAAGTACGAGCCGACCATCTTGGGCGGCGAGGCCTTCCCCGTCGAGTTGCTGGTGACTATTACGTTCGCTCCGAAAGGCGCTCAAGGGTGAGAAACATGAGAAGTACACAGCGTTCACTTCCCAGAATGTTTTGGATTTTCAGCTTGTGCCTGGCATTGCTTCCTTTCTCTACAAACGCCGTGGAGATTAGGTCCCTTCTTCGGTACGCGGTGATTCTCGCCCACAGAGGCAATTCCGAACCATCAGCTCGATTTGCCGCGAGGCACTACCGCACGGCAATGAATGGGCAAGACGGGAACGGCTGGCCAAACATGGTTGGCAAGAAGGTTGTTTTAGCCTTGGCGGCTTCTAACGAGCGGACGGGCGTCGTGATGGATACGAGCGACCGCAACGCCTTCGGAAGAGGCTCCGTGGCAAGCACAGCAAAAATCTCGGAGATGAGTTCCGCGCCGACTCCTTTTCAGCTCACGGACAGTCTCATCTACATCCAGGCAAGCATAAACGGATCGCACCCACTTTGGATGATGTTGGACACGGGTTCGAGTGTCACTGTTTTCGATGAGACCGTATCGAAGATGCTGGGGATTCGGTTCCTTGACGAAGGGAATGTTGATGGACCCGGGCAAGGTTCCGTGCAAAAGTTGGCGTTTGCCAACCACGCTACCCTCATGTTTGCGGGGGAAGAGATGGGAGATCAAACTGTGGCGACGCTGCCTCTGGAATGGTTCTCGCGCGAAGTGGGCCGAAGTACGGATGGATTCCTCGGCTCCAATGTATTCCGGAACTATGTCGTTGAAATTGACTACGCAAACCAGTTGCTCCGTTTCCACGATCCAGCAGTCTATTGTTATTCCGGATCGGGTCAGCGTTTGCCGCTCCAGTTCATCTGGAACGACATACCGACCGTACACGCGGAGGTTGTAGCGCAAGACGGTAGAGCAATCGACGGTGTCTTTTTGGTCGACTCAGGTGCGACGACCGCTATTTGGCTTACAAAAGCATTCAGCGAGGCTCATCCAGAGGTTCTATCCGCGCAGGGCACGGTCGAAGTGCCAAAGGTGGTTGCCGTAGGAGGTGGGTTAAGAACGCGGCTCGGACGCGTGCAGGCCATTAGGCTCGGAGGATTCGTTGTCTCCATGCCACTTACGCAATTTTCCCAAAATACCTCGGGCATTTTCGCGGCCCCCGATATTACGGGGACCATCGGGGCGCAAATGCTGCGCCGATTCACCGTCATATTTGACTACCCGCACGGAGAGATGATTCTCGAACCAAACGAGCACTTCGGCGACCCATCCTAAATCAGGAAGAAAACGCACCAAATTATCAACCGCTTAAGGAAGCTACCAGGTTCGGCCCTGCCCAACTTGCGGTTTTCCAAGTGGGTGTGAAGTTCCATCCTCGATCGAATTTTGGAACCTTTCTGCGATTCCCGACTCTCATTCAATGTAGGCATTCAGTTTTGTCCGTGGGTTCGAGGCCTTCTTCGATAATCAAAAAGGCGAATTCCAGTGAAGGTAGCAATCAATTTTCATCGCACAGACGGCGCATTTAGCCGTGAGACCGTTGGGCTGACGCGCCGCTCACAACGGAAGGCGCAACGGTGGTTATGCAAGAAAAGGCCGGGCTCTCGACCCGAGAATAGCTCGGGAGATTGGAAGCGGCAGAAACCCGACGGCTCATCGTTTAGCGAGGCCATCCGGCTAGCTCAGCAGGGCGACGCAGCTGCCTTTGAAATCATTTATCAGCAACACAGCGGACGCGTGCACGCGCTTTGCCTGCGCATGCTTCGCGACCCCGTTGAGGCAGAGGATCTGGTTCAGGAAGTCTTCATACAGCTATTCCGGAAGATTCATACCTATCGTGGCGAATCCGCGTTTTCGACCTGGCTGCATCGTTTGACGGTGAACCTTGTTCTGATGCGCCTGCGCAGGAAGAAGCCGATTTCTACATCACTCGATGATATCGACGGAAGCGGTGAATGGGATGACAGGCCACGCAATGAAATCGGAGCGCCTGATCCGCGGCTGAGTGGCTTGGTCGACCGCGTCACCCTCCAATCAGCTATCGAACAGTTGCCGCGTGGCTACAGGGAAATTTTTGCTCTCTACGACGTTCAGGGTTACAACCACAGGGAAATTGCCAAGATTCTCGGACGCTCGGTCGGAAATTCAAAGTCTCAACTGCACAAGGCCCGTAAGCGCTTGCGCGAACTGCTTGAGGGGTACGGGGCTACCGCGCGCGACGCGATCACGAGACAGCAGGCCACTCTCTCGCGCTTGTCTCCAGTGAATAGCCTTAGAGAGATCTCCGCGAAATAAAAAATCTGGACGAATCATGAAGAATATTACGATCACCGCCCGCGCTCTATCCAAGCAGCTCATCCTACTCTTGCTCTTAGGCGCCACCATCTTCAACTTTCCCAAGGTTGTCTCCGCCCAATCCCTCGTTTCCGATGAGGTGAAGCGCGATACGCAGGGGCAGACTATTAAGCAGGGCCAAGCGCTCCATATCGACGTAAATCTGGCACTCGTGAATGTCACCGTTACCGACCCCTATAGCCGCATCGTCACCGGTCTCGAGCCAGATAACTTCCGCATCTTTGAGGACAACATCGAGCAGGAGGTGGTGAACTTTTCGTCCGAAGATGTTCCCATCTCGATCGGCGTCATCCTGGATCTCAGCGGCAGCATGGCCAACAAACTTGGCAAGGCCAAGGAAGCCGCCCTCCAGTTTTTCAAGACCGCGAATCCACAAGATGAGTTCTTTCTCGTCGGTTTCAACGAGCGCGCCCAACTCCTCAGTTCGTTCACGCACAATGTCGAAGATTTGCAGAGCGCTATGCTCCCAGCCTCTGCCAAGGGCAAGACCGCCTTACTTGATGCCATTTATCTTGGGCTCAATCAGATGCGCATCGCAAGCAACGGCAAACGAGCCCTCCTGATCATATCCGACGGTGGCGATAATAGTAGTCGGTACACTGAGAAAGATATTAAGCGGATCGTGCGGGAAGCGGACACGCAGCTCTATTCAATCGGCATTTTTGACCCCGTTGAGTATCGCAGCCGAACGCTGGAGGAACTCAATGGGCCCACGCTGCTCAGCGAAACGACGGAACAGACTGGTGGGCGCGCCTTCTCCGTCGAAAATATCAACCAGCTGCCGGACATCGCCGCAAAAATCGGCGCGGAGTTACGAAACCAATATATCTTGGGCTACCACCCAAGTAATCGCGCCCGCGACGCCCGTTGGCGCAAGATCAAAATCAAACTGCGAACTCCCAAGGGTCTTCCACCTCTCAGCGTCTACGCAAAAACGGGATACTACGCGCCCAACCTCTAGGTTCGGCGAAGATCCGATTGCGCTCCTTGTCCGGCAGTCTGCCTTTCCAGCTTTTAATCCCAATTTACATCTAGAATTCTGGAAACCTTCAGGCGATTCGAGATTCTCATTCAATGGAACGGAACAGCTTTGTCGGGGCGCTCGAGCGCACCTCGAAATCGACCAGAAGCTAACTTGGTCAGACCGGGCAGCGAGATTCGCGATCCACGAGGCGCAAAGAGTGTCGCACGGTGTTCCGCATCTCATTGTAAATCTGACGGGAGACGTTGAAATGACGAAAACGACAAAAGCCATGCTCGCAGGTGCGGCGTTGGCGGGTTTGTTCGCCGGAACCGGAGCAGCGGTCAAGGCTTCGACTCTGCTTCCTTCACTGAAGACGTCTTTGAGCACCCAAGATCCGGGAGGACAACAGCACCGCCGACTTCGCGAGCAATGCTCTGACGGAGAACCGGAGGAGTATGAAAGTTCAAGCTGTCGCTGCTCTTGAGCCAAAGCAAATCTTTCTCGTTGTTCACCGGGCTGATTTTTGCGTCTACTTCCGCCGCATCGAACGCGAGGAGTTCGCGTTGCTCTCCGCGTTGCGCAACGGAAAAACGGTCAAGCACGCGATTGAACTAGCCTTGCAACACTGTTCGATTCCCGAGTTTGATCGTGGGAGATACCTTCGACACCGTTTTCAGACTTGGGCAACTCTGGGATAGATCTGTCGGCCGGAACAAATACATGCGCGGTGAGAAAAGCCGCGAGAAAAGAGTAAGGATCGAGACCATGAGTAATCTAGTCGCTAGAGTCAAGCAGTGGCATGACCAGTTCTTCGCCTTAGTCTCTTACCTGCAGTCGCCATTCCTCTTATTTGTGCGGCTCTATTGGGGATGGCAACTCGCCCAGAGTGGCTGGGGCAAGCTCCATCATCTGCCCAATGTGACGGAGTTTTTTGGCAGCCTTGGCTTACCGATGCCTGCGCAGATGGCAGTCTTTATTGCTTGCGTCGAATTCTTTGGCGGCATCTTCCTGGCTTTGGGCCTGTGTTCCAGAATCACAAGCCTCGTACTTGGCGTCAACCTAACCATGGCTTACGTACTCGGAGACCGGGAGGCTTTGCTCTCTTTCTTCTCCGATCCGGACAAATTTATTGCTGCCGCTCCGTTCGCGTTTCTCATCGTCTCCCTGATCGTGCTGGTTTTTGGTGCGGGCAGGATTTCGGTGGACACCGTGCTGGCATATTTCTATGGCTCGACACGGGTAAAACAGGCGAATTCAGTTACGGCTTGATCGCGCGCTCTTTCGGAAGAAGGCTTTTCATGGTTATTCAATGCTCCGAACACTTACGGTGGGTTTCTCCGGCTGCGCAGTGTCGATTGCGCTCCTTTTTCTCCTTTCTTTCTGCCTTGCGGCGACGGCGGGCGACATGACTTCGAGGCTGCTGATCGGAAACGCTCGCATCGACATCGTGATCGAACGGAGCTCTCTGCACTTGCCCGTGAAGGACATTTTTCGCTGGGTCGAATCGGCCGCTGAGTCCGTGACGACCTATTACGGCCGCTTTCCTGTGCCTCAAGTCTTGATTCGGATCACTCCCTTCGCAGGAAGAGGTGTCCGCGACGGTATGACCTTTGGTGATCGAGGCGGGCGGATCACCATACGTGTCGGCAGCGACACTTCTCCTTCGGAGCTTGCCTCTGACTGGATGCTGACCCACGAAATGGTCCACCTGGCTTTTCCTTCCGTGGACGAAAAGCACCATTGGATCGAGGAAGGAATCGCCACCTACGTCGAACCGATCGCTCGCATTCGCGTCGGATACCTTACGGCAGACCAGATGTGGCTGGACCTTGTCCGGGACATGCCCCAGGGGCTGCCTCAGGTCGGAGACCGGGGGCTCGATCACACGCACACCTGGGGGCGAACGTATTGGGGAGGAGCGCTGTTTTGCCTGCTCGCTGACGTTGAGATTCGACGCCAGACAAACAATGCGCAGGGCTTGGAACACGCTCTTCGCGGCATTCTCGAGGCTGATGGTGACATCCGGCGGGAATGGGATCTTGAGGAGGCACTGAGAGTCGGAGATCGCGCGGTAGGGGTGAGCGTTCTTCAGCCGTTGTACAGAAGAATGAAAGACAAGCCGGTGAGCGTGGATCTGGCTACATTGTGGTCGCAACTCGGTGTCCAATCGGATGGGGCCAGGGTCCGCTTCCACGATAGCGCCACACTCGCTGCGATCCGCCGGGCGATCACTACGGCGGAATCCAACGGGGTCAAGGAGCATTCTTTGCTTCCCAGCCCTGCCGCAGTCTTTGCAGGGCGTGCTGCGGGGCCCCGCATGATTGGTTTGGCGAAGTAAACCGCGACTCGGAGTATATCCTCGTGACAAAGAAAACAGGACAACGGGCTGCTGAGTCGAAACGAGTGCGTGTGGCCATCGCGCAATCCGCTCCCGTCTACCTGGACAAGCGAGCCAGCCTCAAGAAGGCTCTCGATCTTATCCAGCAGGCGGCCAAGCAGGATGCAGGGCTCGTTGCGTTTGGAGAGACCTGGCTGCCGGGCTATCCCGCCTGGCTCGATGTTTGTCCGGGCGCGGCACTGTGGGAAAACGCTTCTGCGAAAGAGGTCTTCGCCAGGCTGAGATCTAACAGCGTCACCGTTCCCGGCGAAGAGGTGCATGCGCTCAGCGAAGCAGCGCGAGATCTCAAAATTGCGATTGTGATGGGAACGAGTGAGCGAGTCGATGACGGTCCGGGAAACGGCACACTTTACAATTCGCTTCTGACGATTTCAGAGGATGGGCGGCTCAGAAACCACCACAGAAAACTCGTGCCGACCTACGCGGAACGACTCGTGTGGGGGAATGGTGATGGCCGTGGGCTGGAGGCCGTGTCCACGTCCGTCGGACGCATAGGCGGATTGATTTGCTGGGAACATTGGATGCCGCTCGCACGCATGGCCATGCACAATTCCGGCGAGCACGTCCACGTCGCTGTGTGGCCGACAGTTCACGAATTACATCAACTAGCCAGCAGACACTACGCCTTTGAAGGCAGGTGCTTTGTGTTGGCGGTCGGTTTAATGATGCCTGCCGCCGACGTACCTCGGGAGCTTCCGCGCGGCGTCCCACTGACGTCAGCTGACGACCAATGGATAGAGCGCGGGGGCAGCGCGATTATCGGGCCTGATTCGCATTACGTTGTTCAGCCCGTGTTCAATCGTGAAGAACTCATCGTGGCGGATCTTGATTTCATGCAGATTGACCGCGAGTTCATGACCCTCGACGTCTCAGGTCACTATGCCCGACCGGACCTGTTTCGCTTCGAGAAGAAAGAATTAGTGTAGAGAGCGTTTGTAAGTTCACAGCTGAAACGAGGCCGACACGGCGAACGAGCAACTTTGATTGCAGAAAAGGAAAGAGAGAAACGAATGGAATTGAACTTTGCGGGCAAGAAACTGATTGTCATCGGAGGCACAAGCGGAATCGGGAAGGCCGTGGCGTCACTGGTGCTCAGCAATGGCGGCAGCGCTGTGCTAGTTGGCCGTCGCGAGACCAAGACGAGGGACGCGATCCTGGAACTGCGTCCGCGTGGCGAGGTGTGTGGATGGACCGTTGACATAACGAGCGGCGCTGGACGCGCCAGTTTGATCGACCATCTCCATGCGAAGCACGCGGACGCAACCTTGCTTGTGAATGCCGCAGGCGTTTTCGCTCCCAAGCCGTTTCTTGAGCACACCGAAGCGGACTATGACCGCTATCTTGAAATCAACAGGGCCCTCTTTTTCATCACGCAATGCGTAGCCAAGAATATGGTGTGTGGTAAGCGCGGCGGCGCGATCGTGAATATCGGATCGATGTGGGCCCGGCAGGCCGTGCAAGCCACTCCCTCCTCAGCCTATTCCATGGCGAAAGCTGGGCTGCACGCCTTAACGCAGCATCTCGCGCTGGAGCTCGCAAATGCGGGCGTTCGCGTCAATGCGGTGTCGCCCGCGGTAGTGAATACGCCAATTTTCGAAGGCTTCCTGCCGAAGGAACAGGTTGCCACGGTTCTTCAGAGTTTCAATGGTTTCCACCCCATCGGTCGTGTCGGCCAGCCCGAAGATGTCGCGGAAATCGTCGCCACGCTGCTGTCCGACAAATCCTCTTGGGTCACGGGCGCCATTTGGGATGTCGATGGAGGCGTTATGGCGGGGCGCAATCAATACGTTTCGTAACGCCAATGTCAATCGACGGAACCTAAGCTTCACGGTGTTCAAGGCAAAAAAGAATGCGATTCGACTTGCGCAAGATTGCAAGGTTGCTCGCGGTTCGAGTCACGAGCCTGACATTCATAAGTATTCTGATGACGCCAGCGGCGATGCTTGCAAATTGCCAGCTGGGCTTTGAATCTGCGCCCCATCTCGATGCCGGTTTTGAATCCCTATACGACCTGAACTTCGACGCGGCCCAGGCCCAGTTTTCGGATTGGAAAGCCCGCTATCCGGACGATCCCCTCGGCCCGGCTGCAGCCGCCAGCGCTTACTTATTTCAGGAATTCGATCGACTCGGAGTCCTGCAAAGCGAACTCTTCCGAGACGACCAAACGTTTCACCAGCGCAAGAAATTGACGCCGGACCCGCGCTTGAAGAAATTGTTTGATTCCGAACTGACATTGGCCGACATGCTGGCAGCGAAACAGTTGGAGAAAGATGCTGCATCTGTTAACGCTCTTTTGGCGATGACAATGGTAGATGGACTGCGCGCGGACTACGCCGCCCTCATCGAGCGGAAGGATGGCGCGTCGCTCTCCTATACAAAGAAAGGACGAAGGTCGGCCGAGAGACTTCTCATGGTCGACTCCGGCTGTTACGACGCCTACCTGGCTCTGGGCGTGGAGAACTATCTTTTGGGAACTAAGCCGGCACCGCTGCGCTGGATATTAAGGGCCGGAGGTGCCAACACGGATCGGGACGAAGGATTGAGGGAACTCGAACTCACTGCCAAAGGAGGCCATTTTCTGAAGCCGTTTGCCAAATTGTTGCTCGCCGTGGCAGCGTTGCGGAGGCACGACCACGAAAACGCGAAGCTCATCTTGAGCGAGCTGCATCGGGAGTTTCCTCACAATCTCCTGTACGAGCGTGAACTCGCTCGCCTTCAAACGGAAAGAGGGGACTGAATGTCGTTGGGTTCTGAAAGACCATCCAGAAAATCAGCGAGAGTTCTCGCCTTTGCTTCGCACGGAACCTCGACACCCCCGGTTCCGACTACCGCTTCATCACAAGGTAGTCTCATGAGGGCTGTGTGCGTAAGGTTCTGGATGTTACTTGAAGCGCAGGGAGTCCGAGCCCGAGCCCGAGCCCGAGCCCGAGCCCGAGCCTCATCCTAATCTATGGGGCCTGAGTTACGGGTTGTTAAGGCCGCATGTATACCGATAGGATATTTCAGCACAGCTAAGAAATACCCTACATTGAGTCGCGGAAAGATTTTTGAATTGGGTGCGTAGTGGCTTTTAGAGTTGTAAAAACATCCCTCCGAAAATCGCCGTGAAACCTTCGTTGGGTGTGATCATCTCACTTGCCATGATCAGCTGGAAATGAACGGTGGGAAATCACTGTGCGCGAATCGTCCGTTTCGGGAATCTTCAGGTGGATCTTCACGCCAGTGAGTTGTATAGGAACGGCGTGCGTCTAAAAGCCGAAAAAAAGCCATTGAAGATCTTGGAACTGCTGCTCAAGAATCCCGGCGAAATCGTCAGCCGAAAGGCTCTCCGCGAGAAACTTTGGCCGGACACCACCGTAGCCTATGAGCAAAACCTTAATACTGCCGTGAACAAGCTACGGGTACTGCTGCGAGATTCCGCACGAAGGCCCCGATTCATAGAGACTCTGCCAGGCCGAGGATACCGCTTCGTCTCATTCGTGGAAAGGCAGGGGCGGCGAGCGTATTCAGCCATGGGAAAAAGGAAATTGGTCGTTCTTCCTTTCGAGTACTTCGGGAACAGTGCCGATCAAAAGTATTTCGCAGAGGGCTTATTTGCGGATCTTATCTCTCAGCTCGCGCAACTGAACCCCCGACGCCTCGGGGTAATCGCCAGAACGTCTGCCATTCAATACATGGGCACAAAGAAATCCATCCGCGACATCTGTAGGGAATTGAAAGCCCACTATGTCATCGAAGGAAGTGTTCGGCGCGAACGAAAGCGCATCCGCATCACGGCACACTTGATCGAGGCAAAAGACGAGATCCACCTTTGGTCGGCAACCTATGATCGAGTGCTGGGCGACATTCTCAGCGTGCAACAGGATGTTTCCCGGCAAATTGGAAGGGCGCTGGCGTCTGAATTGCCACTCTGATTGTAGATCGAGTCTCATCACGCGTCACCAGATGGCCCACGGCTTGATTTCATAGTGCCTGCTCCGCTCACTGCACAGGAAAAGAGACGATCAACCAATTAGAGAAGGTCCTGCGCTATAGATTTGCTTAATTTGTTCTTGACAATATCTTGATTTGACGCCCGATCACCGCAACTCTACCGTTCCCCAAGTAGCGTGCTACTTCGCCGCGACTCACGAATGCCGCTGCGCGTAACTGAAAAACTGCTTATGGAAACTTTTTCGTCAGTCGTGAGTCTGATTGTCCGGGACCATCGTTGTGTGGATTTTCTCAGCTGCGAGCCCGAATTGGATGTGTGCCTGGAGTCAAAAGAAGCGCTACAACGAAGAAGATTCGCGCTCTGATGTTCCTAGGATTCGTCTGTATCTGACGGCAGCGTGAGCTGTCGCCCACACAAACACAAGTTTCGCCAGCACGTCCACATTCATTGGTCGAGTTTGGCATTGGAGCGGGTTCCGAATCTGTTCTCTTGAGGTGCACGAAACATGAAGAGCAAACCGGAAGTGCAGCTTGCAGAGCCCGGGAATCGACAAGGCGACACTTTGAAACTAAAGCCGGTCGGTCGCCATGCGTTCCTGAAGTTGGTGGCCGGCGCCGTGGCTATTTTCGTCCCGTTATTCAGCGGAATAGCCCCTGCTCAGGACGACAGTTCAGAAAATAGCCCCACTCAGTTGCGCCGGCTCATTGACGAGCAGGTCGGTGGAATTCAAAAATTGATGGTGCCGGACAATGACCAACTTCCCCAGGCGCGGCTCCCTGATGGAACTCTTACGTCCGACCCGCGTTTCCAGACCACCGAGGCCAAACGTTATCTCGGGAAATTGACCTTCTTCGATCCCGTTACAACGGCCCGCATTATCCCGTCGTTCGGCGGTGTGCTCGCCACCAGGCAGACCGGCTCCTGCGGGAGCTGTCACCTGGGCGAAGTGGCGGGGAAATCGGGCACGCTCATCAACCTCAACGTGGGCGGCGAGGGGCGGAGTTACACGGACGCTTCGGGGAACTTCATTCCACGCCGCCGACCCCGGGTCGACATCCTCCCGCGCCTGCGAGACACGCCTCTTTTCCCTGGCGACGCGCTGGTGGACGCACTTCCTACTCTGACGGACGTCTACCTGGTGCCCCCCCCACCGGGTCATATTGAGGTGGACGACCCAGCCCGGGGCGAAAAGCTGCCGACCCCTCTGGAGCTAGTAGCAACTGGCCGACTCGACGCCTTGGACAGTGTAGCGCGAAATGTGCCAAATATGGTCGGAGTCGCCTTTAACAACCGCCAATTGTTGGGCGGGTTCGCCGGCGAGATCGACGCGTTACCCGGCGCCCTCAACCCGTTTAATTTTCCAGCGCAGGAAAACGTGGCGCAACTGCTACTCGACGCTCACCGGATGCAGGATTTTGAGGGCGCCGAACTGCAGAAGGTCCCGGCTTTTGTCAAGCTCTTCCGCGACGCGTTTCCTGAAGAGGCGGCCCAAGCCGACGCCGCGGGCAACATGAATCTGCTGATCAACGACAACACCGTCTTGCGAGCGAGGGCGACCTTCATGCGAACTCTGGTCACTCGGAACACGCCCTTTGACAAGTTCCTGGCCGGCGATAACAGCGCCCTCACCGCCAACCAGCGGCGTGGCGCTAAGCTCTTCTTCACGGCCGCGACCAATGGCGGCGCAGGTTGCTTCTCCTGCCACGCCGGGCCCATGCTCAACAAGCAGCCGAACGACCCTGACGTGACCGGGACGGGCCAGTTCGTGGAAGAGAACTTCTTCAACATCGGGCTGTCAGACCACCTGGTCCAGGCCTTGAACAGGTTGGCGAGAAATGATCCCAACTTCATCGATAATGGACGGCAGGAGATTACGGCCCTTGACAGCGACGCCTTCAAGTTCCGTTCCACAACGATGCGGCAGCTCAAGGGCAGCAGGTTCTTCTTCCATAACGGCGCCTTCACCAGTGTGAGAGACGTAGTGGAATACTTCAACGCTGGTGTGCCGCAGAACCCTGTGACCGGCGCCGCCAGTACGCTGACGCCTCGCTTTACCAACCCGCGCGGACCAGGTTTCCCTCGCGGTTTAGGGCTCACCGAGGATCAAGTGAAAGATATCACCGATTTCCTGGAGAACGGCCTTTTTGATCCCGCATTCGTCACCTTCGATCCGAACTCAACCACAGATACGATGCAGCCGAACGCGCGAGACCTGACCTACTCCGTCTACCGGCCGGACCTCGCGGCCTTGGGCGCGGTGGATGGGTTCATGCCGAGCGGACGCCCCATCTCAAACAACGATCCCCTTTCACGGCGTGATGCGGGTCTCGAGTTCCTGGACGTGACCTCGCAGGCGAGAACTGAGCTGACCAGTTCTACCAGAACTGGCAATCGGCAACAGGACGTCTATAAGATCACCAACACTAACGCGTCAACGGTTATCGACACTCACCTCCTGATAATAGTCAAAGGGCTCTCCAGTCAGTTCAAGCTGGAGAACGCCAGCGGTACCACGAGCACCGGCGATGCTTATATCCGCGTGTTTCTGCCGGAAGGTGTCCTCAAACCCGGCCAGAGCATCTCCCAGACGCTCATCTTCACCAAGCAGCCTCCAGGTCCGCCCCCCGCCGCTGGGTCGGTACCGGTAACTCTCACTTTCCTGTCGGGGCAGGGTAACCCATAAGTCGTCCTACGCTCGTCAGAAAGTGTAGCAGCTCAAGGGCGGACTCGGTCCGGGCCCGCCTTACACCGACCCAACCGGAAGTACGGTTCACTTGTCTTTTTGCGAGCCCCCAAGTACTTGTTCCGCCCTTCTTTTTAAGGCGGGGCTGCTGCCGACGGGGGTGACAGCTAAGGTTTACAAGAATGGCAGTCTCAAACTGGAAGGTGACCTTAGCAAGGTCAAAGGCGGGAACGCATTAAGGCTCTTGCAGTTCGTCAAGTCGGACAAAGCATGACTTCTGCCCACATTAGAAGGAAAGACCTGGTCGCTTGCGATCACTCAACGAGCGAAAGGGGCCTGCTTCGACTAGCGAACGCTCAGGTATGATCGCTCCGAGCGGACAATCCTGCAGCGGACACGTGCCTTCGAACCAATTCCTCCAGTTCCCTGAGATGGGAGTACGGCGCCAGTACGCAGTTCGCGTGCGTGTTTCCGGTGATCAGGAGAGAAATCCTGTGCTCAGCATCCCGCTCAAAAAAAAGGATGGTCTTCTTGGCGGTCGCTCCAAGGAGATAGCCAGTCTCAAAACCCAGGCCGAACGAGGAGCCCGTCACTTCGGCGACGAACAAGTCGCACTGGGCGAGCCAGTTCATATCGCGCGCAAATATTTTCTGAGGAGGCACGCTCCGGTCGGCCTCCCAAGCACCGTCGCTGAGCAAGTGGCTTGTGAGCACTTCATGACCCAGGGATTGGAGAACATTTAGAATTTTCTTGGCCGCCTCGATCGAGGACCGACTCCCGGCAACGGTGAAGCCCAAATAGATTTTCATGGTCCAACAGAATACCCGCCGATTCTGTCACGGGGTATCGCATCGCTCCGATTTGAAAATAGCCGCGACCGACGGAAGAGAGCGGTTCACC
>WNFE01000209.1_pt1 | contig 43438 bp, 37 predicted proteins | sample 5400451 | NCBI WGS metagenome assembly WNFE01 (sample SAMN13153344, study PRJNA577476) | soil metagenome | isolation source: 200 cm saprolite under Douglas fir tree site 2 hole 2 | place: USA:California | collected 2015-04-18
CCTTCCGCGGCACGCCCGCGCCCGGCGCCTTCAACGCCCGCGGCCTGCCCCACCATCCCACCAGCGTCAGCTTCAGCACCGGCAATCTGGTGACCGGCCCGGGCCCTGCCATGCGGCTCGGCGCCTTCACCAACAACGCTGCGTCTGCCTTTGACGGCACCGCCACCCTGAACTTCGCCGTCGGCGCCACGCTCGTTGTCAACCCCAACCAGACGCCTGGGCAGTACACCGGTACCTATGCGGTCACGGTGAACTTTTGATTAAGCCATCAGTGCCATCATCCCCCGTCCTGGCAGTTGGGGCGGCATCCCGACTTGCTCCGACTTTGCTGCAGGCGGGGGTGGCTTTGCGCGATACGACGATACGGGTTGGGGCGCTTCTTGCCCTCGCCATGGCCGGCGCGGCCTGGCCGCTCCCTGGCCTGGCCCAGGACAACGTCACGGTTCCCAATGGTCCGGGACTGTTGGTCAGCCCGACCTATGTCGTGCTCGACAGCCGCACGCGCTCCCAGGCGCTGCTGCTGAGCAACCGCGGCGTCACGCCCGAGACGTACCGCATCACCATCGTCAACCGTCTCCAGAAATCCGACGGACAGCTCGTCGAGACAGACAAGCCAGGCGAGGGCGAGGGTTTCGCCAGCGCCATCGTGCGCTATGCGCCGCGCGAGGTTGTGCTGCCGCCCGACAAGCCGCAGACGGTGCGGCTGTTGCTGCAACTGCCGGCAAATCTACCGGACGGGGAATACCGCTCGCATATCCTGTTCCAGCAGATCCCGACCGTGAAGCCGACCGAGGATGCGACAACGAATGTCGCGCCCGGGATCTCCGTCACCATCCGCGCCGTCTTCGGCGTGACGATCCCGCTCATCGTGCGCAAGGGGACGCTGGCGGCCAACGCTTCCCTGTCCGACCTCCACGTCGTCCGCCTCGCCGACGACCAGCCGGGGCTCGTGCTCCATCTCAATCGCGCCGGAACGCGCTCGCTGCATGGCGATCTCATCGCCGAGGTCGACGGGTCGCCCGCAGGCCAGCTCAAGAACGTCAACGTGTTTCTCTCCACGCCCTATCGCGAGCTGATGATCCCCTTGTCGGCCAAGGGCGATCTCAAAGGTCATCGCCTCTCGGTGAAGTTTGCCGAGGACGAGGCCGTCCCGGGCGCCGCCTCGACAACTCAGACGCTATCGCCCTGAGCGCGGGTGGGGTCCCTTAAGCCATGGCGCGGCTGGGACACCTCGCTCTTCTCTTCATCCTCCTGACGCCGCTCGACGTGCGCGCCGCGCCCGAAGGCGGCGCTGCAGCGGAAGCGCCGCTCATGCGCCTCGTGCAGCGGCCGCAAGATCAGGCTCTCATTCTCAACCTGACGCTCAACCGCACCAGCATCGGCGAGAACTTCATCGTCTATCAGGACAAGAAGCGACTACTCGTTCCGCTTGGCGGCGTCATGTCGGCGCTCGAGATCGCCATCACCACCGATCCCGATACCGGCACCGCTTCGGGCTTCTTCATCAATGAAAATCGCCGCTTCAGCCTCGACCTCGCCACCGGGACGGCCAGCCTCAACGGCCGGACCTTCGTTCTCGAGCCCGGGTCGGTCGAGCGGCAGCTGACCGACATCTATGTCGACGCGACGCTCCTGGCCAATTGGTTCTCGATCCGCTTCCATCTCGTCTCCGAGGATCTGACGCTGGTCGCCTCCTCGGTCGAGCTGCTGCCGGTCCAGGAGCGCCTCGACCGCGAGCGGCGGCGCGCCGGCGTGCGCCGTCCCGGCGAATTCGGCCCCTACACCCTCGTCGAGCCGCCCGCCAAGTGGATCGACTGGCCCTTCGTCGACACCAACATCCAGTACTCGACCACCAAAAATAACGGGCAAATGCTCCAGCAGGGACAGTATTCCTCGGTCGTCACCGGCATGGTCGGCGGTCTCGATCTCGACATGTCGCTGAACGGCGCGGTCCCGCAGCAGCAAGGCTACCAGCAGTTCCTGCGCGCCACCCTCGGCCAGCGCGACCCGCGCGGCGGCCTGCTCGGGCCGATCGATGCGCGCGAGTTCGCATTCGGCGACGTCTCGTCACCGTCGCTGCCGCTGGTGAGCAACAGCGTCGCCGGCCGCGGCGCCATGCTCTCCACCTTCCCGCTGCACCGCCTTTCCGACTTGCAGCGCGTCACGTTGCGCGGTGAGCTCCCGGTGGGATGGCAGGTCGAGCTCTACCGCGGCAGCGATCTCCTCGATTTTCAGACCAGCAACAGCGACGGGCGATACGAATTTCTGAACGTTCCGACCATTGCGGGCCTCAACGCCTTCCGGCTCGTCTTCTACGGACCGGAGGGACAGCGCCGCGAGCAGGAGCAGCCGATCTACGTCGCGGCGGCGGCCGTGGGCGCCGGCGAGACCGGCTACAGCCTGCTGTTCAACCAGCAAAACACCGATCTGTTCGGCAGCCACCCGAGCAGCCAATTGCAGACGACGGCTTTCACCCGCTTCGATCAGCTGACCCGCAATCAGCTGCTGAGTCAGCCGAACATCAACAACGGCGCGCTGCGTTTCAGCGCCGAGGCCGAGCACGGCATCAACGACAGCCTCTCGCTCAACGGCGCGGTGTCGAGCCTGCCGGTCGGCAACGTCGAGACCCAGTACTTTCAGACCGGGCTGCGCGCGGCCTGGCTCGGCGCTCTCGCCAATCTGGGTGCGGCAACCTCGAACAATGGCGGCGTGGCCGCCGGCACGTCCGTGCAAAGCCAGATCAACAGCCTCTCCTGGCTGCTCTCCTATAACCGTTTTCTCGACCATTACGTCTCGGAACGCTCCTTCGACCTGTTCCTCAATCAGCCCTTGGTCGCCACGTCCGCGGTGCAGCTTAACGGCTTGGTGCCGGGGTTCGGCAACGGCCGCCTGCCCTTCGCCACCAGCGCGACCTACAGCGAGGCCGAGAACGGGACATCGCATCTCGAGCTCCGCGGGCGCCTCACCAGCTACATCAGCCGCTTCACCCTCGCCGCCGAGACCCAGTCCCAGCTCGCCAGCCACCAGTCGACGCAGACCCAGGAGGTCTTTCGCGTCGGTACGCAATTCGGCAGGATCGGCTTGCGCGGCGAAACGATCTACAACCTCACCCCCGTCGCCGAGCTCAGCGCCACGCAGCTCACAGCCGACTTGCCCGTGCGGCCGAACCTCAACCTGCGGCTCGGCGTGACGCGCCTGCAGACGCGGCCGCAGGAGACGCAATTCACCACCGGCGCCGCGTTCCTGTTCAATAACCTGGCGCTCGGCGCCGACGCCAACGTCTCGGACCGCGGCGACTTCTCGATCCTGTTCAAGATCGCCTTCAGCTTCGGCGTCGAGCCGCGCACCCGCCAGCCCGTTTTCCGCGGCCAGAGCTTTGCCCGCTCGGGCGCGATCTCGCCACTCGTTTTCCTCGACCGTGACGGCGACGGCAAATTCGGCCCCGAGGATGTTCCCCTGCCCAATGTCCGCCTGCGCAGCGAGAACTACGTGTTCCGCGATAAGACCGATCAATCCGGCACCGCGCTCATCACCGGCCTCGAGCCCTATCAGGAGACGCCGGTCCGTATCGACACAGAGACGCTCGAGGATCCTTTTTGGAAGCCGGCGGAACAGAACATCTCGGTGCTGCCACGTCCCGGCTCGGTCGTGAAGCTCGATTTCCCCGTCTACGAGACGGGCGAGGTCGATGGGGCCGTGGAGGTCGAGCGCGAGGGGCAGCGCGCCCCGCTGCCGGGCATCCGCCTGCAAGTGGTCGATGGCGACGGCAAGGTCGTCGCGCAGGCGCTCAGCGGCTATGACGGTTCATTCTTCGTCCAGGGCGTGCGGCTGGGCAGCTTCACCTTGCGCGCCGACTCCGACCAGCTCGCCAAGCTGCATCTCGCCGCGCTACCGCCCAAGGCGGTCGAGCTCTCGCATGACAGCCCGGCGGCGACGGCGGGCACCATCACCTTGACCCGCAGCAAAGGCGAGGACCGCGCTGGCCAAGCCGATTCGCCTGTCACGGGCCTCCCTTCCCAAGTGGCACCGGCGACCCCGCCACCCTGATTCGATACCTCCATGTTCATCTGGTGTGACGCGAGGCACACCAAACAGCCCGCGGGCCCACCATAGTCTTCCGACGGACGCGTTAGTATTCATACCCTGCGAAAGTATCAGACCCCTAAGGGCTGCGGCCAAGGAAGCGGATTGTTTCGACCATTCAATAAAATTCGAGCGAATTTTTAGACAAAAGTTCTTGGATTTGCGGCAGACTCACCGTTTGGTAAAGACACAAACAAGACCCGAAGGAGGACTTTGTCATGGAACTCACCATCCCGGTCTATGCGAAGACGATACGCGACGCGATGAAATCGCGTCGCCGCGCGGCAGCACCGCCTGTGCCCGTCCGCCCGCTCGCGCCGCCACCGCGCGCTATGGGCCTGTTCCGGCGCGCGCAGCCCACGACGTTCCAGCGTTGCCTCGCCGTCCACATGCATTTCGCGCAGCATCCGAGCGCCCTCGACTAAGCGAATCGGCGCCGCAGCGGCAGCGCGCAAATCGGGATAAATCGCCCGCTTGCATCGGCCGGGAGCGTAATTGTCGCTCCCGGCCGATCATCGCAAACACGAGCAGAAGTGAGCCGCACAGCGCAGTTTCGCGATATTTGCCGCGCTAGTGAAGAAGATGCCCGATAATTCTCACCGGTATCGGCTTTACGAACCCGTTGTCTTCTTGCATTCTATCAGGGCGTCGCAAGGCGACGCTGGATGCAGCGAATTTCATTCCACTCACGGGGGGTTTAATGGCCCGTACGGGATCAAAGTCAAAATCGAAGCGTGGGCGCAAGAAGGGCGCGCGCGCGAAAGCCAAGGGGACGAAGCGGCGCTCGGCCGCCGCGCGCACCGGCAGCCGGGCCAAGAAAGGCAAGCGCGCCACCGCCAAGCGGCGTGGCCGGCCGGCAGCGAAGCGTAAAACGGCGAAGAAGGCAAAGCCGGCGCGCAAGAAGGCCGCGCGCAAATCCGCGCCGAAGGCGGCCGCGAAGGCCCCGCCGAAAGCGCCGAGCATGACACCGGCGTTCTCGTCCGCGCCGATGCCGCGGCCCTCGCCGCCGCCCATGGCGCCGAAGCCGCCGGCCCCGCCGACGTCGCATCAGCCGCCGCGTCCGGCCGCGCCGCCCTCGCCGCCGCGGGCGCCGACACCGTCTTTCGGCTCGAGCTCATCGTCTTCGCCCTCCTCGGGAACTAAGCCTTCCGACGGCTCGCCCTCGTCGACGCCGCCGAAGCCGCCTGGCAGCAGCTGGGGCGGCGGTTCGAGTGGAGGCTCGTCGAGCTTCTAGGCCAGCGATGCACCGCCTCCGCGCCGGCACCTGCCGGAACGCGGAGGCGGCGTTCTTGTCAGCCGGCGCCGGCTCTTCTGTCGGAGCCGCACAGAAGTAGTGCGCGGTGCGGTGCGAAGCATTTCGCGGTTGGTTGTCTCGTCGGGTGCGGCTCTGATGCCGCAGTCACGGCTTGTCGCTACTCGGCCGCGCGTACCGGCCGCGCCAGCTTGGCGCCGGGCCAGAGAGTCGGCCGGCTGCGCTCGTATTGTGGCGGATAGGCCGCGCGCGCGCCCAGCACTTCGGCGGCATGCCACGGCCAACGCGGATCGTCGAGAAAGGCTCGCGCCATGGCGACCATATCCGCCTGTCCCGAGGCGATGACGGCTTCGGCCTGATGCGCCTCGACCAGCAGCCCGACCGCACGCGCGACGATGCCGGCGTCGCGGCGGACGCGCGCGGCAAGGTCGAGCTGGTAGCCCGGCCCCACCGGGATCGGCGCCTTCGGCACGATGCCGCCGCTGGAAACGCAGACATAGTCGCAGCCGATGGCCTTGAGCGCCCCGGCAAAGACGACTGCGTCCTCGATGGAGAAGCCGCCCGGCAGCCAATCGGTGCCGGTGATGCGCGCGCCGAGCGGCTTCTCCGCCGGCCACACCGCGCGCATCGCGGCCATGATGCGCAGCGGGAACCGCATCCGGTTCTCGAGGCTGCCGCCATAGGCGTCGCCGCGCCGGTTGGCGATCGGCGAAAGAAATTCGTGCAACAGATAGCCATGGGCGCAGTGCGCCTCGACAAGATCGAGCCCCAGCCGCGCCGCACGCCGCGTCGCCGCAACGAACGCCGCCTCGATGCGGTCGAGATCCGCTGCCGCGAGCGCGCGCGGTACAGGCCAGTCCTCATCGAGGGCGATCGGCGATGGCGCCACGGTGACCCACGCGCCCTCCTCCCGGCTCAGCGCGCGGATGCCTTCCCAGGGCCGGTGCGCCGAACCCTTGCGGCCGGCATGGGCGAGCTGAATGCCGAGTGCCGTGTTGCCGAAGCGGCGGCAGGCGGCGACAACGCGACCGAGCGCCGCCTCGTTGGCGTCGCTGTAAAGTCCGAGGCAGCCATGCGTGATGCGACCCGCTCGCTCGACCGCTGTCGCTTCGATCATCACGAGCCCGGCACCCGACACGGCAAGCGAGCCGAGATGCTGCATGTGCCAGTCGGTGGCGCTGCCGTCATCGGCGCTGTATTGGCACATCGGTGACACGACGATGCGATTGGCGAGCGTCAGGTCGCGTAACCCGATGGTCGTGAAAAGCGAGCTCGGCATGGACCTGCCTTGCAGAAGGGCGCGCCACATTATCGTTCCGCTCGCGCTTCCCGCAACCGCGGCGATGGCTGCCGCCGCGACGCGGAACGTCGCCCTCGCGCGGTCCGTTAGCCAACATCTCGAGCGGCGGACTCGTCACCGGCGCCCTTGTCGTTTCGAAGCAGCATTGTCAGGAAATGCCCCGCCTGCAGCTTGGAGGAAACGAGTGCAGGCGGGGCAGACCCAGGGGTCTCGCCCGCCAAGGGGGTTGAGCGGGCGGCGCGGCAGAGCCGCTAACCGCATTACGGCGGATGTCGCCCACCGAGCCAAGTTAAATCGATGTCATTTTCAGGCGCATGATGACGACGGAAACAAACCAGCGACGCGACGCCCGCGCGGTCGCTAAGCTCTTGATTTCACACTATGGCGTGCAGGCGAGCACCTACGCCTCGCACCAGGCGCTCAAGGCGCGGGAGCGCGGCGACGAGCGGCTCATGCAGGCGTGGCGCTGGATCGCCGGCGCCGTCGAGGAGGTGCTGCGGGCCGACCCGGAGGAGGATGGCGAGCGGCAGGAGGAGCAGCCCGGCTGATCGCCGGCCCGCGCCTCACGGCATGTAGGCGCCGCCATTGACGTGGATGGCTTGCCCGGTGATGAAGCGCGCCGCCGGCCCGCTGAGATAGCGCACCATGGCCGCGATCTCGTCGGCGCGACCGAGCCGCCCGAGCAGCGAGGGCAGCGCGGCATGCGCCGACGGCACGGGACCGCGCGCCGTGTCGACAAGCCCGGGAACCACGCAATTGGCGGTGATGCCCAAGGGCGCCAGCTCGCGGGCGAACGCCTTGGTCAGGCCGACCAGCCCGGACTTGCCGGCCGCTACATGCACGCGGTCGCTGCCGCCGACATGGCCGGTCATGCCGCCGATGCTGACAATGGCGGCGCCGTCGCTGCGCTTCAGATGCGGCAGCGCCGCGCGCACGCAGAGAAACGGCGCCTCGAGGATGAGGGCGATGACGGCGCGGAAATCGGCCAGCGTCGTCTCCTCGATCTTCTGTGCCGGGCGAATGGCGGCATTGTTGACGACGATGTCGAGCCGGCCGAAGCCTGTGACGGCGCTCTCGACCATCGCCGCGACCGCCGCCTCGTCGGTGACGTCCGCCAGTACCGACAGGGCCGTCCCGCCGGCGGCCTCGATCTCCTTCACCACGGATTCGGCGGCGGCGCGCGCTTGGCGGGTGTTGACGATGACGGCGGCTCCGGCGCCGGCAAGCGCCAGCGCGATGGCTCGACCGATATTCCGCGAGGCGCCGGTGACGAGCGCGACGCGCCCGGCGAGCTCCTTGCCCTGCTCCATGCTCCGCCTCTCGCCCAAAGGAAGCGCGAGCATGCCCGCCTGGCGGGTCACCTGGCAACGACGATGATGCCGGCGATCAGGACAGCAGCACGGCGACGACGCACATGACGGCCCCGGCGAGCAACGTCATCCAGGAGATCCATCGACCGCCCCGCTCGCCCGTCCGGGGAGGAAAAGAGTTATCCGACATGGCTCGCGCCCACCGTCGTCAGACTACCATCAATCGTAGGCGCCGGCGGCGCCGAGCATCCCCGCCGGGGCAATCTGCCGCATCGTGCCGCTCAGCGGCGGGCCTCGCCGCTTAGGGTTTCGCGAGCAGGTGGATGAGGCTCGAGGTATCCCAGCGCTTGCCGCCGCGCTCCTGGACGCGGGCATAGAACTGATCGATCAGCGCCGTCACGGGCAGCGCCGCCTTGTTGCGCCGCGCCTCGGCGAGGCAGATGGCGAGGTCCTTGCGCATCCAGTCGACGGCGAAGCCGAAATCGAACTTGCCTTCGACCATGGTGTTGGCGCGATTCTCCATCTGCCAGGACTGCGCCGCGCCCTTGGAGATGACCTCCACTACCTGCTTCGGGTCGAGCCCGGCGCGTACCGCGAAATTGAGCCCCTCCGACAAGGCCTGCACCAGCCCGGCGATGCAGATCTGGTTGACCATTTTCGTGAGCTGGCCGCTGCCCGCCGGGCCCATCAAGGTGACCGCGCGCCCGTAATGCGCCATCACCGGCTCGGCCCGCTTGAAGGCGGCGGGCTCGCCGCCGACCATGACGGTGAGCTTGCCGTTGACGGCGCCGGCTTGTCCGCCGGAGACGGGCGCGTCGAGGAAGCCCAGCCCGTTCTCCGTGGCGAGCGCCGCCAGTTCGCGCGCCACATCCGCCGACGCGGTGGTGTGATCGGCGAGGATGGCGCCGCGGCCCATGCCGGCAAAGGCGCCTTGCGGGCCGGTCGTGATCTGGCGGATGTCGTCGTCATTGCCGACGCAGGCGAAGACGATCTCGGCGCCTTCGGCGGCCTGCGCCGGCGTCGCGCGCGAGGCGCCGCCATATTCCTTGACCCAGGCCTCCGCCTTGGCCGGCGTGCGGTTGTAGACGGTGACCTGATGGCCCGCTTTGGCAAGATGCCCCGCCATCGGATACCCCATCACGCCCAGCCCGAGGAATGCCAGCTTCATATCGCGTCTCCACCCTTCGCCCGGCATCATGCTAGCGGCGATTCTATGGCTCGCAAGTCCGCGCTGTGGCGACGCGCCGCCGACCGCCTTCCCTTGATGTGAAGAACCTCACACTCAAGTCGATCGGTCGGTGCTACGCTCGACCGCGCGTTGACCGGGCGGGCATCGCTTGGGCGGCCCCGCTTTTGCGATGGAGGGGGGCATGAAGAGGCGGTTGTTGTTCTGCGCTATCCTCGCCGGATCTCTCGGCCAGCCGGGCTTGGCGCGTGCGGACGACCCAGTCGGGGCCAACCAATTCGGCAAGGTGGACTTTCCCACCTCCTGCAAGCCTGCCGTCCAACAGCAGTTCGAGCTTGGCATCGCCAAGCTCCACTCGTTTTTCTACCCCGACGACATCAAGACGTTTCAGGCGGTGATCGATGCCGATCCGCAATGCGCGATGGCCTATTGGGGGCTGGCGGTCAGCCAGCGCGCCAATCCGCTGGTGCCGCCCTGGCCCGATGAGAACCTGAAGCGGGGGCTCGAAGCGGTCGAGAAAGGCAGGGCCTTGGCCAAGACCGAGCGCGAGCGCGACTGGCTCGAGGCGGCAGAGGTCGCCTTCAAGGACTACGACAAGGTTCCGAACACGGCGCGCAGCGAGCGCTACGAGCAGGCGATGGAACGCCTCGCCGCCAAGTATCCGGACGACAAGGAGGCGTCGATCTTCTACGCCCTCTCCTTGCTGGAGGCGGTCGACCACCGGGACAAGACCTATGCCCGGCAGATCAAGGCCGGCGCGATCCTCGAGCCGATCGAGCGCGAGCAGCCCCAGCATCCGGGGCTCGTGCATTACATCATTCACACCTACGACTTCGAGCCGCTTGCCGAGCGCGGTGTTCCCGCCGCCGACAAATACGCCAAGGTGGCGCCGGCGGCGCCGCACGCCCAGCACATGCCGTCGCACATCTATTCGCTGCTCGGGCGATGGGAGGACTCGATCCATTCGAATCAGGCCTCGGTCACGGCCTCGCGCGACTACGCCGCCAAGAATTTCCCCGGCACGACATTCGCGCAGGAGCCGCATGCGCAGGATTTCATGACCTACGCATATCTGCAGCTCGGTCAAGACGGCGAGGCGAGACGCGTCATCGGCGAAGTCGCGGCTATCCAGAAGTTTAGCGGCGCGCGGAACTATGGCAGGGACACCGGCGAGGTCGCTCCCGCCGTGCGCTACGTGCTCGAGCGCAGCGCATGGAACGAGGCAGCGGGCCTGCAAATCCGTCCCGACTACTACACCTATGCCCAGGCGATGCCGCGCTTTGCCCGCGCGCTCGGCGCGGCGCATCTCCACGACATGGGCATGGCAAAGCAGGAGATCGAACAGCTGAGGGCGCTGAGCTCACGTGCAGAAAACAGCTACTGGGGCGAGCAGATCCAGGTTCTCCTGGTGGCAACGACCGGATGGCTCAGCGCAGCGGAAACGCGCAACGACGAGGCGGTGAAATTCATGCGCGGCGCCGCCGACCTCGAAGACTCCACCGAGAAGCATGTAGCCATGGAAAACCGCCTCTATCCGATGCGCGAGCTGCTCGGCAACATGCTGCTCGAGCTCGGCCGGCCGGCCGAGGCGCTCGAAGCCTATGAGGCGTCGCTGCAGGCGACGCCGAACCGGTTGCGCGGCTTCTACGGCGCGGCGAAGGCGGCGCAGGCGTCAGGCGATCGGGCGAAGGCGCGCGCCTATTTCGAGAAGGTCGCCGCCCTCGGCCGGCATGCTGACCCCAATCGGCGCGAGATCCGCGAGGCGAAAGAATATCTGCTCGCGAAGAACTGACGCGAGACCAGGGACGCGCGCGCAAATAAGATGAGGTGCGCCATATCCGCCCTTGCCGCGCTCGTGCTCCAATGCGCGGGGCCGCTCGCGCCGGCGGCCTGGGCTGTCGACACGGAGGAAACACCGGCCGCGTCCCAGGCGGACCCCGACTACGTCGCCGGCAAGAAGGCTGTGGCGGCCGAGGATTGGAACAGCGCGATCGCGCTCCTGAGCAAAGCGGCGCTGCGCGACGACAACAATGCCGACGTCCATAACCTTCTCGGTTTCTCATACCGCCATGCAGGCGATTTCGAGCGCGCGTTCGCCCAATACAACCGGGCGCTGAGCCTCAACCCGCGCCATCTCGGCGCCCACGAATACATCGGCGTCGCCTAATCTCCTCCAGGACGACCTGCCGAAGGCCGACGAGCACCTCGCCGCGCTCGCGAAGATCTGCCTGGTTCCCTGTGAGGAATATGAAGATTTGAAGAAGGAAATCGACGAATACCGCGAGCGGCATGCCGCCGCCTCGGCCCGGCATTGAGCGCCGCGATCCGGACACGGCATCGACGATGCGTCGCCCCCGCTTCGCTCGCGGCGCTATACTGGCCGGACACGGCCGGCGGCACGCGGAGGCGGACATGGCGACGAGCCAGAGCGAGAAGGCTAGACGTTTTCGAGCTCTGCACGAGCGCGAAGGTGTTTTCGTCATTCCCAACCCGTGGGATGTCGGCTCGGCGCGCATCCTCGCGGCGCTCGGCTTCGAGGCGCTGGCGACGACCAGCCTCGGCATGGCCGTCGCGCTCGGCAAGCGCGATGGGGCCGTGAGCCGCGACGACGCGCTCGCGCATTGCCGCGCCATCGTCGGCGCGACCGACCTGCCGGTCTCGGCCGATCTCGAAAACGGCTTCGGCGACGATCCCGCCACCGTGGCCGAGACCATCCGGCTCGCCGCGGCGACGGGTCTCGCCGGCGGCTCGGTCGAGGATGCCAGTGGCGATCCGCGGCGTCCGATCTACGATTTCGGCCTTGCCGTCGAGCGCGTCGCCGCGGCGGTGGAGGCGGCGCGCGCCCTGCCTGTCCCCTTTACGCTGACCGCGCGCGCCGAGAATTTCCTGCGCGGCCCGCCCGACCTCGACGACACGATCCGCCGCCTGCAGGCGTTCGAGCAGGCCGGCGCCGACGTGCTCTACGCGCCGCTCTTGCCGGATCTCGCGGCGATCAAGACGGTCTGCGCGTCGGTGTCCAAGCCCCTCAATGTGCTCGCCGGCAGGCCGCAATTCTCGGTAGCCGAGCTGGAGGCTGCCGGTGTCAAGCGCGTCAGCCTCGGCGGCTTGCTCGCGCGCGCGGCGCTCGGCGCCTTCCTGCGCGCGGGGCGCGAGATCAAGGACCGCGGCACCTTCACCTTCGCCAAGGACGCAGTGCCGCTGGCAGAAATCCACGGGATGATGGCCGGCAAGAGCTGATCAACGGAGTGCTGCGGCGGCGGCTGGCGGCGTTCCCGGAAGCCTAGGGCAGCTCCTCAAAATACGCCGGGAGCTCGCCTCTCGTTACACGAATGGGCGTCGTCTTTTGCCGCGGCGGCAACAGCCCAAAGCGCTCATTCAGCTCGTCCGAAGGAAAGGAACCGAAGCGTATCCGACCTGGGCAACGCCGCTCACGGCAGGGAAAGAGATCGATGCCCTCCGCCGCGGGTCGCCGGCATGCGTGCGCGTATCTTCGACAAAGGGCCGCGACGATTTCTTTGCCAATATCCTCTCCCACTTGCCCATCGCGGAGAACATGACCGACACGTCTGTTCGGGTCTTCGATGATGTCGAGCAAGTTCGGCGATCCTCCTGTCTGCCGATCGAGCCAAACCTGCACTTCATGATCGATCGCCGAAAAGGCGGTGCTGTTGGCCTGAAGCAGGGCGGCCAAATCGAATAAGACCGCGCGCGGATCGCGGATGGCCCTATCTGCGTCTCCCTCGTAGTCGACAGCCACGCTGTAGTAGACGCTCAATCGAAATTTCCCGAACTGTATCTCGATCCCGGCAGCACTGCTTGCATCGGCAGCGGTCGGAAAGGTGCCCAGGATCGCGCCCGCCAGCATGACGACGATCGCGACTGGAAAGCGCATGATGCGTCAGTGCCCTGTCCGCCGGCTCTTGAAGCGGCCGAGATCGGCCTCGCTGAGGCGCACCGCGACATGCGCCGCCTGCTCGTCGTCCTTGCGGTTCACCACCTCGCCATGCTGGTAGAGCCAGGCGATCGCCGCGCCGTCGCTCACGGGCACGTCGAGATGGACGAGGTGGCGGTCGCCGTCGAGCCGGTGATCGAGCACGTCCATGAGCCCGTCGCAGCCTTCGCCGGTCACCGCCGAGATCGGCACCACGTCGCGGTTGCGCTGCGCCTGGTTCTGCAGCACGGCGCGCCGCTCCGAATCGATCAGGTCGATCTTGTTGAGTACCTCGACCATGCCGTGCTCGACGGCGTCGCCGAGACCGAGATCGACGAGCACGGTGTGGACGTCGCTGCGCTGCGCCTCGCTGTCGGGATGATGCACGTCGCGCACATGGATGATGAGGTCGGCCTCGGTGACCTCCTCGAGCGTGGCGCGGAACGCCGCGACGAGATGCGTCGGCAGGTCCGACACGAAACCAACGGTATCCGACAGGATCGCCTGCCGCCCCGATGGCAGCGGCAGGCGCCGCATGGTCGGGTCGAGCGTGGCGAAGAGCGTGTTCTGCGCCACCACCTCGGCGCGGGTCAGCCGGTTGAACAGCGTCGACTTGCCGGCATTGGTGTAGCCCACCAGCGCCACCACCGGATAAGGCACGCGCCGGCGCGCGCCGCGGTGCAGGCTGCGCGTGCGCTTGACGTCCTCGAGCTCGCGCTTGAGCTTGGCGATGCGCTCGCCGATGAGCCGCCGGTCGATCTCGAGCTGGCTTTCGCCGGGCCCGCCGAGAAAGCCGAAGCCGCCGCGCTGCCGCTCGAGATGGGTCCAAGAGCGCACCAGCCGCGAGCGCTGATAGCTGAGCGCGGCAAGCTCGACCTGCAAGCTTCCCTCATGCGTGCGGGCGCGCGCGCCGAAGATCTCGAGGATGAGTCCGGTGCGGTCGATCACCTTGCATTTCCAGGCGCGCTCGAGATTGCGCTGCTGCACCGGGCTCACCGCGGCGTCGATCACCGCGACGGCGATCTCCTTTCCCGCGATGATCGTCGCGTAATTCTCGACGGCGCCGCTGCCGATCAGCGTCGCCGGTCGCCAGCGGCCCACCCGCACCACATCGGCATGCATCACACGCAGGTTGATCGCCGCCGCCAGCCCCATGGCCTCGTCGAGCCGCGCCTCGGGCGAGCGCGCGCCATCGCGCTCTTCGCTCGGCGCGACCTTGAGCACCGGGTGGAGTACCAGGCAGCGCCCGGTCGAGGAGATACGCTCGTCTTGCGCCGCGGTCATCCGCTCAGGCTTCGTCGCTCTCTTTGCCCGGCTCGAAGAGCTGGATGGGCTGCGCCGGCATGACCGTCGAGATCGCGTGCTTGTAGACAAGCTGCGAGTGAGCGTCGCGCCGAAGCAATACGCAGAAATTGTCGAACCAGGTAATGATCCCCTGGAGCTTTACGCCATTCACGAGGAATACGGTGACCGGAGTCTTGTTCTTGCGGACGTGATTTAGGAAAACATCCTGAACGTTTTGCGACTTTTCCGACGACATGGGGATTCCCCTTCTTCAGTTCTTGCGGCCGGTCGGAGTCCGTAGAGCGGCACGCCCTTAGGGCACGCAGCCGTCATACGCTCGCCCCATTCATAGCAAATTGGCTCGGCGAGGGAAATCACAACCCCCTGACATAGCGGGAGAGCGCCTCGCACGCGGGAAAGTGCAAGGCGGGGGGGAAACGGGCGAAGCTTTCCTCCTCGAGCGGGCGAGCGCCGAGCAGCACGCCGAGGCAACCGGCATTTCCGGCGCATTCCATGTCGAGCGCGGTGTCGCCGACATACCACGCCTCGCCGGCGCCGATGCCGCTGCCGTCGAGGGCGAGCAGCACGGGCGCCGCGTGCGGCTTGTCGAGCGCGGCATCGCCGGCGCCGACGAGCCGGCGGAAATGCTCGGTCCAGCCGAGATGCTCGGCCTCGCGCCGCAGCACCGCGCCCGTCTTGTTGCTGACGACGCCGAGATAGAACCCGTCCCTGGCCAGCGCCTGGAGCAGGTCGGCGGCGCCCTCCATCGCCTTCAAGCGCTCGAGATGGATCGCGACGAAGGTGTCGAGATAGAGCTTGCGCGCCTCTTCCCAGCGCTCGCCGAAGAGCAGCGGAAAGCTGTCGCGCAGGCTGCGCGCCACCCGGAGCTTGGTCTCCGCCATGGTCCACGGCTCATGCCCCATGGCGGTGAAGGTGACGACCAGCGCGTGATGGATGGTCTCCCAGGTGTCGACCAGGGTGTTGTCCCAATCGAACAACAGCGCGCGCGGGCGCCGCGCCGCCGCCGTCATCGCCGCATTCCCTGCGCCGCCGTGTATGACAGGTAAGCCTCGCGCAGCCGGCGCACCGCGGTCCCGGGATGACCGTTGCCGATCGGGACATCGTCGATGCGCACCACCGGAAGCACGAAGTTGGTGGTGCTGGTGAGGAACGCTTCGCGCGCCGCCTTGGCCTCGGCGACGCTGAAGGGCCGCTCGACCAGGCGCAGCCCTTCGCCGTCGAGCAGCGCGATCAGGCTGAGCCGCGTGATGCCGTTCAGGATGCTGGTATCGGCCTGGCGCGTCACCACTTCGCCGGTGCCGGTGATGATCCAGGCATTGCTCGAGGTGCCTTCCGTCACCTTGCCGTCGCGGTCGACCTGCCACGCCTCATAGGCGCCGGCTTCCTTCGCCTGTTGCTTGCCGAGCGTGTTGGGTAGCAGCGCCACCGACTTGATGTCGGGTCGCGCCCAGCGGATGTCGGGGATGGTGATGACGCCGACCCCTTCCTCGACGAGGCGCGGATTGGGACCGCTATGGCGGCGCGCGGTCATGACCACGCTCGGCCGCGCGCTCCTGGGGAAGGCGAAGTCGCGCGGCGCGGCACCGCGGCTGATCTGCAGGTAGATGATACCGTCGCGCACGCCGTTGCGGCGGATGACCTCGCGCATCACCGCCTTGAGCGCCGCCTCGCCCATCGGCCGGGCGATGCGCAGCTCGCCGAGCGACCGGCCCAGCCGCTGCAGATGCGGCGCCTCGTCGACCAGTCCGCCGCCGCTGACGGCGATGACCTCATAGACGGCATCGGCGAATTGGAAGCCGCGATCCTCGATGTGGACGCGCGCCGCATGGTGCGGAACATAGCGGCCGTTGACATAGGCGATGCGGGACATCGGTGGTTCCGACGGTTCGTGGCGATCAGAAAGAATTAAGTCAGGGATTATACAGCAAGGTCATAACGAAACGTTCACGTCCCGAGCTTGACAGTGCGCTCGCCGTTGAACAGGCCCAGCGACTTGAGCTTGCGGTGGAGCGCCGAGCGCTCCATGCCGACGAAGGCCGCCGTGCGCGAGATGTTGCCGCCGAAGCGCGTCACCTGCGCCAGCAGATATTCGCGCTCGAACACTTCGCGGGCGTCGCGCAGCGGCAATGTCATGATCTCGCCGCCCTTGTCCCATTTGACCACGGTCGGCGCGATCGAGCCGATCTCGGCCGGCAACATGTCGGCGCGCAGCGGCTCGCGGCTCTCGCCCGGCGCCATGATGAGCAGCCAGTCGACCACATTGCGCAGCTGGCGGACATTGCCCGGCCATTCATACGCCTGCAGCGCGGCCATCGCGTCCTCGCCGAAGTCGCGCGGCGTCAACCGCGCAACTTCGGCGGCGCGCGTCATGAAATGGCGCGCCAGCAGCGGGATATCCTCGCAGCGCTCGCGCAATGACGGCACGCGGATCGGCACCACCGCGAGGCGGTAGTAGAGGTCCTCGCGGAAGCGGCCCGCGGCGATCTCGAATGCGAGATCGCGATTGGTCGAGGCGATGACGCGAACATCGACCTCGACGCGGCCGCCGCCGACGCGCTCGAAGGTCTGGTCCTGCACCGCGCGGACGATCTTGCCCTGTGTCTCCAGCGGCATGTCCGCCACCTCGTCGAGAAACAAGGTGCCGCCATGCGCCTGCTCGAAGGTGCCGACCTTGCGCGGCGAGTCCGCGCTCTCGGCAGCGGCCTCGCTGCCGAACAACTCGAGCTCGAGCCGCTCGGGACGCAGCGTCGCGCAGTTGAGCGCGACGAAAGGCCCCGAGGCGCGGCGCGATTGAATGTGCAGGACCCGCGCCACCACGTCCTTGCCGGCGCCGGGCGGCCCGCTGACGAGCACGCGGCTGCCGGTGCCGGCGACGCGCTCGACCTGCTGGCGCAGCTGGCCCATCGCGTGCGACACGCCGATCAGCTCTTCGTCTCCGCCGGCGCGCAGCCGCAGCTCCTCAACCTCGCGCTTCAAGCGTGCCGCCTCGATGGCACGCTCGACCACCAGCAGCAGGCGATCGGACTTGAAGGGCTTCTCGATGAAATCATAGGCGCCGATCTTGATGGCGGCCACCGCGGTCTCGATCGTGCCGTGGCCGCTGATCATGACGACCGGCAGGTTGGGCAGCTCGCGGCGGATGATCTTGAGGATCTCGAGCCCATCGAGCTCGCTGCCCTGCAGCCAGATGTCGAGCACCACGAGCGTCGGCCGGCGCGAGCGCACGGCCGCGAGCGCCTGCGCGCTGTTGCCGGCGTCGCGTGTCTGATAGCCCTCGTCCTTGAGGATGCCGCACATGAGCATGCGGATATCGGCTTCGTCGTCGACGACGAGAATGTCATGAGCCATGTGCCGCGGCCTTTTCTGCGGTTTCTTCAGCCCTGCGCGCCGGTGCGACGCGCGGGTCGGCACGGTTGAAGACGAGCGCCACGCGCGCGCCGCCGCCTTCGCGGTCCTCGAGGATCAACTCCCCGCCATGGTCTTCCATGATCTTCTTGACGATGGCAAGGCCGAGCCCCGTGCCCTTGCTGCGCGTCGTGACATAGGGCTCGGCAAGGCGGTCGCGCCCCTCCGGCGGCAGGCCGCGGCCATTGTCCTCGACCACCAGCGCGGTCTGCTGCGCCGCCTCGCGCACGCGCACGGCGATCATGCCGGGTGGCACCGCGCCGTCGCGCGCCTGGATCGATTCGGCGGCGTTCTTCAGCAGATTGATCAGCGCCTGGCTCACCTGGCGCGCGTCGCAGGCAAGCCGCACCGCAGCGGGCAGGTCGAGGTCGAAGCGGATCTCCGGCGTCGCCGTGCGCTGCAGGAACACCGCCTGCCGCACGATGTCGACGAGGTTCTCGTCCCTGATGGTCGGCGCCGGCATGCGCGCGAAGGAGGAGAACTCGTCGACCATCCGGCCGATATCGCCGACATGGCGGATGATCGTCTCGGTGCAGGTGGTGAAGGTCTCGGGATCGATCTGGATCTGCTTCAGGTACTTGCGCTTCAGGCGCTCGGCCGAGAGCTGGATCGGGGTGAGCGGGTTCTTGATCTCATGCGCGATGCGGCGGGCGACATCGGCCCACGCCGCCTTGCGCTGCGCCGACAGCAGCTCGGTGATGTCGTCGAACGTGACGATGTAGCCCTTGACCTCGCCGCCTTCGCGCTCGGCGGCGATGCGCACCAAGAGCGTCTGCGAGCGGCCGCGCCGCACCACCTGGACCTGCGATTGCGCCAGCCGCTCCGGCCGGCGCGTCGCCTCGTCGAGCAGCTTGGCCATCTCCGGCACCGCCTCGCCGAGCTGGTGGCCGATGAGGTGGTCGAGATCGGCGGCAAGCAGCAGCGAGGAGGAACGGTTCGGCAGGTTGATGCGGCCGTGCTGATCGAGCCCGATGACGCCGGCCGAGACGCCCGCCAGCACCGTCTCGGTGAAGCGCCGGCGCTGATCGAGCTGGCGGTTGGCCTCGATGAGCTCGCTCTGCTGCGTCTGCAGCTGGTGCGTCATGCGGTTGAAGGCGCGGCTGAGCGAGCCGAACTCCTCGTCGGCGGCGCCCTCGGGCACGCGCGCCGCAAGGTCGCCGGCGCGCACCTGCTCGGCGGCGGCGACGAGCGAACTGATCGGTCGCGCCAGCTTGGTGGCGAAGCGCAGCCCGACCAGCACCGCGCCGGTGAGCAGCAGCAATCCGACGGCGACGAACATCAGCGAGAAGGCGGTCTGGAAGTTCGAGCGCTGCCCTTCGAGCTGCTTGTACTCGTTGGTCGCGTCCTGCGTCTGCTTCATGTGGTCAAGCACGGCCGGATCGACGAAGCGGCCGACATAGAGATAGACCTCGCCGAAGCGATCGAGACGCACCAGCGCGCGCACCCGGTCGTCATTGTCGCTGGTCATCACCGCGACGTCGCCGGAATCGGCCTGGCGCACCGCCCAATCCGGCACCGGCTCGAGCTGCAGCGCCAGGCTGAAGCCGGAGCGCGCGAGGATGCGGCCATCGGCATCGAACACCACCGCCTCGTTGAGCGAGCGCAGCGCCGCCTGGGCCGCGACGATCTGGCTGAGGCGCTGCGGGTTGACGGTGAGGAAGGGCGCATCGCGATTGAGGTCGCTCGCCATGCTCACGACGTCGGCGCGAATGGTCTGCTGGTGCTCGTGGAGATAGGCCTCGGCGACGGCGAGCGAGCCCGACAGCGCGGTACGCACGCGCTCGCTGAACCAGGCCTGCACGCCGAAGGTGAAGAGGAGATAGGAGAAGACGGCGACCACGATGGTCGGGATCACCGCCACCAGGCTGAACAGGATCACCAGCCGGACATGGAGCCGCGAGCCGGCGAGGCCGCGCCGCCGCTCCGCCCACACCTGCACCAGCCGCCACGCGACGATGGCACAGAGCGGCAGCACCAGGATCAGGTTGAGCAAGAGGAACAGCTGATCCATGTCCGGCCGGCTCGGGCCGAACGGCGGCAGGCCGCGCAGCGCGGCATAGGTCGCAAGGGCCGATGCGATCGCCGCGATCGCCAGCGCGATCACCGTCTTGCGCACCAGGCGAACCCGGCGGGCCCAGAGCACCAGCTCCCGCGATACGCTCATCCGCGCTTCCGCCCGTCGCTTTCCGCGCTCAGCTGCGCGTTTGTCGGGTCATTTTAGGCTGCCGCCCGGAGCGATGTCCAACGCGCGAAGGCCTTGGCCGGTCGATCGCTGGGGCTGGAAACGGCCGAGCCACGGTCAGGTTGGCAGTTTGGACGATGGGCTCCGCGGCTCATCTGCGGCGGGCTGCCGCAGGGAGGCGATATGCTTGTGCGAGCTCGCCAACGCCCATCCGGGCTGGCGGGCGGTCGCATTACCCTCACTTCAGGCTGCGGGCGAGGTCGATGTCGAGTTCGCGGATTTTCTTGCGCAAGGTGTTGCGGTTGAGGCCGAGGAGCTGGGCGGCCTTGAGCTGGTTGCCGCGGGTGGCGCTGAGGCTCAAGAGGATCAGCGGCCGCTCGACCTCGCGCAGCACCCGGTCGTAGAGCCCGGCCGCCGGCAAGCCGCCCTTGTGCGCGGCGAAATAGTCTTTGAGATGCCGCTCGGCAGCGCCGCCCAGCCCCTCATTGGCGGCGGCGTCGACCGGCGCTGGCGCCGGCGCCGCCTCGGCGAGCTCGGCCTCGACCGCGTCGATGCCGATCACCTCCTGGGCATAGAGCGCGGCCAGGCGCCGCACCATGTTCTCGAGCTCGCGCACGTTGCCGGGCCAGCGATGGCCCTTGAGGCGGTCCATGGCCGCGACGTCGAGCGACTTCATCGGCAGCCCTTCGGCATGCGCCTGCGCGAAGAAATGCCGCACCAGCGCCGGGATGTCCTCCGCCCGTTCGCGCAGCGGCGGCAGCCGGATCGGCACGACGTTGAGGCGGTAGAACAGATCCTCGCGGAACAGGCCCTGACGGATCAGCTGGCGCAGGTCGCGATGGGTGGCGGCGATGATGCGCACATCGGCGCGGATCGGCGTGCGGCCGCCGACGGTGGTGTATTCACCCTGCTGCAGCACGCGCAGCAGGCGCGTCTGCGCCTCGAGCGGCATGTCGCCGATCTCGTCGAGGAACAGCGTGCCGGCTTGCGCCTGCTCGAAGCGGCCGACGCCGCGCGCCGTGGCGCCGGTGAACGAGCCCTTCTCGTGGCCGAACAGCTCGCTCTCGATCAGCTCGCGCGGGATCGCCGCCATGTTGATGGCGACGAAGGTGCCGCTGCGACGCTTGCCGTAATCGTGGAGCGCGCGGGCGACAAGCTCCTTGCCGGTGCCGCTCTCGCCGCTGATCATCACCGTGAGGTCGGTGCCCATGAGCCGCGCCAGCACGCGGTAGATCTCCTGCATCGCCGGCGAGCGGCCGATCAGCGGCAGCTGCTCCTCGGGCTCCGCGGGCCCGATCGCGGACGACGACGAAGCGGTCGGTGCGGTCAGCGCGCGCTCGACGACGCTGACGAGCTCGCGCAGGTCGAAGGGCTTGGGCAGATACTCGAAGGCGCCGCGCTCGTTGGCCTTGACCGCGGTCAGCAGCGTGTTCTGCGCGCTCATGACGATGACGCGCAGCTCGGGACGCAGCTTCTTGATGCGCGGGATGAGATCGAGGCCGTTCTCGTCGGGCATCACCACATCGGTGATGACGAGGTCGCCCTCGCCGTCGGACACCCAGCGCCACAGCGTCGCGGCATTGCCGGTGCAGCGCACATCGTGGCCCAGCCGTCCCAGCGCCTGGGTCAGCACCGTGCGGATGGCGCGGTCATCATCGGCGATCAGGATGGTCGAGCCGGCCATCATGGCGCGCTCCCTCGCGGCACCATGGGCAGGCAGACGCGGAACACGGTGCGGCGCGGCTGGCTCTCGAATTCGATGACGCCGCCATGATCGCCGATCACCTTGGCGACCAGCGCCAGCCCGAGCCCGGTGCCGTTGTGCTTGGTGGTGACGAAGGCGTCGAAGAGGTGCGGCCCGAGCTCCTCGGGAATGCCCTCGCCGTTGTCGACGATCGAGACGACCAGCGGCAGGTGGACCCGGCTGTCGCTGCCGGCGACGGCCAGGCGCACGCCATGCTGATAGGCGGTCGTGATCTGGATCTCGCCGCCCTGCGCCGGCACCGCTTCGGCGGCGTTCTTGACGAGGTTGAGCAAGACCTGGATCAGCAGGTCGCGGTTGCCATGCACCGGCGGCAGCGAGGGATCGTAATCCTCGATGAAGCGCACGTGGCGGGCGAAGCCCGACTGCGCCACCAGGCGGACGCGGTTCAGCACTTCGTGGATGTTGACGGGCTCGCGCTCGAGCGGCCGTTGGTCGGAGAACACTTCCATGCGGTCGACCAGCGCGCAGATGCGGTCGGATTCATCGCAAATGAGCCGCGTTAGCTCGCGGTCGCCCGGGCCCGCGCTCTGCTCGAGCAACTGCGCCGCGCCGCGGATGCCGGAGAGCGGGTTCTTCACCTCATGGGCGAGCATCGCCGCCATCGCCGTGACCGAGCGCGCGGCATTGCGGTGGGTGAGCTGGCGATCGATCTTGTGGGCGATGGTGCGCTCTTGCAGCGTCACCAGCACCTCCTCGCGGTCCTCGGCGATGGGCGCCGCCTGCACCGTCATCACATGCGAGCCGAGGCGCGGCGTCTCCAGGATCAGGCCGTATTCCGACACGCTGTGTCCGCTCAGGCGCACGCTGTCGATGAGCGCGAAGACCGGGCTGTCCGGCGGCAGCAGCTGCTCGAGCGGCCCGGCCAGCAGCGTCGCGGCGCTGGATTCGAAGAATTGCTCGGCGGCGGCGTTGGCGTAGATCAGGCGGCCGACCTCGTTGACGACGAGAACGGGATCGGGCAGCGCGGAGAGAATTGCCCAGGCATCGACCGTCAGCCGGCGGGCGTCGGTGCGCTTCGCCGTAGCGCTGGCCTTGCTCATGCCGCCTGCTGCTCCAGCAGGGGCGCATAGAACGCGCGGATCATCGCCTTGACCTGCCCGACATCATCGCTGCGGTTGACCGCGGCGCGGAACTCGGCGGAACCGGGCAGGCCCTTCGAATACCAGCCGATATGCTTGCGCGCGATGCGGCTGCCGCCGGCAATTCCGTAATGCGCGAGCATGTCGTCGTAATGAGCGAGCACGGTGTCGCACTGGTGGGCGAGCGGCGGGTCGGGCAAGCGCTGGCCCGTCTTCAGATAGCGGATCACCTGGTTGACGAACCACGGTCGGCCATAGGCGCCGCGCCCGACCATCACGCCGTCGGCGCCCGACAAGTCGAGCGCGGTGCGCGCCTCCTCGAGCGTGGTGATGTCGCCGTTGGCGATGACCGGGATCGTCACCGCGTCCTTGACCTCGCGGATGAAGGCCCAATCGGCGCTGCCGTCATAGAACTGGCAGCGCGTGCGGCCGTGGATGGTGATCATGCGGATGCCGCATTCCTCGGCGATCTTGGCGAGAAGCGGCGCGTTGCGGCTGCCGTCGTCCCAGCCGGTGCGCATCTTGAGCGTCACCGGCAGGTCGACCGCCGCGACCGTCGCCGCGAGAATGCGCGCGGCGTGCCGCTCGTCGCGCATCAGCGCCGAGCCGGCATGGCCGTTCACCACCTTCTTCACCGGGCAGCCGAAATTGATGTCGATGATCGCCGCGCCGCGGTCGGCATTGAGCCGCGCCGCCTCGGCCATGATTGCGGGCTCGCAGCCGGCGAGCTGCACCGCCATCGGCCGCTCTTCCGGACAATTGGCCGCCATCGCCATGGATTGGCGCGTCTGGCGGATCATCGCCTCGCTGGCGATCATCTCGGATACGACGAGCCCGGCGCCATGCCGCTTCACCAGCCGGCGAAACGGCAGGTCCGTCACCCCCGACATCGGCGCCAGGATGACCGGATCGTCCAGTCGGATTGTCCCGATTTGGATGCTCATTTATTAAGCGACGAACGCCTCTGCTTAATTATTGAGCAAATAATATCGTGCCACGCGTGCAATGCAACAAAAATCACGGGCGGCCGGCGGTGCGCGCAAAGTGGCAACGATAACAAGGCTGTAACGGAAGCTATCCGATCAGCACGTCGGTGACGAACTTGACCCCGAGAAAGGCGAGCGTCAGCAGCAGATAGCCCAGGAGGGCCAGCCTTGCGGCCCGCCGGCCGCGCAGCCCATGGCGGCGGCGCGCCAACAGGAGACCGCCGATCACCACGAAGGCGGCCAGCGAGAGCAGCGTCTTGTGGTCGAAGGGCAGCAGGCTTCCGCCGAGGAAATGCGCCGCCGCCATGCCGCTGAGCAAGCCCAGCGCCAGCACTGCCTCGGCGAGGCCGAGGAGGCGCACTTCCAACGTCTCGCTCTCTGCCACCGCCGGCAACAGCCGCGTCAGCGCCGTCGGACGCTTCGCCTTGAGCGCGCGCTCCTGCAGGAAGACAGCGAGCCCCGCCACCGCGCCGAGGGTGAGGAGACCATAGGTCGCCACGGCGAAGACGATATGCGCATCGAGCCAGCCTGCCGGCACGGCGCCGGGCATCGGGCGCTCCGGCTCGCTCTGCCAGACGAGGGCGGCGACGGCGAGCACGACGAGATAGGGAAGGAGCAGCGGCGCCAGTTGCCAGGCGTGCCTCGTGGTCAGCGCCAGCACGAGGAAGAGCGCCATGGTCGCGGCGATCGTCAGCCACAGCGCCATGGCGAAGCCGGTATGCCAAGGGCCCCCCATCTGCGCCGCCACCCACGCCACCGGCCCCACCACGGCCAGCGTCAGCACGGCATAGAACAGCGCGTCAGGCCTGCGCTGGCGGCGGAAGGACACCACCGCCGCCGGCAGCAAGGCCAGGAACGCAGCGAAATTGAGGACCGCGCTGTTCATCGCGCGCACATAGCCATGCCCTCGCCGCCTTGGCAAGCGGGCGCGGCTCGTCTAGCTTGCCGGTTCATGGCTTCCTGCGTGGCGCTCGTGGTGGCGGCGGGACGCGGCACACGGCTCGGTGCAGCGCTGCCCAAGCAGTACCTGCCGCTCGCGGGCAAGCCGCTGCTGCGCTACAGCCTCGAGACGCTGGCGCGGCATCCGGCGATCGACGGCGTCCGCGTCGTGTTCAATCCCGACGATCGCGGGCATTACGAGGCGGCGAGCCGCGGTCTCCACCTCCTGCCGCCGGTCGCGGGTGGCGCGGCGCGCCAGGACTCGGTGCGGCTCGGCCTCGAGAGCCTCGAGAGTGTCGCGGCCGAGCGCGTGCTGATCCATGACGGCGCGCGGCCCTTTCTCGATGCCGCCACAATCGACCGCGTGCTCGGCGCGCTCGATGCCGCCCCCGGCGCGATCCCGGCGCTGCCCTTGCGCGACACGGTGAAGCGCGGTGCCGCCGGCATCGTTGCCGAGACTGTCGATCGCACCTCCCTGTGGCGGGCGCAGACGCCACAAGGCTTCCACTACCGGCCCATCCTGGCCGCGCACCGCGCCGCGGCGGGCAGCGACCTTTCCGACGACGCGGCGGTGGCCGAGCGCGCCGGGCTCGCGGTGCGCCTCGTCGCCGGCAGCGAGGAGAATTTCAAGGTGACCACCGCCGACGACCTGTTGCAGGCGGAGCGGCTCATCGCCGCGCGCCAAGGCGACATCCGCACCGGCCAGGGCTTCGACGTGCATGCCTTCGGGCCCGGCGATCACGTCTGGCTGTGCGGCGTCGAGGTGCCGCATAGCCAAGGGCTCGTCGGCCATTCCGACGCCGATGTCGGGCTGCACGCCTTGACCGATGCGATCCTCGGCGCGCTCGGCGCCGGCGACATCGGCGTGCATTTCCCGCCGAGCGATGCCAAATGGCGCGGCGCGCCCTCGCATCGCTTCCTGCGCCATGCCGCCGACCTCGTTGCCGGCGCCGGCGGAAGCGTCGCCCATGTCGACGTGACGCTGATCTGCGAGCGGCCGAAGATCGGCCCGCATCGCGAGGCCATGGTGGCGCGCCTAGCCGAGATCCTCGGCATCGATCCGCGGCGCGTCAGCGTCAAGGCCACCACCACCGAGAAGCTCGGCTTCACCGGCCGCGGCGAAGGCATCGCCGGCCAGGCGGTGGCGACCCTCCGCCTGCCGCTCTGAGCCGCGCGGCGGCGATGGGCGAGCGGCGCCTTCCCTCCCTGCATCCGGCGTCGCTGCTCGCCACCTGGTTCGGCGCCGGCTTGCTGCCGGGAGCGCCGGGCACCTGGGGCTCCCTCGCCGCGCTGCCCTTCGCCTGGGCGATCGCCGCACGCTTCGGCCCGGCGGCGCTGCTGGTCGCCGCGGCCATTGCGTTCTTCGTCGGCTGGTGGGCGGCCGAGCAGGTCGGCCGCGCCAGCGGCGTCGCCGATGAAGGCTCGATCGTCATCGACGAGGTCGCCGGGCAATGGCTGACGCTGGCGGCGGCGCCGCCTTCGGCCGAAGCCTACGTCCTGGGCTTGCTGCTGTTCCGGCTGTTCGACATCACCAAGCCCTGGCCGGCGCGCGCGGCCGAGCGCAATCTTCCCGGCGGGCTCGGCGTGATGGCGGACGACATCGTCGCCGGCGTCTACGCCGCCGCCGTGCTCTACGTGCTGCTCATGATCGGGAGAGCGCTCTTTGGCCGATGATTCGCTGCGTTCCCTCGCCGCGGCGGTGCTCGGCGCCTGCCGCGTCCAGGGGCTGTGCCTCGCCACGGCGGAGTCCTGCACCGGCGGCATGGTGGCCGCCGCGCTCACCGACATCGCCGGCTCCTCCGACGTCGTCGAGCGCGGCTTGGTCACCTACTCCAACGCCGCGAAGAGCGACCTCCTGGCGGTGCCGCCCCAACTCATCGCCGCCCATGGCGCGGTCAGCGGCGAGGTCGCGGCGGCGATGGCGGCGGGCGCCCTCGCCCGCGCGCCGGTCGATCTCGCCGTCGCCATCACCGGCATCGCCGGCCCCGGCGGCGGCTCCCCGGCAAAGCCGGTCGGCCTCGTCTGGCTCGGCATCGCCGCCAAGGACGGCGCGGTCAAGACCGAAAGCCACGTCTTTACCGGCGACCGCGCGGCGGTGCGGCACGCGGCGACGCGGCGGGCGCTCGAACTGCTGCTCGCCGCCGCGTCGTCACGCCGAGACAGATGATCACAGGAGGCTGGGCATGAGCGAAGCAAACCTCACCGTCCGCGACATCAGGGTGCGCGCCGTCAACGCGCCGCTGAAGCGGCCGGTGCGTACCGCGGTCGGCGCCATACCGACGGCGCCGCTCGTGCTGATCGACGTCGCGACGGATCAGGGCGTCGTCGGCCGCGCCTATCTCTTCGCCTACACGCTGGCCGCGCTCGCGCCCCTGGCGCGCCTCGTCGAGGAGATCGGCGGCGAGCTCAAGGGAAAGCCCGTCGTCCCCGTCGAGTGCCAGCGCGACTTCGACCGGCGCTTCCGGTTGCTCGGCTGGCAGGGCCTCGTCGGCATGGCGGTCTCGGGGCTCGACATGGCGCTGTGGGACGCGCTCGGGCAGGCGGCGGGCTGGCCGGTCGCACGCCTCCTCGGCGGCGCGCCCGTCGCGCTCCCCGCCTATGACAGCTACGGCATCATCGATCCCCGCGAGGACGAGCGCGCGCTCACGCAATCCGTCGCGAGCGGCTTTCGCGCGATCAAGATCAAGCTCGGCGACGGCGATGTCGCGCGCGACGTCGCCACCGTCAAGGCGGTCCGCGCGCTGATCGGGCCCGGCATCGCGCTCATGGTCGACTACAACCAGTCGCTCGATCCGGTCGAGGCGGGAAGGCGCATCGCCGCGATTGCCGCCTACGACATCCACTGGGTCGAGGAGCCGGTGCGGGCCGAGGACCTTCAAGGCCACGCCCGCGTGCGCGCGGCATCGCCGGTGCGCGTGCAGACCGGCGAGAACTGGTGGTTCCCGCGCGCCATGGCCGACGCCATCGCCGCCGGCGCCAGCGACTACGTCATGCCCGATGTCATGAAGATCGGCGGCGTCACCGGCTGGCTGCGCGCCGCCGCCCTCGCCGAGGCGGCATCGCTGCCGATGTCGAGCCACATCTTCGTCGAGGCGAGCGCGCATCTCCTCGCGGTGACGCCGACGGCGCACTGGCTCGAATATCTCGACGTCGCCGGCGCGATCCTGGCCGAGCCGTGCCAGCTTGCCGAGGGGCGCGTCACGGCCCGAGGACCGGGCCTGGGTCTTGCCTGGGACGAGAAGGCGGTCGAGCGCTTCAAGCTCTAGACTAGCCGAGCTCGCGCAGGGTCGCCGCGCTGTGGGCGCGCAGGTCTTCGTCGTCCTCTACGACCAGAATCGTCTCGCTTCGCTCCCCGGCGGGGACGTTCCTCGCTTTGGCCCCGCTCTCGATCCTCGTGTTGTCAGCCGACAATCGCGGCAGATGGATCTTCACGGTCGTGCCCTTGCCAAAATCGCTGCGGATCTTCACGTGCCCGCCCGACTGCTTGACGAAGCCGTAGACCTGTGAGAGCCCCAGCCCCGTGCCCTGACCGACCTTCTTCGTCGTGAAGAACGGATCGAAAGCTTTGGCGATGACCTCCGTCGACATCCCGACGCCCGTGTCGCTCACGGCGACTATCACGTAGTGACCGGGCGCTACTTCATCATGCGCCGCGGCGTAGGCATCATCGAGATAGCCGTTCGCGGTCTCGATGGTGAGCTGGCCGCCCTTTGGCATGGCGTCCCGCGCGTTGACGGCGAGGTTCAAGAGCGCGCTCTCGAGCTGGTTGGCGTCAGCGGACACCCGCCAGAGGTCCCCGGCGGGAACCGTCTCGACGACAATGGTCTCTCCCAGCGTGCGACGCAGCAGGTCGGACATGCCCGCCACGAGATTGTTCACGTCGATCGGCTTTGGCTGGAGAGCTTGGCGCCGGGAGAACGCGAGCAGCTGTCGCGTCAACGTCCCTGCGCGTTCCGCGCCGCGTATGGCCCCCGCCGTCAGCCGGTGGAAGTCGCCAGCGTCGCCAGGGATGTCTCCGTCGGCAAACCGTCGCCGCAGCGCATCGAGATTTCCAAAGATGATTTGGAGAAGATTGTTGAAATCATGCGCTATGCCGCCGGTGAGCTGGCCGACCGCCTCCATCTTCTGCGTTTGGCGCAGGATCTCCTCGGTGCGGCGCCGCTCGGCAATTTCACGCTCGAGTCGCTCCAGTGCCGTGTTGCGCTCGCGGATCTGCAGCGAGAGTTCGTCGTTGACATCGCGCAATTCCGCCGTGCGTTCGGTCACACGCAGCTCCAGGTCGTCGCGGGCGCGGCTCAGCGCCGTGAGCGCCTGCCATCGCTCGCTGAGCGCCGCATCGAGGAGCAGCACCGTAACCGAGGCAATACCAACAAATCCCTGAAGCACGAGTAGTGACTCGTTTTGAGAGGATCCGACGAAGGGACCATGTCCATGGATGGTGCCAAGAACAGCAGTCACCGAGGTGACCGCGATGCCCAGCGTGCCGGCAACATTGCCGACCGTGAACTCGATCCAAAGCAGAACCGGGATGAGCATGTAAGCCTGCGTCCTGAGCAGGACTGGGACGAGCGTGTAAGCCTGCGTGTTGGAGAGCGCAAGGTCGAGCCAGCCGTTGAAGGTGAACTGGCTAATCAGCATCAGCAGGAGGAGACCGGCCGACATCCTGCCCCACGGCTGCACCCTCGTTCGCTCGGCGCCGAGGTGAGACCACACCAGGACGAGCGGGGTGAGGATCAAGATCCCCGTTGCATCGCCCAACCACCAAGTCAACCACACCGTCGAAAGCAAAGGATAAGGGAGTATGGAGGCGGCAAACAGGCTGGATACACCGATCGTGCTGCTGATCACGCAGCAGAGGAGCGTCGCCAGAATAAAGAAGAAGACGCTTCGGATGTTATCGGATATATCCGAACCTGAGCTAAAGCGTCGGACGAGATAGGAACCGGCTATTGCCTCGAGCATGTTGCCAATTCCGATCGTTGCACTGACGGCGACGTGCTCAGGGTGATCAGCGAAGTGCTGAAGCAGATTGATGGCGCCGAATGGCAGGGGCGTCTTGGACTTCACGTAAAAGTCGGCCATGTTCGCGAGGAACGCGCCGAGGAAGACGCCGCCGCTGATCCGCAATCCGAACAAAAGCAGCGCTGCCACCGCAATTCCCGAGGGTGGCCAGACCGGTGTCGCTTGCGTTTCCTCGAACTGAAGTTGGAGTCCCAGTCTCGCTGACGCATAGTAAGCTGCGGCTAATAGCAGCATTTTGGAAAATGAGTTGGGACCTTTGAATTCCATCCTGTTGCTCATCGTCATAGGTGTTCATTCGTGCCGACGATGAATGCCGTTGCGAGGAACAAGAGAATCGCGCCGCTTCGGGGACGATGCGAGTGTGCTCAGTTCGCTACTGGATCAACGCCCGCCGCCCATTGGTCTCTCAGAGCCGAAGCAACCATCGTGAGCAGAGTCTCGGCCCTCCATGGCTTCGCGAGCGTCTCGCCATAGGGCGCACCGCGCGCGCGAACATGCGCTACTGGCAAGTAGGCCGTCATGTAGATGATCGGAATGCCGGGGCAGAATTCTCGCGCTTGGCGCGCCAACGCAAAGCCATCTAGCGAGCCAGGCAAGACGATGTCTGTGATCAAAAGCCGAAACCGCAAGCCCTGTTGCAGCATGATCAACGCAACGTCGCCGCTGATTGCCGGCTGCGATCGATAACCAGCTTGCCGAAGAATTTCCGTGACAACGCGAAGGACGTCTTCCTCGTCCTCAACAAGGAGGATCTCTGAATGGCTCATAATCTCACCCCTACAAAGTGCGACCACGCCCACCAGCTATCGTAAAGAAAGTATGACTCGACTGTTAATCAAACCTTAACGCGGTCAGTCGGGAAGGAAACTTACGTCTCAATTGGCGCCGAAGGTCGACCCATCCCTGCTCGATTGGAAATCGGGCCACTCATAAGAAAAAATACTTTATATAACAGACAGTTATGGAGGCCGTCTTGAGCGAACCCGTCTCTGCTCGAATTCCCTGCTAGCTAGGCGCTCAGATCGGCTTCATCGCCTCGGGCGCGGCGCGCGGCGCGCCGTAGAGCTGACGCGCGCGCGTCTCGAAGGCGCCGACCATGCGCTTCACCGCCTCGTTGAAGAGCATGCCGATGATCTTCTGCAGCATGCGCGAGCGGAATTCGAAATCGACATAGAAGTCGATGAGGCACTGTCCGCCGGGCTGGGCGATGAACTCCCAGTGGTTGTCGAGATAACGGAACGGCCCTTCGGCGTAGCTCACATCGATGCGCTGCGGTCGGTCGAGCACGACGCGCGAGGTGAAGCGCTCGCGCACCATCTTGAAGCCGATCAGCAGATCGGCGGTGATGACGTTGCCCTGGCGCTCGCGCAGGCGGGCGCCCCGGCACCACGGCAGGAACTCCGGGTAGCGCTCGACGTCGGCGACCAGATTGAACAGCTGCTCTTGCGTATAGGGGAGCAGCCGATGCTCGGCATGGGTCGGCATCGGCCTTCAGGGAACCGCGGCCAGCTTCGCGGCGCGCGCCGCGCGCAGCTTGGCGAAATCCTCGCCGGCGAAATAGGAGGAGCGCGTCAGCGGCGAAGCGGAGACCATGAGGAAGCCCTTGCCATAGGCCATCTTGCGGTAGGCGTCGAACTCGTCGGGCGGGACGAAGCGGCGCACGGCATGATGCTTCGGCGTCGGCTGCAGATACTGGCCGATGGTGAGGAAATCGACGTCGGCGGCGCGCAGATCGTCCATCACCTGCATCACCTCGGCCTTGTCCTCGCCCAAGCCCACCATGATGCCGGATTTGGTGAACATCGCGGGATCGAGCGCTTTGACGCGGTCGAGGAGGCGCAGCGACGCGAAATAGCGCGCACCCGGCCGCACCTCGGCGTAAAGCCGCGGCACGGTCTCGAGATTGTGGTTGTAGATGTCGGGCTTGGCCTTGACCACCGCTTCGATCGCGCCGTCCTTCTTGAGGAAGTCGGGCGTCAGCACTTCGATGGTCGTCGCGGGCGCCGCGGCGCGGATCGCCTCGATGGTGCGCACGAAATGCCCGGCGCCGCCGTCGGCGAGATCGTCGCGATCGACGGAGGTCACGACGATGTGGCTGAGACCCAATCGGCCGACCGCCTCCGCGACATGCTGCGGCTCGTGCGGGTCGAGCTGGTCCGGCCGCCCGGTCGCGACGTTGCAGAAGGTGCAGGCGCGCGTGCAGACGCTCCCCAGGATCATCACCGTCGCGTGCTTCTGCTTCCAGCATTCGCCGATATTGGGGCACGCCGCCTCTTCGCAGACGGTGTTGAGCTTGAGCGCGCGCATCAGCTTGCGCGTCTCGTGATACTCGGGCGAGGTCGGCGCCTTGACACGGATCCAGTCCGGCTTGCGCAGGACGGGATTGTCGGGCTTGTGCGCCTTCTCGGGATGGCGGAGAGGAGCCTCGCTCATCGCTGCTGCTCGATGTTCCGGAGCCTCAGATGTGGAGAACCTGGCCATAGGCGTCAAGCACGGCCTCGTGCATCATCTCCGACAGCGTCGGGTGCGGGAAAACCGTGCGCATCAGCTCCTGCTCGGTCAGCTCGCCGGTCTTGGCGATGGTGTAGCCCTGGATGAGCTCGGTCACCTCGGCGCCGATCATGTGCGCGCCCAGGAGCTCGCCGGTCTTGGCGTCGAACACGGTCTTGACCATGCCCTCGGGCTCGCCTAGCGCGATCGCCTTGCCGTTACCGATGAAGGGGAAATGGCCGACGCGCACCTCGTAGCCGGCCTCCTTGGCCATGCGCTCGGTCAAGCCCACGCTCGCCACCTGCGGCCGGCAATAGGTGCAGCCGGGGATGTTCCGGACATCCATGGGATGTGCGGTGTTGAGGCCGGCGATGCGCTCGACGCAGATCACACCCTCATGCATCGCCTTGTGCGCGAGCCAGGGCGGCCCGACCACGTCGCCGATGGCGTAGACGCCGGGCTCGTCGGTCTGCAGCCACTCGTTGACGATGATGTGGCTCTTGTCGACGCGCACCTTGGTCTTCTCGAGGCCGATATTCTCGACGTTGCCGGTGATGCCGACGGCGAGCACGACGCGCTCGGCCGTCACCTGCGCGCTCTTGTCGCCGGCCGACAAGGTGGCGGTGACGTCGGCGCCGTTCTTCTTCAGCTCCTTCACCATGGTGCCGGTGTGGATCTTCATGCCCTGCTTCTCGAACGCCTTCCTCGCGAAGGTCGAGATCTCCTCGTCCTCCACCGGCAGCACGCGATCGAGCACTTCGACCACCGTCACCTCGGCGCCCATGTCGCGATAGAAGCTGGCGAACTCGATGCCGATCGCGCCCGAGCCGACGACCAGCAGCGATTTCGGCATCTTCTCCGGGATCATCGCCTCCTTGTAGGTCCACACCAGCTTGCCGTCGGGCTCGAGCCCGGGCAGCGAGCGCGCCCGCGCGCCGGTGGCGATGATGATGTGCTTCGCCTGGTATTCGCCGATCGGCTTGCCGCCCTTGCTCACGCCGAGCTTGCCCTTGCCGAGCAGCGCGCCCTCGCCGTCGATCACGGTGACCTTGTGCTTCTTCAAGAGGAAGGCCACGCCGTTCGAGAGCTGCTTCGCCACCTTGCGCGAGCGCTCGACCACCTTCTTGGTGTCGTAGGTGATGTCCTTCACCGAGAAGCCGTAGGCGTCGAGATGATGCAGCAGATGGTTGATGTCCGAGCTGCGCAGCAGCGCCTTCGTCGGGATGCAGCCCCAGTTGAGGCAGATGCCGCCGAGATGCTCGCGCTCGACGCAAGCGGTCTTCATGCCCAGCTGCGCCGCGCGGATCGCCGCGACATAGCCGCCCGGCCCGCCGCCGAGAATGATCACATCGAAGGAATTATCGGCCACTTCTGCCTCCTAAGCCTCTTGCAGCCCCTCATCCTCCCATGCTTCGCATGGGCCCCTCCCTCTCCCGCAAGGGGAGAGGGAGATAACAGCGCGCTCGGTGCGCCCCCTCTCCCCTTGCGGGCACAACCCGGCCGACCGCTTTGCGGTCGGCCCCGAGAGGGTTCGATCGCAGAGCGATCGAACGGGTTGTGGGTCGGGTGAGAGGTAAGCCCGCAAATCATCAGCACTAGAGCGCCAGCAGCGCCGGCGCTTCGATGATCTTCTTGAAGGCTTGCAGCCATTGCGCGCCGACGGCACCGTCGACGACGCGATGGTCGCAGGCGATGGTGCAGCTCATGATGGTCGCGATCGCGACCTGGCCGTTCTTCACCACCGGGCGCTGCTCGCCGGCGCCGACGGCGAGGATGCCGCCATGCGGCGGGTTGATCACCGCGGCGAAATCCTTGATGCCGTACATGCCGAGATTGGAGATCGAGAAGGTGCCGCCCTGGAACTCCGTGAGCTTGAGCTTGCCGGCGCGCGCGCGCGCGGCGAGGTCCTTCATCTCCGCGGCGATGGTGCCGACGCCCTTCTGCTCGGCATGCTTGATGATCGGCGTGATGAGCCCGTCGTCGAGTGCCACCGCGATGGCGATGTCCGCGGTCTTCCAGCGCAGGATCGCGTCCTCGCTGAAGGACGCGTTGGCGGCCGGCACCTTCATCAGCGTGAGCGCCACGGCCTTGATGACGAAGTCGTTGACCGAGACCTTCAAATCCGCGTTGTCGTTGATCTCCTTGCGCATGCGCAGCAGCGAGTCGATCTCGCAATCGACGGTGAGATAGAAATGCGGGATCGTCGCCTTGGCCTCCTGCATGCGCTTGGCGATGATGCGGCGCATGGCGGTGAGCGGCACTTCCTCATAGGGCGGGTTGCCGGCGAGCGCGACGACCTGGTCCTTGCCGTAGCTCGGCAATGACAAGGGCGCGCCGGGCGCCGCCGGCGCGCGCGCGGCCGGCGCCTTGAGCGCGCCCGGCCCCTTGGCGAGCGCGGTCTCGATGTCGTGCTTGACGATGCGGCCATGCGGGCCCGAGCCGGTGAGGCGCGACAGGTCGAGGCCCGCCTGCTCCGCCATGCGCTTGGCCAGCGGGCTCGCGAACACGCGCTCGCCATCGGCATGGCCGTTGCTGCGCGGCGCGGCGGCGGCAGCGGGCGGCGGTGCGGCGGCGCGCGGCGGCGGCGGCGCGGTCTTGGGCGCGACCGGCGCCGGCGCGGGCTTGTTGGCGGCAGCGGCCGGCTCGGCCTTCTGCGTCTCGGGCGCGGGCGCGGCGGCAGCAGCGGGCTTGGCCGGCGCGGGCTTCGCCTTGTCGAGCGCCGCGGCATCCTCGCCCTCGCCGAGGATGACGGCGATCGGCTGGTTGACCTTGACGGCCTGGGTCCCTTCGGGAACGAGGATGCGGCCGAGCGTGCCCTCGTCCGCCGCCTCGAACTCCATCGTCGCCTTGTCGGTCTCGATCTCCGCGAGGATGTCGCCGGCCTTGACCGCGTCGCCTTCCTTCTTGTGCCACTTGGCGAGGTTGCCCTCGGTCATCGTCGGCGACAGCGCCGGCATCAGCACTTCAATGGGCATGGGCTTCTCCCCTCCGGCCGGCTCAGCGGTAGCTCACCGCCTTGGCGGCGGCGATGACGTCGTCGGATTGCGGCAGCGCCAGATGCTCGAGATTGGCGGCGTAGGGCAGCGGCACGTCCTTGCCGGCGACCCGCGCCACCGGGGCATCGAGATAGTCGAAGGCCTGCTCCATCACCAGCGCGGCGATCTCGCTGCCGATGCCGGAGAAGCCCCAGCCCTCCTCGACCGAGACGACGCGGTTGGTCTTCTTCACCGAGGCGATGATCGTGTCGACGTCCAGCGGCCGCAGCGTGCGCAGGTCGACCACTTCGGCCGAGACGCCTTCCGCCTCGAGCTTCTGCGCCGCGTCGAGCGCCACCTGCACCATGCGCGAGTAAGCGAGGATGGTGACGTCGCCGCCCCGGCGCGCGATGCGCGCGCGGCCGATCGGCACGGTATAGTCGCCATCCTGCGGCACCTCGAAGGTCTGCCCGTAAACCAGCTCGTGTTCGAGGAAGATGATCGGGTTGGGGTCGCGGATCGCCGATTTGAGCAGGCCCTTGTGGTCGGCGGCGGTATAGGGCGCGACCACCTTCAGGCCCGGCACATGCGCGTACCAGCTGGCATAGTCCTGCGAGTGCTGCGCCGCGACGCGCGCGGCGGCGCCGTTGGGGCCGCGGAAGACGATCGAGCAGACCATCTGGCCGCCCGACATGTAGCGCGTCTTGGCGGCGGAGTTGATGATCTGGTCCATCGCCTGCATGGCGAAGTTCCAGGTCATGAATTCGACGATCGGCTTCAAGCCGGCATAGGCCGCGCCGACGCCGATGCCGGCGATGGCGTGCTCGGAGATCGGCGTGTCGATGACGCGGCGCGCGCCGAATTCCTGGAGCAGGCCCTGGCTCACCTTGTAGGCGCCCTGGTATTCGGCGACTTCCTCGCCCATGAGGAAGACGCTGTCGTCGCGGCGCATCTCCTCGGCCATGGCGTCGCGCAACGCGTCGCGCACGGTCTGCGTGACGGTGGGGCCGCTATAGTCCCTCTCTTCGCCGGCGGGCGCGCGCTTCGGCTGCGGCGCGGCGGCCGGAGCGGGCTTGGCCGGCTTCACCTCGGCGACCGGCTCGACCGGCGCCTCCTGCGCCGGCGTCGACGGCGCGGGCTTGGTGCCTGCGCCCTTGGGCGCCTCGGCCTTGGCGACGGCGCCGGCATCCTCGCCCTCGCCGGCGATGACGGCGATCGGCGCGTTGACCGCGACGTTCTCGCTGCCCTCGGGCACGAGGATCTTGGCGAACGTGCCCTCATCGACCGCCTCGAACTCCATCGTCGCCTTGTCGGTCTCGATCTCCGCGAGGATGTCGCCGGCCTTGACGGCATCGCCGGGCTTCTTGTGCCACTTGGCGAGCTTGCCCTCGGTCATCGTCGGCGACAGCGCCGGCATCAGCACTTCGATCGGCATGGCCCCCTCCCCTCAAGCGTCGGCGTAGACGTCGGTCCACAACTCCGCGGGATCGGGCTCGGGGCTCTGCTGCGCGAAATCGGCGGCGGCGGTGATGACGTCCTTGATCTCCTTGTCGATCTCCTTGAGCTTGTTCTCGTCGGCCAGGCCGGCGTCGATGAGGCGCTTCTTCACCTGGTCGATCGGGTCGTGCTCCTGGCGCATGCGGCTCACTTCGTCCTTGCTGCGGTATTTCGCCGGGTCGGACATGGAATGGCCGCGATAGCGGTAGGTCTGCATCTCCAGGATGTAGGGGCCCTTGCCGGAGCGCGCGTAGTCGAACGCCTCGTCGGCGGCCTGCTTCACCGCGACGACGTTCATGCCGTCGACCTGGTGGCCGGGGATGTCGAAGGGCGCGCCGCGGCTCACCAGATCGTGCGAGGCCGAGCTGCGCGTGATCGCGGTGCCCATGCCGTATTTGTTGTTCTCGATGATGTAGACCACGGGGAGCTTCCACAGCGCCGCCATGTTGAAGCTCTCATAGACCTGGCCCTGGTTCATCGCGCCGTCGCCGAGATAGGTGATGCTGACCTTGTGGTTGTCGCGATATTTGTGCGCGAAGCCGAGGCCGGTGCCGAGTGGCACCTGCGCGCCGACGATGCCGTGCCCGCCGAAGAAGCTCTTCTCCTGCGAGAACATGTGCATCGATCCGCCCTTGCCCCGGGAATAGCCGCCGCGCCGGCCGGTAAGCTCGGCCATGACGCCCTTCGGGTCCATGCCCGTCGCCAGCATATGGCCATGGTCGCGATAGGAGGTGATGATGGTGTCGCCCGGCTCGGCCGCGGCCTGGACGCCGACGACCACCGCCTCCTGGCCGATATAGAGATGGCAGAAGCCGCCGATGAGGCCCATGCCGTACATCTGCCCCGCCTTCTCCTCGAAGCGCCGGATGAGCAGCATGTCGCGATAGAATTTGAGCAGCTCCGCCGCCGCTACCTCGGGCTCCTCGCGGCCCGCCACTCTCGGCTTGCGCTTCGCCATCGCCATGGGAGAATCCTCTGATCAGAAGGTGGCGCCCCGCTGCGCGCGGGGCCGATTCGCTCCGTCCGCTAAAATGCGCCGGACCCCCGGCGAATGCAAGGCGGCCCCCGGTAAAAGATTGTTTTGCAACGCAAAATGAAACTTAACTGAATACCAGTTAAGTGATCTGAATCGGCTCGCGAAGCTTGCGGAAGGCTCCGGCCGTCGGCGAGCGCCACGACGGCAGGTTGATTTTCTCTTGATATTGTTCCTGTTTTGTTCTATAAAGAAGCCCGAGCACGGGAGGCTGGCATGGACGGGCTGTTCGCGACAATGCGGCGATTGCACGAGCGCGGACCGCGCTCGCGCGGGCTGTCCGTGGACGCCGAAGGCGTCGCCCTCGGCCCCGATTGCGTACTCGTCCGCCGAACTAACCTCGGATATCAGCGCGCGACTGTCGGCGAGATTGCCGATCTGACGCGCGCCGTCTTCGGTCGCGACGCCCGCCTCGACCGCATTCCGATCGTGCTCGCCCGCATCACCGAAGCGCTCACTGCCGGCGACTTGGTCAAGGCGCAACTTCTCGGCCTCGAGATACCCATCAACGACCTCGACGACCGGCAACTGGCGCGCCTGCATCGTGCCGGCGACCTGATGAAGGACTTCGACCCCAACCAGCCGCGTGACGAACAAGGGCGTTGGACGAACAGCGGTGCGGGGGTTGCAGCCTTAGCCGGCACCGCGGCGTCTGCCCTTCTGCATCCGTCGTTGACGTCTTTCGTTGAGCGAGTGGCCGCGGGGTTCGCCGCGATGGGAGGGGGTCCTGCGCTCGCACTAGGTGCCGTTTTTGCCTCAATCCCCATCGGTCGCAGCGCTGTCAGCGAAGGCTCGCTGCCGGAGGCGCCTGACATTGCCTATCGCTACGACGAGGGCGTGCTCACGCTCTCCTACCGTGACGGTGGTGGTCGGAGCGCTACGCTGTTCCACGGCCTGTCAGGGGCCGACGGCCTGTACCGGGATGAACAGGGAAACGTCATCGGCCGCAATCTCGGCGACGGCCACGGCTTTGTTCTCAATCCCGATGCGCTTCCCGCGCTCGCGGCAAAGGTAAAGGCGAAGGACCAGATCAATCAGGAGGCCGTTGCCGCCGCGCTGCACAGCATCTCGCAAGCAGCCGCACGATCGGAGCCAAGGCTGTGTCCCGATCCGAGCGCCGATCCCGGCGGGATCAGTTCGCTCCGTGCCGGACTGTATCAATGGCAGGTTTGCGGTATTCCCCCCGGATTTGGGATCGAGTTCAACGGCGTTAGATATGACGGCTGCGACCCACCAACCGGCACGCTACTTGAGTGCAAGGGGCCCGGGTTTGCCAACAAAATGATCGGTTCGCCTACCGATGCGTGGCCTTGGCCGGATTGGTTCAGCCGGCCAGGTAAAGGAGTGAAAAGAATCACCGAACAACTGCGTGAGGAAAACGACGCTGCGGGCAATCGGGCCGTCATCTTGCACGTTGCAGAAGCCCCAGTGGCCGAATGGTTCCGCAACTACGCGCGAGCAAATAATTTGGACAACATCGTCGTGGTGCATACGCCACCACCGCCGTTCGATCCCGACATGCTGCGCCGCATGGTCACGAACTTCATCGGAACATGGGCCAGGGGAGCACTCTCATGAGCTTCGATATTTTCCTTGTCTGCCTGGACCACGGCAACGTCGCGACCTTCCCGCGTTCGATAATCGAGGAGGCGTTTGCGCCGTTCATTGAGAGCCGGCAACCTACCAGTTGGAAACTGGCCGATTGTTTGGCGGATGTCTGGATCGGAGAGGATGAGGTAGAAACGAGCGGCTTCATGGTGTCGCGCCCGCCCGGTGGTGAAAACCACCCCTTTTGGGCCGCCTTACTGGATATCATGCGCAAGACACAGACCGTCCTCCATTGGCCCAGTGACGGACCCAAGCCACACGCGGTCGTGGCAAACGAGGCAGTCATCGCGCATATGCCGCCGGACATGATCAAGATTCTCGGTACGCCGGCGGTTGTGACCAGTTCCGGCGAATTCCTGGAGCGGATCAGCGACAGCGACGAGTTCTGAACAGCGCTTTAGTGCACTCCGAGGTTAGCGATGTCGTCGCTGCGGTTCATGCATATCTTCCCTGCGGACCCGCGCCAGCCGAAACCGGATTGGCCGAGTCTTCGGGCCGATTTGATAAGACGTGGTTTCATGCTCGAGCCCAGAGGCAACGCGATTCCCTTCCACACAGTGTGGAGCCTCTGGTACCGCATCGCGCAAGATAGGCACCTTCCCGATTTTCCCTATCCTGACAAGGCGAAAGATCTCGTAGGAGTGGTCCGCACGCTCCAAGTGGCCGGCGTTATCGACAGCAACGTCCGTTTCGAGCTAGACCAGATGAGTATGCCGGATTTCATCGCCGCGCTGCGCGACCGCGGCTTCGTCTCGCCGGAGTTTACCTTCGATCACCCGGAAGAGTTCAAGCCCGGGCCGCTATACGATGCTTTGAGCGAGGAGCCCTCGGAATTCCTTCAGCGAACGATCTCTTACAGCGACCACGGCGAGAAGATCATGGTCTTTTGCGGCGAGAACACGCCCCGTTCACCGCGGATTCCTGGCACCGACCGCGTTTTTGAGGATTGGATCCCGTTCGTGGATCGATGGACTGCGAATCCGAATGAAAAGTGGATAGATCCGGAGACTGGTCGGGGATACGGGCTGCTGGACTTCGACTGGGGAGATACGCTCGGCGCCGGCCGTTGCGATCTCTCGATCAAGCATCCCGGCGATCTCGATCCGCGCAAAACCGCTCAGCTAGTGAGCGACGTCACCGGTCAGCCCTTCAGGTTTTCTTATTGTCACCTCTGATCTTGGCGGCACGCCGCCGCTCAGGGTTCATTTGCTGTTGAAGATCACGATCTCGTTCGGCGCGGCGAGGTTGAGCTGGCTCCGCGCGCGCTCGTCGAGCATGTCGCGGTCGAGGTGCTCGGGGCGGAGGAGGTTGACCCGCCGCTCGAGCGTCAGCCGCTCGGCCTCCACAGCGGCAAGGGTCGTCCTGGCGTCGCGGATCTGCTGGGTAAGGCGCAGCCAGGCGGTCAGCCCGCGATCTCCCTGCACCAGGTGATAGGCGAAATAGGCGCAGAGGCTGATCCCCAAGACGGGACCGACGATGAGCCGCGCGCGCCGGCGTATCTCGTGGACGATCGACACGGGGGAGAGGGAATCACGCCCGAGTCGCCGCGTCAACGCGCCCGAGTCGCGCCGAGTCGCGCTGCGAGTCAATTTGTCGCAGGCGCCCCCTCACCCTCCCAGCGCGTCGCGCCGGGTCCCTCCCACAACCCGTTCGATCGCTCTGCGATCGAACCCTCTCGGGGCCGACCGCAAAGCGGTCGGCCGGGTTGTGCCCGCAATGCGGGAGAGGGGCAGATTCTCCCTCTCCCGCTTGCGGGAGAGGGTCGACCGCGAAGCGGTCGGGGTGAGGGGGCTGCCGGCCGCTACTTCCGCCTGAGCACCGTCTTCCCGGCGTAGCGCGCGGCGGGGCCGAGCTCTTCCTCGATGCGGATGAGCTGGTTGTATTTGGCGAGGCGGTCGGAGCGGGAGAGCGAGCCGGTCTTGATCTGCCCGCAATTGGTGGCGACGGCGAGGTCGGCGATGGTGGCATCCTCGGTCTCGCCCGAGCGGTGCGACATCACTGCGGTGTAGCCCGAGCGCTGCGCCATCTGCACGGCCTCGAGCGTCTCGGACAGCGTGCCGATCTGGTTGACCTTGACCAGGATCGAGTTGGCGACGTCTTTCTTGATGCCGTCGGCGAGCCGCTTCGGGTTGGTGACGAAGAGGTCGTCGCCGACGAGCTGCACGCGCTCGCCCAGCGCGCGCGTCAGCGCCGCCCAGCCCTCCCAATCGTCCTCGGCCATGCCGTCCTCGATCGAGACGATGGGGTAGCGCTTCACCAAATCTTCGAGGTAGCGCACCATGCCCGGGGCATCGAGCGTCTTGCCCTCGCCTTCGAGCACGTATTTGCCGTTCTTGTAGAACTCGGTCGAGGCGGCATCGAGGGCGAGCGCCACGTCCTCGCCGGGCCGGTAGCCCGCGGCCTCGATCGCCTTCATGACGAATCCCAGCGCCTCGTCGGTCGAGGCGAGGTTCGGCGCGAAGCCGCCCTCGTCGCCGACATTGGTGTTGTGGCCGGCATCCTTGAGCTGCTGGCGCAGCGCGTGGAACACCTCGGACCCCACGCGCACGGCATCGGCCAGGGTCGGCGCCGCCACCGGCATGATCATGAATTCCTGGATGTCGATGGGATTGTCGGCATGGGCGCCGCCATTGATGATGTTCATCTGCGGCACCGGCAGCGTGCGCGCATAGGCGCCGCCGACATAGCGATAGAGCGGCTGGTCGAGATCGGCGGCGGCCGCCTTGGCCGCGGCGAGGCTCACGCCGAGGATGGCGTTGGCGCCGAGCCGCCCCTTGTTGGGCGTGCCGTCGAGATCGATCAGCAGCGTGTCGAGCGCCACCTGCTCTGCCGCGTCAAAACCGGAGAGCGCGTCGAAGATCTCGCCATTGACCGCCTCGACGGCGCGCTTGACACCCTTGCCGCCGTAGCGCGCGCGGTCGCCGTCGCGCAGCTCGACCGCCTCATGCGCGCCGGTCGACGCGCCCGAGGGCACGGCGGCGCGGCCCAGGGCGCCGGTCTCCAGCGTGACGTCGACCTCGACGGTGGGGTTGCCGCGGCTGTCGAGGATCTCGCGGCCGTGGATGTCGACGATGGCGCTCATGCTGCTCCTCAGGCGTAAGGCGGTGACACGCGGAAAGGTGCAGCGGCTGCCCGACTCACCCTTCGAGACGCCCGCTGCGCGGGCTCCTCAGGGTAAGGCGCTTTCCTCCCCATCCTGAGGAGCGCCCGTCAGGGCGCGTCGCGAAGGACCTAGCAAACTCACCCTTGCCCGGTAAGGGGCTTCGCCTTGGCGAGGCGGTCGAATTCGATCATCGCTTCGAGCAGCGCCGGCATGTCCTTGAGGCGCACCATGTTGGGCCCGTCCGAGGGTGCGTTGTCGGGGTCCTGGTGCGTTTCCATGAACACGGCGGCGACGCCGATGGCGCAGGCGGCGCGCGCCAGCGTGGGCACGAAGCGGCGCTCGCCGCCGGTCTTGGTGCCCTGCCCGCCCGGCTGCTGCACCGAATGGGTGGCGTCGAACACCACCGGATATCCCGTCTCCGCCATGATCGGCAGCGCGCGCATGTCGTTGACCAGCGTGTTGTAGCCGAAGCTGACGCCGCGCTCGCACAAGAGGATGTTCTCGTTGCCGGCGTCCGCGACTTTGCGCGCGACGTTCTTCATGTCCCAGGGCGCCAGGAACTGTCCCTTCTTGATGTTGATGGCGCGCCCGGTCTTCGCCGCGGCAACCAGCAGATCGGTCTGGCGGCAGAGAAAGGCCGGGATCTGCAGCACGTCGACCGCCTCGGCCACCGGCGCGCATTGCTCGGGCGAGTGCACGTCGGTGAGCACGGCGCAGCCGTAGGTCTCGCGCACTTCGGCTAATATCGGCAGGCTCGCCGCGAGCCCCATGCCGCGCGCGCTGTCGATCGATGTGCGGTTCGCCTTGTCGAACGAGGTCTTGTAGATGAGCCCGAGGCCGAGCTTCGCGGTAAGCTCGACCAGCGCGTGGCTCATCTCCAGCGCATGCGCGCGGCTCTCGAGCGCGCACGGCCCGGCGATGAGCACCACCGGCCGGTCATTGCCGAGCGTGAGATTGCCGATATGGACGTGGCGGTGTTGCATCAGC